>Ga0255783_10005501_pt1 | contig 11254 bp, 9 predicted proteins | sample 011ome_22_FD_179981 | JGI IMG/M metagenome (GOLD analysis project Ga0255783, IMG submission 179981) | Coastal salt marsh microbial communities from the Groves Creek Marsh, Skidaway Island, Georgia - 011507BT metaG (version 2) | ecosystem: Environmental > Aquatic > Marine > Intertidal zone > Salt... | reverse complement strand
AGCCGACCGCCGGGAAAGACGAACTTGTTGGGCATGAACTTGTGTGACGCGGCTCTCCTGCCCATAAGTATCTCGGGGGTTTGCCGGTATCGCACGACAATGAGCGTGGCGGCATCGCGGGGCCGGGCAGCGCGTGCACGGGCTTCCCGATATTCACTCGGGAGAGGTGGTCTGGGATCGTAGTGGCGGTTCGTCATGACTCTGGTGATTGTGAAGGCAGGAAAGTGATGGTTTGCAGTATATGTCACTTTTCTACATCGGTTGTTGTGGCGGGTTATTATCGGGATACTATCGGAACCGCTCACGGAGCCTCGAAAAATTGAGCACTATGTCGTCATCGATGGTAGCAACAACGCAAGCTGACGGGGTCGCCTGGCTGTGTCTCAATCGGCCCGACCAGCGAAACCCACTATCACTCGCCATGATTAAGGCTTTAACCAGTGCGCTGGAGTCTGCCTATATCGATAGCAGCACCCGGGTGATCGTGATTACCGCAGAGGGACCCGTGTTCAGTGCGGGCCACGATTTAAAAGAGATGGAGCAGGGAGCTGACGAACGGCAGGATGCCTTCGTAGATCGAATTGAAAATATCCTTGCACACTGCGCCGCCATGATGACCGGCATTGTGAAGGCGCCCAAGCCGGTGATTGCCTGTGTGCAAGGCACCGCGACGGCGGCTGGATGCCAGCTTGTGTCCGCCTGCGATCTCGCCATCGCGGCATCCGATGCGCGGTTTTGCACGCCCGGTGTCAACATAGGAGCTTTTTGCACGACACCTTTGGTGGGCATAGGGCGCAACCTGTCGCGCAAGCACGCGATGGAAATGGCACTTACCGGCGATATGTTTTCTGCCGAGGAGGCGGTCAATTTCGGCTTAATCAACAGGCATGTTTCGCCTGAGGATCTTCGACCTGAGACGCAAGCGCTTGCGGAAAAAATTGCATCGCGATCTCCCCAAAGCATTCGCGATGGCAAGGTGGCTTTCTACACTCAGGTTGAAATGCCACTGGATGAAGCCTTTGCTCACGCTAACCGTGTTATGCGTGACGCATTGACTGCGACAGAAGATGGCGTGGAAGGGCGTCGAGCTTTTATCGAAAAGCGAGAACCAACCTGGTCTGACTCGTAAGATGCACATCAAAACTGATGGTGAGTTACTCGCCTTGTTTGCATCAGTCAAGACGGTTGCTGTTGTTGGAGTTAGTGCGACTAAAACGCGAGCGAGCTATGGTGTTTTTGAATTTTGGTGTAAGCAGGGTGTCCATGCCATCCCCGTCAATCCGAAGCTAGCAGGTCAAAAAATACTGGATAGAGAGGTGGTTTCTTGTTTGGCTGACATCGGTGAGCCCATTGATTTGGTCGATGTCTTCAGGGCGAGCGAGCATTTGCCGGCCTTAGTCGATGAGTTGCTTCCGGCAGATGTAGGTGCGCTTTGGACTCAATTGGAGGTGCGCCACCCACAAGCGGAAGAAAGGGTCCTAAGCGCGGGTATACCTCTGGTAGTTGATCGCTGTCCTGCGATTGAGGTGCCGCGTCTCAGGAAGCTTGGGTACGAAGTGCTTTTTGGGTGCTAGGCAGCTTGATAGTAAAGCACGCCCCATGCTGAGTGTTTTCGACGGTGAGCTCTCCGCCCGAATCCTTGATGATATTGTAAGAGATGGAGAGCCCCAGACCGGTTCCCTTGCCGACTTCTTTGGTCGTAAAAAAGGGTTCAAATATTCGCTTTTTGATATTTTCAGGCATACCGCCTGCAGAGTCTTCAATGCTCAGCGATAAAATGCCACGCTCTTCTTGATGCGCTTCGACCTTGATCCATTTCTGATCAGCCTTCGTTGAGGCAATAGCATCTACGGCATTACTCATTAGGTTGAGCAATACCTGTTCGAGACGCAGCGGATGAATTGCCGCCGCCGGCAACGTTGCTTCGCACTCTACCAGACACTCAATGTCCTCGAGGCGCATGCGGGACGCCAGCATGGTTTGGCACCCGGCGATTATGTCGGGGATCTCAGAAAATAAATCCTCCTCGGTGGCGTTCCTAGCGGATCTTCGCATATGGGTTGTGATCGTCGCGGCCCGATCAATCTGAGCGATGATCTGTTGCATCTTGTCGGCGACACGCTCCTGGGTTTTTTCGCTGTTGATCTCCATGCCTCTCCGAATATTTTCTGCCATGAGTTTAACTGCATTGAGCGGCTGGTTAATCTCATGCGCAATTCCTGTGGCCATTTCGCCCAACGTCGCAAGCTTGGTCGCTTGCTCGAGTTGGGCGCGTTGTTCCTGCATCTCAGTGATATCGGAGAAGATGAATATGGAGTGAGCGCCAACCAGCTTCTGCCCCTCTAAACGCAGTGTTTTATCGTCATTGGTTTGAAGTTCTATAGGTTTTTGGGGTGCATAAAAAAAGCTAAGAAGCCCCCTAAAAACTGACGAGCGATCCATGCTCAGGTGGGTAATGGATGAGTGGCTCGCAACATGTCGCGCAAAGGTCGCGTAGTGCATTCCTGTTATGTCGCCGCCATCGTGTAGCTTAATCAGCGTCTCAAGCTTGTCATTGCTGTAGATCAGGGAGTCATGATCGTTGAACAATGCGACGCCGGCGTTTAGCTGCTCCACCGCTGCGCCCAAGGCGGCGATGCGATTCTGGTATGCTATTTCTTGAGATACATCGGTTATAACCGCCATGAAAACCCGCTGGTTGGTTGGCTCTAGTTCGATGATTTTTATGCGGGCATCGAACCACCCCGACTGCCTCTTCCGCAGCGACAGTGAATAGGAAAAGCCGTTACGGCGCGATTCTGCTGGCTGGGTATGCGCAAAGTCAGTTGTGGCTATTCGGTGAAAGTCATCGGCGGATACGAACACCTCAATCTTCTCTATAACGGCTTGATCATCATGCTCAAACATGGAAAGAGCGGCGCTGTTTAGTGATACGACTTCCCCATCTTCTGTGAAGGTAATAATCGCCTGATTGACCTCATTAAGCGTAGCCTTCAGGAGTTCTTCGACATTTTTTATTTCTGTAACGTCACTTCGAAAGCCGGCTAAATAGCCCAGCGAGGTCCGTGACTCCTGGACGCGCACCCAGCGGTTGGTGCCGAATCGAACAATCCGCATGCTTTGGTCTTCTCGGTGGCTCGCCAAGCGCTGTGCGATCCACCCTTCCTCGTTACCATGGGATTCGGGGTACAGACCGTGTTTGATCCCTGCGCGCAGCGTTTCTTCGAAAGTGACACCAGGGACTAAATGGGGCGCCAGGGCGGAGTCGATGTTGCGGTATTTCTCATTGCACATGACCAGCTGATCGTTCTCATCCCACACCACGAAGGCGTCAGGTGCTTCCTCTACCGCTGAAAGCAGAAGGTCGAGGCGTGTTTTTTGCGCTACCACCTCGCGCACAAAAAGTGCGAGCAGGTCCATCATCATGATGCCAATAACCAGTAAATAGCAGACGCCAAGAGCCCATCCCGATCGCGTCGCAAGTAAAAAGCCCCGCGGCTCGATGGGATCTAATACGCCAAGATGTCGAAGTGAGAGCGCGCCGATGATGATGCTGATCATGACAAGCAGTTGAAGCGCCGCTAATCGTAAATTAAACATTAAAACCGCGGTCAGGGTGGCTGGCAGAGCGTTGATGAGATACATCGAGCCAAGATTTCCCGATGCTACACCGATGATAAGGCCAATTGACCACAAGAGCTGTGCGATGACTCGGCGTGATTGCTGCGTCCAGGGCCAGCGGACGACCCTCAGCGTTAGGCAGAGGACTGCAAATATAGGCAAGGTTAGTACAACGGGGGGGGGTGATACCTCGCCGTTATGGCTGGCAACCAGCACCATGACGGCAACCATAAAAAACAGTGCGCCCACGTAAACGAATACACGGTCACATATCTTATTGAGCGTGACAGTATGAAGCGGAAGATGGGCGTTCTCGAGGAGTTTTGGCCCGCGTAGCGTGCTCAACCACTTTGCCACTATACCCCCTCTAGGTGACGCCTCGTCAGCGTTTCCTTCCTGTTGTTTAATCTTCCCTGATTGCGATAGCTGGAGCAGCCTTATGAAACCAAGTATGCTTTCGACCATCTTGACGAAGTATTCCACAATGAGCTGTCAAAATAAAACATGAAAAAGCAGCGACTATTCAGGCGCTGGCACCGCTGGTTGGCAGTTATCACCGCTTTACAGTTGTTCGCTTGGACTGCCAGCGGTGTTTTTTTTGCGTTTGTTGATATCAACTACGTGCGAGGGGAAGGGCGCGTCATTCCGATCGATGGCCAGTACTTTCAGCCAGCGAGCCTAGCACTTGAAGCTGGGGAGATTAGCAGTCTGCGTATTATTCCTCGGTTGCCGGGTGAGTGGGTGCTGGAGGTGCGTCCTCACGATGCTGATATCAAGTGGCTATCCCTGTCAGGCGACCCATTGCCTGCGCTTACTCGAGACCAAGCTCTCGCGGTGGGATCACTGCGTACCGACTTGGCGCCCGATACCGCCGAATGGGTTGATTCTGGGCCTCTCGCTGCGGAATACCGAGGCAGGCCGCTGCCTCTTTGGAAGGTCTACTCTTCTTTAGATGCGTCGACGGTCGCCTATTTACATGTAAGCAGTGGCGAGGTGGTGGCGATTAGAAATACCGCCTGGCGCTGGTGGGATTTTCTTTGGTCGTTACACATCATGGACTACGATGATCGCGATACGATTGGTACTTTGTTGCTAAAGGTGTTTTCAGTGCTTGCGCTTGTTACCGCTGTCGCAGGGATTGTACTTTTTATCTTGCTTCCTAAAAAGTTCTCGTGAGCTGTTCTAGCTGTTCGCGTCGTCTAATGCAGCAGATCGATATCGCGTGGTTGGGACACGTGCGTGGGAGCATTCAGTGCCCAAGTTTCCCGGGAAGGGTGCGGCAAAAGAGCTGTCGCCGAGAGCATTCATTGAGGAGTGGTTGGTTTGACAAATCGTGCTGATATTTTTTCCCAGATCGCCAGTGAGCGGCGCTCAATCCGGGGTTTTCGCCCAGACGCATTGCCCGAAGACATTATTCGAAAAATATTTTCGGATGCTCTGCGTGCCCCGAGCAACTGCAACACCCAGCCCTGGTTTGTACACATCGCCACCGGGCAGGCGTTGGAAGCTCTTCGCGCGGAACTGCCTCGGAGATTCGCAGCGGGAGACATGTCTTTAGATTATCCCTATGACGGGAAATACGAAGGGGTCTATAAAGAGCGTCAATATGCCTCAGCGACCGCGCTGTATGACGCGCTGGGTATCCCAAGAGAGGAGAAGGCTAAAAGACAAAGCTGGTTCCTTCGAAATTTCAGTTTTTTCAATGCACCAGCCGTTGCATTTTTTACGCTTCCAGATGAATTCGGATTGCGCGAGGCCTGCGACTTGGGAATGTTTGCTCAGACCGTCATGCTGGGCATCACGGCCCATGGTCTCGGGTCGTGTCCACAAACCGCGCTGGGTTTTATGGCACATGTCATCAAGCCGGCGCTGAACATCCCGGAGGATCAAAAACTGCTCTTTGGCCTGTCTTTTGGTTATCCGGATGAGGAAGATCCGGCCAATAACGCGATCACCGACCGCGCTAATCTCGAGGATCTTGTGCGGTTCATTGCTTAGAATTAGTCAGGATGCGAGATAAATTCGCACACTTCGAGGCTAAATCCTGACAGTGCGTTGAAGCGAATGGGCGCAGAAAGGAGGTTCATCTTACTCACCCCTAAGTGGCGGAGTATCTGCGCACCGGTACCGATCAGTCGATAATTCTGGGGCTGGGCCGGCTGCGTCTTGGCACCCAGAAAGTGATTGATCTCATTTAACGTTTGTTCTGCGGAGTGATGTTGGCCTATCAGCACTACCACGCCGCTATCTTGCATGGCCAAGTACGACATCGCCGAACGATAAGACCAGCCTGTCTCGGTATCAGGCAGCCGATTCCCGATAACGTCCCGCAGTAGACTGATGGGTTGGACTCTCACCGGGATAGGCGTGTCGGACGCGATGGCGCCTCGCTGCAGCGCGAAGTGGGTGACATCGTCAATGTCGTCACGAAACGTGTGCAAGGTGAACTCACCCCATTCGGTAGTGATTGGATGCACCTCCATGGGCGAGATTGAATGCTCGTGAAGTGATCGGTATTCGATAAGGTCGGCGATTGTGCCCATCTTTAGATCGTGTTGAGCGGCAAAATGCTCCAATTCTGGTCTGCGCGCCATGGTGCCATCGGGGTTCATAATCTCCACGATCACTGCAGCGGGTGCACAACCCGCCATCCTCGCGAGGTCAACGCCCGCTTCAGTGTGACCCGCACGTCGCAGCACGCCGCCGGGTTTTGCTACCAGCGGGAATATGTGACCGGGCTGACGAATGTCGGTGGGACCCGCGTCTTCGGCAATGGCCTTTAAGATGGTGTGCGATCGCTGTCGAGCACTGACGCCCGGAGCGAGCTGTTCGGTGGCATCGATTGAGACCGTGAAGTTTGTCTCGTGCTGTGATCGGTTGTCACGAACCATCAGAGGAATGCGCAACAAACGCGCCCGCTCTGGCGTGATCGGCATACAGATCAAACCGCAGGCTTCAGTGGCCATAAAATTGATAATTTCCGGCGTGACCTTCTCGGCAGCAATAATAAGGTCGCCTTCGTTCTCGCGATCCTCATCATCCATGAGCACCACCATTTTACCGGCGCGGATGTCATCAATAATGTCGGGAATTGTTGCTAAGGCCATGAGCTGGTTACAGGGACTCGATGGCGACGGCAGTAGCTTCACCGCCCCCGATGCACAGGGCGGCGATGCCGCGACGCTTACCATAACGAGCCATGGCATGTGCGAGGGTCACCATGATGCGCGATCCAGTAGAGCCTATGGGATGACCCTGCGCACACGCACCTCCATGAACATTAACTCTGTCATGGGGGAGATCAAACTCCCGCATCGCGAGCATCGTTACCATGGCAAACGCTTCGTTGATTTCCCAAAGATCGACATCATCAATTTGCCATCCGGTTTTCTCAAGCAACTGCTGAATAGCGCCGACGGGCGCTAGCGTGAACTCGCTTGGCGCGCGACTAAATCTAGCGTGATCGACGATACGCGCCAAGGGTTTCAAACCGTGGTTGGCGACCGCATCGGCCGACGCGAGACAGAGGGCGCTGGCGCCGTCTGATATGGAGCTGGAGTTGGCGGCGGTGATTGTTCCCTCTTTGGCGAAAGCCGGTCTCAGGGAAGGGATTTTCTCAGGGTTACCTTTTAGTGGCTGTTCGTCGTGGGTGACGATGTGCTCGCCTTTTCGGGTCTTAACTGTTACCGGAGCGATTTCTGTCGACAGCAGTCCATCTTCAATAGCGCGCTTGGCGCGGCTCAGACTTTCGATGGCAAAGGCGTCCATGTCTTCACGCGTCAGCCCATGCTCATCGGCAGTCTGTTGTGCGAAAGCACCCATGGCACCACCGGTGTAGGCGTCTTCAAGGCCATCGAGAAACATGTGGTCGTGGGTGGTGCCATGTCCCAGTCTGACACCGCGACGACCGGATAGGAGCAACTGCGGCGCATTGGTCATACTCTCAAGTCCGCCGGCTATCACCATCGTATTGGTTCCGGCACGGAGACTGTCGATACCATAGATGGCGGCTTGCATACCGCTCCCGCAGGCTTTGTTCACGGTAACAGCGCCCGTGCTGGTCGGAATGCCGGCGCCAATCATGGCCTGTCGAGCTGGGCATTGCTTAAGTCCTGCGGGTAAGACACAGCCCATAAACACTTCGTCGATGGCATCAGGAGTCACCGCGCCTTGTTCGAGGGCGGCGCGGATAGCCACGCTGCCAAGCTCCGTCGCGGCCATATCTGCAAGATCGCCCAGCAGCCCCCCCATTGGGGTTCTCGCTCCCGATACCATAAAAATATCTTTTGACACTGCGTGACACTCCTCCGGAGGCTGACCTTAGGCCGCGCATTTAGCCATATCGAGAGCCGATAGTCACTTCACGGATTACTCTCTATGAAGTAGCTGTGCGCATGAGCTAGCTTGCATGGAGGTGATGCCGACAACATTGTCTCTTCAGGGGTAGTTAAACCGCAATAAGAGTGCCATCAGCAATGAGAGGACCCTTTGATGCCATTAGCGTGGGTGTTTCGGAGGAGACGCCGCGGGATCCAGTTTGGGTAATTCAAAACGTTTGCCCCTAACGGCTTCTCGATACTGACGCGGATTTACTCCCGCAAGACGCTTAAAGTGCTGGGCAAACCGAGATGGATCACGGTAACCGACCTGCCAACCTACTTCAGCGACCGCCAAGTTGGTTTCCATTAATAAACTGCGCGCTTCCTCGATGCGACGCTGGATTAGATAGGTGCCAGGTGACATGCCAGACGCTTGTTTAAAGCGCCTATTAAAGGTTCGGACTGATAGCCCAGACGCGGCTGCCAGTGCGGAGAGGTTCAGTGGTTGGGCCAATTGTTGGCCGAGCATCAACTGTGCGTCGAGTATTTTTTCATCTGCGTGTGAGTCGCCGTCGCGACCGAGCTCGTGCGGGGCGAATCGTCTTCGGATCTCGGGAGAAAATTGGTTTTCAATCTGTCGAGCTGTCGCGGGGGAGAACAGCTGAGCGCACAGATACACCATCAAGTCAGCCACCGAGTTTACGGAACCGACGCAAAAAGTGCGGCCTGCCTGGGTAATTAGCTGGTCGCGTCGGAGACGGACCGATGGGAACTGCTGTTTGAATTCATCGAACCAGTGCCAGTGAGTGGTAGCTTCTTTATTATGTAGCGCTCCTGCTGCAGCAAGCAGGAAACTGCCCGAGCCCACACAGGCCACCCAGCTACCCTGGTCCACGCAGGCTTTTATAACCCCGAGCTGCCAGGCTTCGTGGTGGAGGACCCAGCGTGGATTGCGCCAAATAGCGGGAATGATCAGCACATCGGGTAATACGAACTGTTTATGACCCGCGGTCTGTAACTTTAGCCCATCGACCAACTCCAGCAGGCCGGCCTTTTTGCCGGCGATCTGAATTACCACGTTTGACCGCGCTCGCGAGGGGCTCGACTCTGCCGCTGCCCGGAGAATCTCTAAAGGCAGTGATATGGAAGTCGCCAACATCCTAGGATGCGCAAGAGCAGCGACCCGCAGGCTGTCGTTGTGCTCACCCAGACTTCGTCGAGAGCTTCTCATAAGATCGACCTAAAAAGCATATTAAATGGCCATTTAAGCATAAAATAGGCCGCAGCGGTCACTACACTTGGCGGCCTGACAGCGCCGGGCCCTTGCTCGGTGCGCCCACCCAAAGCCCGCTGAGAGAGCGTTCATCATGTTACATCTTCCCATCCTCGTGGCCGCTGGCGGTATTAACAGTGCGGGACGAACGTCTCACCGCCATGGCTTTAAACGCATGGTGATCGAGCAGCTCTCTCAGACAGATCAGCGCGATACCCGTCATGCCTTGTCCAACCTAATGGGGGTGAATGAGGCGCATCAACAGGATGCGGGTACGCTTATCAGGGCCATTGAATCCACCCACTTTTCCCCCGGTGCACTCCCATGGGCGCGGCGTATAAATCTCGACCAGTCCATCACCGCCACAATGTCGGCGACCCAAGTGATGAGTGGTTTGTCGCCGGACTTGGCGCCCTCGTTGGTTGATGATCGGCGCACTCGTGTGTCGCTACCCCAAAACGCAGAGCTTTTGCTCCCTGGAACGCGGGCTTTTGATGTCGGAGCGGCCGGGCAGTTGCCAACCGGCTTTCACCCTGGGGAGTTGTACCCGTCGCGAAGTCACCCAAGGGCATTACAAATGGGTATCTATGCCGCCTCGGATGCGCTCGCCGACCTCGGGCTGTCCTGGGAAGACATTGCCTCTCAGGTTGCCCCCGATGCCATCAGCGTTTACGTCAGCAGCGCCATGGGTCAGCTTGATGAGGAGGGCTCAGGGGGGATGTTGCGAGGCCGCGCCCTGGGCAAGCGAGTGACCTCTAAGCAATGTCCCTTCGGTTTTGCCGAAATGGCGGGCGACTTTATCAGTGCTTACGTTCTGCGGTCGATGGGCAACACCGGGCCCGCACTGGGAGCCTGCGCCACCTTTCTCTACAACCTCCAACTCGCGGTCCAAGATATTAGAGCAGGTCGGGCTCGGGTCGCGATTGTGGGCGCTGCCGAGGCGCCAATAGTCCCCGAGGTGATGGAGGGCTATGCTGCCATGGGTGCTCTGGCTACGGATAAAGGGTTGCGGGCACTCGACAACTTGAGCGCTGACGACATGCCGAATTGGCGCAACGCCTGTCGACCTTTTGGAGACAATTGTGGTTTTACCATGGCGGAGTCCGCGCAGGTTGTCGTGCTGTTCGATGATGCCTTGGCGATGGAAATGGGCGCACCCATGCTTGCCGCTGTACCCGATGTTGCGGTGAGTGCAGACGGTGCGAAAAAATCGATTAGCGGGCCCGGTGCCGGCAATTACATCACCGTTGCGAAGGCCGCATCGGTCGCTGCGGCGATAGTGGGAGAACAGCGCTTTCGGCGTGGCGGCATGGTGCAGTCCCATGGCACCGGGACCCCTCAAAACAGGGTGACTGAATCCACCATTCTGTCTCGGGTGGCACAGGCCTTCGGGGTTGAAGCCTGGCCTGTGGGGGCAATCAAGAGTTTTATCGGCCATTCGCTGGGAGCTGCAGCTGGGGATCAATTGTCGGCGATGCTCGGGGTATGGGAGACAGGGGTTTTGCCGGGCATTAACACCATCGGCGCCATCGCCGACGATGTGGCTACCGAACGCTTGATGTTTCCGCTTCAGACCGAGACCTGTGAACAGCCCGCCTATGCGCTGATTAACAGTAAAGGGTTCGGCGGAAACAACGCGACGGCAACTTTACTGAGTCCAAGCGTCACCCAAGAGCTGTTGCGCCGGCATTACGGCCAAGGCGCATACACTGCCTGGGCAAGCACCCACGAGCAGACCGAGCGGTCGAGACAGGAGATTGAAAGCACGCGTCTGGCGGGAACCTGGACGCCGACCTACCAGTTTAACGAAGGCGTTTTGACCGACGAGGATGTAGAGGTTGGCCGCACCGATCTCTGCATGGCAGGACGGGTGATACCCCTGGCGCCGGATCTGCCAGTCGACTGGCTGCATGGACAGACCACTGACTGATACCCTGAACATAACCCCAATCCGGTGCTGGTATTCGATCAATGGGTTGCTTATGCTTCTTGCCGAATGAACTACCCCGTGCAGGCTTATGTCTCTCCTTAAGGCGCTCCA
>Ga0255783_10005499_pt1 | contig 11258 bp, 9 predicted proteins | sample 011ome_22_FD_179981 | JGI IMG/M metagenome (GOLD analysis project Ga0255783, IMG submission 179981) | Coastal salt marsh microbial communities from the Groves Creek Marsh, Skidaway Island, Georgia - 011507BT metaG (version 2) | ecosystem: Environmental > Aquatic > Marine > Intertidal zone > Salt... | reverse complement strand
ATCGGACGAGCGCTTGTTGACGGCAATGATGTGGTTGTCTTCGTAAAGCACGTCGAGGTTATCCACCGTGCTCATGACGATGGGAGCCTTGGGTTGGCGTGCCCAATGCGACGGGCTGGCGACGTCGGAACGGTCGCTCATGGTTCAGTACTGTTCGTCTTCGTTGGGGAAATCGCGTGTGCGGACGTCCTTGACATACTGCTGTATGGCCGAATTCATTTGTTCGCCCATGTCGAGGTAGCGTCGCAGGAAACGCGGACTGAATTCTTGGGTGATGCCCAACATGTCGTGCAACACGAGGACCTGACCGTCGCATCCGCTTCCTGCTCCGATGCCGATGGTGGGGCATTGGATGGAGGCGCTCACCTCTTTGGCCAAACCGGCCGGGATCTTTTCAAAAACGACCGAAAAGCAGCCGATTTCATCGAGCATTTTCGCATCTGCTCGCAGTTGCTCTGCTTCCATTTCTTCCTTCGCCCGCACGGTGTACGTACCAAACTTGTAGATGGACTGTGGCGTTAAGCCGAGGTGTCCCATGACGGGAATGCCGGCTGTGAGGATGCGTTCGATGCTCTCGCGGACTTCTCTGCCTCCTTCGAGTTTCACGGCGTGGGCGCCGCTTTCTTTCATAATCCGAATGGCGGAGTTCAGGGCTTCTTTCGAATTGCCTTGATACGTGCCAAAGGGGAGGTCCACCACCACCAACGCCCGCTTCGCCGCGCGCACTACGCTCGACGCGTGGTAGATCATGTGGTCCAACGTGATGGGCAACGTGGTCTCGTGCCCGGCCATGACGTTGGAGGCGCTGTCCCCGACGAGAATGACGTCTACGCCGGCTTGGTCCACGATGGTGGCCATGGAGTAATCGTAAGCCGTAAGCATGGCGATGGGTTCGCCGTTGGCTTTCATTTCCGCAAGCACTTGGGTCGTGATGCGTTTGGCTGATTTGTGGACGGACATGCGAGAGGTGAATGGTTCGTGTCAAAGTTAACATACGCTTTTGGTGCTTTTGTCCTATCCAAACATTTTGTCGCTTTTCCGTATCCCTTTCGAATTCTTGGAACATCTATTTGGCCTGATGATGTGTCGGGCTTTTCATGTTATTCATGCGATCTGATTTTAGGTTGAAAATTATATAATAATGATTATTTCGTTATATAACCATGATTTATCACTATCTTGTGTAGACTAATAGTGAAATTTAATCATAGTCTAGTGATGCATATCATTCGTATACTTTCATTCTTTTCAATCATTGTTTGTTCAACCCTAGGACATGTTCAGGCACAACTCGACGAACAAGTCCCTTACCAAGGCGACACCTTGTTGACTAACCCCAATAAGTTCCGGGTCACCACAGCAGGTGATGTCCTGATGGACTGTGACTGGCCCGCAATGATGGCCATGATCCGTGACCTCGAAGAACGCATCGCTGGTGAAACCGAAACCGATACAACCTACGGCGTCTACGTCTCAGGCGGTATCAATGGAAACGACCTCAATATGTGGTACGATTGCCTGGTGCTGCGCGATTCGATCTTATCGCTTCAGGTGGCATACGATGAGGCGTTGGCACCGAGGGTGACGGTAGATGCTGCGGTAGTGCTCTCAGACACCAGTGCCGCTTTGAGTGCAAGCTTCAGTGGAAGCGGGGTGGAAGCCTCGGGATTTGCCTGGGCCGAGGATTTTACGACGACCCTAGGAACAGGAGACGATACCGGAACCTCAAGCCCCATCGCCGACACGTTGACCACTTTGGACGCCGGAACATTTTATTACTTCTCGGCGTATGCGTCCAAGGACGGGGAGCTCTTTTACGGTGATACCCTCTCCTTGTTGACAATGCCCGGCATCACCACCGATGCAGCGGATGAGCTCACCGCAGAAACTGCCACGTTGAATTCCACGTTCTCGGCGGATTCCATCACAGCGCAAGGCTTCGTGTGGGGATTGCAATCAGATTTGAGCGACGGAACGAACGTTTCTGCTGATACAACAGGAGGCAGCACCGCGATTGACTATGCGTTGACCGGATTGACGGAGGATGCGACGTATTACTTCAGTGCTTATGCCACGAATGCGTCAGGCACAACTTACGGTGATACGTTGTCTTTTGTAGCCGAAGACTCTCCTCCATGTGGCGATCTGACCTCTGTCTCCTATCAGGGTCACAATTACAATATCGTCTCCATTGGTACACAATGTTGGTTTGCTGAGAACTTGCGGAATGAGAGCTACAAAACCGGCGATCCAATTCCAATTGGACTGACTCCCACCGAGTGGAGTAACACTTCCGTTGGAGCTGTGTCGGTATACGATGAAGGAGGTGCGAATGAAGCGTCGAACTTGGCTGATTTCGGTCGCTTGTACAATTGGTATGCCGTTAACACGGGCAATTTGTGTCCAAGCGACTGGCACGTCCCGACAACCGCCGAGTGGAATACGTTGACAGATGGTTTGGGAGGATCATCTCTCGCCGGCAACGCCTTGAAATCTTCGGAGACGGATACTCCTGAATGGGACGGTACGAATAGCAGTGGTTTTTCTGCTTTGGCGGGCGGCTCCCGGCTCTTCAATGGAAACCCCTACAATGGAGGAGAATACGGGTATTTCTGGTCGTCCTCCCTAAATGGTACGAACGCGGAGCAGGTGTCTCTGCGCAATTCGTACGCAGAAGTAAGCCAGAGCAGCAGCGATCAGCGAACCGGGTTTTCTGTTCGTTGCGTTCTGGATTAATAAGGTAGGCCTGCGGGATGGGGTTGATTCTTTGTCCCTTTGATTATTTGATTCTTTAAAAAATGACAATCGGCCGCTCCCATCGAGGGGGCGGCCGATTTGGTTTTCATTCAAAATCCCTCAAACACTGAGAATCCGCCGCAACGTCAAATTGGTGCGCGGTTGACTCACGCGCAAGCGCTTGGGCAATGCATGTTCGTAGGCGTCTTGCAAGTGCTCCATGATGAGCAAGTCACCGTGGTGCAAGGGCACAAGCCATTTTTGCTTCGTGGTGCGTTTGGCTGATTTGTGAACGGACATGCTAAAAGGAAATTATTCACTTCAAAGTTAACGTACGCTTTGGGTGCTTTTGTAGGGTAGAAACATTTTGTCGCGTTCTCCGTATCCTGGGTGAAATGGATTTCATGGAACATCTACTTGGCTCTATGACTTATCAAACATGTAATATCTCTAAAATGACTTTATTAATTGTCGATTATCATATAATATCAGTCATATAATTTTTTTTTTCGTATTTTTAACCTCGTTGTTTTAAATCTGTCGTTATGCATATTATCCGTACATTGACGGTATTTGCCGTTGTTATCAGCTTTTTTGTGGGAAATGTTCAAGCTCAACTTGACGAACAAGTCCCCTACCAAGGTGACACCCTGTTGACGAACCCGAATCAGTACCGGGTCACCTCAGAAGGTGATGTCCTGATGGACTGCGACTGGCCCGCAATGATGACCATGGTCCGAGATCTCGAGGAACGCATCGCCGGTGAAGCCGGCACGGACACCACTTATGGGGTCTACGTTTCAGGAGAAATCAACGGAAGTGCCGTAAATATGTGGTACGATTGCGTGGTGTTGCGAGATTCGATTTTGGCGCTGCAGGTTGCTTACGATGAAGTACTCTCGCCTCGGGTAACGACCAGTGCACCATCGATCTTGTCTGATACAAGCGCGGCATTGAGCGCAACTTTCACCGGCAGCGGAGTTACTGCTGTGGGTTTCAACTGGGGTACGGATGAAAATCTCGCGGGTGCCACAAATGCTCCTGTTGCAGGAACGGCAAGCCCATTCAGCGATACCCTGAGTTCACTGCTTCCTGGAACCGCTTACTACGTTTCAGCCTATGTGACAATAGGATCGGAAACAGTAAACGGGGATACACTTGCGTTTTTGACCAAGCCGGCCGTGGTTTCAGATTCGACGAGCGCAGTGAGCTACACAACCGCTCGCATTCACGGGACACTTACGGCAGATTCCATCACTTCCCAGGGGTTCAAGTGGGGCACACTGGCAGATTTGAGCGATGCGGTGGATTCAACGGGGACGTTAAACGTTGCGGACAGTTCGTTCCATGCAGACCTGACTGGACTCAGCGAAGGCGACACCTTGTATTTCTTGGCCTACGCGACCAATGCTTCTGGAACAACTTATGGAGATACCCTCAGTTTCAGCACATTGGTCTCGAATAAGATTTTATCTACTTCCGTAGTGGGCGTTACGGACACAACGGTGATCATTTCCAGTTCTTTTGAAGGCAGCACCGTGACCACAATGGGATACAAGTTTGCAGACAATGATTGGGGCAGTCCAACAACTGTAAATGCTCCGGATTTGACAACGCCGAGAACAGATACCATCCCGAATGATCAATTTGCGGTGACGTTCCAATCTGCACAAACGTATTATTTCCATGCGTTTGTGACCGATGGATCGGAAACTGAGTCGGGTGATACACTTTCGTTCACCACCCTCGCTCAAGTTCAAACCTCTTCGGCTACGGCGGGTTATTCGATTCTTGATTTAGCGGGATCGGTGACGGGTGAATCCATCCAATCTTCTGGATTTTACTGGAGTTATGCCGCTGATTTGAGCAATCCGACCGATGTGCCTGTGTCTCCAGTAACCGGTGCAATGAGCCATCGATTGACTGGACTTTCACAAGCGGACACGATTTATTACTCGGCGTACGCGTCGAATGATGAGGGTGTATTCTCCTACGGCGATACGCTCAAGATCGGTTTGGAGTCATGCGTTGCTCCCACCATGGAGGGTTACACCTATGCGGTAACCGTCATTTTTGAAGAATGTTGGTTTACTGAAAACTTGCGCACCCGAACGTACGCGGACGGGAGTGTAATTCCCAACTTGACCGATGGCGCTGCTTGGGGTGCGGATTCTGATGGTGCTCAGGCTATTTACGATAACGATAGCACAACGTTTTATGCAGATTATGGTCGGCTCTACAATTGGTTTGCTGTAAACAATGCAAAAGGCCTGTGCCCCACTGGTTGGAGCGTAGCGAGTGAGGATGCTTACAGCGCATTGATTGACAGTGTGGGAGGTGCAAGCGTTGCTGGCGGGTTTTTGAAAGCTTCGCCTCAAGATTCTGTCCCGTGGAACGGTACAAATGACTACGGATTCACCATGGTTGATGGCGGAGGCAGACTCTCGGATGGTTCGTTCATCCTGCAACCTGATAATGGATTTTTGTGGACCTCTACTGAGCATCCGACAAGTTTGACCGATGCGTACTCGATTAATTTCCTTCTGTCTGGAGGTGATGCTTTATCCATCCAAGATCCAGATAAGAACACAGGTGCGTCGGTGCGTTGCTTGAAGGTAACAGCTGCTGCGTCTGTCCCTCCTCAATCGTTGGCTACGATCACGACATCAGCAGCCGGGTCGGTTTCGGAAACCGGTTCCACATTGAATGCAACGTACAATGACAACGGCAGCGCAATCACCGCCAATGGTTTCATCTACGGAACAGACGCATCGTTGGCGAGTCCTTCGACCGTTGCAGGAAGTGCTTTGACCAGTCCCTTCAGCGCAGCGCTTTCGGGTTTGACGGGGAGTACGACCTACTATTTCGCTGGATTCGCCACCAACGCTGCTGGAACTGCCTATGGTGATACATTGAATTTTACAACTAGCGCACCCTGTCCTTCCACCACTCCAGGTTGTCCCGGTGCTATGGATCCCTGTATAGCGAATCCGATGGGGCCCGGTTGTCCCGGTTTTATGGATCCGTGTTTATTTTGTGAGCCAGCTTGCCCATTGTGGCCTGACTGTAACTGAATATTCAAATCGGCCTATCCCGTTGGGGGGCGGTCGATTTGATTTTTGCTCAAATCGCTCTAGCCCTTCTGAATCCGCCGCAACGTCAAATTGGTGCGCGGTTGACTCACGCGCAAGCGCTTAGGCAATGCATGTTCGTAGGCGTCTTGCAAGTGCTCCATGATGAGTAAGTCACCGTGGTGCAAGGGCACAAGCCATTTTTGCTTCGTGGTGCGGTGTCGGATTACGAAGTCCCGAGAGGCTCCAAAGCTCACGCTGGCGATGCACGCCGCATCAATTTCGGGTTCGTTGTCGCGGTGCCATCCCATGGAGTCTTCCCCGTTGCGGTAGTGATTGAATAAGCACGCGTTGAAGTAACCTGGGGTCTGAATGTGGGACTCCACCTCCGTGACAAACTCCTGCGCCTCAGCGGTGAAGGGGGTGGCCGGCCACTTTATGCTCGAATATCGATACGCAGGTCCCATCCACGCCGTGAGCCGGGGCTCGAGGTGCTCCTTGCCATACACCTTGATGCTGTTTTGTTGCCACGGAATGAGATCCAACCATACCTCCATATCGATCGAAGCGAATGCACCACGCAGCACCCAGCAGGCGCTCGGTCCATCTTCCAAGATGGTTTCTCGAATGCTCATCGCTTTAAATGCCAGCAACCGCTCCTACGGCGCCCCCAATCCACCCCACATAAGCAAGGTAGGCGAGCAGCAAGATCACGCCTTTCCACCGATGAATGAGTCCACGGTGCATCATCATTAACCCAACCACCAAGGCGATTCCCGTCATCCACCACAAATCGAATTCCAGCGCCTGTGCATCGACTGGAAGTGGAATGATGCTCGCGCTGATGCCGGCGGCGAGGAAGATGTTAAAGATATTGGAGCCGATGAGGTTGCCGAGGGCCAAATCCGGTTCACGCTGCCAAGCTGCGATGCCCGATGCAACCAGTTCTGGAACGCTGGTGCCAAACGCCACGACGGTGAGACCGATGATGTGGTCGCTCACCCCGTTGTTGATGGCAATGCGACGAGCACCATCGATAAACCACTCGGAGCCGTAAAACAATCCCACGCTTGCCAACCCCAGCCCAGCCAGCAAGACAGCCACGGGCCTTGAAGCATCTTGAAGTTCCTCAGGCGTGTCATCGGTTTCTTGTTCAGTGGCCCGGGCCTTTTTGCTTCGGAAATACAGCATGCTCAGGAGTACGACCGCCCCCCCGACGAGCATAACCCCTTCTGCCATTTCAAAGCTTCGGTCCCTCGCAAACAGCCAAAACGCCAACGACGCCACCATCAACACGGGCCAATCGCTGCGCATCAACGAGCGGTCTACACGCACCGGATGAATCAGCGCGGTCACACCGAGAATGAGCGCTAGGTTGGCGATGTTCGAGCCGATGACATTGCCGACCGTGATGCCGGGATTGCCTTCCAATGCGGCCCGGGCTGAGGCGATGATCTCAGGAGCCGAAGTGCCAATGGAGACGATGGTCAACCCGACGATAACAGGCGGAATGTGCATTTTGATGGCCAGCGCGGAAGAGAATTTCACTAGGAAGTCCCCGCTCAACACTAACACTACAAGTCCTCCAATCAGTAGCAGCCATTCCATGTCAATCCGCGGGCTTTTGGGTTGGTTTTTCAGTCGTTTTGTCCGCTGAAGTAGGCGGTTTTGGCGCGGAATTCATGGGGTCAACGGTACGATTGACCGAATTCCGAACGTCGTTGACGTCTTTGCGAATATCGTCCGTGGTGGAAAGGATTTCGCGCTGAATTTGATCGGTGGCGCTGCGGAACTCACGGACTGCCTTGCCCATGGTGCGCGCAAAAGAGGGAATGCCTTTTGCGCCGAACAGCAACAGGTAAATCAAAAAAATGAATACGATTTCCGTCATCCCCATAGCGCGAATTTACGGCAATCCTTCAGGCTGTTTGCGGACGCGCTCACTATCTTTCCACCATGTCAGCATCTTCCCCTTGTCCGGCTTGCGCCTCGCCATACGGCTATTCCGATGGTACGCGAATGAATTGTCCCGAATGTGGCCACGCGTGGGATGGAGGGGAAGCTGAAGCCGAGGCGGAAGCTGCAGATGATTCCGTGCGCGATGCCAACGGCAATGTGCTCCTCGACGGGGACAGCGTGGTGGTGATTAAGGACCTTCCAGTCAAGGGAGCGCCGAAGCCCGTCAAGGCCGGTACGAAGGTGAAAAACATCCGCTTGGTGGACGGTGATCACAACATCGCCTGCAAGATTGACGGATTTGGCGCCATGGGATTGAAATCTGAATTTGTTCGGAAAGCATAGATTTCGTTGGGAAATAACTTGAAATCACGACGGTGTCGTCGCGGCTAATATTTCTAAGTAAGGTACTTTGTTTTGCATAGTACCCAATTTTGCCTATATCTTTGCCGCATGACAAAGGAAGTCGCCAAATCATCGGCACAAATGCGCAAGGGGGTGTTGGATCTGTGCATTCTGCGCATTTTAAGCGGAGGGGAAGCTTACACCTCCGACATCATCGGAGCGCTGCAAGCAGTGAACTTGCTTGTGGTGGAGGGGACGGTTTATCCTTTGCTCACACGGATGAAGAATTCGGGAGCATTGGATTATCGGTGGGAAGAGTCCAACTCGGGGCCACCGCGGAAGTATTACAGCATCACGAAAGAAGGCAAAAAGTTGCTGCAGGCTTTGGAAGCCGAGTGGGAAGGATTTGTCATTTCAGTCAATTCACTAACCCGTTCTTGAGCGAATCAAATTATCCATGAATACAACCATAGACATCGAATTGGCAGGCATGCTCTTCCATGTGGAATCAGCCGCGCATGAGCTTCTCCAAACCTACTTGGATTCCATAGAGCGGGTCGTTCGTTCCACTGAGGGCGGTGATGAAATATTGCGCGAAGTGGAGGCCAGGTTGGCGGAATTGCTGCAGCAATCGTTAGGCGACGGTCGCCAAGTGGTCAAGCTTGCGGACGTCGAATCGGCTTGCGAGCAGTTGGGAAGTCCGCGTGATTTTGCGGAAGATGAAGACGAGTCGGCAGATTCTGATGACCAGAAGCGTGCATCGTCCGGGCCGTCCGACGGGAGTGCGGAGTCCCGTAAGTCTTCACGCCGGCTGTATCGCGATACGGAAAACGGATTCTTGGGCGGAGTAGCCACCGGGATGGCGCACTATTTCGATGCGGATCCGGTATTGATTCGGGCGATTGCGATCATTGCCGTGCTTTTTACCGGTGTGGGCTTGCCGCTTTACGTGCTGTTTTGGGTCATCACACCGAAGGCGCAAACCGTCGCCGAACGGTTGGCCATGCGCGGTGAGCGGCCGACGTTTGAAAACATCAAAACCCGGGTTCAGTCTGAGTACAGCCGCATGGAGCGTCACGTGAATGCAGCCGGGATGGGTGATCGCTTGCGCTTGTTTGTTCGTGAATTTTTTGGCGTCCTCGGCAAAATTTTGAGGGGAGGGTTGCGGCTGTTCGGCTGGCTCGTCCTCATTGCGGTGTTCGTGCTGTTTGTTTCAGGGGCATTTTCGTTGTTCGCGGTGTTGATCGGGTGGGGGGATTTGGTGGTGGATGGCGTGAACCTGGCTCCGGTTCCTGAAACGGTCGATCGTTGGTTGGAATTGGTGTTACCGCACCGGTTTACGCCCGCGGTATTGTGGTCATTGGCGGGTGCGCTTTTGGTTTTCCCGTTGGTGTTGTTCGGTTGGTTGGTGATGCGTTTGATGTTTCAAACCATTCCAAATCCCAAAGGCACGCGCGTTGCCTTGGTACTCGGTGCATTGATTTCCTTGTGCGGAGTCATCGGTCTTGGCGTGCTGGGGGGGCGAACAGCTATGGAATTTCGGGAGCGCGCTCAGGTCCGGGAAACGCTTGCGGTTGTCGCTGACTCGTCTCATGTGACGGTGCGTTTGGCGCCTCATAGCTGGGAAGGCAATCCAGCCGATATGGGGATTTGGACCTTCACGGAGCATGGGGTGGAGTCGCCGTTTGTGGAGTTGGAAATTCTACCAACCGTGAGAAATAGTCCGGAAGTTCGTATCGAGCGGGAGGCTCGCGGGATCCATCAGCCGGCGGCTTATCAGCGGGCCTCGCGGATTGCCTATGAACCGCGGATTCAAAACGGAATCATAGAGCTCCCGGCGGTTTTGAATTTTCCGACTGAGGACCAATTCAGAGGCCAACACGTTGAAGTGCAGGTACTGATTCCTGAAGGTTTCACCGTGGATTTGGACCCCAACTTGAACCAATTCTGGGACGACATTGAGGTGATGACAGCCGAAGATGAATCAACGGATGGGTACCTGCAAACCGCCGGTGAACTTACTTTGCAGTGGAAAATGACGGCCAATGGAGCCATAAGTCATTCAGAATCCCAATCCGCAAATGATTCCGAGAAAGATGAACGTTAGCCGAATATGTGCATGGGCCGCATGGATGTCCATGGCCGGTGTCCCCGGGTGGGGTCAATTGCCGTCGCCTTATTTCCAGCAGGAAGTGAACCACCGGATAGAGGTGAGGCTCGACGATGCGACGCACACCTTGCACGGAGATATTGAAACGACTTACCTCAACAACAGCCCGGATACCCTGGATTTTATTTGGCTCCACTTGTGGCCCAATGCATACGCAGATGGTACTTCTGCGCTCGCCCAACAGCAATTTCGTGAGGGCAATCTGTTTTTGTTTTGGGCCATGCAACGCGACCGGGGCGGCATCGATTCATTGAACTTTACGGTGGACGGGTTGCCCGCTGAGTGGTCTTTTCATCCCGAGCACCTGGACATCGCGCGGTTGGAGTTGGCCCAGCCGCTCGCGCCCGGCGCCCAGCTCACCTATACCACGCCCTTCCGAGTGAAGCTACCTTCCGGTAAAATCAGCCGGCTCGGGCACATCGGAGAATCCTACCAAATCACCCAATGGTATCCCAAACCCGCCGTTTACGACCGCGATGGTTGGCATCCCATGCCGTATTTGAACCAAGGCGAGTTTTATTCGGAATACGGATCCTTTGATGTGCGCATCACGCTGCCTTCGAATTACGTGGTGGGATCGACGGGGGATTTGGATCCAAGCGAAGCGGACAACGCAAAAGAGCTTGTTTTCCTTGATTCATTGGCGCTCGCTACAGCCCGCCGTATCGACGGCAGTTTTTTCGAGGAAAGCGATTTCGACGAAGAGGCGGCCATGGAATTCCCTCCCTCCTCGGAACGCACCAAAACGCTGCGCTACCGCCAAAGCAACGTGCACGACTTCGCTTGGTTTGCTGATAAGCGGTGGATGGTGCTCAAGGGCGGTGTCGAGTTGCCCGGTTCTGGACGCGAAGTGACGGCGTGGGCGATGTTCACCCCGGCTTCCGCGCGGCAATGGAAGAGCGCTCCCGAATACATCGAAGACGCTACGTACTATTATTCCAAATGGAACGGCGACTACCCTTACAACCATGTCACGGCGG
>Ga0255783_10005497_pt1 | contig 11259 bp, 6 predicted proteins | sample 011ome_22_FD_179981 | JGI IMG/M metagenome (GOLD analysis project Ga0255783, IMG submission 179981) | Coastal salt marsh microbial communities from the Groves Creek Marsh, Skidaway Island, Georgia - 011507BT metaG (version 2) | ecosystem: Environmental > Aquatic > Marine > Intertidal zone > Salt... | reverse complement strand
CCGAAAGTTAGACGTGCGGTTATCGACGATGCCCGTTGAGTTTGGAGAAAGCTGCGTGCTGCGGGTTTTGGATCAAACGGCGGGGCTGACAACTCTTGAAGAAACGGGCATGTCGGCAACAATGTTGGCCGAATTTCGGCGTATGATTCATCTGCCTTTTGGGCTTATTTTAGTCACTGGACCGACCGGTAGTGGTAAGACCACCAGCCTCTACGGCGCGCTCAACGAGTTAAATCAGGCCGGGCAAAAAATCATCACGGCAGAAGATCCGGTCGAATATAAATTGCCTCGGGTCAACCAGGTTCAAGTGAACCCGAAAATTGGGCTAGATTTTGCCAGTGTTTTAAGGGCCGCGCTTCGTCAAGACCCCGACATTATTTTAGTTGGGGAAATCCGGGACGTGGAGACTGCAGAAATCTCGCTTCGCGCCTCGATGACTGGGCACTTAGTGCTATCGACGCTGCACACCAATGATGCGATTTCATCGGCTATGCGGCTGATGGACATGGGGGTTGAACCCTTTTTGGCAGCATCAAGTTTGCGGGCGATCGTCGCCCAGCGCTTGGTACGCAAGCTCTGCGGCGAGTGTGCAAAGCCCCATACGCCGGACGACATAGAAGCCAGCTGGATGCAGCGTTATTTGCCCGCAGCGACGATCGCATCTGCTTCGATTCGGCGGGCAGAGGGGTGTCAGCATTGTAATCACACGGGTTTTCGTGGGCGGATAGGCGTTTTTGAGATGCTAACCATTCGGGACGATATCGCAGATGCCTTAAGGCGAGGCGATTCAGCGGATTTTGTGCGATTGGCTAAGGCGCAACCTGGCTTCAAGCCGCTAATCGTCGACGCCCTTGAGCAGGCGGTCAATGGCGTCACCACCCTTGGTGAGGTCTTGCGTGTGGCCCAGCAATTTGAAGAGACCGCCTTACCGTCGACCACATCGGCTGGTCCATCCGATCTAGAGGGAGCAATGTCAGGCACCCCAGATCCACTATCGACAGCGCCCTCGGGAGCAACTGAAGACATGGCGCCCGCGGACTTTAGCCTTGAGGTTCTGCGCTAATGACGGCGTTTGCTTACAAGGGGCGGAACGGTGAAGGCGGCCTGGTAGATGGTGTAATAGATGCCTCCGATATCGATGCGGCAGCCGACACGCTATTGGGCAGCCGGATTACACCCATAGAGCTGAAACCCGCTGAAGACGATGTATTAGGCGGCAGGTCGCTAAAACAAATTCTAATACCAGAGACGATCACACCGATCGAGCTAATCACGTTTTCTCGGCAGATGTATAATTTGACCAAGGCAGGTCTGCCGCTCGATCGATCGATTCGCGGGTTAGAAGGCTCGCTCACCAATCCCGCCATGCGCGCTGTTTTAAAGTCCGTTGCGCAAGGGTTAGAGCGGGGCAACACATTATCTGAAGCGATGAGTTTGCACCCGAAAGTCTTCAGTGATTTGTTTTTAAGTCTGGTAAGAGTCGGCGAAAACACCGGTCGACTCGATCTCGCTTTCCAAGATCTTGCGAAGTATATGGAGATTGAGCGCACTACCAGCAAACAATTGAAAAGCGCGACCCGTTACCCAACATTTGTGTTGATGGCGATGGCCGGCGCGCTCGCGGTCATTACCATGTTTGTCATTCCGGCCTTTTCTGGCGTTTTTGAAAAGTTAGGGGCGGATCTGCCTTGGCAAACCCGGGCCCTAATCGGAGCATCTGATTTTGCTGTGGGTTTTTGGCCATTATTGCTGGGGCTAATAATCATCGGTTACGGCGGGTTTCAGTTTTGGGTGCGGACCCCGAGGGGAGGCCTAATTTGGGATCGGTTCCGATTAAAAATCCCGTTGGTCGGGACGATTTTTGAGCGCATTGCCCTTGCCCGCTTTGCGAAGACCTTTGCGATTATGGGCCGTTCTGGTGTACCCATTGTGACGTCGCTCAATGTGGTCTCGGAGGTGGTCGGCAATAAATTTGTCGGTTCGCGAATCGCGGGTATGGGTGCAGGAGTTGCAAGAGGCGAATCTTTGTATTTAACGGCCCAACGAAGCCAAATTTTCCTACCCCTGGTATTACAGATGATCGCAGTCGGTGAGGAGAGCGGAAACTTGCCAGAACTATTAGATGAAGTCTCCGACTTTTATGATGGCGAGGTTGAATATGATCTAAGCCGGCTGACCGCTAGCATCGAACCCATCCTCATTATGTTTATTGCGGTGCTAGTATTGATTCTGGCATTGGGCGTGTTCTTACCGATTTGGGATTTGGGTGCGGCAGCGCGGTAAGTTGACGTTTGCTGAGGGTATGGGTTGGTCTTAACATAAATCCCAGCGCGAGGTTCAGGAGGAGGAACGGCGAGGGCTAGAGTCTATGCAAGGCCTATAAAACTGACAAAAAGAATGCTTTTTTGAAACAAAAAGTAACTAAATTAATAAAATAGCTCAATTCTGAACTTGAATTGAGCCCAATAGAAAGACAAAATTAAGCAGTTAACTCATGGAGTGAAGAGATGAACCATTTACAAAGAGATAATCAGAAAGGCTTTACCATTGTCGAGCTGGTGGTCGTAATTATTATCCTTGGAATTTTGGCGGCAACGGCTTTGCCGAGATTCTTAGATGTAAGTGAGGACGCCCACATTGCAGCTGTTGATTCGGTAGAGGGCGCACTTAGCACTGGGTTAGCAACTGTGAAAGCTGAATATTTGGTTTCTGGCAAGCTAAGTCCTGTAACCTTGGAGAGCGAGAGCTTCGTGGTAAATGCGAGTGGTTTTGCTACGGACACAGATGCATCCGACGATTCGGACACGTGTGCAGAGCTTTTTACCGCGTTGGTGAGAACGCCAGCAGTCGCCGTCGCAGATACAGTTGATTTAACCTCTGCGGCAGGTATCGGTGGTGTGGATGTATCGGGGACGGAGTGGTATGCACAGGCGGATGACGAAGATGGTCCTCCGGCTGCCTGCAAGTATTACTATCTTGGCAGAGGGTTCCTTCAAGGTAACAATTACACGTTGTTGACGCACACACTATCGTCTGGGCTCATAGCGAAAGGGAACCCAACGGCGATCGGTGCTTAATTGACCAGCTAGTTGAAGTGAAAGGGGCCCCGGTCTAAGCGGTTAAGAGGCTGGGATGCGAATTAACCCCTGCAAAAATTTCGCTCCATTCGATGTGACACCGGAGGTAAGTAAACGAGGGAACCGGCGCGACAGGTTCCTCTCGAACTTTGTATGGACGACGCCAGAGGCTTCACATTAGTAGAGTTAGTCGCAGTGCTAATAATAGTGAGCATCATCGGGTCAGTTGTGATGCCTCGGTTCTCTAATACGGCTAGTTTTGACCAAACACTAGCTCACGATCAGCTTATCTCACTGGTTAGAAGCGCGCAGCAGCTCTCACTGTCTCGAGCCAACGTTGACCTCTACTTTCAAGATACGGGGTCTGAACTAAGCGTCGCCACGAGAGTCAGCGGCGCTGTTCAAATTAGCCGAATATTTCCCAAGAACGAAGTCGCAATCACCGCAGGCACGGTTGGAAGTGGCACGAGCTGCAGCAGTATCAGCTCAACCATCACCTTAAATTTCGATTCGGCTGGTGAGATCGAGACAGTTGATGACGATGGTTTTCCGATTTGCCTCGATGGCGAGAGCAGTCTTTGTATTTCGCCTGCTGGATTTGCCCATGAGGGCGCGTGTCTCTAAACGGCGATATCTCGCTAAATAAAACTGCTTTTCATATATTTTTGGCTAAGCATCGGTATGGCTCCCCTGCGAATAGGCAATTTAGGCTAGTCTGTCTAGTAAATTAGGACCGGATTAACACTTCCCGACTTAGATCTAGCCTTCTGCGTTCGGTGTGGCCTTCATGTGATTAAGCTTGGCATAAAAAAAACCGGTTTTAAATTTTCGACAAATGCGTTGTTATAGAGTGCGACATTGGCCACGAGGGCCTTCAGCAGCGCTGAAATTAGCGGCTTATTTGCCCTAGAATTAACATCAAAAAGTGAGATGATCTGTTTAGGTCTGGTCTGAAGAGAAGCGTTTAGAGACGGTCTCACGAGAAGCGATAGCCTTTGCGATCGACCGACCTTGGCTTTAAGCTATTAGCAAATTAGTTACGCCTTTTTTCGATGAAGCTTCACACAAAAACCACACAGTTTTTGCGGCAAACGGGTGTCACACTCGTTGAAATGGTAGTGGTGATTGTTATTTTAGCGATCGCGCTTACAGCGGTCACTCAGATGATTGGCCAAAATACCATCAGCGGTGCCACAACCTATGATGAAACCAAAGCGATCGAACTCGCGCAGTCCTATCTAGGAGAAATAAAAGCCAAACGATATGATGAAAACTCGCCCGTCGGAGGCGTGCCGCCTTGCGATGACGTCAGTGGCGGTAATGCTTGCACAGCAAACGCTGATGTTGCGCTGGGGCCTGATAGCGGCGAATCATCAAGAACGACGTTTGATGACATCGATGATTATGATGACTTGGACGAAGGCAGTGGTAGTGTCGGTGACAGTGCCTTGCTCGATGCCGAAGGCAATACGCGCACAGGTTATGAAAATTTTCGCGTCCAGGTGCAGGTGACCTACTCTGGGAATGTAGCTCCACGGTCAGGGGATTTAACGGATGCTAAAAAAATCGTGCTAACGATTACCCAGCCAAATGGCGAGGCGCTGGATTTTACGGCTCATCGCGGAAACTACTGATATGAGATTAGGATCACGATTGCTGAATCTGCGTGGTGCCCATCAGCAACGCAGCACTCTGCCTGAAGCTGCTCCTTTCCTAACAGCGCAAGCATGTAGGTATCAGAGTTAATGAAGGCGCTTTCGGTTAGCGGAGTACGCGGTGTCACCCTGGTTGAGCTCGTCGTAACAATTGTCATTATGGGCATCCTCGCTGGCGGTACGGTCGCCTTTGTCATGTCATCCACACAAAGCTATGTGGATACCGCCACCCGAAATCAGTTAAGCGGGATAGCGCGCATAGCGACGCAGAAGTTAGAGATGGCGCTACAAGCTGCTGTGCCCAATAGTGTGCGTGTGACCACTGCTGAAATAAGCGGCGATCAGTGTCTGGAATATATCCCGGTAGCGGATGTCACCAGTTATCTAGCGGTTAACTTCGTTAGTGCGAGCAACTCGTTAACGCTCATTCCGTTTACGGCGGCAGGTCTCTCTGGTAAGAAGTACGCCATTATCTATCCGGTGTCACCGTCTACCCTTTATGCGGCTGCGAGTCCTGGACCCCTCGCAACGATAACGAGTTATAGTGCGAGCGTATCGGCGGGCATTGAGACAATTACATTAGCAAGTAATCATCTGTTTAATAGCGGGTCTGATGCTCAGCGGTTTTATCTGGGCGAGGAGCCTGTCAGCTTTTGCGTGGAAGGTGGTAAATTATTTCGTTATAAAAACTATACGGCCTCAGGGTTAAAAGCGTCCCAATGTACGCCAGATACTGCCGCTTGTTTACCTACGAGCGCACCAAATCGCGCGCTCGTGGCAGATTCAATCTCCAATGCGGGTCGTAGCGCCTTTAATGTGGCTGCCTCTCGATTACAGAGCACGGGTAGCGTGCGGTTGGATCTTAATTTCTCGGACGGCAGTGAAGCGATTAATATTCGTCACGAGATTCAAATTCCGAGTGCGCCTTGATGCCAAATCCCTCCAATGTGTTGTTTAAAACGAGCGGGAAACAAAAAGGTATCGGTCTACCGATCGCGATTTTTGTGATCACTGTGTTGGCCGCCTTTGCGGTTAATATGGGGCTTTTGGTAGAAGATAATGCAAGCGGAAGAATAGCGTATGTGACGAACCTTAGAGCGACTATGGCAGCTGATACCGGCGCCGATCTGGGCATGAATGTGGCTTTTGACCCCTCGGATGCGCCAGATTATGCCAGTGGCGTTACCTGTTCATCCTCGGCCATCGATTATGATTTTAGTAGCGACCCGGGCATGAGTGGCTGTTCGGCATCTGTAACTTGCGGCTCGACCACCGCTGGGGGTAAAACAATTTACACTATTACCAGCGTAGGCACCTGTGACGGCACAAGTAAGACCGTTATCCTTTCGGCGCAGTAAATCTTGTTTGTAGCCACCTGGAAATGCGGTATTGAAGGCAATTGGTAATGCTTCACTGTGCGGTATGTGGGTTTATTAGTCGCTTCAGTCTGCGGATCAATTAGTAAGTTTCCTGAACAATACTTTTTGGTGACCGCCAAAGACGCCAAAAGTGCCAGTCGCTGTTGGCGGTGAGTCATCATGACTGCCGTCAAGATCCCAGTCGTATTTCAGCCAAGGTAGATTGGTTAAGTCGATAGCCACGGTGAAGCTCCCGCGATCCCCATCACTTGGTGCAGAGAACGAAAGGTTGCCATCACCAGAGACCACAACTAAATCAGCGCTCGAAAGGTTTACGTTGCTTGAACTGCCCGCGCTGTTGTTACTGCCGCTGCCAATATCAATGGTGAGGTTGGCGGCGGTATTGATCGCGCCATCATTAAATTCAATTTTAGATCGTGCAAGCGTCGTACAACTGTCATCGGTGTTGGTGATGAAGGACGAGCCGTTGTAGTACTGGGTTAAAAGCGGCATACCGAGGGCTTGTGTTTCTGAGCCGCTCGCCGAGTTCAGCGCCAGTCTGCCCCAGCGTAATTTTGGGTTGCCTGTGAGGTCGAGGCTATTGCAACTGGAATCCGAGGCGCAATTACCACTCGTGCCGGCATTCATGTCTAGGCTGCTGAAATTTCGACCGTCTAAGGAATCCGTTAGGGTGAGCCCGATGTCTAGATCGAGTTCGGCTTCCGGATTCGAGCCACGCGCAAATTTGGCCGTCGTATCATTAATGGTGTAGATTCCGGCATTCCAGGAGGTTGTGGCATGGGTTAGGCGCGAACTCAGGTTTGTGCCATTGTTGGTGGTTGCCTCGGCGACGGCGGCGATGCTCGCAACCGCGTAACCATCGCTCGTATCGTAATGGGTGACGGTCGCCCCGGCTGCATTTTTGGCGGTGATGGTATAGGCAATGGCGAGGTTAGGTGCATCCATATAAGTAAAGTCTGTCCCAGGGGTACAAGCGTCAATAACCCCGTCACTGCTGAGTACAAACTGATTGGGATAAAAGCGCCCAATATTACCGCTGGTGGTGCCAGTCACGTTACCCACCCCGAGATAGTCACCATCGCCGATTTCAGCGCGAAGGGTGATCGTGCCCACTTCATTGAAATTGGCGACCACGGTGCCAGCACCATCGGTACTGCCACTCAAACTATAGGACCCACTGGATAAAGTGCCGGCGTTACTACCCCCAGTTGGGTAGGTCAGGGCAACTAACGTGACCTTGGCTGTTTCTGCCGGAGATTCTTGGCCGAAATTGGGTGTTGTGCCGCCTAAAGCGTTGAGGGCTTGAACGCCCACATTGAAATTGGTGCCGGCTGTAATAAACCCGCTACCAGAGGCGGTTGTTGCGGGGTTACTCGCAACCGAGACAACCAAGTCGGCGGGCTTTGAAACAAACTCGTTGCTGCTGCCGGTTACAGTGAGTGCTGGGTTGTTACCGGATGCGGGCACGGTCAGGGCGCCGTACAACCTAATGCGCCCCACATCTTTGTAAACCAATGGAATGGGCGCATACCCCGAGCCATTGAAGACAAGATTTACCGCCTGATAGGCGAGACTGGCACCACTGTTGTTGTCCTCGATGCCGGTTGCGCTGCCGCCAGTTGGGGTTACGGTGAGGTCCTTGTCCCGTTGGCAAGTCGATGGGTTAACACACTCGTATGCAAGATTGGTGGCAATGGTTTGGCCTGCGATCGTGCTGTCTTGAGTGCAAACACTGCCGCCATCAACGACGCCGACCAGTACCTGGTTGAAGGTGGTTCCGGCCGTGAGTGTTGTTAGGTCATCACCCGAGCCATCGGGCGCGCCATTGGCATTGGCGTCCAGGAAAAATTCCAACGACATACTCGCCGCGTTAAAGGTATAGGTTGGGTCCTCACTTTCTGAATTAGAGCCGTCGGTCACGTTAATGGTGGTGGCGCCAGCCGTGGGGTGACGCAGGTAAGTGGTGATGGCGTTCGCGCCGCCAAACCCAATGCTGATACTGGCGTTATCCGCGTTACTGACCCAGGCACCGTTTCCGCTGCTGGTGGTTAAGGTTACGGTATTGCTGGTTGTGACTGCCGAGTGACCGGCATTGTGGGCCGTGATCGTGACCGGGGTCGCCACACAGTTAGCGCCATTGGCATCGTTATTGGAACTACCGTCAAGATCGTAGCTCACAGCGTAATGATGCAGACTTGGCGCGGCGACGCTGACCGTACTGGTTGTCGAATTGGAATTGGTCTTACCATCATTGATGATCCAGGTAATGGTGCGATTGGCGGTGTTGGGCGTGCTTGCATTCGTGTTTTGATAGGTAATGCTTTGCAGAGCGAGTTTGTAGTTGGCTTTAGAGGCTGAGCCAGAGAGGCTCAGAGTTCCATTACTGCCGTTCCAAGACCCTGTGATCCCGTTTGCGTTTGTAAAGGCGAGCACGTCCTCGCTGGTCTGAAAGCCGCTGCTGATTGAGATGCTGGCAGAGGCCAGGTTGTCATCGTCTGCATCGGTCACAGTTAATGCAGAATCGATTACCGTCGCGTCATCGTTCGCCTCGAACATCAGGGTGGCGCCAGCATCAGAGATGACCGGGGCGTCATTGAGATCGGCAACCGTAATGGTGGACGTAACCCCCGAAGAGTTAGCGGCGCCATCATTTACAACCCAAGTCACGGTTCGATTATCGTTGTTCGGATCGCTGGTGTTGGTGTTTTGATACGTGACGCTTTCAAGCGCGGTTTCGTAATTGGCTTTAGAGGCGCTGCCGGAAAGGCTCAGAACGCCTGTACCACTGTTCCAGGATCCCGTGATGTCATCGGTGTTGGTGAAGGCGAGCACATCCTCGCTGGACTGATAACCACCGCTGATGGTGATGGTGGCGCCTTCGATATTGGTGTCGTCTGCATCCGTAATGGTCAACGAGCTGTCAATGACGGTCGCTGCATCATCTTCGGTATAAGCGAGTGTGCTACCTGCATCCGACACGGTAGGTGCATCGTTGCTATCAGCGATGGTGATGGTCGAGGTAATGCCGCTTGAGCTGTTATCGCCATCGCTGACAACCCAAGTAATGGTTCGATTGGTGTTGTTCGGGTCATCTGTTTCGTTATTGATGTAGGTGATGCTCTCAAGCGCAGTCTCATAATTGGCTTTTGTGGCGGATCCTGACAGGGTGAGTACCCCACTACTGCTGTTCCAAGACCCGGTAATACCGTTGGCATTACTGAAGGCCAGTACGTCCTCACTGGATTGATAGCCACTACTGACGGTGATGGTTGCGGACTCGATGTTGCTATCGTCAACGTCAGTAATGGTAAGCGAACTATCGATCACGGATGCTGAATCGCCCTCGGTATAGGCCAGTGTCGCCCCAGCATCTGCCAGAACCGGCGCGTCATTGACCTTGGCAACGGTAATCGTGCTGGTTGCGGCAACAGAGTTCGTCGTGCCGTCATTGATGACCCAGCTCACGACACGATTGGTATTGTTGGGGTCTGCCGTATTCGTATTCTGATAGGTAATGCTCTCAAGGGCGGTCTCGTAATTGGCTTTAGAGGCGCTGCCTGAAAGGCTCAGAACGCCTGTGCCACTGTCCCAGGATCCCGTGATGTCATCGGTGTTGGTGAAGGCCAGGACATCCTCGCTGGCCTGATAGCCGCTACTGATGGTGATTGTGGACGAGGCGATATTGGTATCATCGACATCTGCGATGGTAAGGCTGGCATCAATAACCGTCGCTGAGTCACCCTCGGTGTAGGCAAGCGTCGCGCTCGCATCGGATAAAACGGGGGCATCATTGGCGTCCCCGATTGTGATGGTGCTGGTGACCGCGGATGACGATGCGCCGCCATCGTTGATCACCCAACTCACGACTCGATTGGTATTGTTGGGGTCATCTGTATTGGTATTCTGATAGGTAATGCTTTCAAGCGCGGTCTCGTAATTGGCTTTAGAGGCACTGCCCGAAAGCGTCAGAATGCCTGCGCCGCTGTCCCACGACCCTGTGATGCCATTGGCGTTGGTAAACGCCAGGACATCCTCGCTAGACTGGTAACCACTGCTGATCGTGATTGTGGCAGATTCCAGATTGCTGTCATCGACATCCGTGATGCTGAGGCTGTTATCAATAACGGTTGCTGCGTCGCCCTCAGTGTAGGCAAGCGTTCCGCCAGCATTAGCAAGCACCGGTGCATCATTTACATCAGCGACGGTAATGGTGCTGGTCACAGCAGCTGAATTTGTGTCCCCGTCATTGATCAACCAAGTAATAGTCCGATTACTATTGTTTGGGTCGTCGGTATTCGTATTTTGATAGGTAATACTTTCAAGGGCAGTTTCATAATTGGCTTTTGAGGCTGAGCCGGACAACGTTAAGACGCCAGTAACGCTGTTCCAAGACCCAGTAATGCCATCGGCATTGCTAAATGCGAGCACATCCTCGCTGGATTGATAACCACTGCTGACGGTAATTGTTGCGGACTCAATATTCGTATCATCACCATCGGAGATACTTAAAGCACTGTCGATGATGGTTGAGCTGTCGCCCTCAGGGAAACCGAGCGTATTACCTGCTCCTGATAATACTGGCGCATCATTAACGTCGCCGACGGTGATGGTGCTAGTGGCGGCAGAAGAATTAGCCGTGCCATCATTGATCACCCAACTTACGATTCGATTGGTATTGTTGGGGTCTGCCGTATTCGTGTTCTGATAGGTAATGCTCTCAAGCGCGGTCTCGTAATTGGCTTTAGAGGCACTGCCTGAAAGCGTCAGAACGCCTGCGCCGCTGTTCCAGGATCCGCTAATGCCATTAGCATTGCTGAAAGCCAAGACATCCTCGCTGGATTGGTAACCACTGCTGATCGTAATGGTGGCAGACTCAATATTTGTATCGTCGACGTCGGCAATGGTCAGCGTGCTGTCGATGACGGTAGCGTTGTCACCTTCGGTATAAGCCAAGGTGTCTCCAGCATCAGAAAGGGTCGGTGCATCGTTGACATCGGCGACGGTGATCGTTGAGGTCGCGGCCGAGGAATTTGCGTCCCCATCGTTGATCAGCCAGGTAATCGTTCGGTTGCTATTGTTGGGGTCATTGGTATTGGAATTGAAGTAGGTGACGCTCTCAAGGGCGATCTCATAGTTGGCCTGGGTGGT
>Ga0255783_10005495_pt1 | contig 11261 bp, 10 predicted proteins | sample 011ome_22_FD_179981 | JGI IMG/M metagenome (GOLD analysis project Ga0255783, IMG submission 179981) | Coastal salt marsh microbial communities from the Groves Creek Marsh, Skidaway Island, Georgia - 011507BT metaG (version 2) | ecosystem: Environmental > Aquatic > Marine > Intertidal zone >... | reverse complement strand
AGATGATAAAATGTCTTCTCTCTTTCTCTCTCTCTGTGGTCCTCGCAAATAATACGAACACAAAATAAACAAACAACTCTATCAGAGAAGAAGAAAAAAGCGTCGTCTTTTTCTCTCTCTCTCTCTGGTTTTGTGTGTGTCTGTGTTCTTTCAAAGCGCGCGCTCTCTTCTGAAGAAGATGAAATGATTCTTTTTGTCTCGAATGTATCTTTTTTTTCCCTCCTCCTTGTGTTCGAAGAAGAAAAGAAAAAGAAAATCTCGTCGTCTCGAAATCTCTTCTTTTATTATAAAAGCACCACCCCGAATGACGAGGATTTTCTCTTTTTTGTCAAAGTGTTTTTCTGACTTTTGGTGCAAAAGTGTTCTTGTGAGAAGAAGCGAACTTATGCCATATCCGAGAAAAAAAAACGAGAAAAGCCGAGACAACACACCTGCGCATAATATCATCATCGTCGTCGTATTGTATTCATTATATAAATATATTTACGACCAAACGCAAAGAAAGCACGGACAAGAAGAACAACAAGAACAAGAACAAGAACAAGAACACTCTGAATTGTTCAAATGCGACCAGCGTTACGTTTCGAAATTCCGTCGTCGTGTTCTTCTCGAAACGCGTCGTGCAGTTGCAGCGGCAAAAGCGAGAGCAGTTTTATTAGTGGCAGGAATGATTACTCAAAGTCTTGGACATCATCATCATCATCATCATCGGCGAGGAGGAATACGACGAGGAGGAGGAGGAGAAAGAAATTTTCGTCGTCGTCGTCGTCCACAGAGTCTGACGATGAGAAGAAGAAGACGAAGTCCGAGGAAAATTCGTTAGCGAGAGTAGGAATAGAAACGAGGATGAAAAACGCGTCCGTGGGAGCGCTCGCGGCGTTAACTTTATCACTGGGAGGGAATCCAACGATGATGATGATGACACCATCAACATCAGTCGCATACGCCAGTACTGGAAATGGAATTGAAAACACGGCGAAGCGCACCGGGGATTGTTTGTTGCAAAACTGCAAAGCGGAGTTAGCGGGGTGCTTGGCTGACGAGAAGTGCGTGGAATCGTTGGCGTGCTTGAACGTGTGTTTCGGGAAACCGGACGAGGCGGATTGTCAGATTCGATGCGGGGATTTGTACGCGTCGCCGGCGGTGCAAAAATTTAACACGTGCGCGGTGACCAGGAACGCGTGCGTGGCGCAGAGACAATCGACGGGGGAATATCCGGTGCCTGATTTTGACGCGATTGAGACGAAAGAGAACGTCACCATCGACGATTGGACGAAGAAGAAGAGGTGGTACATCGTCGCCGGCTTGAATAAAGATTTCGACATTTTCGATTGTCAAGAACACTTCTTCGCGAAAGGCGACGACGATAAGATGTACATCAAAATCAATTGGAGAGTGAACAGGCCAAACGGACAATTTTACGAGAGAGGCGACGTGCAACGGTTTTACCAGGAGGACGATAAGGCGATTTTCTTGAACAGAGGGAACCCGGAAACGAAATTGCACTACCAAGACGATTGGATCATCCCGAAGGACGGTTTCTACGCCGACGAAGAGAAAGGCGTCGCGTTCGTGTATTACCGAGGCACGAACGACGCGTGGGACGGGTACGGTGGCGCCGTCGTATACGCGACTGAACCAACGTTACGGCCAGAATTTATTCCGCGCATGAAAGCTGCCGCGGAGAAAGTGAACGTCGATTGGAACAAGATGGTTATCACCGATAACTCGTGTAAAGCGCCCGAGGAAGTCAAAGTGACCAACATCGCCGATTTGGACACTTTGGGCGACGATGTGAAAGCGGTAGAGAAAGTTGTCGAAAGAGACGTGGAAAAGATCACGGAAAAACTGGTCGGTAAAGACGTGGAAAAAATTTTAGAATCGGACATCACGAAGATTGAGAAAGCTCTCGGCTCGGAAATCAAAGCGTTGGAAAGCAACCTCTTCCGCTTGGAACAAGCCACGGAACAGAAAATCGCCGGCCCGCAACGCGCGTTTGGCAACGAGGGCGGTAAAAACGACGTCGGTTTCGACATCAACCTGAAAAAAGCCGAGAAGAAACTCGTCGAGATTGAAAAAGAAGTCCGCCGGATCGACCCGGACACCAACGGGTTCGCTTACTATCCTGCTCCGGAAAGAAAATAATACTACTATAATAATAATAATAAAATAATCGCGCGATCGCATTTTGAACGCGACGACGACGCTTTCACGCTTAAATACTCCTCTCCGCTACTACTAACGAGAGGACCAACGTGTTGTTTTGTACCACATATAGATGATCAGAGAAGAAATACATTGAATACTTTCATCGCGCATACGAGTATGTCGTACACCGAAGAAAAACACACACACAAACACACCAAACTCCTCTCTTCTTATTTAAAAGCGTTCACGCATTTTTGGCACTTTTTTTGATACTTTTTTCTTCGGAGAATGGCTACTCAGCAGCTTTCTTCTCATCCATACGGACAGAAACACCACTAATCTTTCTTCGCGCGGATAGAAAAAAATGTCAACTTTATCCTCGCGCGTGGGCCTTCGTGCCTCCACCACCACCCTCGCTTCCTTCCGAAAACACGCAAAACAATCAGTAGTCAACCCACACAGTAGCAATTTTAACAGCAGAAGAAAGTCTTTACTCGTCTCGAACGGCGCGACGATTTCCTTCGTCCGAGACTCCGTGGAAACATCCGTCCCGGACGTGAAACTCACAAAGTCGAGAGACGGAACGTCCGGGACGGCGTTTTTCACGTTCGAAAACCCGGACGTGTTCGAAAGCGCGACAGGGGACATCACGGGGATGTACTTGTCCGACGAGGAAGGCGAGATGACCACGGTGAGTTGTTGCTGTCTTTTGTATCATCTCATCGCGCGATGTGTTTCGTATCTTAAAACGTCAGACGTCATCGCTTCCCCGTTTGACTCAAAATCATCATCGTGTTCTCGATGTTTCCATCTTCGTCTCTCTTTCTGTCTCTCTCTCTGAACCCCCACTCTTCTCTAACAAACAAACTCTATTTAACTCTGATTTACGTGTGATGAATAACTTTACACAGGTGGACGTGAACGCGAAATTCGTAAACGGGAAACCGAAATGCATAGAAGCGAGATACATCATGCGTTCCTCCCAAGAGTGGGAAAGATTCATGCGATTCATGACGCGATACGCGGAAGATAACGGATTAGGATTTAACAAGACGTCGTAAGTGTACTTTGAAACGTAAAAGAAGAAGAAGAGAAAACGACGACGAGTGCACAGAAGAGAGAGAAAAGAAGTTTAATACGAATGAAAAGAGAGAGCGTTTAAGAAGGTTTGACGCGTGCGAGCGTCTTTGCGTATTGATACGTACGCTCTTTATTACTCGCGTCGAAACGAAACGAAACGACGTCACGAGCGCGTGTGTTAATGTCTCTGCTTAAACTCGAGGACGAAGAAAAGTGTTACATAATCCTAGCATCGAAACCACGAAAGAGATGAAACGTATGCTTTTCCTTTTAAAATCTTTGTCTTCTTTGTTGTCTTCTTTAACTTCTTCTCGCGTTCTTTTCTCTCTCTTCCGTTGTTTTCTTTCGCGAGACCTTCAGAAATCGGATTCTCTTCGCGCTTGAGTTATTCTACTCTCCTCGTCGTTGGTTTCGCATTTATGCCTATTCCGTTTCTCAGTGGTGCTTCGTCGAGTGTGCGTGCATTTTCTTTGTCTTTCTCTTTGTCTTCTTCTTGGAAAAGTTCTTCTTCTTCTTCTTCTTCCGTCGAGCGCGCGAGGACGACATCTCATCCGACGGGGAGGAAATCCACCCCGAGGTGGATTTCGCTCGAGACGACGATGTCCTCCTCCGGTGATGCGCAGCAAAAGAGAAACGAACAACGAGGACAAGAACAACAAAATCAGCGTTATTACGCGTATAAACTCGGTCTGACCGGATCGATTGGCTCTGGGAAATCCACCGTCGCGAAAATGTTCAAAGAACAGTTACAAGTCCCAGTGTTTGACTCGGATGCGGCGGTGCACGAGTTATACGAAGAAGGCGAAGCGGTGACGAAGATACGAGCGATATTCGGCGAAGACGTTGTGGATTCGGAAACGAGGAGTTCAATCGATCGGAAACGGTTAGGGGAGAAAGTCGTCGGCGTACCCGAGGAGATGGCAAAGCTGGAAGCTATCGTGCACCCGCTGGTGGAGGAGAAGCGGAGACGGTTCGTCGAGGAGTGCGTTCGTTCGAGGAGGAGGAAAGAGGAGGAGGAGACGAGCGCAGAAGACGCCGCCGACGAAACGGACGTGTTGGTGTTCGACGTGCCTTTGCTCTTCGAGAAGCAGTTGGAGAATACCGTGGATGGGATTTTAGTCGTTTCGTGTTCGTCGGAGACGCAAAGGGAGAGAGTGATGAATCGAACGGTTGGCGCGAGGATGAGTTTGGAGAAGTTTGAGAAGATTCGGGAGATGCAAATGCCGGACGAGGAGAAGAGGAAGAGAGCGACGTGGGTAGTGGATACCGAGAAGTCGTTGGAGGAGACGGAGAGAGATATCGAACGCATCGTAGATGAGATTAGGAGTAGTAAGAGAGGAAGCGGGCGGTAAAGCAACAAGTGCTAGAAGTAGATAGTCGTAAATGTATTTAACTATATTCTGAATTTATTTATACAAAATAATTAACTACGAGCTGCTTGCTTGCTTGTTTGCTTGTGTTGATGCTGTTGTTGTTGTTGTTTTTGTTGTACACGTGTTGTTCTGATACCTTCTATTGCTTATCCGTAAACATCGCTCGCACGTAATGGTTTAGATTTTCTTCCTCACACGGCGGTGGCGGTAAACGAATGTTCTTCGTTTTGGAATCCCCGCTATTGCTGGAGGGCGTTTTCCGGATGAGCGTGTGTGGTACATCCACGACGTCCCAATCTTCGTCTTCGTTTTCAGCGTTGCGATGAGGGCGGTTGACTTTCGATATTTCGTCGTTGTCGTCGTTGTTTTCCGGTACTCGCGTCAATTTCAAATTCTTCTCGAATTTCTTCGTCGGTTCGGCGACGAAGCTCCAGACGCTTTTTATCATCGATTTACTTTTATCCGCGAGTTGTCTCTTGCGGCTGCTCTTTCTGTTCTTCTTTTTCGTCGTCATCGTCGCTTTGGACTTTGCCGTGTTGTCGATGTTTCGTAATGAGGACGATATCACGACAACCGGTTCGAAACCTTCTTTGTTGTTGTCGTCGTCGTCGTCCTCGGACGAGAAAAGCTCTTCGCACGACATCGAAGACGACGAAGAAGATGCGCTCGAGCGGTAGTATAAATCCTGCAAACGTTTCCTTTCCGCGATTTCAACGAGCGCTTCAAACGCCACCAGTAATGAACAAAACGGACCGCCACGAGTGGCGTTGTTTGTATTTCCATTTAATTCTTTCATCAAGCGACGAGTGAAGTGATACTGATTTTCATCGTCATCGAAGATATCGCTCGTTACGAGTTCGGTAACTTCCGCGGCAAAGTGCGCGGTGACTATTTCGCACGATTTCTGTAGCAAACGCACGGCGCGGAGAAGGCGTTTCTTTTGCGCTCGCGCATCTTCTTCCTCCTCGCCGCCGACGCCACCGCCTTTTTTTGGAGCGGCTCGAGCGTAATACAGCGGTAATATCTCGCACTCGGGCGAGGCGATGTCACCGTACAAAACCACGTCTTCGTTTCCAAACGTTTTCCTAAAAAACTCATCCACTTTCACGGCTTCGTCGCGCGCGTAATCGTCGTCGTCGTCGTCGAAAGATTCCTTCCCGCCTCGCTCGAAATTCCTGCTCGAAGACGTTGTCGTTGAATCTAACGGCTTCCATATCTCCGTCGCGTTCGTCACGCCCGGCGTCGATCGATGGAGCGACGGGCAGAAGCTATATTTACCTAAAAGCGTGACGAATCTGTTCATCATCGAAAGCGTCGCGGCAATTTCGTTTTCGTTTTCAATTTTGTCGTCGCTTTTCTTGTTACTACTATTGAAAAGCACTTCGATGAACGCGTCCAAATCTTTGTTGTTGTCGTTGTTGTTGTTGTTGTTGTTCTGAGTCGATTGTTTCGAAGAGTACGCGAACGCGTCCACATCCGGTAAAAACTTTCCGTAACTGCTAATGCTGTCATTCCTTCCACGCACCTTCCTCTCTCCTCCGCTTTCCAACTCAAACACGTCCTTCACCTCTCCAAAGAGTCTCGAGCGTTCGCACCGCAACTCAAACTCGCAACTCTTCAATCGAATTTTGATCAACTCTCGAATATCTTCGTCTCTCCTCGCGTTCTCCTCTGTCTCTTTAACCGAAGAAGAAGAGAAAACTCCTCCAACCTTCTTCTTCTTCTTCGTCGCTCTTTTCTCCATCGCTCTTTTCTCTCTTCTCGCGCGTTCCTCTCGTTCGCGCACGTTCTTCTCCATCGCGTCGTTTCGACGCGTCTCCTCCTCCACCGTCTCTTTGAGCGCTTTCGCTCGCGCCGAATGTTTCTCAATCTCTCTCTCGAACAACAGTAATAACAACACCTTCTCTGTTGTCTTCTTCTCCTCCGCCTCTTCTTTTTCCTCCGCCTCTTCTTTTTCCTCCTTCTCGTAATAACAGTTCTCCTCTTTCCGGTTGTTCTCGTCGTCGTCGTTAAAAGTCTTTCTCGTCGTCATCTTTTCCTCCAACTGCGCTCGCAGTGTTTCTCTTCTCCTCGCTACGCTCGATACAACTTTCTCCCTTTTTGCTCTCATCGTCGTGAACGTCGTTCTCAAAATTCTTCTTCTTATTATTTTCGGAGGAGAACCCCGAGGCGTCTGAAGAGGAGGATAAAACGACTCTAATCTCTTTCCAAGAAGAGAGAGATGACCGTTCTCACGAACGCAGAAAAGCACATCTTCTCCTCCTCCTCAAAATCATCATCAAAACACAAGAGAAGAAGTGTTAAAAAGAAGAACAGAAGAGAGATGATGAAGAAGAGAAGAACTCCTCCTCACGACGTTTTGGCAAAAACCACGCTGGAAAACAACTTATTCGTTTTTGAAAAAAGAACGAGAGAGAGAGAGAGAGTAAATAAAGAGCGTTCTGTTCTGTTCTTTTTTTTATGGTGCGTTATTATTCTCGTGTCATTTCGTGTTCCTTCTTGTACTTTTTTTGAGAGAGGAGAGAGAGAGAGAGTTGTTTCAACCAAAAAAAAAACAGACAAAACAAAAACGAGAGGAGTCACAAAATATCTCATCAATTTTATTATTCTTGTGGGAAGTTCTTCTCTTCATTAGTCTTGTCACATCATCGAAATTATTATTAAACTTCTCTCATCATTCAGAGAGTACTCTTTTCACACATCAAACACTCTCTGCTCTTCTTGTCTTCACGAGATAAAAAAGCAGAGAGAAGAGTTTCTCTCGCGAGGAGGATTACGCGAGACGAAAACAAAGGAGATTTTAGAGGAGACAAAAGACTTTTCAAAAGATGATGATGATGGAATCATTAACGACGACAAAACAGACGACGACGACGAAAGTCGACGATTCAAACAACAACAACAACGATTATTCAAATTCGTTCCGCGTGAACGAACTCATCCTCGCCCTGAAAGATGGATTCCTCTACCCGGCGAAAATCATCGACATGAGACGTTTAGAAGATGGAAGCTCCGGGGTGCTCATTCACTACCAAGGGTGGAACAAAAAATACGACGAGTGGGTGGAAGAGAAAGAAACGTGCAGGAAAATGAACGAAGAGAACACGAGAGAACAGAAAAGGTTACTCGAGGAAGATAAGGAGAAAAGGAGGAAAGCGAATGAAAAGACGACGATTCAGATTCAGATTCAGACGACGAAGAGCGGCGGTAAAAGTAACAACACCGCGGCGGCGGTTGGGAACAACAAGAACAAGAACAAGAACGACGACGAGGTATTAAAGAGGAAGAAGAACGCGACGACGACGAAACGCGAGAAAAGCCAATCAACCGGGAAAGACGGTAAGAAAAGTATTACTAAAGAGAGTAATAGTAATACTATTTTTAATACGAGTAGTAATAAGACGACGACAACAGGCGGCGCGAAGAAGAAAGCGACGAGCAAAGGCGAGGGCGAGCAACAGCGGGAGCCACAACAACAACAACAACAAAAGCAAAAACGAGACTTGGTGGATGCCGCGGCGACAAAAGCGGTTTTAACGACGAAAGAAGAAGACGAATCGGAAACAAATAATGCGACGACGAAAAAGAAAGCCGCACCAAGCGGTGGTCGGCCATCGAAGAAGCAAAAAAGTGAAGCAAAAACCGCCTACGAACAGAACGCGCCGCCGACGACCAACAAAGGAAGGAAAGGCGCCGTCGTCAACGCGACGAACAACACCAACAAGAGAAAGAACGCGGCGGCTTTGGAAAAAGGGGCCCCGGCGAATGCTGCGAGTAAAGAGAAAAAGAACGCGAAGAAAGATACGGCGGCGGCTCCAACGACGAACGCGAAAAAGCAAAAGCAGGAAAAAGAAAAGACGGAAACGGAAGAACAACGAGACCGGCAAGAACAAGAACAACAACAAGCGCCTTTGAAACCAAAAGTGAAAGTCATCTTGGCGACGGCGTTAAAGAAAGAGCTCATCAAACAACACGAAGCGCTCGCGCACAACCGCGTCCTGAAGCTCCCGAGAGAACCCGCCGCGCATACCGTCCAAAGTCTCTTCTCCGATTACGAAGTCGAAGCGATCGCGAAAGCTCGAACGCCGAAACAAATCGAACGCGCGAAAGAAATCGTCGCCGGTCTCAAACGCTACTTCGACGCCGCCTTGCAAAAAGCTTTACTCTACGAAAAGGAGAAGAAATACTACGACCTCGCCGTCGCGAAGAACGACGCGTTAAAATCCAAACCCGCCTCGGAAATCTGCGGCGCGGAACACCTCCTCCGCTTATACGTGAAACTCCCGGATTTCATCCCGGTTGAAGCCTTCGTCGGCGAAAAAGGCGAAAAAGAGGCGCAACTCATCGGTCACCAACTCGGCGAAACGTTGCGATGGTTGCAAAAAAGATCCCACGAAGCGTTCGACGGCGCGTACGTGGAAATAGACGAAACGAGCGGGAAAGTCATTCGAGAGATTCGAAAAGGCGCCGAGGTGGACGACGACGACGACGACGACTTTGATGAAGATGGCTTTGAAGAAAAAGAACAACAACAAAAAACGACTGATAATAAAGCTGCTGGAGTTTTAGAAGAAGAAGAGAAGACGGAAAGGGCTACCATTGATTTTCCGTAGTTTAACTTTATCGTTTCAGTATTATAAATACACTCTCTCTGAGAGTACTTCTGCACAACGAAAGAACAACTCTAAAAAAAATACGACTGACTGCGATGCTTTTTTGCTTTTTTTTTCTTTCCTCAAACAAAAGAAGCAAAAAAATTTCAGCCGCCACCTTGCTTTTCAGAGTCATCATTTTTAGTCAGACACACACGCGTTATAAACGCACACGCATAAAGTTACATCACCACTAAAGCAACGAAGAAGAAAGACAACAAGAACAAGAACAACAAGAAGAAGAAGAAGAAGAAGAGAGTCGTTTATTAAAAAAGTCCTAGTTTCCGTGTTGTCGTTTAAGAACAATCGCAGAAGAACAACAAGAATAAGAAAGAACAAAAATGGGCAAAAAAGCGAAAGGGAAACATCGTCTGGACAAGTTCTATTACTTAGCGAAAGAGCAAGGATTCCGCGCGCGTTCGGCGTTTAAGTTAGTTCAACTGAACAGGAAGTATGATTTTTTATCCAGCGCGAAGGCTTGTTTGGATTTATGCGCAGCTCCAGGCGGGTGGCTGCAAGTGGCGCAGAAGTACATGCCGATGCAATCGACCATCGTTGGGATCGATTTAGCTTCGATAAAACCCATACGCGGATGCACGACTTTAGTGGAAGATATCACGACACCGAGCTGTCGAGCGGCGATTAAACGGGTCACGCCGGATGGTTTGAAGTACGATTGCGTGTTACACGACGGCGCGCCAAACGTCGGGGGCAACTACGCCAAGGAAGCGTATTCGCAAGCGGCGCTGACGTTGGACGCGTTGAAATTGGCGACGGAGTTTTTAACGTTGGACGGTTGGTTCGTGACGAAAGTGTTTCGGTCGCAAGAGTATCACGCGTTGTTATACGCGTTTCAGCAGCTGTTTAAGAAGGTGGAGAGCACGAAGCCGGTGGCGTCGAGAGACTCGTCGGCGGAGATTTTCGTCGTGTGTAAAGGGTACTTGGCGCCGACGAAAATTGATCCGAGGTTGTTAAAGGCGGAGTATTTATTCGCGAACGTGGAGGATGGCGGACAAGGTAACAAAGGAGGACAGCAGAACAGGGACGTTTTGAAGGTGGAAAAAGCGAAGCGAAATCGAAGCGGCTACGAGGACGGGTTACATTCGCTGTATAAAGAGACGTACGCGGAGAATTTTATCACAAACGAGAAACCGGCGGAGATGTTAGGGATGTACCACTGTTTTATTTTAGACGGTGGGAAAGGAAAGAAAGGAACGAACGTGGTGCCCCCAAAGGATGGATTTATGGATTTAGACGCGTGCGAGGAGACGAACGAGGAAATTCGGACGCTCTTTCGAGACTTGGGCGTTTTGAACAAGAGCGATTTTAAGATGTTGTTGAAGTGGCGTTTGCAAGTGAGGAAACGGTTAGGTATGGAGGATAAGAAGGTGAAACCGAGGACGACGACAAACGCCAACGAGGACGAGGAGGACGAGAATAATGAAAATAAAGCGGCGGTGCCCGAGGACGAAAACGAGCGCTTGCTGAGCGAAATGGAGGAATTGCAAGGAAACATGGACGCGGAGGCGAGAAGGAAAAAGAAAAAGCAGGCTAAAATGAAACAGAAGGATAGAATACGCGCGCAGTTAGGATTAAAAGGAGACGGCGAAGCCATCGTGGCGGAGGAAGATTTATTCTCTTTGGTTCGATTGAAAACAAAGGTGCGTTAGATTGCGCATCGCCGCCGCGCGCGAGCGTTTGTTTTTTGTCTCTTTCGATTTCTCTCGTTTTTTTCTTAACGTCTCTCTCTCTCTCTCTCTCTCTCTCTCTGTATGTATTCAAAAGCCGGTGAAGATACTCGCTTACTCACTTGAGCGGCGTTAGAACCCGCGTAAACTGAAAACCTTATGCAAAAACATGCCGTTTACCCATCTGAGGCTTTTTTTCTTTCTTTTTTTCGTCGCTCGCGCGCGCCGCGTTGTTGGTAGTAAATATAGTTTTACGCCAAACTGACCATTTTCTTCACCCACCAACAAAAAATAGGAGGATGTCGATACGGTCGCAAACC
>Ga0255783_10005489_pt1 | contig 11266 bp, 9 predicted proteins | sample 011ome_22_FD_179981 | JGI IMG/M metagenome (GOLD analysis project Ga0255783, IMG submission 179981) | Coastal salt marsh microbial communities from the Groves Creek Marsh, Skidaway Island, Georgia - 011507BT metaG (version 2) | ecosystem: Environmental > Aquatic > Marine > Intertidal zone > Salt... | reverse complement strand
GCTCGACACAATAATCTGCAATTTTTCTCCCAATTACAGGCGAGGCAAAGGCAGTGGTTACCGCATGATTTTTTATTGCCTGCACCAAAAGTTCAGGATCCGCCGAAGCGGGCTTTCTCGGATCCATTTGTGGAATAATCGTAGTTACCCCCAATGCAGGGTTAAAAAGTGAAAAGATAGGGAGGGTTGCAAGATCAATTTCTCCCGGGGCAATATTGAAGTTAGCCCGGAGAGAATCCACCTGAGAATCAAAATTTTTATGGAGGTACTTTACACCCTTGGGAGAACCCGTAGACCCCGAGGTGAACACAATCGCTGCCAGTTGATCTGCCTGAGTGACAACTTGTGGATAATCTGATCCAAGAGGAGCAGGCAGAATTTTATTTACGAAAAACTTTTTGCTAATTGCAACCTTGGTGCGGACAGTTTTGAAAGATTTTCTGAATATTAGGCTTATCCACATCACAAGAGGTATGCCAATTAAGGCATCTGGCTTCGTGGATCGAATACAGGATAAAACAGAGCGGAAGCCCATACCGGGGTCAATAATGACCGGAACGACCCCAAGATAAATAAGAGAAAATGCCAGAACCGTAAGTTCATATCCAGGCTTTACGAAAAGAAGGGCTTTTTGCCCCGGAACAAGACCTTTTTTACATAGAATATCCGCACATCTAAGGACATCTTGATAAAGTTCTTTAAAATTTCTTTCCTTAAAATTCGAATCGGAATCCGAATACACTGCAATTTGATCAGGGGAACGCTTGGCGGTTTCCCCAAGATGGGAAACTAAGTTTTTAAAAACACCAGGCTCTGGCATGCCCAATCTTACTCTTCAGCGAGCCAGCGTTCAGCTTCAATTGCTGCCTGGCAGCCCATTCCCGCAGCTGTAATAGCCTGGCGATACACATGGTCAGCGCAGTCACCGGCAACATAAACTCCATCCAAAGATGTCTTTACCATACTGTTCTTTTCAGGTACCAGGTAGCCGTTTTCGTCGAGCTCAAGGATACCCTGGAAGGCTTGGGTATTCGGTATGTGCCCAATGGCAATAAATACACCTTTACATGCAAGTTCACTTTCTTGGTTTGTTTTTAAATTTTTTACTCTTATGGCACGAGCCTTGCCTTCTTCATCAGCCAAAACTTCCTCCACAGCCGAGTCCCAGAGCAAATCTATTTTTTCATGGGCGATTGTGCGTTCAGCCATGATGCGGGATGCCCGGAGTTCGTCCCTTCTGTGAACCAGGGTAACCTTTCGGCAAAATCGAGTGAGAAAAAGAGCCTCTTCACAGGCAGAATCTCCACCTCCGATGACCACCACATCCATGTTGCGGTAAAAAGCTCCATCGCAGGTGGCGCAGGTGGTTACACCTTTACCACCGTACATTTCTTGCTCTCCTGGTATACCTAGTAGGCGGGGGGCTGCACCCGTTGCAATAATTACTGCCTTGGCTTCCAATTTTCGCTCACCTGAAAAAAGGAGTTTTGTCTTTCCGCTAAAGTCAACACGGTCAATAAATGCATTTTCAACCCTGGCCCCGAATTTTAGAGCCTGTTTTCTAAGTTGATCCATGAGGGAGAACCCGTCGACTCCTTCGGGGAAGCCGGGAAAGTTTTCAACTTCCGAGGTCGTGGTAAGTTGACCTCCAGGTTGTTTACCTTCAAGAATAAGCGGATTAAGGTTTGCCCGTGCGGTGTAGATACCGGCGGTAAAGCCGGCACATCCAGTGCCTAGAATAATAATGTTTTCCATAAAATTAGTGTTGGGAATAATGAGTTCTTACGTTTAAGAAGGGCTATCATGGCAACTCTTTTATCATTCGTCGAGTAGATGTGGTTTGATACCCACTGTCACCTTCAGCGGTTTTATGACCGGGGAGATTTAGATAAGGTATTATCTCGATCCTTAAAATCGGGGGTCAATAAGATGGTAGCCGTTGGAACGAGTATGGAGGATTGGGAGCTTTATGAAATGATTTCGAATCGGTACCTATCTACTGTTTTTTACAGTGTAGGACTTCATCCATCTTATGTTGATTCTACTTGGGAGCATCAAATTTCTGGTCTTAAAAATTACTGGAAAAAAGAGGTAAAACCATTGGCACTGGGTGAGGTCGGGCTTGATTATTTTCGTTTACCCAAGGACAAGGCTAAGGCCGAAAAGATCGTGAGTTGTCAGAAGAATGCTTTGCGTTATCAATTATTACAGGCAAAGGAATTAAATTGTCCGGTCATCATACATTCCAGAAACGCATTTGAGGATTGTGTAAACCTAATTGATGAAAGTGGCGTCGATTGGAATCGCGTGGTTTTTCACTGTTTTTCAGAAGGAACGGAAGAGTTAATGAAAATTCAAAACCGTGGAGGTTGGGTTTCCTTTACAGGCATTTTAACCTTCAAGGGGAACCATAGCCTGAGGGATGCCTTTAAGGCTTCAGATAAAGAAAAAGTGATGCTGGAAACCGACAGTCCCTATCTGGCTCCTAGTCCCAAGAGAGGGGCGGAAAACGAACCATCTTATCTTCATTACCTTGGCTCGTTTGCGGCTGAAACTCTCGAATTACCGGAAAGGGAGTTTGCGGAACTAATAATGAATAACTCAAATCATTTCTATGGTTGTTAATTCACTTTATATTAAGAACCTTTGGTACTGTAATGCGAAAAAATGAATGATTTTAGTTCTAAAGATCGGGAGCGAAAAGCTCGGATGATGCATCCCCAAATAATGCGAAGACTTTAAAATTTTCGGCAGAACTCAAATTGATTAACCAGGAAGAAGACCTGAAAAATGTTTAGCTGAGATGACTGTGATAAGACAAAAGATAGCGGCCCAAAAAGATGATATTTCTGATAGTGAGCATCAGTCTTCAGGGGACCAACCTCCTATGCTAAATCTCGAAAAAGAGGCGATTGAGAACTTTACCCATGGCGAATTCCTTAAAAAATTGTTTCGATAAAAGTAAAAAGGAGAAGCGATCTTCTGTATGGTTTCGATAGGTTATGATTTTTTTTGGGAGTCTGCAAATATGGTAACTTTTGCTTTTTCTCCAGCCACTAAAAACTTGGCTCTTTTAATCGCTTTGGCTGTCGATAGAGTTGGGTTACTTGCTGTGTGAGGGAAAACATTTTTTCGATTTATTCTCTCCAATACACCGGAATTTTTCAGAATTCTAAGAGCATCTCTTCTCACTTCACAAAGAAGTACATGACAGTTTTTTTCTTTTAAATATTCCAGTAACTCTTCCAGGGCCAACACGGAAGTCGCATCAAGGTGGTGTGCATTAAGTAACTTCAAAACCAATACCCGAAGGTTTTCATCTTCTCCAACCCGCCGGATTTGTTCGTAAAAGAGTTCGGCTGCTGCAAAGAAGATTTCTCCTTCCACATGGACAATCGACACTTCCGGTTCAGGACGTCTGCTTTTAAGTGACATTTCTGCAAGTTCGCCTTCTTCATTAATCCCATATTCGCGCAACTCTGGTTCAGCCACCTTTTTAAGGAAAAGGAGGATGGATGTGATCATCCCTGCGAAAATCGCAACTTGCAGTGAAAAAAGAAGCCCAACGGTGATAGTGACAATAAAGGTAACAGCATCTGATCCTGTAGCTCTCGATACTGTTTTAATCTGACGTGCTTTGATTAAGGATGCTCCAATAAAAACCACGAGTGTGGCAAGGGCACACAAGGGAACATATGCAATCAGGTTTCCGAGAACCATCGAGCCTAGTAATATTAACACCCCGGCAACGAGGTTGGCTACACTTGTATTGGCTCCTGATTCAACATTAAGTGTGGAACGGGTGAGGGAGCCCGAAGCGGGCATTCCTGAAAAAAAAGCACATCCAAAGTTCCCAAGCCCAATAGACATGGTTTCCCGGTTCGTATCTATTCGAGCACCAGCACGGGCAGCAAGAGACTTTCCGATAGAAAGCCCCTCAAGTAAGCATAATAGAGAAACGGCAAAAGCGGACGAAAGAATGGTTTCCCATTGGTTAGCCAAAGTAGAAACTTGAGGAACCCCAAAAAAAGAACCCGCCAAGCTAAAGCTTTCCAAGCAGGTCACTTTCCAACCGAAATGTTTATATGTAAATGCAATTAGTGAGCTGATCACCAAGGTTATTGCCACATTCGGTAAGGAAGGAAATTTTCTTTGAAGAAAAAGGTAACAAAGTGTGGTTAAGACTGATAGGACAAGAGCAGGTAGGGAAAATAGATTGAGGTTGGATAAAGTATGAAGAATAATTTCCAGGAATGTAGTGGGAATATCCCCACTTGTATGCTGTAAGCCCAAAAGGTGCTTGCTTTGATTTGCAATAATTAGGCAAGCGGCAGCAGTTACATACGCGGTGATCACAGTTCTCGAAATGAATTGGATCATGAATGAAATTTTAAGAACGCTGGCAATGACTAGAAAAACAGATGCAAAAACCAAAATCCAGGGCAGGATGAGTAGGGACTCTTCCGCACCCATGCCATTTGATTTGATAAGCCCAATACTTGCAAAAACTCCAAACAACAGGACAGCGGTAGCATTGGTGGGGCCAAGTGTTATAAATCTTCCTCCCCCGAAAAGGCCCCCCATAATTGCAGCTATGGCTGAACCCAACAGACCGTAGCTTATAGGGAGTCCTGCAACTAACGCATAGGCCATGCCTTGAGGGATAGCCAATAAGGCTACATTTATTCCAGCCCTCCAATCTCCTGACCATTTTTGCGAATCGTATTGAGAAAGAGTTTGAAGAATAGGTGGTCGAAATTGATTGATATCGAACAATTTTTTCAACCGCGATGATAATTTATCCATTTTAGTTAGGTGAATAACACGCTAAGAAATCCAATAATCGGGTAAAGGAGATTTATTTTAGACCAAACCGGCAAGTGAGTCTTTCCTTGTAGAAGAAAAGGCAGTAGATGAGATTACTCAACAAAAGATGACTTAACAACTTTGTAGCCACTTTGTTTCCATTCGGTGAAAGATTTTTGATATTGGGGCAATTGGTTTTGCAATTTATCCTCCAATTGCTTGAGCAGGGTTAGTTTCGGTTGCTCGCCATTTTGAAGACCCTCCTCTTTTTGCAAATCTACCAAACGATTGGACAGAACCTTTTTCCTTTCCATAGCCTTGATTGTTTTTGCCTTTAATTCCTCGATCGCATTAGCCACTTCGTTTTTTAACAAAAGTCGATTTGTTTCGATATTCTTTTTTACTTCGAGGGAAACCACGCCATTCAGGTCTTGATTAACGAGCATCCTTTGCAATTGATCAATGGTATTTCTCAACTCTTCGATCATACCAAATTGAGTTATGGATTCGATACTGAGGTATTCTATAGTTGGCTTACCTGCTTTAAAAAGTGTATCAATTTTAAGCAGTATTTTTTTGTAATGGGCCAGCTCCTGTTCGAGCATTTTTAATTCTGAGCGAAGTGCAATGTCTTCGACATTGATGGAGGTATTAGTCTGACCTTCAGTAGAGATTTCATCTTTTAACGAAGAAATTTGCTCTTCAAGTGATTGAATTTCAAGGTACTGAAGGAGGAAGGAAGATGCGAGGGGTTCGCTGGAATCTTCCTGTTGCCGTGCTATGTTGTAAGAGTCGAGAATCAAAGTAGCCAAAAGTTTGGTACTTTTGGCCGAGTGACCACGGCAGGTAATTTGAATCACCGTATCATCATCCAACTTAGCATGGGCCAAAAAAAGGGATTGAAGAATGCTGTATTCATCTTCCGAGAAAAATTCACTCTTGAAAGGACTAAAAATTAGTTCAGAAGCTGTTTTTGAAGCACGAACTTGACTTAAAAAAAACTTTAAGAAAGACGCACCCTTAATCGCCTGAAGATGCAATTGAGCCTGTCCTGAATTCATGCATTGCAACAGGACCTCATATTTTGCCCATGCCGGGGAATCCAAAAGTTCCGGCTTTCCTGTGGCACTATCTTTTTCTTTTAACGACACTTGAGCTTTGGTGACAACTTGATTAACCTCTTGTTCGTAGACACGATCTTCAATCTCATTTCGGAATGTACCGTAAATGAAAAGCAGTATTGAGACTGCAATGATCGCAACGCAATGCCATGCTTGCATATAATAATTGAAAGGAGAATATCCGAGATTGCAATCTTTGTATTTATGCAAGCAAGCTTACGGAAACAACAGAATTGACAAGACTCGTGCGAGGAATTCCACTAGGAATATGGAAGATGAACCGATTCCATTTGAATATTCTCGAAAACTGACATCCATTCAGAGATCTCTCTATGCCTACATTCTTTCTTTATTACCAAATCGTTCGGATGCGGAGGACATTCTTCAGGAAACGAACCTGATCCTTTGTAAAAAAGCCAAAGAGTACAATCCTGATGGACATTTTCAAGGCTGGGCGTTTCGGATTGCCCGATACCAGATAATGGCTCATATGACAAAATACAGGCGGAGTAAGATTCATTTCAGTAATGAATTAGCGGAAGCAATGGCGGAAGAAGATTTCGATTCCACAAGTCTTAATGTAACCCAAAAAGCACTTCAGCTTTGTTATGATTTGCTTCCCAAGCATATGCAATCGATTGCCCGTCTCAGGTTTAAAGAAGAGAAAACCCTTAAAGATATTTCATCCCTTGTAAATCGCCCGATAGGATCGGTTTCCGCGACCTTACATCGCATCCGACGAAACTTGTTGCATTGCGTTCACCAGAAAATTCCTAGGGTAGAGGCAGAGATGGATATGTGATGATTTTTTTAAAATTTATGTATCAAATTGAGCATGACTGCTAATACTTGGTACATATCCCATGAAAAAATACGATAGCTTTGAAGAACTCGACCAACTTACATCGAAGACTTTGGATGAAATTGCCACAGCATCCGATCTAAAGAGGTTGGAAGAATTGATCACATCCAGCAAATCTATGCGCAAGCGTTATGCCTCCCTTGTTACCCAAGAATCCTTGTTGCATTGGGAGACGGGTAGGGTGGTAGATTTTGAGGAGGAGACTGTACCCAAAAGAAAAATAATCAATTTCCCCATTTTTGCGTCTGCCGCTGCTGCCATTGTTGCCCTTGTGAGTGCTTGGGGATTCAGCAAACAATCTCCTTATGGAGGTAATACCCAACAAATTTCTTCCAACAATTCGGAAATCAAACAATTTGCCGGTAAACCATCTCTTGCCTCCAAAAGTTTTAGCGAAGTTAAGGAACCTTTTTTGCAACGATTGCCTTTTAAAATAGAGTCCAGAAATTTCTCGGATTCAAGAAACCAACGCATTGCGGTATCTGCTATTGAATTGCTTGAAAGCGGTCAAAGATTTGATGACGAAGCAATTGTGAAGATTGATAAAGACCTTACCACTTGGGATAGAACCGAGCACCTTACTGTTCCCGCAGAAAATGGTATTTTACCCCTTGACGGTGCAAGCATGATCAAACTTTCTGATATGGCGGTAAATGTAGACACCCAAACGGCTTCGGTTCAGGAAACATTACAGGTTGTTGATATTCGCGGGCTATCACCTCTTTTTTCGTCTAAAGTTGATGCAGAAATTTCACTTAACAAGGGTGCCACAGCCTACCCCCAGTCTACGGAATTTGAACTTTCAGTCGAGGCACTCAAGGGAGAAGTGGGCGAAGATAAACGGTCCATGGGTTCCATATCGAATGCCTTAATTGCGGATACAGACCAAGCGACATGGGAGAATCTTACCTCAAGCTTTGATGTTCCCGAGGGTACTGATTTTTTAGTTGTTTCTGTTAGAGCACGAATCGAAGGACCGGAGTCATTACTTCCGAACCCATCCGGTAATTATGCGGATTCCCTTCGCGTAAGTTTTTCTACATCTGCTCGTTAGCTCCTGCTTTATAAAGGTTAAAGCTCTATCAATGGGATTACATTGACATTCTTTCCATAATGGAAAGCGTGATCTAATGAAGTTCAGTTTTTTGTACTCTTTTACCTTATTCATTGCCCTGCAGGTACATGCTGCGGATTGGCCTACTTTCGGCGGTCCGTTTCGGACTCATACTTCCGAAGAGCAGACTTTCAGGGTGGATTGGGAAAGTGATGAGCCCGAAGTTCTATGGAAGTTGGATATAGGCCTAGGTTATTCAAGTGTTATCGAATACAAAGGAAGGGCCTACTGCCAAGGGTATGAAAACGGTAAAAATACATTACTTTGCGTAGATGCAGAAAAGGGAAATGTCTTGTGGAAGCATCAATATCCTTGCAAGAAAGCTCCGGATTATTTTCAGGGAGGCAGTCGTTCTACTCCCACGGCCTATGACGGCAAGATTTTCCTTCAGAGCCATGAAGGTGACCTTTACTCTCTGGATGCGGCAACGGGAAAAATTTTATGGGGCCTGAATGTTGTGGAGAAATTTGAAGGGAAAAGGCCTCAATGGGGGTTCGCTGGTGCCCCTCTAGTGGTCGACGATAAAGTTATTATTCAAACAGGAGCAACCAAGGGTGCCTTAGTTGCCCTAAATGCAACAAACGGGGAGCTTTTATGGAAGAGCGGTAGCGATGATGCAGGATATGCATCTCCTTTTATTCGAAGATCAGATCCTAATCAAGTGGTTGTCTTCAACCAGTTTGGGCTTGTTCTTCATGAGTTGGAAACAGGATTGGAACTTAAAAAATATCAGCATAAAACCAGGTACGGAATAAATGCAGCACAGCCCTTGGAATATAAGAACTTTTTTCTAATATCGAGTGCTTACGGGAAAGGGGCGGCTCTTGTTGATACCAACCAACCAACACTGCAATCTGTATGGGAGTCAGATGCGATTTCCTGTCAAATGGCAAGCCTAGTGCGAAAAGGAGATTGTGCTTATGGAATCCATGGACAAGCGGGTGCAAGGTCTTCCCAGTCCACGCTTTTTTGCGTGGATATTTTATCGGGAGAAAAAAATTGGGAGCAAAAGGGTTTCGGTGTAGGAACTTTAATCCTTATTGATAAATATTTAGTAATATTGAGTGATGAAGGTGCCCTAAGCATCGTAGAAGCTCGGGAAGATAAATTTAATGAGATTGAAAGCTTTCAGGTTTTATCCGGAAAAAACAACTGGACACCACTTACTTACTCAAACGGAAGAATGCACGCTAGAGGCAGTCAAGGACGCTGGGTCTGCCTGTCCATGGGGAAAACCAAATCAGGTTGAATGGTGCAGGTAAGAACTTAACCGGTTAAGTAAAGGAAGAAAGGTTTCTTTATCTGCTGAATTAAGACCCGTAAGAACTTCCTTTTCCAATGATAAGGCAACAGGCCTAGTCGCTTTAAACTTTTTTAAACCCGCAGGGGTGAGTTTTAAGTATTTCATTCTATGATCAGAGGAAGAAACCATCCTTTCTACAAGGCCGGATTTCACCATGCGGGAAAGCAAACTAGATATATTGTTTGCATCGGTGAACATTAAGGCAGCAAGCGTGACTTGGTTGGTCTCCTTGCTATCGCGTTCATAAATCCAACGTAAAGCAGTGTATTGGTCAGGGGTAATGCCAAAGGGAAGAAGCCTTTTTTGAAAAGCGGTGTTTAATTTAATCCAGCATGATCGAAGCAGGGGGGGGAGCCTACGAATTTTATCTCTTTGCATGTTTTACATTTACTTTTAAAAGGGTTGCAAGATTGACAAATTACTACGTACAAGTACTAAATCTAATTGCAACTTAAATTGATCCCCCCTTTCATTCTAGTATGAGTTTTAAATCCCTAATCTTTTGTTTTTTACTTGGTGGCAGTTTCCTGTTGATTTCATGTAGACCAGTTCCGACCCTACAAGAGCCGAATGAAATTATAATAAGCCCAAGCGTTCATTCAAATTGGCTTTATTGGCGTGGACAAAACGGCACTGGTGTATCCACCCAGACCAATTTGCCGAGTGATCTCAATAATAGCCTGCTTTGGACACATGAAATTCAGGGAGGGGGAGTTCCCGTAGTTGCCGGTGGTCGAGTTTATCAATTTGGTTATTACGGCGTGGGGGACGACTTACAGGAAGCCTTAGTTTGCTTTGACGCCCGTAATGGAAATGTTTTGTGGGACCGCAGGCACAGTGACTTTGTCAGCGATATTGTTTACAACCGCTATGGCGTAGGTGCACCCTGTGTTGATCCGGTGACTGGAAATGTTTATTTCCAGACAAGTCCTGGATTGCTTATTGGGTACGATGCCAACGGCGAGAAACTATGGGAAAGATCTCTTATGGAAGAATTTGCCCGCTTGACCTTTCCCAATGGGCGCACTGGGGGCCCTTGTCTTGATGAAAACCTGGTTATAATTCATGCGATTACGGCCAACTGGGGAAAGCATGGGCCTGCCCGTGACCGCTTTTATGCCTTTGATAAATTTTCGGGTGAATTGGTTTGGTCCTCTACTCCAGGGGTTACCCCGAAGGATAGTTCTTTTTCCCCTCTTATATTTGAAAATTTACCGGATGGCAGGCGGGTGTTTTATAGTGGTACAGGCTGTGGTAATGTAGTCTGCATAGACGCCCGGACCGGGCAACCCTTATGGCGCTTTCAAATGTCTCACGGTGGTGTAAATTCAGGGGTTGTACTGCATCGGGACAAGGTGATTGCAATTCATGGAAAAGAAAATGTAGACAGTTCTGTGATTGGAAGGATGGTAGCTATTAATAAACCGGAAAAACTTCCAATGTGTGGTGAAAATATAATGGTCCTCGGAAAAGAGCATGAAGCTTGGAGAAACTCATCCATGGAATCCTTTACCAGTACCCCTGTTTACAAAGATGGTAAATTATACACAACCATTAAACGTGGTGAATTGGTGTGCCTTGATGCCGATTCAGGGGAAGAAAAGTGGATGTTAAAACTTGCCCCTGATCAAGTGCATGCATCCCCGACTTGGGCAGATGGAAAGCTTTATGTTCCCATGTTCAATGGAAAGTTTTTTGTGATCGCCGATCGTGGAAATCGTGGGGAGATCCTAAGTGAATTGGATTTGGGTTCAGCTTGCCTTGCGGCACCTTCTGTTGCCCACGGGCGAGTTTTTGTGCAAGCAAAACGCAAACTTTTTTGTTTTGGTTCAGCTTCTTCAGCCCCTCCATTTGTAGCCCAAGACTTTTCGCCAAAAGCAGGCAAAGGAGACATTAGCTCTCTTCAGGTAATCCCTGCTGAATTCGCTTTACGTGCTGGGCAAAGCCAAGTTTTTTCTGTGTTTGCTCTGGACAAAGCCGGTAACCGTATCGAGCAGATTAAAGAGGGAATGACTTGGGAAAAATGGATTCCTCCCGTTGCCAAAGTAAAATCCAAGGTG
>Ga0255783_10005443_pt1 | contig 11322 bp, 11 predicted proteins | sample 011ome_22_FD_179981 | JGI IMG/M metagenome (GOLD analysis project Ga0255783, IMG submission 179981) | Coastal salt marsh microbial communities from the Groves Creek Marsh, Skidaway Island, Georgia - 011507BT metaG (version 2) | ecosystem: Environmental > Aquatic > Marine > Intertidal zone >... | reverse complement strand
ACGAGGTGATTAACGCGTTGCTTGTACGTTTCCATGGCCCGCTCGGATTTCTGTGCACTGAGCGCATCGTAGTGCGCATCCATGGCCGAGCGGTAGGCATCCATCACAGAATCCAGCGACTTTCTCGGAATGAAACCAATGGCATTCCATCGTTCTGAGAATGCCTTCAAAGCCTCCAAATCCTCCTTCCGCTTTCCCGTCAAAGCATACGCCTTGATTTCGTCGATGATGGTCTGCTTCTGCTTGAGATTTTCCTTTTCTTCTTGCAGCTTGTCAGCCATTTCAGACTTGCGGGCATTGAAAAATTTGTCTTGAGCCTTCCGGAATCGGCGCCAGAGTTTTTGTTCATCACGCGGTGCACAAGCTCCCACGTTTTTCCATTGCTTTTGCAACTCCATCATTTTCGGGGAGTCTTCCCGGAAGTTGGTGGATGTTGCCAGAGCTTCGGCTTGTTCAATGAGAGCGATTTTTTCAGCTTTGAAAGCGTTGCTAACCTCCTTCTGAGCATCGTAGAAGAGTTGCTTTTTCCCGAAGAAAATGTCGGCAAGTTCACGGAATTGCTTCCACAAGGTTTCATTGTGCTCTTTTCCCGCAAAACCGGTTTTTTTCCAAGCGTTTTGAAGCTCTAAAATCTTGGATGTGGCCGCTTGCCAACCTTCGTGTGAGGCTTCGACCTCCTCAGCCACCACGGCACGCAACTGCTCAATGAGTGCAGTTTTGGCATCCGCGTTGGATTGAAAATTGGCACGAATCTCATCGTAATGCGCCTTGACCTCGTCGAAGATCGGCCGCACAATGCCGAAGAAGGAATCAGACAACTCCTTGTAATTCTCGCGAGGGGAAGGCCCAACGTCCATCCATTCTTTTTGCAAGGCCCGCGCTTGTTTTTGGCGTTCAGTGAGCGATTCGATCGCCTCCAATGCTCCCGCCTTAACGATAAGGTCTTCTTTTTTCTTCAAGTTCACTTTGAGGTCGTGATCCTTGAGTTCTTTGTAAATGTTGATGTTGTAGAAGAACTCGTCTTGAAGCCTGTAATACTGGTCGTGAACCGTCTTGTACTGGTCTCCGGGGACGTCGCCTATTGCTCCCCAAGCTTCCCGCACTTCATTGAAGACACCAAACGCCGCGCCGATGTTTTCTTCCTCTTGGATGGTGTGGCGTAAGCGCTCGAGCATGGCTTGTTTCTTCTCCAGATTGGCCCGTTGCTCCTCGGCAACCTGCTTGCGCCATGTTTTTTCTCGCTCTTTAAAGGCGCTCACAGCCTCATCAAATGCCTGCTCCTCGGGCACCGCATGGTATTCAAAAACTGCATCCGAATCTTTCTCAGAGGCGGCCCAGGCCTCCCGCTGCTTCCTGACTTCTTCTTTCGTCAACGCACGAAATTGATCAATGGCCTCTCTGACATCCACACGGATGGTTTCTAGGTCTTCCTGCTCGAGCAAGTTCTGAATGCGGGATAAAATCTCTGACCTCATCGGTCGACAGTTTTAAATTTTGGAGTGCAAATATCGTGTAAAGCCTTGTTTTGTCGGCATTTTCGTCCAAATTCACGCTCTGAGATGGAGGAATGGATGGAAAAAATGCGCCGATGGTGCAGCCAACAGGAGCGTTCTACGCATGGCGCGCGGAGAAAGTTGCAGCGTGCATTGGTGGACGGTGAAACCGCCACAGCAGTCGTACGGGCTTTGGTTGAGGAGGGATTCTTGTCTGACGAGCGTTTCTTGGACTCATACGTTCGTACCCATATGGAATACAAGCGTTGGGGGCCGCGTAAGATTGCACAAGGATTGCGGGAGATTGGTTTTGCGGGATATGAAGCCGAAAAAGCACTGAATCAGGTGGATGGGCATCGGTTTCGGGAAATCCTAGCAGCATTGGTGGAGCGCAGAAAGCCTGAATTGGCTGAGAAGCGGGAGCGTGTCATTCGCTACCTCTTGGGCCGGGGATTTCTTGTGAATGAAGTCTTGCGCGCAATCGAGGAAGCAGAGGAGCGCTGAATTAACTTTGCGGGGTATGATTACGATTGATCAACTTAATGCGCTGCGAAAGCGTGTGGAGGATTTGCGCGGTTACTTGGCTATCGATGCCAAACTGATCGAAATTGCGGAAGAAGAAAAGCGCACCCAAGACCCTGAATTTTGGAGCAATTCGAAAGAGGCGGAATTGGTGATGAAGCGGCTGCGGACTTTGAAGACTTGGACACAGAGCTTTCAGTCGTGTCACTCGGCGCTCGAGGATGCCCAAGTGCTTTTCGAATTTATGAAGGCTGGAGAGGCGGAAGAGGCTGAAGCGCAGGAAGCGTTTGACGCGGCAGCGGAAGCTTTGGAAGAGTTGGAATTTAAGAACATGCTCAGTGCGGAAGAGGACAACCTCAATGCCGTCATGCAAATCACATCAGGCGCAGGCGGCACAGAGAGTTGTGATTGGGCTTCGATGCTCATGCGCATGTATCGGATGTACGGGGATCGAGCGGGGTTCAAAGTCAAGGAATTGGATTTGCAAGAAGGCGATGTGGCGGGTATTAAACAGGTGACTTTGGAGTTTGAAGGTGAATTTGCATTCGGAATGCTGAAAGGCGAAAACGGGGTTCACCGCCTCGTCCGCATCAGCCCTTTCGACAGCCAAGCCCGCCGGCACACTTCATTCGTTTCGGTTTATGTCTATCCGCTGGTGGACGACTCCATTGAAATTGAAGTCAACGCGTCTGACATCACGTGGGAAACGTTCCGCTCCGGTGGAGCAGGCGGTCAAAACGTAAACAAGGTTGAGACCGGTGTGCGTCTGCGCCACGCCCCAACAGGAATCGTCATCGACAATACCGAGACGCGCAGCCAGCTCGGGAATAAAGAGAAGGCCATGCAATTGCTCAAATCGCAGTTGTTCGAAATGGAATTGGCGAAGCGCAATGAGGCACGTGCAGAAATCGAAGCGGGCAAAAAGAAAATCGAATGGGGATCGCAAATCCGTTCGTACGTCATGCAGCCTTACAAAATGGTCAAGGATGTCCGGACCAATTACGAAACTTCGAATGTCGATGCCGTCATGAATGGAGAGATTGACGAATTTTTGAAAGCCTTTTTGATGCAAGCGGGATCAGGTGCGAAACCGGCAGCTACAGTTTAAATCAGCAAATCACACAGCGAACATGAGTGCATTTCGCATTGAAAAAGACACCATCGGTGAAGTCCAAGTCCCAGCCGATGCGCTTTGGGGCCCACAAACCGAGCGTTCCCGGAACAACTTCAAGATCGGACCTTCGGCGTCCATGCCGGTAGAAATTGTCGAGGCCTTTGCTTACCTCAAAAAAGCAGCAGCCTTGACCAATGCTGAATTGGGTGGGTTGGACGGGCGGAAGCGCGACTTGATTGCACAGGCGTGCGACGAGATCATTGCTGGGCAATGGGCGGATCAATTTCCGCTGGTGGTGTGGCAAACGGGTTCTGGGACCCAATCCAATATGAATGTGAATGAGGTGGTGGCCAACCGAGCCCACCTGATCAATGGGGGCAAATTGGGTGAGGGCGAACGCCCGGTGCATCCGAATGACGATGTCAACAAGTCCCAATCGTCGAATGACACCTTCCCCACAGCGATGCACATCGCGGCGTATCGGATGATTGTGCACACAACAATTCCCGGTGTTGAGCACCTGCGCAACGCGTTGCATGCTAAGGCTTTGGCCTTCGCCGATGTCGTGAAGATTGGCCGGACGCACCTCATGGACGCTACGCCCCTCACATTGGGACAGGAATTCAGCGGGTATGTTGCGCAATTGGATTTTGGACTGAAAGCCTTGCGTAATTCGTTGGAACACCTGTCGGAACTGGCATTGGGAGGTACGGCGGTCGGAACCGGAATCAACACCCCGGAAGGTTATGCCGTGCGCGTAGCTGAGCACATTGCCGCATTAACCGGACACCCTTTTGTGACGGCCCGCAACAAATTTGAAGCGCTTGCAGCTCACGACGCCATCGTAGAATCGCATGGAGCGCTTCGGCAGTTGGCGGTGGCATTGAACAAAATTGCCAATGACATCCGCATGATGGCTTCGGGTCCACGATCGGGCATTGGCGAGATCATTATCCCTGCGAACGAGCCAGGTTCCAGCATCATGCCGGGTAAAGTCAATCCAACCCAATGCGAGGCCATGACCATGGTTTGTGCACAGGTTATGGGCAATGACGTGGCGATCGCTGTTGGCGGGGCTCAAGGCCATTATGAATTGAATGTCTTCAAGCCCATGATGGCCCGCAACATCCTGGAGAGTGCGCGCCTCCTGGGTGATGCGTGCGATTCGTTCAGCACCCATTGTGTAGAAGGCATTGAGCCGAACCATGTCCGCATCGACGAATTGGTTCAAAACAGCCTGATGCTTGTTACCGCATTGAATACCAAAATCGGTTACTACAAGGCGGCAGAAATCGCCAACAAAGCACACACCGAAGGGACGACATTGAAGGCAGCGGCATTGGCTACGGGCTACCTCACTGAGGAGGAATACGACGCCTGGGTCGTGCCAGCCGACATGATTGGACGGTAAGGTCTACTTTTTGGAGGTCTTGAGTTGGGTAACCAATTGCTTGATCCATTGTTCCTCCGCTTTCGGGCAGATGAGCAATGCGTCCGTTGTATCCACGATGATGAAGTCATTCAGGCCGCGCAACGCGATGAGTTTCTTTCCTGCTGAATTGGTGCTGGAAGCGACGACGTTGCCGCCTGCTTCATGCGCCACCAAGCGCACGCCTGTCGTCCCGTTGCCCGCATCGTCCATGGCAAGTTTTTCGTGCAATGACCCCCACGTACCCAAATCGCTCCAGCCAAAATCCGAGAGGACTACGGCCACATTGTTCGCTTTTTCCATGATGCCGTAATCGATGGAAATGTTTTCGCAGTCACCATAAATTGACTGGATCGTTGCGGATTCTGCAGGGGTGCCGAAATCGGCTGCGTGTTCCTGAAAGAGGCTCTGCATGTCCGGAAGGTGACTTTCGAACGCTGCTGTGATGTTGTCCAAGCTCCAGATAAAAATCCCCGAATTCCAATAAAAGTCACCGGAAGCCAAAAACTGCTCGGCGAGTTCCAGCTGCGGTTTCTCGGTGAAGGTTTTGACCATTCGAATGCGATCGTCCGCAGCATGAGGTAAATCCTCAAATTGGATGTACCCATAACCGGTGTCGGGTCGGGATGGGTGAATGCCCAAAGTGACCAATTGACGGGTGTTTCGCGTGTGATGCAAGGCCACCTCCGCAATCTCCAGAAAGTCATCTTCTTTGAGAATCAAATGATCAGAAGGAGCGACAATCACTGCAGCTTCTGAAGCGCGATTGCCGGCTTTGTTGGCAATCCAGTGGTTTGCGTATGCGATGCAGGGGGCCGTATTGCGCATGAAAGGTTCGCACAACGTGTTTTCTGCGGGCAAGTCGGGCAGATGTTCCGATACCAAATCCCGATAACGTTCTTGGGTTACGACCAAAATATTTTCAGCAGGAACCAACCGATTCAACCGATCGAATGTCAATTGAATCAGGGAACGCCCAGTGCCCAAGATGTCGAGGAATTGCTTCGGCTGAGATTCTTTGCTCATCGGCCAAAAGCGACTTCCGATTCCGCCCGCCATGATGACGGCGTAAGTAGATGAATTCATGGTTTGGTTTGGGTTACAGGGAGCTCATTCATGGAACGGTTTTCCGACCATTGTGGGCAATTGCAGTCCCGGTGAGCGCGTTGACTGCTGCATGCAACGAGCAACAAGGTGCACATCACAAAACAACCGATCGCTTTCATTCTCTTGTTCATTCCGGTGCAAAAATACGACGCAGCCTTGGACGTGCTGTAAACCGCCGCACCCTAACTTAGCCACATGCGCGGAATGTTTCATTTGGGTCGGTACGTCCAGTTGCTGGTACGGAGCTTCAGAAAGCCCGAGAAACTCAGTGTGTTCAGGAAGTTACTGATGACGGAATTGGAATCGATTGGCCTCCAATCGATTGGAATTGTCGCGTTGCTGAGCATTTTTATGGGCGCAGTCATTTGCCTGCAGACGGCGCACCAAATCGGGGGCTGGATTCCGGTTTACACCATTGGCTTCACCGTACGTCAGACCATGATTTTGGAGTTTTCACCTACGCTGATCCCGGTGATTCTCGCCGGTAAAGTGGGTTCGAACATCGCATCGCAAATCGGAACGATGCGCGTGACCGAACAGATCGATGCATTGGAAATCATGGGGGTGAACAGTGCGAACTACTTAATCTTGCCAAAAGTGATTGCCGGAGTGCTGATCATTCCGTTTCTGGTCATCTTGAGCATGTTTTTGGGTGTGGGCGCTGGTGCCTGGATTGGTGTGGCAACCGGCTTGAGTCCGCTGGCCGATTTTGAATACGGTATGCAGGTGGATTTCAGAGTCTATGACGTCATTTATGCGTTGACGAAAACTTTGGTGTTTGGATTCATTTTGACCAGCGTATCGGCTTATCACGGTTACTATGCCGATGGCGGCGCCTTAGAGGTGGGCAAATCGAGCACCAAGGCTGTGGTTTGGTCCGTGGTGATCATCATGGTTTCGAATCTTTTGCTGACTCAAATGCTTCTGAATTGACTTGATGATGATAGAGCTGAATCACCTATACAAGTCTTTCGGGGAGAACGATGTCTTGAAGGACATTCAAGCGACATTCGAGCGCGGAAAGGTCAATTTTGTCATTGGAAGAAGCGGAAGCGGAAAGAGTGTGATGACGAAATGCACCGTTGGGCTCATTGAACCCGATAGCGGTTACGTGACCTACGATGGCCGAGATTTCACGGCAATGTCGGTGGCTCAACGAAAAGCTATTCGAAGGGAAATCGGGATGTTGTTTCAAGGGTCGGCCCTGTTTGATAGCATGACCGTCGAACAAAATGTACAATTTCCCTTGAGGATGTTCAGCGATTTGTCTGATGCTGAAATCGCACGCCGGGCAGCAGAATGTTTGGAGCGGGTAGAATTGCCGGATGCCGGAGCGCGCTTTCCATCCGAGTGCAGCGGCGGTATGCAGAAGCGCGTGGGCATTGCGCGGGCCATTGCGATGAATCCGAAATACCTTTTCTGTGATGAGCCCAACTCCGGTTTGGATCCTCAAACCGCCATCGTCATCGATAAGCTCATCCTCGACATCACCCGAGAGTACGAAATGACCACTGTGGTTGTTTCCCACGACATGAACAGCGTGATGGAGGCAAGTGATACGATTCATTTTGTGCACGAAGGGTCGGTCCTCTGGAGGGGAGATCGTTCAGGATTGTTGAAGGGCGGGGTTCCCGAATTGGAGGAATTTGTTTTTGCCAGTGATTTGATGCGCCAAATACGGCAAAGCCCCCTTGGGAAAAACACTGATTTGACGGCATGAGCGAGGAGAAGCAATCGATGCTACCGCTCGATTTCGAACGATTGGATGAGTCGGAAATGCGGGCTCGCGCCCAAGCTATGCTGCGACGCTTCCAATCGCGCCGTACGGTTCGGCATTTCTCCAAGGATCCACTTCCGCTTGATGTTGTGCGAGCTGCGATTCGGGCAGCAGGTACGGCCCCATCGGGGGCTCACAAACAACCTTGGCATTTCTGTTTGATTACAGATCCCAAGTTGAAAGCAAAAATCCGGGAAGCTGCAGAAAAGGAGGAATTTGAAAATTATCACGGCCGGATGAATGATGAGTGGTTAGAGGATCTCAAGCCGTTTGGCACCGACCATCTGAAGCCACATTTGGAAGATGCTCCAGCGTTGATTGCCGTTTTCCGTCAGTCATGGTCGGTACAACCTCACGCGTCGAATGGCCGAGCCCAACATTATTACGTTCAAGAATCCGTAGGAATTGCTTGTGGCATGTTGCTGGCGGCTTTGCACGAATGCGGCATAGCATCGTTGACCCACACGCCTTCTCCCATGCGATTTTTGGAACAGATTTTAGGCCGGCCGAGCAACGAAAAGGCATTTTTATTGATCCCCATTGGCTACCCAAAATCTGGGTGCCAAGTGCCTGATATTCAACGTAAAAGAATTGAAGAGATAGCCACAGAATTCCATTTTGAGGGCACTTAAAACAATCTGTAAGGAGAAAAGTTGCACGAAAAACGCTGAGGTTAACTCTTCCTTTGGTTACTTTGCGCCGCGAAAACAGCTAAGCTATGTCTGATATTCAAGAAAAAGTCACGGCGATCATCGTCGATAAGTTGGGAGTTGATGCTGGAGAAGTAAACTTGTCTGCGAGTTTCACAAATGATTTGGGAGCAGATTCTTTGGACACTGTCGAACTCATCATGGAGTTTGAAAAGGAGTTCAACATCGCTATCCCTGACGATCAAGCTGAGAAAATCAGCACTGTAGGCCAAGCGGTCGACTACATTTCGGAGAACGTAAAATAACCTCAGCTCCATGGAGCTCAAGAGGGTTGTTGTTACCGGCATAGGGGCGATTACGCCCCTGGGCAATGACATACCAACGTATTGGAAGGGTTTGGTGAACGGGGTGAGCGGTGCTGGCCCAATCACCAAGTTTGACCCGGAACATTTCAAAACCCAATTTGCCTGTGAGGTGAAGGGTTTTGATGTGTCCGAATTTTTGGACCGCAAGGAATCCAGAAAGATGGACTTGTTCGCGCAATACGCCGTTGTATGTTCAGATGAGGCGTTGAAGGACGCGGGACTTCTTGGCGAAGAATCGGGTGTGGACCCAGATCGCGCAGGAGTGATATGGGGTTCAGGCATTGGGGGATTCCAAACCTTCATGAATGAAGCCTTGAACTTTCACCGAAGTGAAGGGATTCCGCGTTTCAGTCCTTTCTTCATCCCCATGATGATTTCGGACATTGCGGCCGGTCACATCAGCATGCGTTACGGTTACCGAGGCCCGAATTTTTGCACAGTTTCGGCTTGTGCAAGCGGCACCAATGCAATGATTGATGCGTTCAATTACATTCGATTGGGCAAAGCCGACGTCATGGTCACGGGAGGCTCCGAAGCAGCGGTTACGGAGGGTGGAATAGGAGGATTCAATGCCTTGAAAGCCCTTTCTACGCGAAACGACGAGCCCGAAAAGGCCTCACGTCCATTTGACGCAACGCGTGATGGGTTTGTGTTGGGTGAGGGAGGCGGAGCAATCATCCTCGAAGAATACGAACATGCAGTGGCTCGCGGAGCCACGATTTACTGTGAGATGGTGGGCGGCGGCATGAGTGCCGATGCGCATCACATCACGGCTCCACACCCGGAAGGATTGGGAGCGCTGAACGTCATGAAGTCTGCCTTGAGTGACGCCGAAATGGATCCCAGTGAGGTCGACTACGTCAACGTGCACGGAACATCAACTCCGCTGGGCGATGTAGCAGAGACAAAAGCGATTCAAGGCGTATTCGGAGAACACGCATATGCGTTGAACATCAGCTCAACGAAATCGATGACAGGTCACTTGCTTGGTGCAGCCGGCGCTATTGAAGGCATTGCGTGCATTTTGGCCATTAAGCACGGGGTGATTCCTCCGACCATCAATTTCGAACATCCGGATGAAGCGTTGGATCCGAAACTGAACTTCACCTTCAACAAGGCGCAGGAGCGAACGGTTCGCGCAGCATTGTCGAACACGTTTGGATTCGGGGGACACAACGCTTCGGTCCTGTTCAAAGCCATGGATTGATTCCCAGGAGTGGGTTTACTTTCAAACAGTCGATGGGCAAGGGGGCGCAAGTCCAATGAAGTTTCCAAGGTCGTTCAGGCCTACATGAAAAAAACATTTGGCCTTCGCGTGAGAAACGGCCATTGGTACCGCCAGGCATTGACGCACGGATCTCTGGGGAATGAGTTACCCGATGACCAGCGATCGAATGAACGATTGGAATTTCTGGGCGATTCGGTCCTCGGAGCGGTCGCAGCAGATTGGGTGTTCTTTCATTTTCCGGAAGAGGATGAAGGCCCGTTGACCCAGAAGAAATCCAATTTGGTTTCCCGCAAGGCATTGAACAAAATGGGGCGGCGCTTGGGACTGGGCGAGCACATTCAGTCGACTTTCGGTCCCGATGATTTGCCTGATACGGTGATTGGCAATGCGCTTGAAGCTGTTGTTGGTGCGCTGTACCTGGATCATGGCTACGATAAAGCCAAAGCGGCCGTGGTCAAGGCCATTTTATCTTCAACGCAGCTTCGAGCGATAGAAGATCCATTGGATCACAAATCCGCACTTCAGCATTGGGCACAAGTTGAGGGCATCACCATTGCGTACGAAGTGATTGATTTGGCCGCGCAGGACCAGGAAACGCCGTTCCCGCGATTTCTTGCCAAGCTCATGATGAATGGGCAACCTTGTTCTGAGGGAACGGGGACCTCAAAAAAACTAGCCGAACAGCGGGCGGCAGAAAATGCCATGAAACAAGGTGATTGGCGGCCTTTGGGAACCTGAAATCCCATGAAGAGCGGTATATTCGCGATGCATGCAGTGGCTCGATGAAGATTTTGCAGACTCCTGCGATTTTGAACTCATTGGATTGAGCAGTCACCTGCCTCCGCATCGTCTTTCGTGGGCGTTGAATCAGCACCTCGAATGGCGATTTCGTTTCAGCCATGTGATGGAAATCCCGCAACGATCGGGGACATCCAAGCACGCGGTCTACCGATTCATCGAACAGGATGATGCGGAAGTTCGGACCTTTTACTTGGTTGAAAACAAGGTGCAAGGGGGCACGATTGCTCGGTTTCAAGGAGGTGCCGTGTTGGATTATGTGATCCAGATTTTGGATGAATTCAACTCCATTGAGGATACGATTGCACGCATGCGCGGTGTGAAGGGGATCAATTACATCCAAGCCCTTGACCCGCTGCAATCAGGAGCCATCGAACATTTGGCCTTGATTGATTTGTCAGAAACCGCTGTTGACTGAAGAAAATGATAGAAATGAAACGGACTAAAATCGTTGCGACGATGGGCCCTGCTTCCAATTCGGAGGCACAATTGGTCAAGTTGATCAATGCTGGGATGAATGTCGCTCGGTTGAACTTTTCTCACGGAGAGCACCAAGTGCACGGTGAGACCATCCAACGGGTGAGAAAGGTGGATGCGGAATTGGGAACGTACACCGCTCTTCTAGCCGATTTGCAGGGTCCCAAGTTGCGCATTGGCGCGTTGGAGGGCGATGCGATTGATCTCGAGAATGGGGCAGAACTGGTCATTCGGGTTGGAAAGGAGACAGGGCGCCCCGGCATCGTGTACACGAACTACAAGGAGTTTGCGAAAGACGTCAAGCCGGGAGAACCTGTTTTGATGGACGATGGAAAGCTCGAATTGCGCGTGCTGGAAACAGA
>Ga0255783_10005438_pt1 | contig 11331 bp, 7 predicted proteins | sample 011ome_22_FD_179981 | JGI IMG/M metagenome (GOLD analysis project Ga0255783, IMG submission 179981) | Coastal salt marsh microbial communities from the Groves Creek Marsh, Skidaway Island, Georgia - 011507BT metaG (version 2) | ecosystem: Environmental > Aquatic > Marine > Intertidal zone > Salt... | reverse complement strand
ATACCGCAAAAGACCTCGCCCTTTCTTCGGCAAATCAGGCGCGCGGGGCTACTCAGGAAGCGGCCACCATGACCGGTCGCTTGCCATCTTTACCATAGAGGTTGACCTGAAGGCTGGAAATCGCGTGCACCAGGATAATGGGCTCAATCTTCTGCTTACCTGTCCAATGGATTTTCGGGAACCGCTCTAAAATGCGCTCATACGCCATCTTGAGCTGTAATTGAGCCACCCGGTTACCCAAACATCGATGCACACCATGGCCAAAGGCCAGATGCTTCTCGACGTTATCACGGGTCATGTCGAAATTATCGGGATCGGGAAACACAGAGGGATCTCTGTTGGCAGCGCCGTACCACATGATCACCTTCTCGTCCTTGGCAATCCGCTGTCCCGCAATCTCGGTGTCCTCCATCGCAGTGCGGCGCATGTGCATCACAGGAGAGACCATCCGTAACGCCTCGTGGGACATTCGCTCGATCAAAGACGGGTCGTCCAGCACCATTTGCCGCTGCTCGGGAAACTCGGTCAGTAGCCGGATCGTGCCCGAGAGAGAATTACGCGTGGTGTCATTGCCCGCAAAAATGATGAGCAACCAGGAGCCGTCAAGGTAGCTCTGGGACAGCGGCTTATCCCCGAGCGTCGCGTTGGCAATCGTCGTCAGCAAGTCCTGTCGGGGATTTTTGATCCGGTCGGACATCACCCGCTCTCCATAACTGAACATGTCATGGAGAATCTTCTCGAAGCGAAACGGGAAAGAAGGTTCAGCCAGCAGCATCCGAAATGGATGGGTGATGAACTGAGGCGCAAGCTCAAGATAATGCATCCATTTGATAATGTCGGCGCGATCTTCCTCGTCCACCCCGAGCATTTCGCACAGCGTAAACATGGGTAACTCAATAGAGAACAGCTTGGCGAAATCAACCACCGGGCCTTGCCTCTCCATGTTGTCCAACAGGTCATCAATTTTTCGACCCACTTTTTCTTTGAGTGTTTCTATGTAAGCTGGAAAGAAAAAGGCCGCCTGCTGGGTGCGAAGGTCCCTGTGCAAGTCGGCATCGAGATTAATGAGCGAATTGTAGGCCGCATACATTAACCGCTCTGCTTTGCCTTTGTCGTTGCGCAAGACGCTCATGTTGATGCTGCCGCGCTGAGACGAGAATATCTGCGGATTGAGCTCCACATGCTTGACGTCGTCGTATCGCACTACCGACCAAAACCCCGAAGAAGGCTTTTTGATCTGGGACCACATTACAGGGGCTTCTTCACGCATGCGGCGGTAAAAGTCAAAGGGCTGACCGCGGGTCCAACTATGAGTGACGCCCAATTTGAACCCAGAAAGTCGCGGATAGATTTCTTCGAAAACGGGGTCGCGTGCTCCGCTGTCCAACAATATATCGTCGCTAACAGCGGGATGATGTTGTATCGGTTGGGCGCTATTCATACTGTATCCACGGTGATCAAAGCTAATGCGATTGGCCCTTTTTGAGCGGCCATGTTAGGCATATTCGGCGAAAAGTACAGTTCAGATCAGACGGCAAGAGAGTGAATGTCAGCGCGCCTCTCGCCTTTGAATCGCTTCTGCACGTTACGCCGTATAATCCCCCGCGCCAAAACTGAGGAACCACCGTGAGATCCCTGATTCTGCTCATTATTTGCATGTCGCTGCCGCTCGCAGCACGAGCGGAGTACTCCCGCGCCTACCTCGATAGCTATCCCTTACAAACTGCCCACATCGGTGAGCTAGATATTGCCTATCGAATTGTGGGGCCGGGTGCTGACAAGCCCAAAGCGGTGGTCATCATGGGGCTTGGTGGCTCTAACGTAGCCTGGGGAGATGCACTGATTTCAGGTTTGACCAACGGGGGTTACGAAGTGCTGATCCTTGATAATCGCGATACGGGCGCATCTACCCGCTTCGACGAATGGGGACAGCCCGTGCTGTGGTGGGAACTGCTGAAGTACCGGTTCGGATTCTCGGTGAATGCTCCCTACACTCTTAACGATATGGCGGCAGACATCGCTGGATTGATGGATAAAGTGGGATACGAGGATGCCCATATCGTAGGCGCTTCCATGGGCGGAATGATTGCCCAAATCGTTGCGGCACGATATCCCGAGAAAACGCGTAGTCTGATCTCCATCATGTCTACGACCAATGCCCCGCATTTGCCGCCACCAACAAAGGAGGCGGAAATGAATCTGCGCAATCTTGCTACGGGCGAAGCGCAGGAGGAGCGCGAACGGTCGATCCGCGAGCGAGGCTTTTACCCTGAATCGATGCAACGTCATCTAATGGCGATTTTTAAAACCGGCGACCGATCAAATGAAGTAGCCGGGATCGGCACCCCCACCTTGGTGCTTCATGGCGCAGATGATGGTTTGGTGCCCCCGGAGCACGGGCGGCATACCGCTTCACTGATTCAGGGCGCTCGCTTCTCACTGATCGAGGGCATGGCTCACAACATGCCAGACGAGGTCATCCCCCTATTGGTAGCAGAGATGACGGGGCATATGGATACCGTCGACCGCATTGCCGCAAGCACCTTGTAAGCCTCCGGGTGGGCCAGGCATCGCCCACCCAGATCCCCTCAAAACTCCAGACGAAAACGCACACCAAGATTTCTTCCCGGCAACGGCACCTGGTCCTTCACAAAAGACGTATGGTTGCGCGCGATTTCGTCTGTCAGATTGCGGGCAAATGCCGTCAAGATGATCCGCCTGGCGTCATTAAAATGATAGGTCCATGACGCATCCGCATTGACCAGAGTGAAACCGTCCGTACTTGACTCACCGAGACCCACTTTGTTCTGGCGCTCTACGTCTTTAACCAAGAGCTTTGCGGAAAAGTCATCAAGGTTATAACGCACGGTGAGCAAGTTTCTCGCAGGCACGATGCGTGGCACGTCGCCACCCCGCGTGAACTCCGCGTTGACCTCGTCTCGACCCAGCGTCAACTCGAGCTCACCACGGGGCAGGTCAAACCGCGTGCCAAGCTGGATCTCGTATCCGGTAAATTCTGCATCCTGCTGGCTGTACTCCGAGAGAATCAAACCACCGTGATCAAAATGCGCACCAACTTCGTGCTCTTCTTCATGAAGCGCGCCTTCATGATCTTCCTCGAGATGCGCCGCATGCTCGTCCTCGAGTTCATCGCGCAGATAAATATAGCTATCGACCCGGTTGTAATAGACAGAAGCGGAGCCAAACCAACCGTGCAAATCAAAGTTGAACGCCAAATCGATATTATCGGAGCGTTCCGTTTCTAGATTGATATCGCCCACCTCATAGCGGCTGCTCGCCAAGTGCTCCCCATTCATAAACAGCTCAACCGCTGAGGGCGTTTTGCTGACGCTCGCGAGACCTAAAGACACAGAGGCGTGCTGATTCAGGTCGCGTCGAAACGTGGCCGCGGCACTGAACACTTCGTCGCTAAAGGTGGCGGCGGTATAGGCCAACTCTCCTGCACTGATAGCTTCATCATGATTGTGAACCACGAATCCGTCGCGCTCCACATGATCAAAGCGAACACCCAAATCTACTAACGCGAAACCCAAATCGTCAGAACTAAAGAATCCCAGCGTGGTTTCGGCAGAGTCGACTGGAGCCATGAAGGCTTCCTCGCCAATGATCGAAATTTCCTCCTCTGCGAAGTTCAGAACCACTCTGCGAATGCGCTCACTCGCGCTCAGATCGAACGCCAACGAGACCTCCATGGCCTCATTACTAAAAATGGTTGGGCCCTCGGCGTCTGGATTTCCTGCAACTGGCTCCTCCGCAGCGAAGTCCTCTTCAGCATGCCGCTCGGCCAATCGGTAGTCGGTTTTCTTTACGTCGACATCGATCGCATTTAAAAGCGGGATTGAAGTTTTAAAGGAGCTGCTGAATGCGATAATTTCCGAATCAGTTTCGGAGAAAATACGTTCATCACCAGACTCGGCATGATGGGCATTATCTTCTCCATCGTCATGATCCTCGTCGTGGCCCTCTTCACGGCCGTGTTCTTCATGAGTGGCCTCCGAATGAAACGGAATGCCATAAGTTCTCCTCAAGTCGCTGTATGAGACACCGATGTAGCCCCAATCACCCGTAGTGGAGATTCCCAACCGATGGGACGTGTTAGAGACGTCTGAGTTGGCGAGGGTATCCATATCCCCATCGCCTTCCTCATGTTCCTCGCCATCGTGATCCTCATGGACGTCCAGTACCGCGCCGGCAGGGATTTCATAGTCCTCCATGTCGATATTTTGGTAGCTGTACGTCAGATTCAAGCCCCCCATATGGCCACGCAGCGACAGATCAACCGCCTCACCGTCGTTGACGGCTTGCGCTTCGGCGCCCAGCGAACCGCTAAAGTCCTCGAGATCTGCCGCGGGGATGCTGTTATCAACCACGTTGACGATGCCACCGATAGAACCATTGGAGTACATCAACGCAGATGGGCCGCGCACGATTTCAATTTGTTGCGCGTCCCCCAGACTGACATCGACCGCATGATCGGGTCCCAGTGTCGACACATCGCGAATCACTGTGCCGTTATTCAGCACTTTGACTCGATTGCCACTCATGCCACGAATGATGGGCTGCCCTACCGCTGCGCCAAAATCAGCCGAGGATACACCCAGTAAGGAATCCACATGTTCCCCCAGTGACTGAGCGCCCTGTTCAGCCAGCGCGTCACCGTCAAGAACGTGGATCGGCCGTGTTGCCATTGATTCGTTGATGCCGACAAACGATGCCGTAACAACAATTTCTTCTAATAAAGTTTCTTCGCTCCCAACAGCTAACACCGGAATCACCGCTGTGGTTGCGAGAGCAAGTAGTGCTCCGCGCGACATAATCGCCTCCTTGAAAATTTCAGTGAACTAGGAATGAGTTCAGCTGAGAGGCGGAGCGCGGGCCTTAGAATTTGAGACGGGCGCGGCGACGTGAGCGCAGAAAACGAGCTCACTGCACGACGCACTAGGCGAAGAAAACGGAATCGGTTCCGCATGACCAACAGCGGCGCTGTGCTCAACGGAGCAGTGATTACATTCAAAATGACTTTGGCCGGAATCAACGCTGATTGAGTGCTCAATCGCATGCGCAGTATTGCCCGCGACGAAAACAATCGCCGCACACAGTACCCAATGGGCATAACGTTTGTAAGATTTGAGCGTCATCAAGCGAGCTACTGCCTTGACTGAGTCACAGTCCGAGCCATCAGGTTAGAACAATCCAGGCCACAGGCTCAAGGCCAGAACCCCAAAAAAGGGCCATGGACAGCATCCGGGCGCAATCAGGTTGTAAAAACCTCTTTGAATACCTGATCGAATACCTTCAGCTCCTCGATTCGACCCATACTCACGCGAGAGTAGGTGTCATAACCTTGATAGGCGCCCCGGATCATCACGTTTTTCTCTGCCATCGCTGCGGCAAACGTATCAGCATTCCGACCGATATTGGCGTACACAAAATTTGTCTGAGACGCCAGGGGCTCAATGCCGTGGCGCCTGAAGGTGGCGTTAACCATCTCCCGACCCTGCAAAATTTTCTGCCGGGAAAAAGCAATAAAGTCCTCATCCAGATAGCTGTGGTAAGCCGCATACAGGCCAACGCCATTGGGCCATGCCATGACGTGATCCCGAACCACTTTAACGATATCCGGGTGACCCATGCCGTATCCCACCCGCAATCCGGCCATACCAAAAATCTTGGAAAAAGTCCGTGTCAGTAGCAGGTTGGCGCCCCCACGGACGAGGTCCAGCATCGACGTGTATTCGGGCTTGTCGGTGAGTTCGTTGTACGCTTCGTCAATCAAGATAGGCACTTTGGCGCCCACGTCTCGACAAAATGAACGCAATTCGTCTCCATCGATCGCCATACCGGTCGGATTATTAGGGTTGCAGAGATAAACGAGGCTTACAGAGTCATCAACCGCCCGGGCGATGGCGTCGAGGTCTATCGCCATGTCATCCCGCAGCGGCACTCTCTCCACCTCAACACCGAGATTCTCTGCATACAGCAGATGGTCCGAGTAGGTCAGACTGGGCGAGAGCACCTTGCCCTGCTTGCCAAACGCCAACATCGCCGCCTGCAGTCCCTCATTGGAGCCCGAGGCCAAAAATATCTGCGAGCGATCCAATTGCAGTCGCTCCATAAATAACGCGATCAGCTCGCCCTCGATATCGTCGGGGTAATATGCGGTAAATGGCAGAATCCGCGCCACTTCTGCAAGCGCTTTGGGGCTCGGGCCGTAAGGGTTCTCGTTGAAGATCAACCGAATTTGGCCCGGAGGAATCTCAATCTGGGCAACGGACGCCGGCGACAACGCCATCCCTGCCGCACCCAGCAACAAGCCCTGCATCACGTGGCGGCGACTCAAGGCTAAAGGCCCGGTAACGCGACCTCTCAGTAAGGCCAGGGCATCTTCAAAATGCGCGACCTGATTTGCTTTCTGCATGGCCATTTTCCCCACTTCGACACATAGATCACCCCGGTACGACCTGATCGCCGACGGTTCCGGCGATCAGTGACAAGGCTTGATAATTCTTATCCTATTTTTACCGCTTTTCGACCTGTTTGGTTAACGAAATCTGCTTTTGGCTTTATCCTCTCAACCTTCAGAAACACAGTCTTGTCACGAGGTGCCCCCATGACCAACCCCATTGCAGAAATCATTGCGCAACGGGGATGGTGCGTCGCTGATGGGGCGACCGGTTCCAATTTTTTTGGCCGTGGCCTGGAGGCCGGGTATCCGCCGGATCTTTGGTGTGTGGAACGCCCGGAAGATGTGTTGTGGCTTCATGATGCGTTTCTGGATGCGGGCGCTGACATCATTTTGACCAATAGCTTTGGCGCCAACGCACCTCGGCTCAAGCTACACAAGGCAGAGAATCGCGTGGTAGAGCTGAATACCACCGCGGCCCAACTGGCACGCGCCGCCACCCACAAGCACTTTGAGGCTACGGGCAGGCGAACCGTCGTTGCCGGTTGTATAGGACCCACCGGTGAACTGTTTGAGCCCATGGGTTCGCTCACCCACGAGCAGACTGTGGCGATCTTCGCCGACCAGGCCCACGCGCTGGCGGAGGGGGGAGCAGAGGTCATCTGGATTGAAACCATGTCCTCACTGGAAGAGGTGGCGGCGGCCACTGAGGCAGGACGGGCGACGGGTCTTCCCGTTTGTGCAACTCTGACCTTTGATACAGCGCGGCGTTCCATGATGGGCGTCACGCCTGCGGACTTTGCGCAGTTTGCCATGGAGATCGGGCTCGATATGGCGGGCGCCAATTGTGGCGTGGGGCCCTCGGAGTTGATGGATTCAACTCAGGGGTTAGTGTCGACCGGAATAGCAATCCCAGTGATTGCCAAAGGCAACTGCGGCATCCCTCAGTATGTTGACGGCGCGATTCACTTTCAGGGCAGTCCGGCGCTGATGGCGCAGTATGCAGTGTTCGCAAGGGACGCGGGCGCCACCATCATCGGTGGGTGTTGCGGCACAACCCCCGAGCATATCGCTGCCATGGTTGAAGCGCTCAACAATCAACCGAAACGGACGCTGGACGCAGAAGCGATGCAAACCTCACTCGGTGTGCCTTGGCAAGCGCTGGCGTCCCGCGGTGAGTCCTCACCAACACGATCACGGGGTCGATCGCGCCGCCGACAAGCGTGAAAAATAAGCCTTTTAAGCACCCGATATTGCTTATTGGATTCGGCGAGCGCACATTCGCGGTTTTTCAGCGGGTTCACACTGACCTGCTCGACGAAGCCTCCGAGGCGGTGAATGAGTCAGGCGCTTTTCGTCTGTCGTATCAATGATCGGAAAGACCAGCTAGCCCTGGACATGGGGCGCTTTTGCCCCGCTATTTCTTCGGTATCAGGCGGAAGATAAAGTGGCTCTGATTTCTGACGGCCCGCAAATGAGGTTGGCCACCCCTGCTGATCTGCACAGCCTTGAAACAATCGAGGCCCTTTGCTTTGACCCAGCCCGGCGCAGCACTCGAAGATCGCTAATGCGGTCACTACAAAGCGACCGTCAGCGCGTTGGGCTGGCTGTGTCCACCGCTTCTTCAGGCGAGGAAGCAGTCCTCGGCGCCGCCGTGTTGTTCCTCTATCAGCGAAGCATCAGGATTTACTCCGTTGCAACCCTTCCCGAGGCGCGGGGCAAAGGAATTGGCGAATGCCTGATGCGCTGGGCCGATGATCAAGCGGGCGCGCTGGGGGTCGAGCGAATCTCTCTGGAGGTAGACGCTGCAAACCCCACTCTGTTGAACTGGTATCAGAAACATCATTTCAAATCAGAAGACCCCCTCCCCGACTACTATGGTCCCGGTGAACACGCCATGAGAATGATAAAAGAACTGTCTGCAGACGCTGACCCGACCCGGGTGGTGCTGGTAACCGAGGCACCCGAAGCCTGGGACTATGCGTTGCCCAACGTCACTGCGGTGACACCAGACGCCTATCTCAGCGATCCCAGCTGGCAACGCCCCGAAACGCTGCGCGTGCTGAATGTGTGCTCCAATTTCAACAACGACACCTTGGGCTATTACACCTCGTTATTAGCTGCCGCTCGAAATCATCGGATATCTCCCGACGTCATTGCGATCAAAGATATGACAGCTCGCGCTACCCGACGACGGCTCTCAGAACAATATGCATCAGCCATAAAAGAGGCGATGAACACTATCGTTGGTGATGAGTATGTATTTCCTGTGGTATTCGAGCACTCTCTGATCTCCCAGCACCATGCTTTGGCACGCACTTTATCCCGTGCTATCGGTGCTCCGCTAATGACCATCACCTTTCGCAAGATAACTGACAAGTTCGGCGAGAGTCACTGGCGCATAAAGAGTATCAAGGCACTGGGCCTCGCCAAGGCGCTCAAGCAGTATCGGGAAGTGATGAATCAATCGGCGCCTCTATTCTTTTCAAAGCGCCGGTTTCAAAACATCAAGACACCCACCTATCGTTATGATCTCGCGATCCTGGTGAATCCCGATGAAGAGAATCCCCCCTCGTGTCCAAGGGCGCTCGATATGATTCAACAGGCCGCGGAACGACGCGGTTTCTATGTCGAAAGAATTACCGCCAAGGATCGGCGCCGCATCCCCGAATTTGACGCGCTGTTTATTAGAGAGACGACCGGCGTGAATCACCACACGTACCGCATCTCGCGCGAAGCGGTGACCGAGGGCCTCATCGTGATGGATGATCCGTGGTCTATTCTGCGGTGCTCCAACAAGATCTACCTCTATGAGCGGCTCACCCGGGCGCGGATAAGACAGCCCAGAGCGTGGCTGTTTTATGACGGTATTGATTGGCGAAGTATTCACAAGGAATTGCCATTCCCGCTTGTCATCAAACGTCCTGAGGGCTGTTTTTCTACGGGGGTATTTCGAGCCGAGAACCCTGAGGAACTCGACGTGCTGCTGAAGAGACTTTTTCAGGACATGGATGTGGTAATCGGACAGGAGTTTTTGCCGTCGAGCTTCGATTGGCGCATCGGCATACTGAACAACCAGCCTTTGTTTGCCTGCAAGTACTACATGGCAACAGGGCATTGGCAGGTGTACAACTGGGCCAGCGAGTCTGAGGGAGCAGACGGCTTCCATAAGGTGGGCAACTCTGATTGTATCCCGCTGGCGGAGGTTCCCGCTGCGGTCATCAACACCGCCAAAAGGGCGGCCGCCTGCATAGGAAATGGCCTCTATGGCGTTGATCTAAAAGAGAGCGGTGGCAAGGTTTATGTCATTGAGGTCAACGACAACCCGAACATCGATGCTGATGTCGAAGATATTATCGAAGGCGAGCGGCTATATGACCGCCTCGCCGAGGATCTGGCGCGACGCATCGAGGCCGAACGTAGTCATTTGGCACTGGTTACCAGCAAATGAATATGCCCTCGTCTCTACGGGGACATAGGGCGGTTGAATTTTCAGACGCTAAAACTTCCCGCCCTACAATGACCCACCTACTGTACAGGATATAAAAAGGCCACCCTCAGGTGGCCTTTGTTAATTACCATTGCGAATGACATTCCTACATCAGAACTCCTGAGACCAACGAATACCAATGGTTCTGGGACGCGCTCTCACACCATAGTTCTGCGAACCACAGGTACCGGTAGCACACTGGGAGGTGTAGTACAAAGCCGCGTCCTCATCGGTCAGGTTGCTGACATACAACTCAACCGCATACTGATCGTTGCGGATACCCGCCGACAGATCCATGAAAGTATTGGACGGGATCTCTCCCTTGACCTGATTGTCTCTCACGCGAAGGTCTGAGTTGCGAGAGCCCTCGTGGGAAATCGCTCCTTGCACATGGGCGTCAAATCCACCCAGCGCGAAGCTGTACCGCGCAACCAGATTCCCCTTGAAGTCAGCGGCAATCGGTAATTTCGTACCGGCCGGCGCCCATGCCGAGCCATCTCCTTCGCAACCTGCGCAGTAATCCGACTGCAGTTCACTGTCGAGGAACATGAAGGACGCAGAGATATTGAGTGCATCCACCGGCAACCATTGTATCTGGCCCTCAATACCGTTGACATCTGCCGTTGGCCCATTGTCTACCTGAGTGATCGCATTGGCGCCCACGAAGGAAACCTGAAAATCCTCCCACTCCTGCATAAAAGCCGCGCCGTTGAACTGAAAGCGACCGTCTGCCCAGGTGGTTTTCCAACCAATTTCATAGTTAGTCAGGAAGTCTGAGATGTATTCACCAGCACCGGGCCTACGGTTGATTCCCCCCGGCCGATACCCCTCGGACCACGTACCATAGACCATGAGGTCATCACTGATCTTGTAGGTGAGATTGGCCCGATAGACCGAATCACTCTCGCTGATCCCCTTTTCCACGTTCTTACACGGCTTGCCATTCCAGTCGTCCTGGGTGGCGCACTGCACCTCACCGGTACCTGACCAAACGCCATTGAAGCCGAGACCAAAGCCAAAGAATCCCTCAACCGTTACTTCGGGTTTGAAGTAACGCGCACCTAAGGTCGCCTCAAGGCGATCGGTTACGTCAAAGCTCACGCTACCGAAGAATGCCTCGTCTTCGTCCGTTCGGAACAGGCTGTTGAGGTACACGATGTCTTTAAAGCGCTGATCAGTTCCCTGATTGGGCCACATCGAGGGAGCCAGCCCTTCAACCACCCAACGCTGCTGGAAGTCATGCTCCTGTTTCTGATAAAAGGCACCCAAAAGGAAACGTACACGGGCATCCTGCGGAGAACTAATGCGAATTTCATGGCTGGTCTTTTCGTAACCATCATCATTAATAAAGCGTGCACCCGGCATGATCCGCGTGCCTGCGTCAGGAAAAAATTGGTTCGGCGCACTTCGATCGCCA
>Ga0255783_10005428_pt1 | contig 11346 bp, 5 predicted proteins | sample 011ome_22_FD_179981 | JGI IMG/M metagenome (GOLD analysis project Ga0255783, IMG submission 179981) | Coastal salt marsh microbial communities from the Groves Creek Marsh, Skidaway Island, Georgia - 011507BT metaG (version 2) | ecosystem: Environmental > Aquatic > Marine > Intertidal zone > Salt... | reverse complement strand
CGGCAAAGGCCTCTTCCTTGAACAGTACGATGCCTAATTGCAGATAGGCCTGAAAGTCGCGTTCGTTTTCTTCGATTCGCGAACGCATGTGCTGCTTCAATGAAGCATTATTGTAGAGTTCCGCGAGGATAGCGCTGCTGTTTTCTCGAATGCCGTGACCGTGACCTTCTCCCTCGTCTGGCACATCTTCCGTATGGGCATAGACATTGATTTCCTGGACCCGCTGATCGATCCAGCGCTGAAATCCACCGTCAAATTCATTCAGGCTCATGTCGAATGCCGCTCGAAAGCGCTCTGACTCCTCCTTGATCTCGCCATATTCGTAAATCAGGTCAACGAGTTTATTGAAGCCGTAAGTTTCAGTGATGTAGTCCACTACCAGATAAGACTGGAAATAGGCAAAGCTCAGGTCAGCATTGTTCTGCGCGCCGGAGAAACCGCTGTTAAGATCGCCAATTGGCAAAAGCTTCTGCTCTTCCGCGGCACGCACCAGATCCAGGCCCTGACTGCGTCCCCAGTAAGACCTGCCTTCCCGCTCTTCCCAGACTGATATGCCTTCTGACAGCCAGCGTGGAATTCTGTTATCGGTCATCTGTAAGGTGATGACGTGCGCAAACTCATGCCAGACGATCTCCTGCCAGTTTGCCGTCAGCGTATCGGGCGAAATGAGGGTAATGACTTTACCGAAACAGATGCCAACCAAAGGGCCAATATCCGGCAGTCCCACTGAACGGACAGCGAAATCTGCGGTGTCCTCAAAGACTTCGATAAGTGTTTTGCCTTCCGGCTCATAGTTGTACTTTGCGCTCAGCGTTGTCCAGCTTTCCTCTAATAGCGGCTCGAGGTAAGGCCATAGAATAAGTGAGTCGCGCTCACTCATATGCACCTTGAAATGCTCGCTTTCCACTGTGGCGTAAGTCTCTAAGGTGTCGAAGACTTTCAGCATATTGGAAGTCATTACGTTGAAAGGATCGTTATCGAATCCAATCTCTAGATTTCGGCGTCCTTCCTCCTCTTCGCCAAGACGAATCAGATTACTGCCCAACAAGGTGTAGCCCTGCCAGTACTCCGGGTCGAACTCGATGCTGGCGCGGGCATACTCCACTGCTTCGGTGAAGCGATAGTTATTACCAAAACTGTCTGCGATATGACCAAGAAATTCCGCGTTATCAGGGCTGAATGCTTCAACCTGCTGGCGATAGTCCTCGTAGGCGGACATGCGCTCTTCCAGGGCTGCCTTGGCCGCGAGCACGCTCAGTGTCTTTAAAGACTCAGGGTTCAGCGCCAACACCTGGCGGAAATATTCCTGCGCCTCGTCCTCGCGCCCGTTCATCATGAGCAACTGCCCATAGGTCTCCAGCGCTAAAATCGAATTAGGGTTAATGGCCAGGGCCCGCTGCAATGAGCGCTCATCCCCAACCACACGGGCCATACCAACCAGGGCAGGCACATGGCGTCCGTTTAGATCCAGCGCATCCTGGTAACCGCGCTCTGCATCTGCCGCGTTGTATTTTTCAAGAAATAGATCCGCCCACAGTGTATGGGCCTCAAGGTTATTGGGATTAGCACGGGTCGCCTCGTCAAACAGGCTATTGGCGTCATGAAAATTACCTAACAACCAGCTCGCCATTGCCACCATGGCGACATCTTCTGAACTGAACACCAGACCATCGTTGTAGCGCTGCACCGCCCTGTCCAGAACCGAGAACGCCTGCTCTTTCTCACCAACAAACTTCAGCAGACTGCCATACTGCACCAATGTGCGCACCGGAGGTTCTGCATTACCATCCACAACTTGTTGCAGCATCGCCAGGGCTTCTGCCGATCTACCTGTGGCCCGCATTATCTCTGCCAGTTGCGTCGTCAGCAGCGGAAATCCCACATAATCCTCATCATCAATGGCGTCCGCCACCACACTTTCTGCTTCCTGATAATTCCCCATCATCGCCAGTGCCTTACTGGCACCAATCAAGCCATCAGCACGGTCAAGCCCGTCTGCCATCTTGAAAATTTCACTGGCCGCAGCGTAGGAGCCATTCAGCATCATCTGCTCACCACGATAAAGCGGCGAGTCGTTGGTCTGGGGAATATCATCCTGTGCGATCGCCAGCGTTGTCACCAGCATCAGGCCACCGAGAACAAGGCCTCTGATTGAACCAGGAGTAAATAGACCAGCATTGAGATCAGTCATTGCTCGCACCATTGGTTTGAGGGGGTTGAGTGGTTTGGGAGTTCGTGGAATCATCGGGACGATACTGCGCATTAAATCGTGCTGTGGCACGCGCCAGCTCTACCAGCAGAGTCTCCATTTGCGACCAATAATCGGCTTCCAGGTATTCAGCCTTTCGGCCTCGCATGATAATTACCGAACGTTCAAGTTCCTGAATCCGCGCCTTCAGTTGCAGTGCTTCCGCAGACAGGCCAGCGCTATCATCCACCAGGGTGTCGATATAGGCTATTTCCGCCAGACGCCCATCGGCCACGTCAACTGCAGGATTTAGGCTAAACAGGGCATCGCCATTGTCGTCCAGTCCAGCATGCTCAGCGGCGAGACGGCCCTGTTCTTCATACCAGAGTTCAACATTGGCCTTGGCATATTCAAATGCCTCCAACATGGATACCCGGTTGTTCTTGTCACGATCACCATTGCGTTGATCAAGGGCCTCTATGAAGTATCCGGAGAAGATCGGATCATAGCGTTCCGAAGGTGAACGGGTTGATGAAATCACCACGCGCCCCTCACTGGACAGGGAGGACGAAAAGCCGAAACTGGCGCTGCTGGTATTTACCACCACCATGTCTTGCTGATCGAAGCGGTCCAGCATCTCGGCAAACTCAACGCCTGTGATGTCAGGGCCAACGATATTGAATTTTGCTTCTTCCTCTGCACCTGAGCCGTGACCAATCAAATACAAAGTAATCTGATCACCGGTTTTAACCCGCGCCGCCAGTTCATCAAGCGCTCCCACTATGCCCTCGCGATTGGTTGGCCCATCCACTCGCTCACCACCAACAAAACTTGTGTCGCCCTGATCGTAGAGCAAGGTGATGGTGTCCGAGCTATAGCCATAATCACGGGTGAGAATATCGTGCAGAGACAGGGACCACTGTCTGAACCGGGAGCTGTTGTCATCGCCAACCGCAGGTCCCGTCATGATTACTGCGAACTTGGTAGTTTCTGGCGTATCCAAAAAGTAATTGGCATTGTCACCGAGATCTGGCAGCTGCGCAGATACCGACAGACTGGCAAGCAAACTAAATAGGCCCACGGTGTATCGAGCCAGACGAGTCACATGTCTTCTTAATACAAACTGATTCATCACGATAAACCCTTGAGTCGACGAGCGACCCAGTCCAGACACAGCAGGGAAATCAGTAGCGCCAGTAGCCAGGGTTGATCCCAGAGATCGATCTGAACTTCTTGGGAGAACGCATTGGGGGTAAATTCAACGGTATCCGCCAAGGCATCAATTCCGTCTACGTTGAAATAGGTGCCACCGCTGGCCTCGGCAATACGGGCCAACAGCCCGCCGTCCATCGCAGCGTTATTGTATTCACGCAGGGATGGCGTAACGACAAAAGCGGCACGCTTCTCGGATGCTCCGGAAGCCCCCTCACCTGCAGCACTGGCTACATCGACCAAAAGGTCGTAGACGCCCTCTTCTTCAACCACGAAACTGGCGCGGTAAACACCATCTTCTTCAATATCCCATTCCATAGGCGAATCGGTGACGATGTCCAATGGGTTATTGGTTTGCATCCATAAAGTGGCATCGTTGTCCGGCTCATATTCCATATCCAGCACGGTAGCAGTGATATTGACTTCATCGCCCACGTTATAAAATTCTCGATCGAAATCAATAGTGACCCGCTCCGGTGCGGATACTGCCAACCAACGCAGTAACTGTCGCCACAGTGTCTCATGGGACTCATCGGCGGAAGGCATCATCATTTGCCAGCGCCAGGTACTAGCCGTGGTCAAAGCCACACTGCGACCGCTGCCAAACCGCTGCGTAGCCAGCAGCGGCAAAGCCTGGTTCTGGTATTGCAATAAGGGGTGCTCCATCAGCACCGTAGCACCAGGCTTGATCCGCCCAGTAACATAGACACCCTGCAATTCTGTCAACTGCCGCCACAGTATGTCGTTTTCACTGTCGTCAGCCGCCAGACGCAGCAGCGGAGAAAATTCACCATTATTGGTGAGACGTGGAAAGAAAAGTTCACCGGTTGCTTGCGTGCCGCGCCGAATGCCTCCGCGCAAATGGGAGGGCAGGAAGCTTTCTTCAATCAGGGTGACCGGCAGCACATCGGCGATGGGTGTTGAAATAAACCCTTCGTCAATCATACCGCTCATCAGAAAACCGCCACCGCGCTCAGCAACAAAGTCTTCGATCATTTGCAGCTGGTCGGCGTTAAAGAAACTTTCTTCGATATCACCCAATATCAGAGCTTCATACTGATAGAGTTCTTCCCTGGAACGGGGAAACCCGCTGCTCAATTCAGTCGGAGACTCTATGCCCTGACGATAGTATTTCTCCGGTCCTGTTTGCAGGTAGGTTGCCAAACGCAGAGACGGATCATCTTCAACGGCTCGACGAATAAACTTGTATTCATTGCGCGGATGCCCCTCAATATAAAGAATATCAAGTGGCTCCTTTTCAGAGTTATCTACGAGAAAACGATATTCATTGTTCTGTTCTATAATCTCACCGCTCTGCAGCTCAACCTCAAGCTCATACACGATGGCTTCTTTGCGTTCCGGCGTAAGCTCTAATTCATAGCGGCGGGTTATTCCCTCAGCACCCAGCGTAATGACTTCAGAGGTGACCTCTTGATCTCCATCGAGCACAGCCATACGAACTTCCTGACCTTCGTAACCTTGATGACTGAGCCCCACAGAGATATTGAACACCGAGCCTTCCAGCACAGTCTTGGCAGCATTGACGTCAACAATGCCGATGTCCTGAGGTATCTGTTCCTGTCCTACACCTACTGTGAAGACAGGTATTTGCCGGTTACCAAAATCCCTGGCCTTGATAAGAGGGTCAATTTCGCTGTTATCAGCGCCATCGGTCAGCAGTATCAACCCACCGAGCGGCAAACCGTTGAGCTGCCCGTCGACATAGTCAAGCGCCTGGCTAATGGAGGAAGCAGTGCCGGCCTCGGTCAGGCCATCTTCGCCAGCAATGCGCTCAGTCTGTTTATCAAAGCGAAAGCTGCGTATTTGAAAGTTTTCAGCCAGGTCATCGATGACGCTAGCGCCGAAGAAGTTCTCGCGTAATGCATCTTGCCGCGATCGCTCTCCGGCCATATCGGTGATTGCCATGCTCTGAGAGTCATCAATAATTACCCCCAAATAAGTCTCTTGCGGGGAAACTTGCAGAGTGGTAATTACTGGCCGCAACAGACAAAAAAGCAGCAGCACCAGCACACTGGAGCGCAGCCCGACCAGAAATGCTTTCCAGGGGGGGCTTAAAGGTCGAGTGGTCTTGAAATAGGTAAGCCAGACACCGGCAACAATGAGGCCGACCAAAACAGAAAAAAGCAACGGACTGATGCCGTAGGCAAAGTCAACATTGCCTTCAGCAAACGCGGTAAAGAGATTAGGTTCTGTGTATTGCATTGCTACTGGATCGAACTACCTGACCCCTGACTTTCCGACAACACACGATAATACTCTTCCACCAGCTCGCGATACTCCTCCGGCACTTCTTCATCAAAAGTGGCGTAGAGCTTGTTATTGATGTTATCCAATTCAGCCTGGGCGCGCAGCGCACCTTCTAATTCCAGAATTGGCTGCAACAACTGTCGGAAAAGTTCGGGTTGATTAATGAAATCTTCAATGTCCTGTTGGGTAAGCTGTTGACGTATTGAGCGCGCATTACCCCATGGCAGGTTGCCACCATCAGTCGTGACACTGCCTCCGATATCTGGGCGTTCCTGGCCATCGCCGCGCGCCCCTCCAATCTGTTGCCTGCCGCCGCGTCCACCGGCCTGGCCCGGCTGGCCACCCTGTTGTTGACCCCCTGACTGCTGGCCTCCGGACTGTTGTCCCCCCGGCTGCTGGCCACCGCTGCGGGCTTGCTCTTGCAGCTGATCCTGCAACGATTGGGCTAATTGCTGCGAGCGCTGCAGCTGCTCACGCATTTCCCGGAGGCTAGGCGCAGCGCCATTACCACCGCTGGCCTGCTGACCCGCTTCATTGAAAGCAAGCGCCTGTTGCTCCAGGGCTTCGATTTGTTCTCGCAGGCTCTCGGCATCCTGCGCCGCCTGCTGAATCTGGTCTGATCCTGAACCTTGATTGGAGGGATCCAGCGCGGCCAAAGAACTGGCCAATTCTTCTAACTGCCCTTCAATCTCCTCCTCAATATCCACCGCAAGGTTTACCATGCCGTTGCGCAACACCCTGCTGCTGGTGGACATTTCTTCCCTGATGGGCCGCAACTCCCTTGAGGCTTCCTGTGCCTGGGACATGAGTCGCTGATCTTCGTTGCTACCACGCGCAATGATCGCGCGCAGCATATCCTCAATTTCTTCCAGGTCGCGCTGCTGCTGCTGTTGGGCCTGTATAAGCTCCTGCAAGCTTTCATCGTTGCGGATCGATTGGCGAGTTTGACCAAGCCCCTGCTCTCGGCTGGTTTCCGCTATCTGCTCCTGTAGCTGACGTTGCTGCTGCAGCAACTGCTGGCCGCGTTGGTTCAGATTCTGCGCTAGCTGGTTTACGGAGCGCTCGCCCTGCTGACTCAGCTGTTCTTGCTGCTGACGCAAGTTTTCCAATGCCTTCTGGCTGCGGGCAGCGGCGATTGACGCTGAGTCGCTCTCCGCGGCCTCTTGCATCTGCTGCGCTGCGCGCTGAATCGCGGAGTCCTGCTGCTGCCCACCAGAGCTACTGCCGGAGGAAGATGACTGGGATTGAGACTGCGTTTGGCTGCCACTTTGAGAAGAGGGTTGAGAACTCTGTTGGCGACGTGACATCTGCTGAGCCAATTGCGCGACTTCTCGACTCAACTGCTCTTGTTGACGCATAAGTCGCTCCAGCTCACGACGCTTTTGCTCTTCTGTCATTTGATCTTCACGGCGTGCCAGATTGCGCTGCGCTCGGGTCAGCCCTTCCTGACGACGCGCCAGTTCTTCGAGCTTATCGACCTCTTCCTGGTTTTGTCCGCCGCCACCGCCAGGACTGTTGGGCGTCTCATAACGATTCTCGAGCTGTCCCATTTCCATTTCAAACAGTTCACGCAGATCTTCCCGCTCCTGCTGAGCGCCACCACCGCCGCCACCGCCACCTTGCTGTTGCATACTAATGTTGGTGCGATTGATGCTGGCTTCGGCTTTTAATATGTACTGCAGAGCCAATTGTTCAGGCTGCAGCGCGCTAGTCACCTGGTCCTGTTCTAACTCGCCAGCTGCTGTATTCATTTGCTCGATTGCCAGCGACAAATTTTCCACGGCAGCATCGTAGGTATCGTCAGAGAAGTTTAGTCGCTCAGCGAGTCGATCTATTGACCTACGGGCGCGACTGGTGGCTTCGCGCTGAGACTCGGCGATAATCTCTGCATCGGAGCTGAACTCTTCAGGAGACACCTGGCTCTGTCTGTTTCGCAACTTCCAGGTGGCAGCAATTATATCTTTCTGCACAGACACCAGCGCGCTGCTGTCGCCACCCTGGCCTCCGCCGCCACCACCGCCACCACCACCGCCGGCAGGATTTCGGCGAAACTCCTGGTCGGTCGGGATGATTTGCAGGAAATAAATATCTGAAATAACTTCAGCAGGCCCTGCCAGGGTGTTGTTGTCAGCAAGAGTCAAGAAATAGCTGACAAAATCCCCGGGCTCGACACCCAGATCTTCGAGGTAAATCAGCTCATTGCCAGAGATGCTGCGGGCATTGGGTTCGGTAAGGAAATCTACTTCAACCTCATCACTGCCCACCACGCTGTAATTTAGGGTGAATTCACTCAGGCCATAGTCGTCGCTAGCGTCAATCTCGAGGACAACTTCCTCCAATGGCATGACTTCCTGATCTCTACCCGGTCGCTGCAGCGCCAATTCGGGCGGCAAGTCTTCGATCGCCCTGATAAAATAGTCCAGCGGCGCCTGACTCTCGAGACCGGAGAAATCAGTTGCCTGAATGCGGTAAACCCCATCCTGAGTCACGGTGAAGCGGGCGGTGCCAATATTGCCATCGAGGCTTAGCTGCAAATCTTCATAGGCCGGTGGCGCATTGGCCGCTTCTTCATCTTCCTCACGGTAACTCTCTTCAAATTCAAGCAGCGCCGTTTCGATGGCCTTATTGAACTGAATAGTGAGGTCAACAACAGTGCCTTCCGGCACTACCATGTCGCCACTATCTTCCTCGGTGATATCTTCTATCTGCGTATATTCGGGGTAATCAAACGCCAGATCGATCTGCTCGATCTGCGGTAAATCAAACAGACTAATCTGATATTGTGGAGAACTCTGCTCACCGCGCTCGTTGAATGCGATGTAATAGGTGGTATCTTCGTTGAGTGCAGGGATGAAGTAACTGTATGATGCGCTATCGCTGCCGCTGCCATCTCTGCTCATGGATACGTCGCGCCAGTTTACGTTGTCATCCTGTAATCTGAGATTAATGGCATCGGGAGTCGCGTTAGTAACCCGTGCGATAATGGTCACACTGTCACCGCGCTGCATGTCGATATTGCCGGGCTCGACAGAAATCTCAATGTCTGGAAAAAATTCTGCCACTGTCAGGGGTTCGCTGATCGCAAATGGCCATGCCAAGCGCGCACCTGATCGCAGCAGGGAATCGGACGTGACAAATAAAACCGCCACCATGGCGACTACAGCCACCGCGGAGGCGAATGAAATCCAGGATTCCCTCGCAGGAGTGACGGTTTCCACTTCATGCTGCTGTTGTTGCACATGAACCTGTGCATCCTGCCATAGCTGCTGAATAAATTGCTGCGAGACCCCCGCGCGACCGTTGCGCAGATCCTCCTCTGTAAACTCAAGCGATGTCAGCAGGCGCTGTTCGAAATCCGGTATCCGATCCTCAACATAGTGCGCCAACACGCGATCGTCTGTATGTCGGCGGCGCAGCGTGACAACGAATCCCGCCAGCAAGCCTATTCCACACAGTGAGGTGATCAAGAACAGCCCAATAGAGCCGGTCTTGCCTGGATCCAGCCACAGCCCCAGCAGGCTACTCGCCAGCAGCAGGCTAGCTAGTGCAATGGCGAACAGACTGCTGACTTTGAGCAGGTACAGATTGCTACGACGACGGCGTAAATGTTGAAGTGTCTGGCGGAGGCTATCGAATGTAGGTGTGGACATGAGTACTCTTTAGGATTGAGTAATAAACAACGACGTGCCTGATTCTGCGGCAGAACTCTCCGATTGCCTCGAGGATCTATCGGGGCTATTGCGCTGCGCAATTACTCATAGCAAAAATCAGCAGCAACGGCCGTTCCACACTGTCTTTCATCTGACCGATGCGGGCCAAGGAAAGTTTCAAATACGAGCTTAACTATCCCACTAACCTGCCCTGAAAAGCAAGGCTTTAACTCTGGGGCATAGCCTCAAAAATCCAGCGAAATCAGTAGTCGCAGAATTGGCTCATTTTGCCTGTCCTATGCCACAAGCCTGCTATTTTTAACGCTGGGATCAAATCCTCTGGATCAGCTTGGGCATCCCATTTCTTGCGGTCGGTAGTATTTGGAATTTTCCGGGAAGACCCGGATGTTACCTTCAGTGACAGCCTCGAGCAGGGATGACAGCCTGCTAAAACCATTCAGATCCTGCAGTGTCACAAGCGTGGGCCGCGGCAACACGATATTCTCTGCCGCCGATTCCGCGATCGCCGCTTCCGGGGTTAGCCAACGGTAATCTCTGATTTCGTCGTTATCGATGTTAACCTCGACCGTATCATGCAGCGGGCAGACAAAAAACCAGGTTGAGAAGCGCCTTGGCAGCTTTGGCGGGGTCGTCCAGTGCGCGGTGTGGATGAGTTGCTGCTCGGAGATACTGATACCTGCCTCTTCTCTGGTTTCGCGCACCGCTGCCCTGAGGGCCGCCGGATACTCCAGCCCTTCAGGGTGGGCAGCAAAGTCATCGGGATCGAGCCTGCCACCAGGGAAAACCCAATGCCCGCCGTGAAATACCAGGCGTGAATTACGCTGCACTAGCAGGACCTCCAGATGCTCCTGCACCGAGTTCTCTCGAATCAGGACCACGGTGGCGGCCGGCACAGGCTCCATTTCAGTCATGTTGTCTCCCAAAAGCTCATGGTATTGGACTGTATTCCTGCCTGGCATGATAACGAATTAACGGGATTGACTCAGCAAAGTCGTCATAGCGATTGCGAGCGTCGCGATGGGAGCTTAGAATTCATCGGCTTTTCGCTGGAGTCGTCACATCGAATTCAGCCCAACTATCTGAATAGGGAAGAGAAATGAGCATAAGTTTTGAAGGTCGAGTCGCAATCGTCACAGGAGCTGGCGGTGGGCTGGGCAAACAGCATGCCCTGGAACTTGGAAAGAGAGGCGCCAAGGTCGTCGTGAATGACCTCGGTGGTTCCGTCGATGGCACCGGTGGTTCAGCGTCGGCTGCCGAACTGGTGGCACAGGAAATTATAGATAATGGCGGAACCGCCATCGCCAACGGCGCATCGGTCACTGACCTTGATGCGGTTCAGGGTATGGTAGATGACACCATGTCCAAGTGGGGACGCATCGATATCGTTGTCAACAACGCAGGCATCCTGCGCGACAAAACGTTTGCGAAGATGGATCTGGCAAACTGGCACGCGGTTATAGACGTGCATTTAACCGGCAGCCTTAACGTCACCAAATGCGTGTGGCCAATCATGATCGAGCAGAACTATGGCCGCCTGGTCATGACGACTTCTACTTCGGGGCTATTTGGCAATTTTGGTCAGAGCAACTACGGCGCTGCCAAGTTAGGACTAGTCGGCTTCATGAATACGCTACGCTTTGAAGGCGCCAAGTATAACGTTTTTACCAACAGCATCGCACCAATTGCCGCTACGCGAATGACGGTTGATCTGCCTGGCTTCGAAGACAGTGCCGAGAAGCTGGCTCCGGAACTGGTGACCCCTGCCGTGGTATTTCTGTGCAGCGACCAGGCGCCCAACGGACGTATCATTCAGGCTGCGGGCGGCCGCTACTACTCGGCGGATGTGCGCGAAAACGTCGGCGTCGATCTAGGTGCGGGTACTTCGGTGGAAGACATCGCGGATAATATCGAGACGATTCTGGATATGAGCGAGAACAAGGGTATCCTTGAGCGCACTCCTCACCGTTAAAGCAGCAAGCCTGGCGGTCAGGATTTTTTTTGGTCCGC
>Ga0255783_10005426_pt1 | contig 11349 bp, 6 predicted proteins | sample 011ome_22_FD_179981 | JGI IMG/M metagenome (GOLD analysis project Ga0255783, IMG submission 179981) | Coastal salt marsh microbial communities from the Groves Creek Marsh, Skidaway Island, Georgia - 011507BT metaG (version 2) | ecosystem: Environmental > Aquatic > Marine > Intertidal zone > Salt... | reverse complement strand
GGCGATGGCGCGTACGTCGACGGCGGCGCTGGGGTGTCATCGATGACGTCTACGACGTCCACGACGCACGCGGCGTCGACGGCGGCGTCGGACGTCGACGCGAGTGTGCCGTGGAGCTGCATGCCATGCGCGTCACACACTGACGCATCCTCGCTGCGACGACGTCGTCATGACGGCGAAAACCACGCCCGAGTCGCGAACGAAACCATTCGTGTTAATCACCGGCGCGCCTGGGACTGGGAAAACCACGCTCGCGGACGCGCTCGCGGAGGCATTGGCGGGCGATGTGTTGCGCATCGATGTCGGCGCGGTGTGCAAGGCGCACGAGTTTTACCTCGAGTACGACGCCGATATGGACACGCACGTGCTCGACGAGGACGCGCTGTTGGATTATTTAGAGGATGAGCTCGCCAAGGCGGGTGACCGCGGGTGCGTGATGGATTATCATTCGTGTGAGCTGTTTCCCGAGCGGTGGTTTGATGTGGTGGCGTGTTTGACGTGCGCGAGCGATACGGCGGTTTTGTACGATCGGTTAGCCAGTCGTGGGTATAGCGAGCGTAAGATACGTGAGAATGTTGAGTGCGATATATTTCAAGTCGTCGCGGAGGAGGCGAAGGATTCGTACGAGAATGTGTGGGTGAAGGAGAATAAGACGACGGATGACATGGAGACGACGGTGCACGAGCTCAAGGAATGGTTTGAGGCGAATTGCAAATGATGTTATGACCTAGATAGCTACATAAGGTACAGTAAATGGAATGAATGACTACTGCACAGATTCTCTCGATTGTTACTGCGGCACGCGCACGCGCATGGGTGGAACGACGACGGGGGCGTTTTCATCCTCGGGTGAAATCACGAGCGGTTCCGATTTAAACACACCCACCGAACGCCATTCGCGTCGAAAGCCAAATCGCGTTTGGTTCACCAATAATCGCCCTTTCGTACTCATTTGATTTGCCCACGCCTGAGTTTTAAAATAGAGCTTTTCCTCGCCGAATTCAATGTCGCCGCGTTTCATCGGCGCCGTCATGGGAAAGTTAAATCGAAGCGTATCGCCATCGATGCTCCACGATCCTTCGCCAAACGTCATCGGCGCAAATGCACCGGTAGCGATGACCTCTGCCACACCGTTCGCTTTGAACGTAATCGCCAAAGGCACGATTAAGCGCATGCCGCTCGCGCCCCAATTCGGCGGCATCCACGTCCCGTTTTCTCTCCCGATATCCGCCGTCACTCTCCACGACGTCCCAATCAGCGCCGACGCCGCGACGCCGCCCAGCCCAAGCCTCTTCGTCACCACATCCGAACGCCGCTGCGCAGACCACGCGCTATACCCCACGGCGCCGATAAATCCCCATTGAAACGCCGCGCTCGACCACCGCCGAACGTCGACGCCCGACTTCGCCTCAACCGGCTCCGCCTCGGGCGGCGTCGTATACAGCACATTCATCTCATTCTCATCCATGTCCTCCTCGGACGAACGTAAATTAATCGGAATCCCCTTCGCGCGCTCCGCCGCCGCCACCGACGACGACGACGACACCGACGCTCGACCGCCGCGCGCGCGCTCGAACGTCTCCAGCGACTCAAAGTCAGACGGTAAGATTTCCCGCTGCACCATCGTTCTCCGGTCCGCCGCGCGCGCCGCGCGAGGCGCAACGCACGCCGACGACACCGCGAGCATCGCCGCGAGCGCCGCGCGGCGTCTCGGCGTCATCGCCGCGACGCACCCGTCGTCCGACGCGTCAGCATCGGCATCGTCGTCGATGGATAGACTTGGATGTGTCGGCGCGCCATCGCGCCGTGCGGCGCGACGCGACGTCGCGCGGCGCGTCGCGTGCGCGGCGCGGATGCCATCGCGCGCGCTCGAGGCGTGCGTCGCGGACGTCACCGCGGACATGCGTGGCGTCGCGCGCGCGGCGGCGTCGAGTGACGTCATTCATCGGTGCGCAACATTCATCGATGATGGTGATGACGTCGTCGGCGACGTCGTCGGCGATATTGACGTCGCGCCGGGCGCCAGCGCACGGCGCACACCGCGCAGGGCGTCCTCGCGCGCGCGCTGCGCCGCCGCGCGCGATGAACGTCGAGGACGCGGGGGAGAATGCGCGCGCTGATGTGCTTTCGGGTGAACGCTACGACGCCATCGTGACGACGACGTGGGAAGCGACGGCGCCGTTTTTCTATCCGCGCGTGGCGCTCGTCGGTGCGCTCGGTGCGGGGTTGTTTCTGTCGCTTCCGAGCAGCGTCGGCGACGTCGCGCGAGGTGGGGGCGCGGGGGTGTTGATTGAGAATGTCGTCGCGTTGGCGGCGTGCGGGGCGTTCGCGACGGCGGACGTGCGTCGGCGCAACGCCGCGGTGAAGCGATTGAGTAGGGAACTGGCGTTGGGGAAAATGGTAGTGATTCAGCGGAATAAGTTTCGGGAGGAGACGATGTTTGATTTGGGGTCGTTGCGCGACGTGGCGAGGATAGCCGTCGTGTACGGGGATGCGAAAAAAGTTGAAAAAGATTTAATGGCGGCGACGCCGTATCGACGGCGGTTGGAGCAGAGTAGGATTTTAGTCGTACCCGTCGTGGAGCGCTCGATGGCGGGCGCGGACGTGGGCGCGGTGGCGGATGTTGGGCCTGGACGTTGGGAATTGTTGCGGGACGTCGTGAAAGCGTGGCCGGGCGCCGGCGCGGGACGATGGCTCGCGTGGCCAACGCGAAATGACGATTGGAGTGGCTTCTTTCGCCGATTGATTGGAGAAGACACCGCGAAACAGAAGGGTGGGTATTTGACGATTTCCACGAGCGGGCTCGTGCGCGGTTCGGGCGTGGGAAGTCCGAATTGGGACGTGTTGCTGTCGACGTTTCCGCGCAATCGGCCGGGTAATAAGCAAGATGAAGACGCGGAAAAGGCGTGGAAAAAAGCGACGTTGGATTCTTTTGAAGAGCTCACCGCGCGTGAAGGGTCGAGTTCCGCGCGAGGTGGCGGTCGAAGTGCGGTCTCGCAGGCGTTGCCATCGGACGTGCCAGAGTTGAGCACGATTATTGGCATTCACGAAGCGTTTTACGCCGCGCTCGACGCTGGTGACGAAAAGGCGATGTCGCAGATTTGGGCAAAAGGTCGGTCGAAACGCGACGTGAGTAGTGCGGTGAAATCATTAGTCGATCGGGGTGCGCGTATTGATGGATGGGACACCGTGCTCAAGCCCGATAGACGTCCAGTGGGGATTAAAATTAACGACGTCGACGTCACGATTGAAAAGGGCGTCGCTACGCTCACGTGCCTGGAAACGGTGACGAATGGAGCCACGCTTCTCGCGACGCAAACTTTCGAGCGCGAAGGAGACGAGACGAGTGACTGGGTTCTGACGGGACACACGACGATTCCTTACGGCGCTGACGTCGTTGCAAAAGTCGTTCTTCGATGCGATTGCGAAGGCTGCGTCGCGGTGCCAGCGAAAGCCGTCGCCTCGGGCGTGTAGGTATCATATCGTACCAGTATAGAAATTGCTATTAAAATGTATTGCTGCTGCGGTTCAAATGTTTCATTTTTCTTATTTTCTTTTCCTTTTCTAATAATACACGTGCTCTGTCTTGCGATATACAGACGAGACTTTTCAGTCTCTAGCACTTGTACAAAAGCAACTCTTGAATATTACCATTCATCCATGTCCACATCATCATACCATCGTGGAGGGCGAGCAGGCTGCTCCTCTTCGTATTGAATACCACCTTTGATTGATTGCTCAATTTCAATTCGCAAACTTTCAGCAAATCCTGCGTATTCAGCTTCAGGAATGGCGGCGAGTCGCAAACCGACGAGCTTCTCGCCCGCCGTCGTCTCTGCGCGCACGACTTGAACGTGACGCACTCTATTTTCACCGCGCTGATTGAATTCCACAACATGAAATTTCGCGTTGATTTCATTCCACACGGGCAGCACAGCTCCGCAAACGAGAACATCAGACTTGTGTCGTTGACCATACGAACAAGATCCTGGGTTCGCTCGGTTTTGGCGACACGACGGGCCGTGCGTGCAAATTTTACTAAAGTAGTCGTGCCAGAAAGACCAAAGCTCTCGAAATCGCATCATATCAGCCAAGTTCGTCATTGAAATTCGTTCGTAATTTGATTCGATATTTTCGAGATCCATGTTGTGCGCGTTCATCGAGTTTGGACGAACGATGTTCATCTGTGGATTTGTTATATCACGCTGCGACGCGATGTGCAGCCGACGAATTTCTGAAGCGTACAACACGAGTGGACGATTGCAGCGAAGTGCCGCAATCTTCTGCTTACTGATGAAAAATCCATGAATTCCACGCTGACGCGTTCCTTGAAACTTCTCGGCCCGTGTAGCGTCGTAGAGCTTCATCATTTCACGCACTTGCGTGTACGTCAAACCCACGTCACACGTCACCAAACGACACGTCGTCTCCGCGGCAGTCAACTCATCCTTGTGAATAACGACTTTGTGACGTTCTTCTGCGATAACGGAGCTCCCACGAATGCTTCCAACGCCTCGATCGAACTTGCCGAGTGTCTTGAGCTCTTTGATGTAACCTTCAAACGTTTGCGTAAAGTAATCAAAAATCACCTTTTGAGAATCAATGGGCATGCCAAGCAAGCGGTTCAGAAACAACGAAACCTTCGGCGCCGGTTTATATCTTTCAGGAATGGCTCGCCTGCCGCGGTCATCGATCTCTGCAAGTCCGACGTTTATGAGCTCGCGCCAAATAAGTTCTTTTACTTGCTCAAACGTGCCATTGTGAAATTTGACGCAGTCCAACGGATCAGTGTCGCCGCGGATATCAGAAATCATGCGTCTCAGAGCACCGTATCCATACATGTTATCAATGTCAAACTCTTTCAAATTCTCACCCGCACCCAGCGCACGTCTGTCACCTTTGAGTAATGCTCCGAGCGAGAGAAGACGTTTGGCGGCACTCGAAGCGAATCGTCGTTCGCCGCCACACGGTGTCATGAGAATGCGATAGAGCGGCGCACTAGACTGGTTTGCGCGGTGTGAACGACCAAACTGCTGAATTGCTTTATCCGCACTCCAAGGAAGCTCAAGCGTCATGTGACAACGCCGTCGTTGATTCGGAACGCGTCTGTCAGCCTGAAGCGAGATACCCGTACTCGCAGCGTCTGAGATGATTGCAATAAGTTTATCGCCATCCTGGAACTTCTTGCGCTCGCTGAGATTGAGCATTTTACCAGCTACAGCTTCGTCAGTAGAACGCTTTCGAGTGGTGACTCTCCCGTCGGCATCACGAACTTGATGCAATTTGCGACCCGTCATCTCGGCTACGTTTGCGTGACCGCCGCACAAACCGATGAGATTATCCAAAGGATTTGGCGGAAGTTGCAGCGACTCAACCGCCCGAATTAAGAGCGCGCGGATGTGTAACAAGTGCTGATTCTCCACCCCAATTTCGTGCCGAGCATTAGGATTGCCCATCATTTCGTCTTCGTCTTCGTTTTCGTCTTCGTCGTCTAAATCATCGTCGTCATCGTCTTCATCGTCGTCGGCGGCGGCGGCCGCAGCAGCCGCGGCGGCGGCGGCAGCGCGGCGAACTCCACCTTCGCGTTTCACTTGTGGCTTCACTTCACGCATTACTGGAGCTCCAGCCGGACGCAGATCGCGCTCGCGAACGAACCGCTGCAAACGCTCGAGCGCGTTCACTTGCGGTCCCTGGTGAGGCACGGGCGCGGGTGGGCGAGGCGCCATAGGCTTCACGGGCGGCGCACCAGGCTGCTGATGACGCGCGGCTGCTCCAGAAGAAGATCCAGCAACGCCGAGTAACGAACGTTGTTGATCAAAGTCTGCACGTCGCTTTTGCACGCTGTCCATAAAGTCTCGTTCATCCGAGTCATCCGAATCAGAAAGATCAAGCTCAATTATTTCAGGATCGATCACGGACTTAGCACCACGAGCGGGCGGCGCGGGTCCATCGCTTTCACTTCGAGACATCTTCGGCTGATTACCACCACCGCCGTCGTCGGCGCCTCTCGCTGGAGAAGCGCGCTTGCTGGCAGAACCTGGATTACGAGGCGCCGCGGCTGGAGACTCGAGTCGTGCATCTACATTCGGCGCGTCTTCTGCCGATGGATGATTGACAGCTTGCGGCGCTGCTGGAACCTGAGCCACGCCGTTGACTTGCTGCTGCAAACGTGCTGCGAGCTCGCGTTCTTCATTCAACATTCTGTCGCGACGCACCTTTTCCCCAGCCTCGAGAAACGCGTGCTTTTGTTCCATGGCACGGACTTGCGCTTCGCTCGCTCCGACGCGAGCGCGTTGATGAATGTCCTCCTCGGTTAAATCAAAGAAATCACCCGCCAACTTGGCCGCCTCCATACGCTCAGCTAAGACTTCGTCGAGCGACTTTTCAACCATGAGTTCGATTTCGTCGTCGTCGTCATTCGCATCTGCTGCACCGGCGCCTGCGGCAGCACCGGCAGCGGCACCGGCAGCATCAACATTGTCAGCATTCGGTCGCGCACCAGGACGGGGACCTTGGTTCAACTCGTCGTCATCGACAACTTGACGTCGACCCGCCGGACGTCGCGCCATGACTTCACCAATCGTCTCCGCGCTGCACCAGCGAATGGCGACTTCTGTGACATCCGTGAGAATACTATCCCACAACTGCTGCGACTCGGCAGATGCTTGACTCGATGTAGTCGGAAAGTTCTTAATCAAAAAATTCGTAAGCATTTCAGCTGGAGAACTGGCAAAGTCTTCATCCTCGCCTTCGTCGTCGTTTGCGTGCATACGCGCGAGACTCGCTTCGCCGGTGCTCTGTAAACCGATGACAACTGCAAAGTTTTCTTCAGTCACCGCCTTGAGTGCAGCTCGAGCGAGCGTCGGAACTTTGGCGCAAAGTAACATTTGCCTAAAGAATCGCTGATGCGTGGCCCAGAACAATCGAATGAGCGCCGCCATGTCCTTGCCGTGAGCATCCTTCCACGCCCGTGCGTCTGGGTACCCGCGCGCGAGTTCAACGGCGTAGAAAACCTTCTTCATCATCGTCCAAAACGCTACGCTTCTATCGTACATCAACTTAATTTCAGGACCAATTTCACAATTCACTAATTCAAACTCGGCATCAGCGTACGACAACGTTCGGCAAAGATAACTACCAGTCGCTTTCAACCCGCACGCGAAAATTTCAAGAGCGCCCAAACCAGACTTTTCCAACTTGCTCAACATATCCACCATGCTGGAAAACCCAAAGTGCCCGAGCCGCGTCATGTACGCCAAGTTTCTCGGTTCGCTCGCTCCGGTGGCTGAGCAATACAATACGCGCGCATTGGGAATGACGAGTTGCAACGCCACGACGGCCAACGCCGTCTTGGTCGGCGTGCCAGTCGAGTTCATCAAATTCTTCGCCTTGTGACATTCATCAAAAACAATCAACGGTCCGTGCTCGTCACCCTTCAACCAATCCGCGAGTTGCAATAAACGCGACCCAGGCACGAGCATCGCGCGCAAATTCTCCTCAGTCGACGCATTCTTTGGAGTCTTGGGCAAACGCTGCGTCAGGAGCGAATACGTACAAAACACCACGCCGACGTCTAAAACGCGCTCCAACGACCCTTGTGGTAACCCAGCGGTGCCTTCGGGAATCACCGCCATCGCCGGCGCCGCATTCATATCATTCAAATCCCGCTCCGCATCGAATTTCAAATCCGCGCTCGTGCTCACCCACAACACGCGTCGTCCGCCTCTACGTCTATGTTCGTACACCAACCCCGCGATCTGTCGCCCTTTCCCCACGCCCGCACCATCTCCCAAGAAAAAACCCGCGCGAGACCCATCCTTCAACCGCTGCTCGTGTCTCATGCACGCATACGTCACGCTCTCGAGCTGTAGCGCACTTAACGCCCCGTTTCGTACCAAGTCGCCCAACGCGTGCGCGTACGTCGGCTCGGGCGGCGACACCTTGGCCAACGTTCCCGTCTCCACCACCGCATCGGGGTGCTCGCCGCCCTCAATCGCGCCGTACCGCGGTTGATACCGCTCGTACTCCACCCCAACTTCCGCGTCGTCGTCCTCGACGTTCACCACGTCCGGATTCTCGCGCGCACGCGCAGCCTCGTCATCTCGAACGCGCGGTTTCGGAAAAATCTTATCCTCACGCCCGCGCGCGCGCGCCGCCGCGGCGTCCGCGCGCGCGATGTGCTCGAGAATCACCCGACGCTGCGCGTCGAGATCGAACTTCATCCCGAGCGCGGCGTCGACGACGACGACCGCGCGTTGGGAAGTGAGGATTTTTGAATGCGACGTGACGTGACAGTTGACGCCATTCGCGCGCGCGCATGCGCGTCGACGCGGCGCTGGCGATCGCGCGCGCGTTGTCGGTGAGCGCCACGGCGTGCGGCGCACGCGATGTCGCGTCGCTCGCGCGCGTGGGCGGCGCCAGTGCGGCGTGCGTCGTCGCGTCGCGCGTATTGGAGGTTGCGTTGTCCAGCGGCGCGCGCGACGTCGGGCGTCGTCGGGCGTCGTGTGCGCGCGCGATGCGCGGAGTCGTCGCGCGCGTGATCGCGCCGTGGTGCGCAGGCGTCGTGGTGTGCGTGTTGGTGGCGTTCGCGTTCGCGGGGAGCGTGCTGCGCGGCGATGATTCGACGACGTGGGCGCGCTCGGCGGCGTTTGGCGCGTACGCGTCGGCTGTCGTCGGGCTCACCGTGGCTATGGATATCGGATGCGACCGCGCGAGCATCGAGCGCGTGTTCGTGAGGGGTGATGCGCGCGGTGTGCGAGAGGTTATGGCGCGCTCGAGCGTGATTGGAGGCGTGGCGGGCGCGTGGGTGGGCGCCGTGCCGGCGCCGTTGGATTGGAACCGCGCGTGGCAAGCGTGGCCGGTGTCGTGCGTGCGTGGGATGAGCGCGGGATTCGCGTGTGGGGCGCTCGTGGGTGTCGTGCGCGCGACGCAATTCAGCGGTGCGGGCACGCGCGGGAAGATGCGAGCGACGTGACGTTTGAGGAACGGACGTCGGCGCTCGATGTCGATGTCGATGCCGTTGGCTCGGTAGTAAAAGTAGCAATCGATAGCAAACCTAGAATCTCTATACATACATCATCGCGCGCAGTTGGCGCAAGTTTAAGCGTTCGCCCTAAATCCATAGTTATCTTTCGCCGCGCGATCGAGCGCGTCGTCCTTGGCGAGCAAATTTTTAAGCCGTTCGACTTCGTGAACGTCGCCTTGCCTGTGTGCGATTTGGAGCTGGGAACGCAAGAGCTCTTGCTCGCGCATACCATCTCGCGCCGCGCCGCCACCCTGCGCGCGCATACGCGCCAAGATAGCGTGTTGTTTCGCCGCGGCTTCCTTCTCACGCGCCTCGGCGAGTTCTCGCCGACGTTCGGCTTCGTCGTCGCCAAACGCTCGCCTCTCTGGTTTCTTCCCCTCATCGCCTCGAGACGCGCTCCTCGACCGCGAACGGCGCGACGACTTTTTGTGTTTCTTGTGTTTTCTCCTATCCGAGGACTTTCTGTACTTCTTGTGCCGCCGCCGACCGCTTCGAGAGCCGTCGTCGTCGGAGCCGTCGTCGTCGCTCGAGCTCGAGCTCCCATCGCGTCGCCGCCGTCGACGTCGTTCCCGTCCGCTCGACCCCGCACCTCCCGTCGTCGTCGTCGTCGTCGTCGTCGTCGTCGTCGTCGTCGTCGTTCGTCCCGCGCGTTCGGCATCGAAGAACTCTCGTAACGCATCCTTGGCGAGCTGCACGTCGCCGTCGTGTTTTTCCAGCGCCAACGCGAGCGTCGCGTCGGTGGCGTTCGGGAACTCTCGTCGTAAATACGCATCTGCGGCGTGTGCGGCTTCGCGAGCGCGTGCCTCGGCGTGTCGCTGCATCATGGATGGACCGCGGTCATCCGGCGCGTTCGGGTCACCGCGCGTGTACATGGTTGTCATGGGAGTCGCGAAGTGAGGCTAAACCGTCTAAGCGTGGTATTGAAGAGCTCCGTGGCTAGGTGGAACGATGAAAAAGCTAATGCTGCTGCTGCTGTAGTAGTAGTAGTATGTGTTGTTCGTTGGTGTCATGAAGTCACCCGACGGCGGGTCTCGTCAGTCCACTTGGAACAAGAGCTTGAACATTTCATAGGAGAAAAATCCGAGCGACGCCGACGGGAGCACTTGAATGCAACTCGGGCCTAAACCGGCGTATAATCCACGAACACCTTGCTTGCGAACGATCGACCGTAAGGTGACGGTCATTCGACGAAGCGCTTCGCGGCCGAAGACCATCGACGCTGATGAGCGTCCACCTTGCATTTGCATGCGACGACGAATGACTTCAAACGGATACGTCGACGCTTCAGACGCGACGCCGGCGAGCGCGCCAAACAACATCATATTCGACGCCTCCACAGTCTTGGATGGATATTCGCGCTCTAATTTCGCGCGCTCGCGCGTGTCTTTTGTGGCGGCGATTCTCACGCGCAGCTCCTCGTCGAGCTGTGCCATGCGACGATGTTTCAAGCCGTCGTAAATGGTGTAGTACACCGCGGCGTTGGGCGCCATGGACACGAGCGCCGGCGTAATGCCGCGATAAAACGTCGACAAACCTTCTTGCGTGTACATGGTCTTCACACACTGTATCAACGAACCGTATTTGGCCTTACCACCCGTCGTCAACAAACGCGTACGCAATACATCCATCGGAAAGCACGTCAACACCGCCGTGACGCCCGCTCCGGCGCCCGCGCACAACGTCCCAATTTTCCTCCCATCGCTCCCTTCGGGAAAAGCCTTAATCACAAACCCGCGATAGGTGTCAAAAGCACAAAAGTTAATCGCCTTATACGGCGCCGTGCGCGCTAAATTCAATAAATTCCCCTTCCAAAACCCACCGAGTCCCTCCTTGGTAAAGATGCTCCGCACCAACGCCTCGGGTTTCAACGCGCTCCTATTCAATAAATACTCAATCTTCACGCGTTCTAACGGCGCGAGCACCGTACGCACGCATATCGTCGCCCCGATACCACTCGCCAACCGCCTCGCCGCCTCTTCCTGCGCCGGTAACTTGCGAGTCGTCGTCGACTTCGCGCGCAACTTGTCGTCGAGCGACCGCGCCCAACCGGCGGCTGCGCCCGACGCCGACGCCGACGCGTTCGACGCCGACACCGACGCGAGACGCCGCCGCCGACGCCACCGCCGCCGACGCCCCGACGCCGCCGACGCCGACGCCGCCACCGCCGACGCGCGCTCGCCCCCACCGCCGCCGTTCGCGTCGTCGCGCCACCATCCAGCGCGCAGCGCGCGCGCGACGCACCGTCGCGCGTCGCCCATCCCGCGCCCCGCCGCCGCCGTCACCGACGACGACGACGACGACGACGACGACGACGCACGCGACGC
>Ga0255783_10005422_pt1 | contig 11351 bp, 10 predicted proteins | sample 011ome_22_FD_179981 | JGI IMG/M metagenome (GOLD analysis project Ga0255783, IMG submission 179981) | Coastal salt marsh microbial communities from the Groves Creek Marsh, Skidaway Island, Georgia - 011507BT metaG (version 2) | ecosystem: Environmental > Aquatic > Marine > Intertidal zone >... | reverse complement strand
TGACAGAGCCGACAGATCCGTGAACTGGGTCATGCAGATGGTGCCCGACCCGTCCGTACGCGCCTTCGAAAAACTGACTCAGCAGGTCACATTATGCCTGGTTAGGGTACGACACCGATTAGCATCGGTTTCCTGCTTCAATTTTAAAAAGTAAAAATATTCAATAAAAACAATAGCAAGCGTAATCTATTTAATCTTAAATATTATGTTTCGGCTGGATCAAATTGCTGGCACGAATCTCGCGATGTAAAAGATAACCGAAACAAAAACTTGTGGGTTAGGCCGTGGAATTAGACATCAATGCTTATCGTCGGCTTATCGCCATTGGCAGTGCCTTGTCTGAGGAAAAAGACATTCATGACCTGCTGGCGCAGATTCTTCGAGAAGCCAAGATCATGGCAAGTGCGGATGCAGGCTGTCTTTATTTGCGCACCGAGTTAGACACCCTGGAAGTTGCGGCCGTCGTGAACGAGACGCTGCATGACACCCTGAATAGCTTTAAGAGTGATAATGAGGGGCTTTTCCCTGTATTGCTTCTGCATCGACGCGATGGTTCACCGAATCTCGAGAATGCGGCCAGCCGATCAGTACATCAAGCGAAGACAATCTATCTTGACGAGGTGGGTTCGGCACCCCTCGATATCGCTCAGTCTGTGTTGACTGTACCTTTGACCAGCCAGAGTGAACGTCCCATGGGCGTGTTGCAGCTATTGAAAGCCAGGACTTCCAATCACCAGGCAGTGGGGTTTCCACCGGAGGTTGTGCCGTTTATTGAGTCGTTGGCCTCGCTGGCGACCATGGCGTTGCAAAATCGTCGATTGCTGGATCAACAGGTCGTGTTAAAAACCCAGTTGGAGAACCAGGTTGATGAGCGCACTGAAGAGTTGCGCTTAACCCTTGAAAAGCTGTCAGAGGCGAATGTGATCCTCAAGGACCTGAATACCATTGATGCGGTCACGCGCATTAAAAATCGTCGATATTTTGATGATATAGCGGTCCAGGAATGGCGGCGCGCGGTCCGGCAGCAATATCCGATGACACTGATGCTATTGGATATCGATCACTTCAAATGGGTGAATGACAACCTAGGCCATTTAGCGGGTGATGCGTGCCTGCATTCTGTCGCTGAATGTATCGATGAATTGTTCAATCGTCCCTCAGATGTCGTGGCACGTTATGGCGGTGACGAATTTATCGTGATCATGCCGTATATTCGCCATGATAATGCCACGATTTATGCGGAGCGGGTCAGAGATGCTGTGGCCAACCGCGAGTTGCTAGTGGATGGTCAGGTGATTAATGTCACGATCAGCATTGGCGTCGCCAGCGGTATGCCGGATGAAACCATCACGGATATCCGGCAACTGATTGGCCGTGCGGATGAGGCGTTATACCAGGCTAAGGCCGACGGTCGCAATCGTGTTGCCGGGATAGATATCAATACCTCAATCAAGCTCGGTGCCTAGCCCGCGGATCGCGAGACGGAGCGGTTGACCGCGGGTTAGAAACCGGCGGCCAGGCCTTCTTTACGATGGTCAGAGGCCGCACAGTAGCCCTGGTCGAGTTTATAGATCAGCTGCGCCCCACCAAAGAGATGCTCCGGATTATTCAACAGTATCGGGTGACCCTGGTCTTGTAATTGGCTGGTAACCCCAGGATCGAAGCCCGCTTCAAGACACACGCTGCCGTCTTCCTGCAAGTACCAGCGGGGCGCATCGGAGGCCGCCTGTGGATTCTGGCCGTGGAGCATCACTCGTACCATCATTTGCAGGTGCCCCTGGCCTTGCATATGACCACCCATGACGCCGAAGCTCATCAATGGCTTGCCGGCGGCCATCACAAAGCCTGGAATAATCGTATGGTATGGGCGTTTGCCGCCGCCCACTTGATTGGGATGGCCTGGCTCCAGGGTAAATCCAGAGCCGCGATTTTGCAGGCTGATGCCGGTGCCGGGTGGCACAATGCCGGCACCGAAGCCGCGATAGTTAGACTGAATCATCGACACCATCATGCCGTCTGCATCAGCGGTGGTGAGGTACACCGTGTCTGGTGCTGCACCGAGTGCGGTGGGCTGTAAATTCGCGTAGTCCAGGTGGATTTCGCTTGCGCGCTGGCGCAGGTAAGTTGGGTCCAGCAGTTGCGCCGGCGTGATCAGCATAGCGCTGATGTCTGCCAGATGTCGTTCAACCTCGGCATAGGCGATACGACAGGCCTCAATTTGCAGGTGAACTGATTCAGCACTATCAACACCGTATCGCTCCAGCTGCAGGTGCTGACAAATGCCTAGCGCGATCAGGGCCAGTAGGCCTTGGCCATTAGGCGGTATTTCGTGTAATTGCGTGCCGGCAAAGGACTGTTCGATAGTGCCGACCCAATCAGCGCGATGATTCTCCAGGTCGCCCAGGGTCAGGGCGCCGCCGGCTTGTTTGGCGGCGTTCACCATCGCCTCGGCAAGCTCGCCTTGGTAGAAGGCCTTGCCGTGACTGCGAGCAATTTTCTCTAAGCTGTTGGCATGATCCAGCAGATAAACCCGTTCGCCGGTGAGCGGCGCGCGGCCATTGGGACAGAAGGTCGCAAGAAAATCTGGGTAGTCTCGAAAGCGGCTCGGGGCACCTTGCCAATAATAAGCGGACTTGGGACCCACTTGATAACCGTGGCGGGCGTAGCGGATGGCCTCTTCAAACAATTGGGCGAAGGGCAGCTTGCCAAACTTGTCTGACATGGCGACCCAGGCGCTGACGGCGCCCGGTACGGTCACTGAGTCCCAGCCCAAGGTTGGCATTTTTGCCTGGCCTTGGAAGCGCTCCGGCGACCAGGCAGCGGGTGATCTACCCGAGGCATTCAACCCGTGGAGCTGGCTGCCATCCCAGATGATGGCGAAAGCATCACTGCCAATGCCGTTATTGTTCGGCTCTACCACCGTTAAGGTGATAGCGCTGGCGAGTGCGGCGTCGACGGCGTTACCGCCCGCTTGCAGCGCACGTAAACCGGCCTGAGTTGCCAAAGGTTGTGATGTTGCCACCACATTGGCCGCAAATACCGGCGATCGAGCGGAAGGATAGGGGCATTGCCAGTCGAGACTGTCGTGCATCAGCAGATCACCTTACGTAAAAGTTCGGTTGTCGACGGCGGGCGTGAGGGTGCTCTCGTCGCGTGCGCGCGCGTCAGGGTGCTTTGGCCGCCACGGGTTCGATGGCCAAGGCTGCGGCCTTCCAGGCGGTGAAGCCCCCGGCAATATGGCAGACATTGTCCATGCCCATGTGCTGTAGCGCTTGCGCTGCCAGTGCGGAACGCCAGGCAGATGCGCAGTACAACACGTAGGTTTTGTCCTGTGCGAACACCTCTCGATGGTAGGGGCTGTCGGGGTCAACCCAGAATTCGAGCATGCCTCGAGGCGCGTGAAGGGCGCCAGCAATTTTACCTTCCCGGTGCAACTCGCGGATATCACGGATATCCACAAACACCGTAGCGTCGTTGGCTAATAGCGCGTTGGCCTCGTCCAGTGAAAGCGTCTTGATCTCCTTTTCGGCGGCGTCGACCAGGGCTTTGACCCCTACAGTGATTGGCATATGTTGCGCTCCTTGATAACTGAATTCGTGGCTTTCGCCAACGGTGAAAATCCTGTTGATAAGCTCAACTAGAACAGGTCGCTGGGGCGAGATCAAGTGTTAAACCGGGTCTGTCTCAGCCGCCTGCCATTGGGTCTGGTCGCGTGCAAATTCTGCCAGGCTCTGTTGTGTATAGAGATTGTAATAGCGTCCCTGTTGTTGCATCAAGACCCCGTGGCTACCGGCCTCAATGATCTGGCCCCGCTCGATGACCAGGATTCGATCGGCGCTCTTGATGGTAGACAAGCGATGGGCGATCACTACGCTGATGCGACCTTGTAACAGGGCCTGGAGCCCCTGCTGTATATATGCTTCGGTGACGGTATCCACCGACGACGTGGCCTCATCCATCACCAGTATGCGGGGGTTGGCGAGAATCGCCCGTGCAAAAGAGATCAGCTGCTTTTCACCGGCGGACAACTTTGAACCACCTTCACCGACCTGAGTGTTGTAGCCGTGATCCATCTTCATAATGAAATCGTGAGCGCCGGCGCGCTGGCCTGCGGCTTGGATCTCTGCATCGGTGGCATCCAGTCGCCCATAGCGAATATTGTCATTGATCGTGCCGCCGAAAATATGTGAGGCCTGCAGCACAATGCCCAAGTTCGACTGGAGCCAGTGCAGGCTGCGTTGCCGATAGTCGATACCATCGAACAGAATTTCGCCGCTGGTGGGCTCGTAGAACCGACACAGCAGGTTCGTCAGCGACGTTTTGCCGCCGCCGGTGGAGCCCACAATCGCGATGCTCTCGCCTTGATTGATGGTGAGGTTAATGCGGTCCAGTACATTGGGGCCGGTATCGTAGGCGAAGCTCACATCGCGAAATTCAATGGTTTTGATGTCGTTGCTATAGCCGTCAATAGCCACCTGATCACTTGGGTTCTGCTGGTGCTGATTGATGCGGGCGGTGACCGCGGCGGAATCTCGAATATCGGCGGGCGCTTCGATCAAGCTGATGATGCGCTCAGCCGACGCCTGAGCCATCTGCATCTCGGCGAACCACTGCGCGAGTTCCTCGATGGGTTCAAAGAAATGCCGGCTGTAAGCCAGAAATGCCAGCAGGGTGCCGGTGGTGACGCCGCCCCAGCCCACTTCCAGGCCACCAAAGATTAACGCCAGACCCGTGGCGATGGATCCCAGGGTCAATACCAACGGTAGATACAGGGCCGCCTGAACCTTGTTTAGCACCGATGCCTTATACATGTCGTCGGTGAGTTGACCAAAGTGACGCAGATTCTCGGCTTCCTTGACGAAAGTCTTGGTGGTCTGCACGCCCATGATGCTCTCGTTGAAAGAACCGGTGATCTTCGAGTTGGTCTTACGGACCTGTCGGGCACTCTTGAGGATGCGTTTCTGGAAGGTCAGACTCAACCAAGCAAGAAATGGCAGAACACTCAGAACGATCAGCGCCAGCGACAGATCCATGTACAACATGGCGCAGGCGATACCAAACATCACTGTGGTGCAAAAGATGAGATCCAGTAATCCCCAGGCCAATATATTGGACAGACGCTCACAATCCGAGGTCATGCGTGCCATCAGCCAGCCCACGGGGCGAAAATCGTAGTAGGCAAAGGGCAGACGTTGAAGATTGGTGAATCCGTCGCGGCGGATGTCGTGACTGACATGGGTTCGCAGTTTGCCGCCATACCAGATAAAACCCGCCACCGAGGAGGCGAGGATCACGACGAAGGTAAAGTACAGCGCGCCATAGAAGTAAGGGTCAAAGCTGCCATCGCCCGCGCCGATAGAATCAATCACCGAGCGAGTGATCAGGGGAAACGCGATATCGGCACCGGCGGTACAAACAGCGCAGATCGCCAAAATCAAGACGTCCTTCGGATAACTCAGCGTGTAGGCTAGCAGCTGCTTCCACAAGCCAAGATCCATGCCTTGCTCATAGGAGTCTTCATTGAACCCGTCGTTGTAATTGTCGTCATCAAAAAATTCTGACATGTCTTACTCCTGCCCCTGCAGCACGTTGGCGTTGGCAGTGGCCTCGTCATCCAAGGCGGCTTCGATTTGTGCCTGAATAGCGCCTTGAATTTGGCATAGCTGCTGGTAGACGCCGGGTTGCTGACTGAGGCTCTGGTGGTTGCCGGATTGGACAATACGGCCATTATCAAGCATCAATATCTGATCCGCGTGCATCACGGATGACAGGCGGTGGGCGATGATAATGGTGGTATGACCGCTGCGTCGGGCCTTTAGTGCTGCAAGTATCCTGGCTTCGGTATCGGTGTCTACGGCGGATAAGGCGTCGTCAAGGATCAGAATGGGTGGGTTCTTCAGTAGGGCGCGGGCGAGGGCGATGCGCTGTCGTTGACCGCCAGACAGGGTGGCGCCACGTTCGCCAACGCGGGTGTCGTAGCCTCGGGGCAGGCTCGTGATCGAGTCATGAATGCAGGCTGCTTGGGCCGCCTCTTCAACCTCGGCCTGGCTCGCGTTAAGCCGGCCGACCAGCAGGTTGGCGCCGATACTAGCGCCGTACAGAAAAGGTTCTTGCAGGACGATGCTGATCTGGCCGCGGACATATTTCCGTGCCAGCGTGTTGAGCTGCAAGCCATCAAGCAAGATCGAGCCTTCGGTATAATCGTATAACCGCATCAATAGCTGGGCGACGGTAGACTTACCCGAGCCCGGCGGGCCCAGCAGTGCCAGGGTCTGGCCGGCCTGGAGATGAAACGACACAGCATTGAGTACCGGTTTGTCGATGGCATAGCCGAAGCGCACTTGGCTGAATTCAATCTCGCCGTGCAGGGCATCCGTGGGAAAAGCCTCGTGCTGGGTTTCAGCGGGCTCGGCCAGGACTTCGGCCAACCGGCCCATGGACACGATGGCCTTGCCAGAATCCGTGAGGACCCGACCCATATGGCGAATGGGCCAGATGATCATGCTCTCGTAAGTGATAAAGGCGAACAGGGTGCCCACTGACAGAAAACCATCAACCACCCACAGTGCACCAACAATCAGTAGCAGGCCGATCTGGCTCAGACAGATTAAGTCGCTGAGGCCATAGTAAACCCCCAGGACTTTGATCAAGCGGTTGTTCAGGTCACGGAACGCACGATTTTTCTCGGCAAATTTATCTTGCTCGAAGCTTTGGCGGGCAAAGGCCCTGACCACACGAATACCTGTTAGATTCTCCTGCAGAACGGTGGTCAGGCGAGCCTCGGCTTCGTCGACCAGCAAAAACAAGGTTTTGACTTTCTGAAAGAAGATAAAGGCGAAGACAAACAGCAGGGGAATCGTCGCCAGTGACAGCCAGGCCATATCAACGTCGAGGCTAAACAAAATGGGCAGGACAACGAGTAACATCAGGATGGCGCGGCTGATCTCGACGACCTGGCCGGCGAGAAAGACCCTGACGGTTTCCACATCGGAGGTGCAACGTTGGACGAGATCGCCAGTATCAGTGCGGTCGTGATACCCTGCGGGTAGATGTTCGAGGTGATAGAACACGCGCTCACGTAAGGCGCGAACGATGCCCTCTGAGCCTACTGCGATCAAGCGGCCGCGAATGTACAGGCAGATGCCGGCGCCCATGGTGAGAACAAGAATGATCAGCGCGCCAACAATCAAATAGAGTATGGTCGAAGGTTCGTCTCCGGCGCTCAACAGGCGGGTGGGGACTTCAAGAAAGGCGGGTGGCACATTGCCCGTGGTGATGGTGATAATATCGATGGCATATTTCATCACCAGTGGCACACCAAACATCATCAGATAGCCGATCGTCATGGCGACGATAGCCAACAGAAAATAATGTCGAAAGCCTTGGCTGTGGTGCCAGAGCATGTGGGCCTTACTGCGATCGTTCAAAAGCTCACTCCAAGTACGCATGGTTCGACCGGAAGCGCGTTGATAAGGGGACTGACGACTTGGGCTAGGGAGGACTTGCCCCACGTCCAGGCCAGCGCTGGCAGTAAAGGGTCCCGGTTTGATGCTGCAGGTCTTCGCGGTAATGGCGTGAGAGGTTAATGATTTGTTGGTTAATTTCAATGAAAATTAACGCTGTACTAGCATCGCTCTGGTTATTTCGGTATAAATTCGAAGTTCCATTATCAATTTTACGTCTATATTCACACTAAGTCGCTTGGAGCAATAGCTCAATAGCAGGAGTCAGCATGAAACTTATTAACTCGATTGGACCTAACCCGAAGGTCGTCCGCATGTATATGGCAGAACGAGGCATCAGTCTTGAGACGCTCGACATCGACTTAGTGGCCGGTGAGAATCGCCAGCCCGATTATCTTTCGAAAAACCCCAGTGGGACCACACCGGCTTTGCAGCTGGATGACGGTAGCTTTGTCGCCGAGATCACTGTGATTTGTGAGTACTTGGACGATAAGAACGGCAACTCGGACCTGATCGGCACCACGGCCGAGGCCCGCGCCGAGACCCGCATGTGGGGTCGTCGAATCGATCTGCAAATTATGGAAAATGTGGCAAATGGTTTTCGGTACTCAGAAGGTCTGGCCATGTTCAAGGATCGATTGCGGACAATTCCTCACGCGGCTGACGACCTGAAGATCCTGGCTCAGGAACGGCTTACTTGGCTTGATCAGCAAATGGCCGGTAAGCAGTTCGTGTGCGGCGATCGGTTCACCTTGGCTGATATTATGCTGTATTGCTTCTTGGAGTTTGGTGTTCAGGTTGGCCAGCCATTGAATGAAGCGAACAAAAATATTAGTGCCTGGTACGAGCGGGTTGCAGCCCGTCCAAGCGCTGCTGCTTAAGCGCTGTCAGTTGCTCGCATGGCAACGGTGATGTACACCGTTGCCATCGCGCGGATGTCTTTGGTTTCCCGAGTATTGTCCCCCCGTTCACGACACGACATGCCTTACTAGATCCTTTGCGATAGCTTTTGCTGCAACTTTTGCTACAACCGTTCCTACAACCTTTGCAGTACGCCTGATTAACTGCCATAACAGTTTTCACTGTATGCTCGAAATCGTTTACGCTTCTTGGCGTTCCTGTGTTGTCGTCGATGGCTTGGTTCATTGCATGATTCAATGTTGGGGTCGCAGGTCACCCTGTATATGGACAATCTCACGTGCCATAGGTGGCAAGGGGAAAATATTGAGTTGGGCAGTGCCGCGAGCACTTAAAGAGTACGCTAAATGACGAAAATCATCGATTTCTACTGGGATCTGGGCAGCACGAATACCTATTTCGCGCTGCAGCTGATCCAGCCTTTGGCGGCTCGGTATGATGCGCAGATCAATTGGCATGCCTTTAATCTTGGTCATGTGTTTCAGTCGAATCGTTACGTGCTGATGGATGAGCCCAAAGCCAAGCTACGCAACCGCCGGGATGACCTGATGCGCTGGGCCAAGCGTTATGATCTGCCTTTCAGGATGCCGGATCAATTTCCGATCAAGACCAGTCGTGCATTGAAGGGGGCCATCGCCATGCGCCAGTGGGGTCTGGAGCAGGCATTTATCGCGGCGATTTTTGCCGCCTACTGGGAACAGAACATCGGCACTATTGGCGAGTACAGTGTGCTGCGAGGTATCGCGGAAAGCCTGGGTGTTGATCCAACAGCCTTTGAGATTGCTTGCGAAAGCCAGGTGGTGCGCGAGGCGCTAATCGAATCGACGAATTCGGCCCTGGCCCGCGGGGTATTCGGCGCCCCGTCGATCATGATCGATGACACCCTGTACTGGGGCAAAGACCGAATGGAGTTTGTCGAGGCTCAGCTTGCGGCTGCAGGCTAGCGCTTATTGCTGCAGCTCGATAAAACCGTCGCGGTTGGGCATTTGGATGTCGGCCAGAGTGCTGTCGCTAACGACGTCGCTGCGTTTGACGATACCGTTGAGATACAACACATAGGCAGTGGCTCCATAGACCTCGTTCACAGACAGCGATTTTTCTTCGTTATAGGGCATAGCGCGAGCGATATAGTCATACAAAGTCGGCGCGTAAGGCCAATAGCTGCCAACGGTTTTGACTGGCTGGGCCGTGGCTAAGGTACCGATGCCACCCGCCAGCTGATTGCCTGCGAGTTTGCCGTCCAGGCCGTGGCAGGCAGCGCAACGCGCGTTAAAGACCTGCTCGCCTTGTTCGACGCTGCCTTGGCCTAGGGGCAATCCGGAACCGTTGCCAGAGACGATAGTCCCTTGATAGTCGGGTACGAGCCGGCCAAGCTCGGGCTTGATGTTGTGCCCATCGAGCACGGGTTGGGCGAGGGCGGTGGCACTGGCCGACAGCGCCAGCAAAACCATGCCTGTTGTTGCGCATCGAGGCACGAAGGTTTTACACGTAAACATTTTTAACCACTCCTGCGTTTGATACGTGCCAGCTCTGGATACCGTTGTAGTGGTAAAAACCGGCTGCTGAATAGCGTGCCAGTGCGACTGTGCGGGTAGGTTGGATATTGCCTTGAGTATCTGTCGCACGGCTTTGCAGAATGCTGCTTTGACCCACCCAGCGCCAGGGCAGGCGAAATCGCGTGAGTGCCATAGGTCGGGCAGCCGATTGCAGCGCAGCGGGCTCCCAGGTCACGCCGCCATCAGCGCTGATCTCCACACCTCGAATCGCCGCCGCGCCTGACCAGGCCAGGCCCGTCACTTCATAAATGCCTTTTCGGTTCAGGGTCATTTTGCCAGAAGGAGAGGTGATCAACGATTTGACCCCCATGGCCAGTGAAAACATCTCGGCCTGGCCATTGGCCAACAGGTCGGTGTACTTGGCGGTTTCATCCCGAGTATAGGCAGGCATCCCCTGGACCTTGAGGCTCTGTAACCATTTGACGCTGATATTGCCCTCGCTGCCCGGCACGAACAAGCGCATGGGGTAGCCCTGCGCAGGTCGAAGGGGCTCGCCATTTTGGTACAGGGCGACCATGACATTATCGAGTGCCAGCTTCATCGGTAGGCTGCGGGTCATGCCAGCAGCATCGGCGCCCTCGGCGATGACCCAACGGGCGGCTGAATCGATCCCGGCCTCGTCGAGCAGATAATGTAGTGGTACGCCGGTCCACTCGGCGCCTGAGACCAAGCCATTGAGGGAGCCTGCGGTCAGATCTAACGGTTCGTTAAGGGTGTTGCGAAAGCTATTACCGGAGCACTCCAGAAAGTATTGATGGGTTTCCATGGGGTAGGCCAGCAGATCCTCGTAACTGAACTGCAGTTGTCTGCGAACATCACCGTAGATAGTGAGTGTATGCCGGGCTGGATCAATAGCGGGTATACCGCTGTGATGGCGTTCAAAATGTAGGCTGTTAGGTGTAATGGTGCCATTGAGATCTTGCAATGGCGTGGATGATGAGCCAGCTGCGTGGCCCAGGGGATGGCCGCCAGTCTGTTCCCGCTTGAGTTGAGCGAAGGGTGACGGTTGGCCGTATTCACCTTGAGGCTCGCCAGCGTGGGTCATCCAGTCTTGGCTCGCTCTGGCGGGCACGACGAAGCTGCCGGCCAAACCCAGGGCCGAGGCTTTTAATAATGCGCGCCGAGGGAGGAGGCCGCCCTCTATGACCTGATTAATCGAGTCCTTGTCCATTCGCTGAGCCTCAATTGCAGTATTTTGTATTGGATGGAAACTAAACTAGTAGCTGATCGATAGCAAAGCAATTTACTTCACCTGACTAGTGGGCTGGCGTTAAGGCCGGAGCTCGAAGGCCCAGATCAAAAGGGGTTGGATTACCAGGGCCAGCATAAACCCACCATAAAGGTCGCGGTCGTAACCAAAATTAAGGCTAAAGTCCGCCGGCATATTGGCGTTCAAAGACAAGATGATCACCAT
>Ga0255783_10005403_pt1 | contig 11374 bp, 11 predicted proteins | sample 011ome_22_FD_179981 | JGI IMG/M metagenome (GOLD analysis project Ga0255783, IMG submission 179981) | Coastal salt marsh microbial communities from the Groves Creek Marsh, Skidaway Island, Georgia - 011507BT metaG (version 2) | ecosystem: Environmental > Aquatic > Marine > Intertidal zone >... | reverse complement strand
GACTGGTGGGAATTCGGACATTCGGCGTCCCAGTGATGGATGGATGGATGGATGATGCGCGCGTGGGCGTCAGAACGAGCGCGGATTTGCGTCGCCGGTGGCGATGGATACGCTACCGCCACGCGCACCGACGGTAGCCCTTCGCGATATCGTCGAGCACGTGATTCAACGCGCGCACGCCGAGCTCGTGGCGCTCACGGAGTCGTGCACGGGGCGCGCGGAATTCGAACGCAAGGCGGAGCTCGCGCGGTACGCGCACCGCACGCGACAGCGGTTGGTGAGATTAGGGGTGATCGAACAATGGGCACCGAAGAGTGGGAAGATTGCGTGCGTGGCGGCGAACGCGCATTTGATGCTCAGGGCGCACGATGAGGCGTTTGTGAAGGTTGGGGATGGGTGTTTTCATTTGCATCAGCAGCTCGAGTGGGCCAAGGCGCCGTTGTGGGACTTACCGGGGGCGTTGGATGTGTTATGTAACGGTACGTACAGCGCGTTGCCGAGGACGATATCGGATATTGGCGTGACGATCGGGGCTAAGGGTGGAGATGGTGGCGCGGAGGTTGAAGAGGACGAAGACGCGCGAGAGGCGAGGTTGGAGCGCGAGGCGCGGCACGAGGGCGAAATCTCGGAACGGTTGGTGCAGTCGAAGATGTTTGGGTGCGATTCGCGAGATGATCATCGAGAATGGCCGAGTGAGGATTTCAAGGTGTTTGCTATCGAACACGGCAAGGCAATGGTTGGTGTTGATGGGGTGTATAAGGCGACGTTGACTCTGGGCGGACCCGTAGCGCCGGGCGTAAAGGAACAACCGCGCTACGGTGGGTGGCGCGTAGAATGCATAGAAATCTTAGCCGGCGCGCGCGAGAACAAAACCATTAGTGGGGATGTTGATAGTACCGGCGATGGCGCATCGTCGAAGCCGTTCGAGCTGAGTAAGGCGGAGGAGCGCAAGCTGGCAGATATCGCGTGCGCGCGGATGGTTGGTTTACCTCCGTTTGGCACAAAGCGCGGTGATGATGAACCACCACTGGAACCTGAACATCTTAAAGGTTTGCATCGCGTCGCACTCGATGGTGTTTTGATGCTCAGCGCAAATTCCGTGCTCACGCAGGCGCAAACGTTGAAGGAGAGCGCCGCGGAGCGCAGCGCGTCGAAACGATGGTCAAAGAACGACATCAAGGTTGAAATAGTCAAGGGCGAAGCCGCGGGTGTTTTAGAAGGCGTGCGCGCGTCATTCTGGCTTCAAAGTAAAGAACCGGGCTCGCTAGCTGTTTCTTTTGATACGGAAAGTTTAGAAATGTGCGCCAAGGTGCAATGTTTTGGTGAAGACGACACTGAAGACGTCGCTTTTGATTACTCGTGCATCGACGTCGAGGGTATGTTAGTCAACGCTATTCGCGCCGCCTGCACGAAAAAGCTCCAAATGATTTGCGATGATTTGGCCAAAGAGAAAACGTTCAAGGTGAGCGTTGAATCCTTGACGGCCGAGCAGTGTAGTTGCGCTGATGATGAAGATGGCTGGGCAAACGACGCTCGACCGACGATTAGCGTCGAGATTTCCAAGTTTACCCACTTGTACATCACGTGTCGAATGTCGGACGGGTCTCTGATCTTACACGGTGCTGGTGAACTCGTGCCATCAGCGATGGAGTCTGAATTGTCCAAGAGATTGGCGCTCGAAGGACACGCAGCGCTCGCGAGTATCGTCGACATTGTCTCCGTAGCCGTGGAGCAGCAGGAGCTCAAGGGTTTGCTTCGCACTTCTGGTACTGCGGTCCACCCTGCGCCTGGTACTTTAGGCGGCGATCCATGGAAAACGTCTGATGCAAATCCTAGCGGTACTGCGCCCACAGCTCTCGTGCCCGTGACGCCTTCAGATGGCGGCGTGTTTGTGGCGACGTGGATGACGACCACGCCAGCGTTCGCGCTCGTGCGCGCGCATCGTATCACTCCAGCCGCCCGCTACACAGTGGACGTCGTCGAAAAACTCGACCTTGGTGCGCGTAAAGGTGCAAAGGCAGAGATCGTGGCAAAGCTCATTGCCGAGTCGTGTCGCGATTTAGCGGTGGATGCCCAGCGAGCGGCGTTGGCGCACGAGCTGCGAGCGTTGAAGATCAAATTCGTCGACATTCGCACCACCGCCAAGGGCACGACACAAAAAGCAGATCACACCGTGAGCTTCGAAATACCGAACACTTCGAAATGGGCTCGAAGTAAGTACAAGCGCATGGTGAAATCGAAATCAGCGCTCACTATTCACGTCGCACTCAAAGGTATGGATGGATTATCGGCGCGCATCGGCGATGAAACACTCTCGTACGACCACTCTGAGTTTGTCGTCTATGCTGCTTTAGCCGACGTACGTCGCATTGCCGCTGCACAAGGGTTCGTATCCGCCATAGCAGAAAACGCTTCCGCGATGGACTTTGCAGCAACCGGTTGCGTGGTGTCCCGCCGGGACGCATTCTCGGCGACTGCATCGTACACGCCGCCAAAGGCCAAGGCGCCGGTAATGTCATGCGTGATTGAGTGGAAGCATGCGGGTAACCTAGGTCCAGGGTTGTATGCTCACGCTGATTCTTTGAATGCCTCAGCATTACGTGCTTTGAGCCTCGGCGCTCGAGATGGGCGCTGCGAAGTTTTCGCGTGCGCGCTTCGAGCGGCGGCGGCTGCGACTGCGCATTTCATCGGATTAGCCGATGGTTACCAGCTGTCGTTTAGCGCACCGGGTTGCATGACATTGGTGAAAATTCAAGAAGATGTCAACGCCATGCGTTTATTTTCTGCAGTTTTCAGACTTGATGGCTCAGTTTCAGTCATCATCGGGAGAGGTGGCGATGGACCGGATGCGACGCACTCTGTCGATGACGATGAAATGCACATTCACGATGACCATGAGTCGCTCATCGTTGAGCGCGTAGATGGATTGGTATCATACATTGACACACTCTCTACGGCTTTGAAGAAAGCCTCTGGATTGGCGTTGTCGCATGGAGAATTTGGCGTAGTCGAATCCTCAAAAGTTGATGACACGCTCGACGCATTGGTGAAAGCTTTGTGAATTTTTAGCTGCAACTTTTAATACAACGCGCTATATTTCTAGACTTTATACGTGAGCTATGTCCATATGTTAAGCTAATGCAAACCAAGCCCCGCAATGATCGACGATGCGAGATCATTCGCGCCGCTTGATATCTTTTGGTAATCGTGACCCGCAAAATTGCTGATCGCCGTGTAACAGTGACAGCGGAATCCATCTGCAATTTCAATAACCTTTGACCCTTGATGCATCCAAAGCGCGTGCGTCAGACCAGCGCCGTGTTGACCGACAAGCGCTTTTGCGCTTCGAACAACTTTCATTTGCTCAATAATATCACCCACTTCGGCGAAATCAACCACCTTCACCTTTGGGTTGTCCTTTACGCGGTTCAATAGTTCGTCGTAGCTACGACTTACGACGCGACGGTTCGATGTCTGTACGCCGCGGACGATGAAAACTGCATCTAACGTTGCCTCGACGGCTTTCACTTCGGGAAGCTTGTCCATGACGAATGAAATGAACGACGTAATGACGGGTGAAGGCGTGCACCCCAGTGACTGACCTCCGCGAGACAACTTGCTCGTACCTCCGGTAGGCACGAACGCCATGCGGTCGAATAAAATCGTCTGATTGGTTTCATCCGCTCCAACACTGTTTTGCGCACGTTTTTCATCGATGTACAACCCCATCGTCGTTAGTGGAAAGTTGCTCGAGAACACTCGCTTGATGAGTTCGCCGTAGATAGGAGAATGGAATTTTATCACGTCTTCGACGCTTTGTCGCTTGAATGAATCGAATATGACCACACGTCCGCCATCTTGAGGCAAATGATGCGCAAGCATAACCTCATATAGATTCACGATTTGCTCGAGTTCATGCCATGGATTACCACTGCCGTATCCGCCAGCAATGACGTAAACAACGTGCTCGGATTCGCGTGCGATGACGCGCTTCATCTCCGCCGTTTTTGCTGACTCGAACCCATATGTGAACACACCTGTCCCTCCTCCTCCGTAGCGCGCGTGATCTTTGATCTCTATGTTACACACGCCTGTGCTAGTTAACACGCCATGCATTCTCTGCACTGGTTGCGGCGCGTAATGACTCGGGTCGTTGGCGTTTTCCGGCGGTCCACTAATGTACACGTCAAACGCCTTCGTATCGACAATTACGTTTTTCGCCAAGCAAAACGATTCAAAGTATTCAAACTTTCGAAATGAACATTTGATAGATGTTGGATTCTCCACCGCTTTCTCGTCGCACGCGAGCGTCTCAAACGGCGGCGTAAAGCCAACCATCGTAAACTGGTGTTCTCTTTGGCACTTCTCTGGCACTGGCGATGTCTGCGGAAGAAGCTCTACGAATGCGTCAACCTTGACGTTGTTCACGCTGATGACCTCGTTAGTGTTCACGCTGCTCACATTATGTTCAACCACCGGTGCGGGAGCCGCAGATATCGACATCGATGTCGTTGGCGCCGACGTTCGCCGCGAGTCAACCGCTCGCTCGGTTGATCTTGTATTCAAAGAAACCCCTTGTATCATGGTAAACGCGTCACCCATGTACAAAGACGCCGCACACAGAATGAAAGCAAAGGCGAATGCAAACGCACGCAGCGGCGGCGACGCGCACGGCCGTCCTTCGGCGCATCGTTGCGTTGTAATCATATCGAGTGCGTTCGTTCAGGCGCACGCTCTGGCGTCGCTCAGAGCTCCCGTTCGTCTCACGCGCACATGTGCGAGAGTGTCTTTGCGATGCGATGCGATGCGTGCGTGCGCGATGGTACTGCGTCGCGTCGCGTTGTGTGGAGCCACGCCGAGGCGATGTTGTCTCAAGTCACCTTGTCGCGTCGACGTGATGGGCAATGAGCGCGCGTAAGACAAGCACCGCACGCACAAAGATAAAAAAATATATCATCGGCATAGGTATTACAACCGTTACATCCACCTCACACACAAAAATTGAACGCAGCTTGACGCGGTTTGTCTACTCAGTTGAAAACGTAAACTTGATGCCTCCCGCGGGCGCCTCCTCCGCCGCATCCTCCTCCCCCGCCTTCCCAAACGATCGCTCCATCTCCGTGCGCTGTTGACGGCTGGTATCATCCTTACACGAATCCGCCACGCACTCGCACGACGCGCCGAGAACCTTGACCACCTTGAGCTCGTAGCCTTCGCCGCACGCGCCCCCGCCTTGCTTGAACAAGCTCTCCGCGCTCATCGTCGGCGCGCGTTCCGCCTCCATTTGTTTCATCATTTCCGCATACGCGTCACTGTTGCCGGATTTGTTTAATCCCGCGAGCGCGGCGGGGGCGAGCGTCAGCGAGGACGAAGCCACGGCGAACGCGAGCGCGCTCGCGGCAAAAGCGCGGGTGAGCTCCGACGACGACGACGACGACGACGAGGACGAGGAAGAGGCGCTCGGGACGACGGCGGTGCGCGCGACGACACGGGACGTTCGTGCAAACGTCGCGTGTGGTTTCGAGGATGCGCACGCGCGCGTGGTGTGAGTCATGGGAAGCATGAGGCACGCGTCAACGAATGACGACTCACGTGCGCGCAGTGGTTGCGTTGAGGTCGGGACGAATCTGAATTGAATTGAATTATTAAAGCGCAACTAAGACTAGTTTGACAAGTAATAGCGGAATGAACAACAAATGACAATGTACAGACAGCGCGACAGCCTCTCGCGGGCGTCGTCATGATAAATAGTGGAGCCGTTCGGGACGGCGCGGGACGTACGTACGTCTCGACTTTTACTTCTTGGCAGAAACCTTGACGTCGAGGCCAGTGCGGCCTTCACCAGAACCCGGTTCGGTACCGGCAACATAGCCACCATTTTGGCCAATGAGCGGCACCTTGGGCGACGCAACACCATCGATGATGTGAATCACGCCGTTGTCCGCTTCGATATCCGTCTGCACGATGAACCCGCCGTCGACGCGGCCGGCGAGACCTTGCGTCCCTTGCGGCGGGGCACCAACCTCAATCTTACCCTCAGCCTTGAACGTCTTAGAATCAATCGCAATCTTCGTCCCTTCGAGAGTCATAATGAGCGGGTAGTTGGTCACGTGCTTGCCTTGAATCTTCCCCTTGATGCAATGAAACTTCAACACATCCTCGATGGCGTGCGTGCCATCGGGGTTGGTGAATGCCTTCATCGCCTCGTCGTTCGGCGCGAACACCGTATACGTGCCCGTGGACAACGTCGCGGTTAAACCAGCGGCATCGACGGCGTCGGCGAAGGCGTTCAAACCGTTCGCGCGCGCGGTTTCAATCAAAGACCCGGCGCGCGTTCGCACCGCCGTGCGCGACGTCGACGACGACTTGACCGGTGCCGCGGTGAACGCGCGCGCGTTGGACACGCGAGACGCGAAGGACATGGACTGCATGGCGTGCGATGGGGAAGAAATAAAATAAATGTCGTGCGATGCGATGCGAGACGCGGCGCGAAGTGTCGCGCGTCGCGTCGCGCCACGCATCGGCGACGTCGACGACGGCTATCCACAAGTCTATCCACCCGCGCGCGCGATCCAAACCGCCGCGCGTGCGTTCGTATACACCCAAACGACGAATCACGACTCAAGCTGAGGGGTAAGTCCGCTGTCTCGCGCTAAATCACTTATCCACACCCATGCGCCGCGATGTGCGCTGTTTAGGCGCGTGCACGCCGATGTGTGGTGATCTCGCGCGTTCGTCGATTGATAAAACTCGAGATCGGCGCGCGTGTCCTCGTACTGTGGGCGTACTGTGTCTAGTAGGGGTGCGTCGACGCCAACACAGGTCGTCGACACACGTCGGTCGATGATCGATCGCCGGATGCCCGACGCGAGTGTGCGACGGACGACGACGACGCGCGGGATGACGACGGTGCACGCATCGGCATCGGCGACGGCGATATCGATGTCGTCCGCGCGCGCGCACCATCGCGGCGGTCGCGCGATGGGTGGCGCGACGGTGCATTCGCGCGCGAGCGATCGCGCGTCGGCGTCGATGCGCGGGGCATCGTTCGCGCGCGTGCGCGCGGTCGTGGAGGATGGGGAGAGCGCGATGGGTGCGGCGAGTACGTCGTCGGCGTCGGCGTCGGTGTCGGCGTCGGCGTCGGCGTCGTCGTGGATGACGTCGACGACGAGAAGGATGGGAAGAGATGCGCGGGACTATTGGTTTCCAGTGGCGTTCGCGCGCGACGTGCGGGATAAGACGTCGATGGCGACGTTTGATTTATTCAACGTGCCCTGGGTGTTGTTCAGAGGCGAAGACGGGGAGTTAGGGTGCGTGAAAGATGAATGCGCGCACCGTGCGTGTCCGCTGAGCCTGGGGAAGGTGGTGGAAGGGCGCATACAGTGCCCGTATCACGGGTGGGAGTACACGACGGGCGGAGCGTGCGTGAAGATGCCGTCGTGTAAGTTTTTAAAGGATGTCGTGGTGAATGATTTGCGAGTGATTGAACGGGATGGTATGGTGTTCGTGTGGCCGGGTGCGAGCGACCCGAGGGATTTTGTCGGTATGGGTGACGATGGCGCGGCAGTCGCGAGCGGAGGCGTGGAGGCGTCTTGGGACGAAGACGTGTACGAAGCCAACGGGCCGGGGATGTTTACCCCGCGAGAGGGGTTCGTGACCATGGCTGAAGTCACAGCTGACGTGGAATTAGATAGTCAAGTCGTCGTAGAGCGCCTGCTTGATATCACTGAACGCGCACGCCGAGAGCCAGTGGGGATTTTGAACCGTGGCGCGGGGAGATTTCAAGCCATCGACGCGACAAAGGCGATTTCCAAAATCTTGCGCGTGGGATATGACCCAGTGCCGCAAAGCGTGCTGTTCAAGCCGTCGTGTGTGATTTCGAGTACGATTGCTTTGAAGCCTCGCATCGGGGGCGATACCCCGATGGGATGCGTTGAGCAGCTACACGTGTGCCTGCCCACTACGCCTGGGTTCACGCGCGTGCTGTTTCGCATGGCGTTTGATTTCGTGCCTTCGGGCGCCGAGAACGCCGCCGGTGACGTCTGGAAAAACCTAGCCATTCAAGTGCTCCAAGAACAACTAGAAGACGTTCGCGACGTGAGTTTGAAGTCTGAGACGACGTCCACAGCGGCTGAATCATTCAGAAACTTTCGCGGACGCTAGAGAAGAATTGATTATAATATCTTTCATAACATCTTCTGACGCCGCTAAACTCTATACATACTACGACACGCGCGCGCTCACGCAGTCACCAATACCGGGTGCTGTCCCCGCTTCCGTCCACGCGCGCTCAACGTCAACGATGCCGCGCGCACCGGTCGACTTTTCCTCTTGGTCCACTGCACAAACTTGTACGACAAGAACAGTTTCCCGCCAAACGTGATTGGCTTTATCGCCCCACGAAACATCAAACTTTCCGCCAATCCAAGCGTTAACCGTTCGGGATTAGCCTTCACTAACATCGGCACGCGCTTGGTCATCTTCACCGTCTGTGCCGCCGCAATTTCGAGCGTCCTTTTGAACACGGGCGCCGCGCGCTCCGCCAGCGGCAACGCGCGCAGCGGCCTAGCCAACGTCAACGACGGCTGCAACGCGTAGCACATCACCCACGTCGACGCCGCAAACGCCACACTAATCACCTCATGAAAACTACGCGCGCACGCACCACATCGTCAGTCACGCATACACCGCACTCAACCGCAACACCGCAACCAACACATCCACCGCGCGCGCATCAATCACAGCGCACACGCACACGAACGCTTTTGGAATATCCCCCGCCTCGATGCCTTGCGCGATAAAATAATCTTTAATCTTCCCCATCGCGCGCCTTTCGCCGTCGCGCGCGCAATTCTGACGCGTTCGCGACGTTGAGCTCGACGCCTGTGGTGTAGTCTGGATAAAACATGACGTCACTGTGCGCCGCGACGGCACCGACGAATGACGACGCACTCGATGACCTCGTTCGCGCCCGCGACGGTGCGCTCGCGCGCGTCGTCGCGCGCGTTATCGTCGACACTTTCATCGTCGTCGGCGTCGTCGGCGTCGGCGCGACGGGGGGCGGCGACGGTGCGCACGCGCGCGTGGTGGGACACGTTCGGGCGCAAGTCGTCGTCGAACACGGCGACGGTGGAGAGCGTCGAGGACGGCGATGGGGGCGTCAAGGCGTCGTCGACGACGACGACGACAACGACGACGACGAAGATCAAGGCGGAGGACTCGTTGGCGTCGCTCAGCGCGTTGCTCGGGGAGGATGAAGCTGAGGTTAAGGCGCGCGCCGAGGCGGAGGCTGCGGATGCCAAGCGCGCCGAGGCGCAAGCGAAGGAGCGCGCGTCGAAAGAGCAACGGAGCGCGAGAGAGAAGGCTTTTAAGAAGAGTGATGCGATGACGACGCGGATTCAGAGATTGCAAGCGGTGTTCTTGGACGTACCGTTGGGATTTTTGGACTCGCCGTTTGAGAAGACGTTTAGCGGGTACGATTTGAGCGACGACACAAAGTGGTTTAAGCTTCCGCAGGAGGTGTTTGATAAGGTTACCGGCGAGCGATTCGTGGTGCTCGATGACGATGACGCAAAGGAGTTTAAGGCAGTGAATGGAGCGGTGGAAGAAGGCAAGGAGATTGTTCGACAGCCTGGGGAATTCCAAGTACCAGTCATTCCGTATCCATTCGTCGCCGTCCCGGGCTCGTACGTTAGATTGAATTTATTCGAGCCGCGATGGCTGACGTTGTTCTCCAAGCTCATCCCGGGCACTAAGAATGGTGCGATGGATGGTTTTGAAGATACCGATGAGGCTGGATTCAAGCTTCGAGGGATTTTAGAGGGCGTGGATGGTCGCAAGAAGATCAACCTGAATGGCTCACGCGTCATCGACGCGTACGAGAGTGGCGATCGAATGTTCGACATCGTCCCAGGCTACGGACGTTTACCAGAAGACTCATTCGAGCAGACGAATGCGTTCGGGGCTGTGTACCGTGGGATCGATGGGCGCATCGCGGGCGTAGGGACGATGATGGATATCTGCGCGCACGACGTCGTCGTCGACGGTAAGCTCCTCGCCGTCGTCGCCAAAGGACAGAAACGATTCAAGGTGCTTCGCGTGGCACAAACTGAACCTTACGTCATCGTAGATGCTGTACCGATCGAGGATGATGCTGGTGCCGATGATGCGGCGGCGAAGAAGGTGGACGCCGCCAACGCGGCGGGCGTTATGGATGTCATGACGACGTTGAACAAGGTTGATCCATATTACATGGAGGCTATCGGTTTGACAGACTTTTCGAAAGACGACTTGAAGGATATGAACGAATTTGATTTGGCCAACATCATGCTCTACACTCACCCTACGTTGGCGTTGAAATTACTCGCTATGACGGATGCGACGAAGCGCAAGGACATCGTCGGCGCCGCGGCCAAGGGCGTCTTGACATCCTTAAACCTCGGCTTTACACCACGAAAGAGCAGGTTACTGTTTTCCTTTGTCAACCTTGGCGTATTATTCGGACTTGGCTTTGTGTTGCTGTCTTTGCGTCAAATCATCGAGGGCGACACGAGCGGTTTCGACAACTTTTAGAAGCTTTTAGGAGGCTTTGCGCGGCGCTTTATATTATTCTTTACGATTTCACAGCCTTGTACACACACACACACACACACAACCGTAAACAAAAAATGTTATACTTTCATCACAAAACATTCCACCCGCACCCACTAATAATGTCATCATTAATTCCCAACCACAACCATCCACGGACGAATCGTATACCTCGGCACCAACCCGGCGACGTAATACGCGTCCGCCTCCACGAACGCCTTCACGTGCGCCTCATCCACATTCTTAAACACAAACACCCCAGCATCGACGGGATCAAGCAACGCCCCCGCCATAACAATCGTACCATCATCATACCCCCGCTGCGCCCCCGCGAGATGCGCCTCCCGATGCGGTCCGCGCTTCTCCAACATCCCATCGACGTAGTGCAGCGTGAGCAACAGGTACGCGTTCGACGCCGGCGCCGCCGATGACGCCATCACGCGCGCGCACCGTCGCGCACCGTGCGCGCTCGTGCGACACGCGCGAGTGAGACGCGACGCAATCCCGCCCGTCGCCGTCCTCGTCTGCGCGCGCGTCGTCGTCGTCCGCGCCAGCATGCGCGCGAATCAATGGCGCGCTTCGCGCACGCATGCGTCGTCGTCGTCGTCCACCCCGCGCACGCATCGATCGCGCGCGTCATCCATCGATGCGCGACATCGATCGCGCGCGAACCTGACGGGTCGCGATCGACGGACGATATCTCGGCGAGATTCCCCCATCCCACAGACGGGGGCGCTTTTTTTTGGGGGGGTCGTTCCCCCTCTCGTGTGGGTTGTGGACATCG
>Ga0255783_10005402_pt1 | contig 11376 bp, 6 predicted proteins | sample 011ome_22_FD_179981 | JGI IMG/M metagenome (GOLD analysis project Ga0255783, IMG submission 179981) | Coastal salt marsh microbial communities from the Groves Creek Marsh, Skidaway Island, Georgia - 011507BT metaG (version 2) | ecosystem: Environmental > Aquatic > Marine > Intertidal zone > Salt... | reverse complement strand
GCTTCGGCGTGCAAAACTTTAGGCCGGTGGGGATTTTGGGGGCAGTTAATTCTTTTCACCGTGGCCGCGGTGGTGGTGGTGTTTTCGTTTTTGTTTAAAGGCTTCACGAAAGCCACGGACGCGGGGTTGTATTTTATCTTGTTTGGGATCATGGCTGGTTTTTTTACGACGTTTTGGTCGCTCGGGTTAGTTCGATTGGGCGACCGGTTGAAGGCGAGCATCGCGGATCTCGAATTGGTTCCGCCGAGAGCGGAGGTGGTGAAAGCGTTGACGACTGGGTTGACGGTGAATTTGGTTGGGTTAGGCGCTACAATTGTTGGTTTGCAAGCGACAACGGGGTTATTGTTCGCGAAGACGCTGACGATTGCGGCGACGGGGCCGTTCGCGCAAAACGCCAACCCGGTGTTGGCGCTGGATATTTTCTTGGTTCAAGCGGCGAGCAACGCCATGTTGGCGCACTGGTTGGGGATGAGCATATCGCTGTGGCTGTTGAGAACGGTGAATTTACCGAGTCCGCCCGCGCCAAAAGGCGAGAAGTAACGACTATATATGAGTCGAAAGGTATCTGATTCAATACGTACGAGAAGATGACCTACTTGTTTTAATAAAAATTTTTGTTTTTACATTTCTCGCTTTACAAACGCAAGACGCTAGTATGTACACGCGTCGCAGGCGCAATAGTTGGCAACGACTGTCGACGCGCTCGTTTTCACGTACTTTCTATGTTATGCTAGTACGTTTTATTTTTATTCTAGTACGTGCTCAACCACGGATGTTTTAACAACTCCTCAGCGGTGGCTCGATTTTTCGGATCAAAATCCAACATCGGCTTCAAAAACGCCGTCAGCGCTACGGCCTCATCCTCGTCTAAACGGTACTTTTCCACGAGCACGCGATCCAGCGTCCAAAACTTTAAGTTTTTAATGTTCCTCAAGTCGCACGAGCGGTTGAAGAACACTTTCGATAGTTTACCTGCGAGAAGGATTTTCTTGGGCATCTTCTTGCCCGCGAGTTCCATCATGAGCGCTAAATGATCGTCGTCCCGTTCGTGCGTTTCTCCACTCCGAGGGTCAAACAAGACATCGCCGGTCACGAGTTCAAAGATGACGCACGCTAACGACCATATATCACACGCGGTGCCGTATTTAGCGCCAAGAATCACCTCTGGCGATCGGTATTGTCGCGTCTGAATGTCCGACGTGAATTGCTTGTACGTCCAACACGCGTTACCTAAATCCACGATTTTCACATCTAAGTTATCCAGTTCTTCCGGAGATAGACTGAAACGCGGTCGTCTCATACCTCCATCAGACTTTTTCTTTTGTTCTTCCTCTTCCGCAATATCTTCGTTGCCTGTGTTGTTCGCGTTATTATTTGGCATGTTCATGTTACCTAAATCCTTCGTCATCTGCTCCATTTTCGTCGGCGTCGCCTGGCTCAACGTCGCTACGCTCGACGACGACCGACTTCTCTTCGACATTTTCGGCGGTAAAAACCTCGTCAAAAGCACATTCTCTGGTTTCAAATCCGTGTGTATGATTTCTCTCTCTCGGTGTAAATAATCCAAACCTTTCAAAATGCCAATCGCTATCTTTCTCACGCCTCGAATGGGAATACCTAAATAGTCGTACCGTTTAATCAGCGTCAACAAGTTATCCCCCAAGCGTTCAAACACCATGCACACGTGCGTTCCATTCGCACCTCTATGCTCGAACGAGTCCACTAACCTAACCACGTGTTTCGCGTTCTCGCTATACTTCGCATTCTCTCCTCCGTTTCCTACTCCTTCTTCGTCCTCCGCCGCTTTCGTCTGCCCGCTCGCAATCTGCTTCAATATCTCAATCTCATCCCTCGCGGCTTCAACGTAATGCGACGCCGACTTTTGTATCTTCAACGCGTAGGAGTCGCATTCTTCCTCTTTTCTCTCGTCGCTTTTACCGACATCTGAACAGCCTTCCTCGTTCTTCTTCAAATCGCTCACAATCCACACCGTGCTGAAATGCCCCCAACCTAATTTCCGTTCCACTCGGTACCGATTGTTATGAAACCTATCGCCGATGGCCACGCGATGGTACCCGCCTTTGCCGTACTCGTCGTCGCCTTCTCGGTCGTCTTGGTCGTCTGACGAGGATGTCGAAGAAGAAGCGGAGGTGAACACATCGGAAGAACGCGCAGAAGAAGAGGGAGAAGAAGAAGAAGATGCGCTTCGGGAAGAATCCGAGCGGCGCTTCAAAAGCGGCGAACCGTCGTCGTCGTCGTCGTCGCCAATCGGAGAAGCGGAAGAAGAAGCGCGCTTCGACGGCTGCTGCTGCTGCTTCACGTCGTCTTTCTTTCCCTCTTCTTCTTCTCCTTTCGTTTCGCTGCTCGAACGGTGGTGCTTGGACGGAGGAAGCGGTTTCGCGGAAATCATTTTTGTCGTCTTTTGTGCGACGAAAGACGAGAAAAAAATGAAGAAGAAATGGAAAAAAACGCGAACGACATGTACAACTCCGCTAACGTGTTCCAAAAGCTAATTTACGCTACAACGCTACTCCTAACGAACGCGAACGCACTAACGAGACCTAAAACATAACACATCTTCTCTAAAACGTTACTCGTGAACAAACCACCGGACGTTCGAAACGGTCGAAAGTCGGGCGCGCCGAACGCGTTGGCGGACGCGTGCAAACTCCACGCGCCGGCGAGACCGGCTTTACACCGCCAAAACACGACGCCGGCGAGCACGCCGAACGCGGTCGTGTACGAGAACTGAAAAAGAACCGCACGCAAAGCTCTCCCGCGACCGTATATTTTCTTCAGCGCGAAATAGTGGTTCACGTGCGCGAGACCGAAAAAGAGCGGACTGAGAAGCACGGCGCGTTGGACGCCGACGCCGCGGACGCCGCCGAGAAGGACCGCGAGCACCGCGCCGCGGAAAATAAACTCCTCGAAAAATGGCGCGAGCACTAAATCTCTCGCAGGAACGAGCCAACCGTATCGTTCCGCGTTCACCGAGTGATGTCCGAATAAGGATTGAAACGCGCCAACGAGACCTTTTCGGCTTCTTCTCGTCGCGTCCGCTATCGGTCCCAAATACACCAAAATGGTCACCAAACACCCGAACGAAACGTTCCGAAGCAACAAAGCGACGAGAAACGAACCGTTTTCCTCTTCGTCGGTAAACTTTCTCTCCGCGGTCGCGATCAACGCGAACGCAGTTTCGAGTGCATTTTTCCATTCTCCCCCCGTTCCATTATCTTTCGCGTCGTCGTTATTAAAGAACATCAACCACAGCGCCGACGACGCGAATCCAATCGCGCACGCCAGCGTTTGCATCGCGAATCGAATCTTAATCACTCGCGCGTCGTTCCTCGTTTCGTTCTCCGTCGTTTTGAGCGCACCGAAGTAAAAGAGGAAGAACAGGTACTGCACAACGATGGAGAAGGACGCGAGCCACGGAGAGTTTAGGAGATATCGCGTCATGTTTCTCGACAGACACACAGACAGTTACAAAATCTCCCCGCGCTGTCTGGGGAAATTTTCAAACTTTCGTCATACTTTTAAGCGCGAGCGATCGATATACCACATCAAAGAAAGCGATACTCGAAGAGAGAGAGAGAGAGAAATGCGCGACGACGACGAACGCGTCGTCCGAAATGCGAGGAAGAGAAAAAGACGCGATTTAGAGTGCACCATCGCGCACGCCAAGACGTTTTCCCAGGTGCTCTCATCCATTCAACTCAACTCGAAATCACATCAACAAAAAGTAAAAGTTCGAATATCGAATAAAGGGATCGGGTTTACGTGCCTGGACGCGTCGAAAAGCTTGAAAGCGCAAGCGACGTTTCGGAAAGAAACGTTCGAACGGTTTCGAGTCGGGTTTTTTGGAAGAGGAAGAAGAGGTGGAGATGACGAGGAAGACGAAGAAGAGGAAGGAAGAGAAGAAGCGGAGGAGGAGGAGGAGGAAAACGACGACGACGAAAACGAAAACGCGCGAAGAGAAAACGAGCACGAGGCGAACGACGAGAACAACGCGAGAAACGCGAACGACGAGGTGGAGGTTAAAAAGTACGTGGGGATGTCTCTGGACGCTTTCGTGGACGTTTTGGAGATGTTTGCGAACAGATTTTCTTCGTCGTCGTCTTCCGCCGCGGAAGAGTTCGGCGCCGGGCAGACGGTGTCGCTTTCGTACCCAGATAGGCACGGGCGAGTGGCGTTGGAATCGAACTCGGTGCGAGAGACGACTATAGTTGGTTCTGGAGGAGGGGGGAACGAAAACCAGAGAGGTTTGAGGCCGTTGCGACAGACGACGTACGCGGACGTGGCGACGGAGGCGAACGTGTTCGGGGAAGACGAAGATGAGATGAATAAAAACGAGGACGACGAAGACCGCGACGAGTTTTTGAGGGTTGGCAGAGCGCTCGTTACGTTCGTGTTGCCGACGACGAGGTGGAAAGAAATCATCGAAGATTTAGAGTGGGCGAATGCGAACGTGACTTTGATAGCGACGAGAGATTCGTTAGCGTTCGTTTCTGAATCGAGCGATATCGGGAGCGTCAAAGTCGACGTGGATTTATCGTCTCTGGTGGAGTATTCCTTTCGCGAAGCGTTCTCTCGCGGTGGAAGAGGAGAAGGACAGGCGTCGCCGGGCAAGAGGAAACAAAAGTGGACGTACAAGCAAGATTTTTTGAAACGGTCGGCGATGGTACCAACCCATAGCGGCGCCGTCACCTCGACCGCGGGTGGAACGAACAACGCGTTTGGCCAATACCGCCAAACGCAATCCCATACCCAAACGCAAGGAGGCGGCGGCGGAGGAGGAGGAGGAGGAGGACATTTTTCTCACCATCGCCACCACCACGTAGAAACCGATGAAGCGTACCAAGCGACGACAAAAATTTCCGTCGGCGAAACCGGCGTTCTCAAAGTCGCTCACATGCTCCGTCTCCGCGCGTTACTCGGCCAACACCAAAGCAACGCGTTCGGCAACGCCAACCCACAAAACGACGGAGGAGAACGAGACGCCAACCACCATCGAGGCGGCGCGTCCACGTGTAACGTCCCAGTCACCTTCATCATGGCCCCAATCGTCGGAGACGATCGCGACGACGGAATGGGATCGGACGACGACGATTACGTCCGGAGAGGAGGAGGAGAAGAAGAAGAAGAGGAAGACCGCGACAAGTGATTGTTGCTTTTCCCGTCGTCGTCGTCGTCGTCGTCGCGTTCTTCTCCGCCGCGCAAAACACGAACAAACCCGAAGAGATTTGGTGAGACATAGATATACAGATAGATGTAGTTAGAGATACACAAGAATACACGAAATACACTCACAGCATAGTAACATCGAGAGAGAGCGCGAGAGAGACTAAAGAAAAGTGGTCGTAAAAGCAGACAAATTGCAGTCGACAAAACCAACAAAAAAAAATAAAAATATTTCGACCGTTCGACAGTTCGACAATTCAACACAGAAACAACACTTACACGCACGCACACGCACACGCACACGCACACGCACACAGAGACTGGTAAAATCACCATCGCGACGTAATCGTGGTCCTTGGGAAGGTTTTTTGCGAGAGAGAGAGAGGAAGATTGCGAGCTCGCGAACTTTTACGGAGACGAACGATACGTATACGGAGTCGAAGATTTATCCCGGCGCAAAACACGTTGGACGACAAATTGGTAAAAAGTCGAGAACAGAGAGCGAGAGAGAGAGGGGACGGAGAGTCGCGAATTTTCACGAACATAAATGGAAGAGATGGCGACGGGAGTTTTCGATTCAGAATCTATCGCGGCAAACGCGCTCAAATTCGCGATGAAAGCGAAGGAGGAGTTCAGCGCCGTCGACGAACGAACCGCGACGGATTCCGGTCAATTCTTGAGAGAACTTTCGGAAATAAGTCCGCAGTCGGTGGCGAACCCGCAGATGTGCGATGGGATTTTCGTTTGTTCGAACGTTTTGGAAGATTCGAACGCGTCGAGTTCGAGGAAATCTCACGCGTTTGCGATATTGGCGAACATGTTTGTCGACGAAGACGTGTTGCTTCGAACGCAACTGCACAAGAATAAAAAGCTCGCAAAAATCGCCATCGAACACTTGTTCTCGCTGGATACGAGAATCGATCGACCTTGTTTGACGCAAGTCGCTCGATTGCTCGTAGCTGCGGGACAGAAGTGTAAAAACTTGGGGTATCAGTGGGGCGAACTCGGCGACGACGACGACGAGGTGTGGTGGTTGGAGTTGCTGTACGACGAAGACGTGCAACAGAGGTTGAAAAGTATCAAAAATTTAGGGGGTGATTCGTCGGCGAACGTAGAAGAGAGAGAGGGAGGCTCGGTGGACGAGCTTTGTTGTTTGATTGAGGATATCGAGCTACTGACTGTGAATAGTCCTTCCGCGACGACGACATAAGTAAAGGTCAGACGTATAGAATTTACTTTTTTCATGTTATACATGTATGTAACTCTACAAGTAGAAGTCATCTTTTTTACATTCAAAATGTCATCTCGCGAGAGAGCGCGAAGACAAAAAGCCACGGTAGTTGCGCGAGGACGCACAGTATGGCGAACGCGAACCCTTTTCGTTCATGTTTAGTCGTGTGCGCGCGTATCTGTTCTCGTAGGATTTGCGCGTCTTCGCTCATGTTGTACTCCTTCGAATACGTCGCCGTCTTAGCGTTCAAGCGAAACGCGCCTCGCAAGGAGTCTCGCTTCGAAACGTAGTTTGCTCGCCAGTATATTTTTCCAAGCGCGGTAATGAACGGTTTCCTCGTCGCGTTTACGCTAAAGAATATGAACAGAGATAAGAAGACGTTTGAAAAAGTTTGGTGAAGGAAAGTTTCGGTTTCGCACGCAGCGAGTTTCGAACGGAATCGAAGAGGCGTTTCTCTCGCGCCTGAACAAGAAGCGGCGTTGATGGATGACAGACACGGAACTTGCATGCGCATTGAGTCCATGTATATGTCTTCATCAGTCATGAAGTAAGAACCGCTCGCGTTATTATAGAAAGTCTCGATCGACTCGAGCGTTTCGTCGACAGCGCTTCGCGCCGAAAGCTCCTGATTTTCGTAATACGCAAAATCAGAAGAGGTCGACGACGAACGAGTCGTACTTTTATTCAATTCATGCAATAGTGCGCGTGTAGGTAGGCACGTGTCCAACGCTTTTTTGTCTTCCATGGTTACTGCTCTGTACGAGGAATCGATGACATCTGCTTTCGCTAGAAGTGCCTCAAACTCGCTCCTCGCGGAAGCGGCGTGCGCTCGTATCGCGCTTGCCTTCATCGAAAGCAACTGTTTCTTTTGGAACTCACCTGTTGCATTTGGCGTCGTGTGAATGTAGTCTCGGACAGTATTGTAGGCATTCCTCGCGAGGAATGTCGAAGTGGATTGGAAATCTTGCGATTCGTTCGTATCGAGAATATCGTCCGAGAATGTCCTTTTTGAGCATTTTAGAGAGTGCGACTGACGGATTGGGTAATATGCTGACCAAATGATAGCCACGACAAAGAATATCACGGCAAATTTCAAGATTGCTGCGTGTACTGGGTCACCAAAAAACTTTGCCACTCTTTCTAAAGTACTCACTTTGCTCGTATAGTTCTCTCCTGAGTACTGCGCTTTGCCGTACTTGGCTACGTTTCGACGAAGACCGTCTTCTTCGACTATATCGGTAAAGCCTTCTCGAAATTTTTGTGAAGATGGCACGATATCCAAAGGCTCAAGAGTAAACGCGTCTGAGTGCCAATGCTGCGCGATAACTTGAAACGTTCGAATGATTCTATATACCACGTCCGCCTGGACCACGGCGTCCTTTGCGCGCTTGAGATTTTGGTACGCGTTTCGTAGCGTCGCTCCTGGTGCTTTAAACCCAAACGGCGCGAATATATTCAAATTGAAATCAGTAGAATCGTATTCAGTCGATGTTAAGAGCTCATCAAACCTTGACGTGTTTGTCATTCGCTCGGATGCGGATGTGAAATTGACCTTCGATGAGCTGCTTGTGTGATTTTGCTCTTGAAGCTCTTTCGAAAGCTCCGCGGTATCCCGATCAAACGCGTCTTTTCTCGTTTCGCTCAACTGTAACTCTGATTGAATATAACCACTTAATGTGACACTATTGTTATCTCTGTTGCGCAGCAAAGGAGGGCTGTAGTCATCGAACGCGGAGACGTTTTCGAAATGCTCGGCGATGTTTCCAGTGGTCGAGATGAACGTCGCGTTGACTTGTTCGACCAGCTCTTCAGACGTTTTCAAAATAACACCACGCGACTGAGCGGCAAAGTTTGTGACGAGGGATTCCGCGTCTGCGCGAACTTTATCCATCAACTGTTTTGTTCGTTCGTTCAACCCTTGCAACTCATTCGATGAAAACGCGATATCGTCCAACTGCACGGATCCAAATGTTGGTGTAGTTGCAAACAAATCAAGAGAAATCCCCGGGTTCAAAAGAGTTTTAGCCTCTTCTAAGAATGGCTGGACGGTGGCTTCATACCACTTAAAAAATGCTGCAATTTCTTCCGTTTCCTCGTCGTAGAGCGCCTTGATAACCTCCATTTTAGTTTTCGTGGACTCGGCCACTTCTCGATACATGTAATTCGCCGCGCTGGCGGTTCCCAAGAGAAGCTGAGAAGTCTCCTCCATTGACGCAGACGCCATTGAAGCAAACGCATCAGTCATGTCGGAAATATTTTTGAAAGATGCGTTTACGCAGATGCTAATAGAACCGATAGAGACTGCGGTCATCTCTGGCACCACGAGTCGAGTCACCGGCGCAAACTTTTCGGTTTTATTCGCCATGTAGGCTCGATCGTATTCTTGTCTCTCTCCTAATAGACGCAAAGCGCTTTTTACCGAGGTTTCTGCAGAGGTTGCGTATCTTTCATTTGCACTCTCTAAATCGCTCGAGAGATGTTTGGTCTTATTCGCATTTAATCCGAGCCTTAGTTTGACGATGTCTCCTAAAGTCGCGTGGACAAAATAATCTTCCTCGGTAGAAGCGGGAGCACACATCTTCGACATCAACACCGCATTTACCGCATCTGCGTACGCACTATCCGCACTGATGACCTCGTTATTACTAAAGTTCTTGTTTTCATCGTAAAAAAGCTTTTGTGACCGCAACGTCGCCGCCAACATCTCCAACTTTCTCTCCGCTTCCTCCGTCGCGTTTGCGAACCGATCCACCGCTTCTTCGTTCTTCCTTCTCGCCGCTCGCGTCCGTACCCGCTCTCTCTCAATCTCCCATTCCAGCGTATTCTCGCACCCTCTCGCGTTCCTTTCCGCGCATCTCTCGTGCCGCGTTCTTTGCTCGTGCGCTTCTCTCGCCAACCGTTCCCACGCGCGCGCGACTCGATCGAACGACGACGAAGAGACGTCGTAGTAAAGACCCTCTCTTTCCTTCCTCGCGAAAGACGCGATCGTTTCGCACGCCGATAACGACCCGAGCCACAAAAGAACGACGGAAACGCACGCGAGCGAAAGTTTCGCTCCGTGCGAGCGCGTTCGTTCGTTCTTCTCCTTTTCCTCTTCCTCCTCGACGTCGTTCGATGCGTTTTCTTCTTCTTCTTCTTCTTCTTCTTGTCTTCTCCTTCTCCGCGTATCTTCGAGAGTCAAACCTTCTTTTCGCATGTGCGGTCAAAAAAAGAGATGTACGAGAGAGAGAGATCGCGCGCCAAAATGTCTCTCTCTCTCTCTCTCTCTCTCGAAGAAAAGCGCGTCAGAGCAGAGAGCAGAGAACGCTGCTTTATTCTTGGAAGCGTGACTCGCTCTCTCCCCCTCTCTCTCTCTCTCTCGCGCGCAGGGGGTAAACGTGCGGTAAAAATATCTTTCTCGTGCGTTTTTTGTTGCTCGTATTTTTGAAATTTCTTCACATAAAAAAACAGAGAAATCATGCACCCACGCGTCGGCGTCGGGGTGATACTCTTCAACGAAAAATCGGAGATATTAGTCGGAAAACGCAAAGGCTCGCACGGCGCCGGTCAGTGGGCGCTTCCCGGCGGCGCTCTCGAGTGGGGCGAAACGTCTCGCGGGTGCGCTTTGAGAGAAACGCGAGAAGAAGTCGGCATCGATTTACTCCACGAAACGACGAACGCATCGGGGAACGTGTTTTCGCCGCCCGAAGACGACGAAGAGAGGGGCATATTTCACGCGTGCGAATGCCAGATCGACGAGAAAAACCACTGGATCACTCTGTTCGCGCTTTTTTACGTCGGGGAAGGTTTACGAGGGCGCGAGCGGACGATGGAACCACACAAATGCGAGGGGTGGTTTTGGAAGAAACCTTCAGATATCGATGGACCGATGTTTGCGCCATTGAAGTCCCTGTTGGAGAGCGGGAAGTTGGAGAAGCTCGAACACCCTTTACTTTCTTCTGGTAGGAAATAATAGCGCTCGCGCATATAGAGCATGAATAGATAGACAGAGAGATGAATGCGTCCATTTTGTTGTGAGAATGTATTCGATGTAATAGTACGATGCGCCCGTTCGCTTCGCGCGCGTTTTAACCACTTTTTCAATTGACACAAGAACCACATTTCTTTTAAAAACTTTTCACGCGAAACGCATCTTCTCTCTCTTTTCATTCGCGCAGGGAAGAGGAAAATTCCGAACGAAGAAGAAGAAGAAAAGAATTAAGAGGAAGAGAAAACCCCTCCGTTCGCACGCGGACCAGAAGACGGGTTGACGACGGAAGAGCCCAAGAAGAGCGAAAGAACAGACGGACGAAAGCCAAAGGTTGGGGAAAAAACGTACGAAAAAAATGCCGAAAGAGAAGAAAATCATCGGCACCGGCGTGAAGCAGAAAGCGCTCAGCGCGGAGGAGAAGAAGAAGAAAGAGGAGAAGGAGAAGAAAGAGAAAGAGCGCGAACGGAAAGAGCGCAAAGCTCGGGAAGCGGCGGATCGAAACTTTGGTTTGAAGAACAAAAATATCTCCTCGAAAGTGCAAGAACAGATCGCCAGGAACGTGGCTCACGCGCCAGCCACGCCGGAGGCGAGACGGGCGCAAGCGGAGGCGCGAGCGAGGGAGAAGAAGAAAGCAAAGGAGGCGGAAATGCAGGCGAAACGAGAGCTGGACATATTGATGGGGGTCATCAGCGACGTGTCCATCGGCAAGAAGAAGACCGACGAGGAAGAAGACGAGGAGCCGAAAACGAAGAAGGAGTTGGAAGCGCTCGAGGAAGAGAAGCGGAGGAAAATCGAAGAGAAGCAAAAGCTGTTGAAAGAGCTCGAGAAGAAGCAGTTGGAGATGCAACGACAGGAGCTTCTGCAAACCGGAGTGAAGTTGAAACCGGGCGACGAAGGATACGATCCGTACGAGGATTATCCGGACGAAAACGTGTTGGGTGGAGACTTCGAGGACCTCGAGGAGAGAGCGAGTTTGTTCAAGCGGTTGACC
>Ga0255783_10005395_pt1 | contig 11386 bp, 1 predicted proteins | sample 011ome_22_FD_179981 | JGI IMG/M metagenome (GOLD analysis project Ga0255783, IMG submission 179981) | Coastal salt marsh microbial communities from the Groves Creek Marsh, Skidaway Island, Georgia - 011507BT metaG (version 2) | ecosystem: Environmental > Aquatic > Marine > Intertidal zone > Salt... | reverse complement strand
CCTCTTTAAGTTGCTCTACTCTTTCGAGTGCATACTTTACGAGCTTTTCCTCCTGCTTTTGATTAAGACGTAGATTGGTTTGCTTCATTTATGAGATTCCGAGCGACTGCGCTTTTTTGATGACCTTAACAAAGGCAGCATGTTCTTTCTGTTCTAGCTGTGCAATGCGTTGCAATTTTTGATCCTGTGTTAAGCTTTTTGAGCTTTCGACCTTGGCTTTATGAGTAGCGATCTTTTTCTTAAATGCGTCGGTGTATTTTATATTTCCGGACAATGCGAGTAGGTCCCGCATATTTCGGTTAGCTTCTGCAAATTGTTTAGGCCCCGCTATTTTTGCGGCTTTTGTAGCACGCTCTGCGATTTTATTCGCTTCCCGAACTTGGTAGTACAAGTTCTTAACTCGTGAGCCGTGGGTCGATGATCGGTAGAACCGGTTCGCGATCGGCATTTTATTGGGGTCATAAGTCCCATAGTCTTTCTCTTCAGAAAAAGCTGGGAATACCAGACTTCCGAACATCATATTAATTATTTGTCCGGGACCTCCGGCATAGCCGAGAAGTAAGTGTTCCATCTGACTCCCTGAGATATCAAACTTTAAGTCGGTCCCTTCAAGACCTTTAAGTGGCTGACTTCCGAGCATACCACCTACTGACCCTTTAACTTGATCACTTCCCCCGAGAAGACTGTTGAGACCTTCAGATAAAGCAGTCCAATGCTCTTGTGTTCTTTTTGGGTCCATCATATGAGCTGGTTTTACTGCTTCATATGGACGATCTTCATTTCTTATAGGCATACCCATAAAGTTTTGGTTTGCCCATAACTCAGCCATAGGTTTCCCGACGGTTGGGATCATAGCGGTGGCCAAGGTAGAACCTCCTATTGGGTTAAAGCCGTTGAGAGTCGCGTTTAAGTTTCTAGTTAGGAAATCAACAGCCCCTGCACCGCCTCTACCCATTACATATTTTGCAAAAACATCGCCGGCTGTTTGCCCGAGGGTCCAGAACATATTGTACCCGAGAGGAAGCGGAACACCAAAGTAACCGGTATTTTTATCACGAGGGTCGCCGACAATCGCCATAGTGTCGCGTCTGAATTCGGAGATAGTGTCGTAGTCAGGCAAAGGCTCCTCATCATCATCGTCCATTAACCGGTTAAAAATATTAAGGGCGAAAGATGCACCCGCGATCCCTATAATAAGCTTCTTTCTTTCTTGTGGAGTCCGCTTCTTAAAAGTAGACATCATTCGATGCATCGAATTCATCGAAGCACCAAAGAACACAAATAGAGCACCCATTGTCTGAGTGAGCTCCCCTTTTTGGTTGAAGTCTACAGTTACATTTCTTGATATGACTGCCGCCTGATGGGTTGTAAACCCAGCTTCAATAGCAGAAGCAAAAGCGGACATCCGGATAGAGTTTTCCAAAGCCGTATTAACCGTGTCTAGGTAGTTAACAAAAGAGTTCCACTTTTTGCGTGCCCCTTTTCTGGACTTACCCGTGTCGGCTTTCATCTCATCAATCAATTCTGGTATTGATTTGTGCCTGAAATACCCGACTTTCGCTCCGGAAGCCTTTGCTAATTGATAAACCTTTGCGTAGTCACCATCCTTTATAAGTTTCTTGGCGTACTCTTCAGATGTTAACTCGCCTGGGTCGAGCTCTATAATATCTCCTTTGAAATTTTTACGCTCGGCTAATGTGATATGTTTAATAAAACCACCCAACCGCTTGGGGTTAAAGGCTGCTTTTACAAATTGCTTTTTGTCATCTTCGGTTAAGTGTATAAACATAGTCCCCAAATCTCTGATAAAGTTGGGGATCATGAAAGCGGGGTTTTTGGATGTAAACATACTCGCCATAAACCGCGTTACACTGTTCACACCTTTAAGAAAAGTTGGGAGGGCCTCGTAGCGTAGATTTTTTACGGATCTTGCAACCCTACTACCCGCTAGGTTTTTTCTAAACTTTATATATTGAGGGACACCATTTTTACGGTAAACGAAAACATGGGTGTCGTTTTGAAACTCCGTGTTAATCTCGCGGGTTACCATTTTAAAACCTTCAACCTCTTCTCCATCAACGGTTATAGCCTTGGTACTTATCTTGTAGTCTTTCTTGGTCTGGATCGGGTTAAAATCTTTTTCAAAAATCGCGTCCTTGCCTTCAAACATTTCGCGAGTCGATTCAATAACGCTGGGATCTTTTTCTATGATATCCTTGATTTGATCAGGAAGCTCGACCAAAGGTAGCCCGCTTACTTCTTTACTGTTGTGGTACGCTACCGCTCGGAATAGTTCAAAAGCCGCACCGAACGAATTGGACACCTCGTTTTTAGCCCCCCGTATCCCGCTTTGAAAGTATTGATCTTGAGAAACCGCGAATACCATTTCTGGGTTGGGCCCGAGGGTGTCTTCTCTCCTACCGAAAGCTCCTTTAAATAGAAATTTATTTTTAGGCTGGTCCCACGCTCTCCCTGAAGCACTGCTTGATTTACCTAAAACTTCGTAAGCTTCTTCGTTATCGTAAAGCTTTTGAGTTTCTTGAGCGCCCTCGAAACCCTGCATAGGAGCGTAAGAGTAATTATCCTCTTTACCGTTTCGCATATACATGATTTTGGAACCGCCATCTTTTTTCCAGTTAAAAGATGAGCTGGCTTGAACCATAGCTGTCACCTCATCAAGAGCTTCAGTCTTTTGAATAAGCTGAGAGGTTGCGCGAATATCAATCGACTCGCGGTTCATATCGTAAAATTTTTGCAACGGCTCTCTCTCATCCTTTAAGAAATTCATAAAGGCTTCATCAGCCTCCATCTTCTGAACAACTTGGATTGCTACTTCTGTTGAAACTCCGCTCAAAGACTCCCCACGTCTTTCAAGCATTTCTTTGATTTCGTTTTTCGTATCCTCGTCTTTTGCGTCATTCATCAACTCTACATAAAGACTTTTCAAATGCTTGTTTCTACTGGGTGCAACTCTTGCAATCAAATACTCGCCGAACTGCTCGAGTGTAATACCGTGATCATTAAGAGCGTCGCGGATAGGTTCAAAATACCTCAAATTAGCGGTTTTAATTTGCTCGTCGGTTTTTCCGTAATAGAGGTGCCACAAACCCCGAACATCTAACGAGTCTAGTAATTTCTGATCGGTTACACCCATATCTTTAAGCGCGTCGCTGATGAACTTAGTACCCGCTCTAGACTGATCGATGAAAGAAGACACCAAGTCTCCTGACTTGAACATAGCTTTTTTCTTCTCCCAAAACTCTTTAAGCTGGTCTCTACCGTCATCATCAAAGCCCACCTTGTTCGCCATCTTAGTTAAAAGAACAGAGCTTTGCATATAATCCGTTGGGATGCCTGATGATAGTGCATAGCTTGAGCCGAGGGCCTGCGTATCCGAGCCTAAAACCCTCGCTTTAAATTTTGGGTATTTCGGGTGTTCTTTTATGCCTTTAGCCCATTTGTAAACTAAGTAGTCTTTTTGCGGAGGCATAGGCATACCGAAAGCGTTCCATAGACGCTCGTCGGTTCGAAACTCTTTTAATACCTTATTTAAAGTAAGCTCTTTACCACCCTTCTTGAGCTCAAACAGTTTCCGCATCGTTTCAGTACCTTCAAGCTTCTGAGATATGGGATCGTTTTGTGTAGAGAAAGATTGAGGGATCAGATCATCATCCCCTAGCTTTTTAAGATCTTCATCGGATGCGGTTTCTTCTTCTTCAACTTGGACTGTCTTGGCTTGATCCTTATTGACTACAGAATCTGTTTCCTGGTTATCCATGGACCCTTCGGGGGCGTCACTCTTAATAAAGCTCTCAAAGGAAGATGTGTGAATCGTAGGATCTTGTTGTAAAACATTAGATGCATTCAACGAATTTTTGGAAGACTCTTCTTCATCAAACCCTCGACCAACGGCCAACATTACACGGCCTGCGTCATAGACTGCTTGGATAACGGGTTGAACCTGTTTGACCATGGCGTCTACATCAGGGTAACCATTTTTCCAGAGAGTGTTGGGTTCAGATATGCGCCTTGTTTTTCCGTTCTCGGTTATTGTACGCTCAATCTCTTCCGATTGATTTTTCCAGCCGCTCTTTTTTGGGTCCGGGGCGGGTACAAACTCAAAATCCTTTTCGATCTTTAATAACTTGTATACCTCAAGCATGAAGTCATTCCATACATAGGGAAGAATACCTCCGGCCGGTCCGCCCGGTAATTGTTTTAACATCCCGTTGTCTACCTCCGAAGACGGAGTGTACTGCAAAGCTAAGAGTGCTTGTTTTAATCCAGCCTTACCCTTTTTCTTCCCTATATTATCCAGAAGATATCGAACAAATTGTGCAGGGCTAACAGAGTTTCCAGAGGATACACCCACGGTTCCCATAGAATCCTGAGCCACCATGACATTACGGATCTCGTTAATTAGCTCAGGCTTGTTCTTGATGAAATCCTCGCGGGCAATCTTTTCGGTTTCCTGATCAATGACATGACCGTTTGCCTTTTTCCAAAGACCTTTGACTCTTTTGACCTTCAGCTTTTGACCATCGGCCCTTGTTATTTCAAACAGAGGAATGTCCTGATACTTTTCATCCTGCATCACTTCAAAGGACTTCTTTACAATTGCCTCATCCAGACGCCTTTCTAAATCTCTTGCTAGGTCCGGGTTAGCCTGCTCGGAGCCAGAACCTGTACCGAAAGTCACACGCTCTGGGTCAAATTTATCAGCTCTCCCCTTTGCGAAAAGAGACAGCACATCAACACCTTCGTCCGCACTGCCACGAGCAAATGCACCATGGCCATTACCTGCTTTTACAGTACTGGTTGCTTTCTCTCCTTGAGCAAAGAATTCATAGTCGTCGGGAGATGTAACGCTCGTGCCCCACTCTTTTGCCGCCTGAGCAGTTTCTTCTGCAGTCTTCGCTTCGTATTGTTCTTCGTAAGATTTTTGAGCTTCTTTTTGGAGCTTTTCAAATTCTTCCTTAGCCTTGAGAATATCCTCTTCGGTTATACTTTCATCCTTCTTCAGCTCTCTTACTACAGAGTATAGGTTATTGCGAAGGGCCGCTTTTTTTGCAGGCTCTAATTTATTCCAGGCTTCTACACTAGACGACCAGGCTGGATCTTTTGAAAGAGTTTCTTTTTTAGTACGGCCAACTCCAGGGCCCTGCTCTGACGCAATGTCTTCTGCCCATATACCAATAATCTTTTTAACCGCTTCCGCTTTTTCCTGATAAAAGAAATATTCTGTCAAGCTCTGGCTCCACTGCTTTCCACCATGTAACTGAGGAAAGAAGCCGCCAGTCTCTTCGCCTTGGAAAGACCCGGGCTCGTCGTAGTCAAAGAACAATGCTTTTAACTGCTGCCTTAATCGAGTAACACTACGCTCGGCTCCTGCTCTCTGCTCGGAACCTTCTTCCATATCCTTAATGAGTTTTTCATACTCCGCGATATCCTTGGTCATCTCATGAGCTCTTCGCTCAATAAGTTGGTGATATCTTTGTTGCTTGGATCCGCGAATATCACGGTCGTCAAGGATTTCGAGAGATCTACCAGTAGCTAATTCATAGACCGACATTTCGGAAAGTGTCAGTCGGCTAAGTTCACCGCTTGTAATATTTCGGTTGTTTATACCGTCTGCTTTATCCTGCTCCTTCAGGCGGAATAACATCATCGCTGCCACTGAGGTTCCATTCTCAGACTGCATGAATATACGGTCTCCTTCTTTATATCTACGACCCCCTATTGTTTCAGGGAGTGCAGCGGATGCACGAACAGCGTCCAACATTTCGGTATATTCCTTGACCGTTTTATTACCGAACCAGTCGAGCTTATCGGTCATTTTTCTGCCGTAAGCAAAAGGATTAAAGCTTTGGTCAATGCCTGAGCCGAGGGAGGTTGGGTCTTTTTGAAGTTGAGCAAGGAGCTTGTCTCGATCTTCGTGCATATCAGTAAAAATTTGAACTTCTTCGGGTGTTGTTTTAACTCCCTGCGTATACTTTTTTACTATATCTTTAAGACGCTCGTTACTTACTTTCCCAGTCTTTGTAAAGGAGCTCCACTCCTTTTCGGAGATTGGATCCATGAATTTTGGTTTGGTTGGTACACCTTTGAGATCCTTGGCGATATCTTTAGCCGTCTTACCAAACTTTTCTAGGACTAGGGCGTCTAGATCGTTTTTTATAATGTTTAATGCTCGGTTATCCGCACCGTATAAAACCGCCCGTCCATTTACATCGATTTCAAGGCGAACCTGCTCACCGTTTCTTTCAAAAGTTTTTTCGGAACTGGATGTAGGATCAATCATTGGGCCGGGATCGACTTCTACATTCGGCTTTTGACCCTCGGCCTTTGCCTCTGGCTCTGGGCTGTTTAGTCTCCAGTTTGTATATTTAAAAAGATATGCCTGAGAATCGGAGAGTCCATCTAGTTTTTCAATTGTCTCTCTACCAGGTCTGCCATAAACCATCCAAATGTCGGACTTTCGATCCAAACTTGCTAACTGACCCAGCGTGTAACGCTCAAAGTTTTTCTTTACTCGCTTGCCGTTCTTTTTTGTCGGGAAAGCATTGGTGTCTCCATCAGGATCAATGAATTTGTGGTAGTTTAAGTGCGGAACATCCATCCAATCAATTGTTGCTTTCTCAGGCTCGATTGCATCGCGGTATTCGCGGAGCATGGTGAGCTTTTTGTCGATCTCGCTTATCTCAGCATCAATCGCTTTGGTATCGGCTTTGGCTTTTGGAGCTTCGGCCTTTGGCTTTGGCTTTGGGGCTGTTTTCTTTGCGGGGGTTTTGGATTGGTTATCTGGTTCTCTCCAAAAACTTATAAAATTTCTTTGCTTTTCATTTAAAGCTTTAGAAGCTGCTTCTTTATCCGCTTTTACATAACCATAAACTTTAGGGTCAAGGCGCTTTCTTACAAATTTGTTATCGTCGAGCTTGGGGGCATTAACCCACTTGCCATCTTTCCACTTTTTCCAGTTTCCTTGGGGGCCGCGGAACACAACAACCCATTTGCCCGGAGGTAGGGATCCTTTTTTGTCTTGAGCGGAGCCCAAGGCTTTTACTTTTTGGTCGAATGCTTTTTGGGTGATCCCACCATTTAATCTCTGCTTTTCGAGATTTAAAAACTCTTTTCGAGTCTCAAGCTCAGCAATACGGGTGTCAATTGAGCCAACCGCAAAAGCGACTTGTTGCTCGTATTTTGCAAATGCTTCGACAACACGCTGGCCGTCCGGTGCTTTGCCGCTGGACACATCTGCTAGGTCGAAGGCTGCGAGTGCACTTGAGAAGATAGCCCCATCCATCAGACTATTTAACCCCATCATCTCGGCTATGATTTGAGAATGTGATATATCTCTTTCGGACACCGCACTACCTTCTGACTCAAGCTCTTCAAGCAGCTTCTTCTTAACTTCGGTCGATTTCTTATTAAAAGCTGTTTCATCCATCGCCAGCTTTTGAATGTCTGAAACTTTTTTACTGATGTCTTTGAGGTTCTTTAATTCCTGAGTGAAAAATTCTTTTTGTGCCTTTTCTGCCTCTGCCTTCGTGTCAAATAATCTAGGTGCTCGGGGCTTTCGGGTTCCGGGCTGTCTTATTTTAAGTTCAAATTTATCACCCTTTTCAATAATCTCAGCTCCGGGCATCAGGTACTGAACCGGTATAACTCGGGCCTCAAGTTGCTCCTGGGCTCGGTCGACATCTTTCTCGATCTTCGCAACCTTCCGAGTCTTAGTTGCTTTTACTTGATTGGTTAGTTTTTCTTTTTCGGAAAGGTCAACCTTTGGGGTTACTTCGGACTCAACTGCCTTTTTGACAGGTTTAACCCTACCCTTCTCATCAAGAATTGGTTTAGGCTTTTCCTTAGAACCTTCTCTTGGTTTTGTTTCTTCAATTTCGAGGAGCTGTTTAACCCCCTCTTGAGCATCTGCTCCTTCAAGTTTCTCATATACCTCGGCAGTTTTTACCGCGTCTTCGGCGGCAACCCGGCCTTCAGCAATAGGAGTTGCCATTTCTTCGAGCTCAAGCTTGGTGTAAGCCGACATGTCTGTAGGCAAAATCTTTTTGTCGAGCATCTTGTTAACCGCTTCTGCTACCTGCTTTGCTCGGGCTTTACCTTCTGTTTGCGCAATTATCATCACCTTACGCATCAAGAAGTTTAAAGCTTCGTCATCACCCATTTGTTGAAGCGCGATTTCTTTATTCAGAAACTTTTTCGCCATTCCAGGGCGTTCATTATAGTATTCTCCGAACCGTGGGGTGCTTTGCTTGCTGTACCCGTTGGTGCTGTAGCCCATGCTCTGAAGTATTTTTTGGTTAAGCCTAAACTGCTGCTCTTTGGTACCGCCCGTTGTCTTACCACCCATGAATTTCTCCATCGACGGATGCAGCACCTTAGTTAAGAAATTTTGGTATTCTGTCTTAACGGATGAATCAATATTTCTGCCTGCCAAAAGACTGGCCCACTGATAAGAAAACCACTCCTCAGCTCTAATAGCTGGAGTCATTCTTTTATCATTCCAAGCGCGGTCTACCTGAGCTTTTTGTGCTTCATTAAGCTGACTATACTTCTGATCCGGTATTTTTAATGTGTATTGTGTAAACGCATCTTTCTGAGCATCTATACCTAAACTTTCGTACAAACCCATGAGCTCTTCACTACTTAACATGAGCTTGCGGGCTAGATGGCCAGACTCGTGGAGGAACACACCGAGAGGGTCTTTGCCTATTTTATTGCGGTTTAAATATATTGCATAAGTGCCTGTACGCTCCCCATCCTCATGGAATGACCCTTCCATTTCTTTGTCGGAAAACGGCGTCCTGTCAGCTACAACGATTTTTAAATCTGTCATGGCTTTTGGATTTAATTCGTAAAGACGGGCCATTAAATCGGTCAGCACACTATTGGCATTTTCTTGCTCCTCTGCGGTTTCGAAGTTTCCTTCATTAACCACATGAGATGCGGCTGCTTGAGCGTTGTTAAAAGAATTAAACTTATTTCTAAAGCCTGCGAGATTTACGATACCAGTCTTTCCTGTTTCGGTATTCTCTACATTCTCGTAATCAAATGGTGTACTAGTTAAATCCAGATTTCGGGTAGACGCTACCTGATATCCGCCCCCAAGAAGACCAGGTCCTAAACCTATGATTCCTTCAGCGACGATTGCATTGTGATCCCAACCTTCGCCTGGTTCTTTACTCCATGCCTGTCCAAGAAACTCACCACCCATACCCAGCGCAGCGTCTGTACCGACTTCAAGACCGGCATTACCCGCTCTTTGGAAAGCTGTAAATTTTGGATAGGTCTGCTTTGACCTTTTCCACGCAGCCCCGTCAATTAACTTACCGCCTTTAATTGCGTTACCCCCATGATGCAAAGCAGCAGCAACACGGCTCCCCATTAAACCCGAAATGGAGTCTAATAATGCAATAGGAAGACCTTTTTTTAACGCCTTTTCTTTTATCGCATCTCTTGTAATTTCATTATTCCAGGCCGCGGCGAAAACCTTCGGGTTTTTATAGTCGATATTTAACTCCTGCATGCCCTCAAGAATCATACCTGAATATTCAAGAACGAAAGATGCGACACCCCAGTTTGCACGAGCCGCTAAAGTAGCACCGGATACTGCCCCACCTGTAACTGTCACGGGTGCTAGAGGTCCACCGGCTAACCCTGCTGCACCACCTACGGCGGCGGCTCCTGGGATAGTCTTAAAACCTGTTCTTACATACGCAGGTAAAAAGGATGAAAGGGACTCTACAAATAACTCAGGTATTGCTTCAGCGTTATCAAATAACAGATTACTTACCGAATCCCAAAAACCTTTCGATTTATACTGCTGAAACTTTTTGGCCGCTGAACTTGTAGGTATTTCACCAAGCTCTTCCGATATCTCAATAAATTTCTCAAAATCTGATTGGTCGGCTGCGTTGGTGAAGAAATCGTATGAGTACTCACTCATCTCATTCATCTTCAAGCCGCGGCGAAATGCATTCGCGATGCTTTCGGACATCCTGGAAAAGAAACCTTTTTTCTCGGTCTGCTCAACGACTTCGTCAGTTAAGCCGAACTCGGCAGCAAGCTGAATCGATTTATCAAAAGCGGCTTTAGAGCTTTCCATAGCGGCCTTATCTGATGCTTTCCTACCGTTTGTAAGCCAGTTTATTTGGGCGTCCTCGTAATTACTGTAACTACCGCGGACTGCCTGCATAACTTTAGCCATGTTTAGTGACTCTTCACCACCTAAGTCATTAAAGGCCTGCTCAATAGGTACACCTTTGTACTCTTTAATCCCCAGCTTTTTCATCTCGTCAATATCGAGCAGATCCACATCTTTTCGAGATAACCCAACGGGGCGTCCGTCCAGCAAACCGCTTTGGGAAAATAATATTCCGCGATCTCTCAATTGACGGTCTCGGGCGACGGTCTCGCGACGGCTCATAAAACCGTCGATGTCTCCGCGCATCGCAGCTTCCAACCTTTTTTGCTGTCTCTGAGTATTACTCTCTATGAAACCTGGGGTTTTTGCTCGCGGATCGGTCTTTTCAAGATTTATGATTTCGCCGGTGTTCATGTCGGCGATCGGAGCTTCAAACTGGAAACCGTTTAATAACTGATCAGTAGCTTTCTTACTTCTAGGCTTTGCGGATCGTGTTTTTAACCTTTGATCCATTTGCTCGCGCATAGGGATCGGGATGCTGGTCAAACTCTCAAATAACTTATATTCTTCCTGCTTGGCTTGGTCGGCTACAACTCTTCTTCTTTCTTTTTCAGATTTTAAGCGTAAAAACTGGTCACGAATACCGTTGGGTTGATTCCACCCGACATACTTACCTAGTCTAGCCTTAGCTAGCTTTTTAGATTCAGACTCACCGCCAAAAAAGCTGTCCTCTTCCTGACTTGATTTTAAATCGTTTTGATAGAGAGCGTCTAAACTGGCGGCATACTCATCGTCGCTTTCAAAATCACCAAACTCATCAAACTGTTTGTAGAAAGGTAGAAATTTATTTTCCTTAAATTCGTCGTACAGCTTTTCGTAATGCTTGGCCGATCTTTCGTTCTCTCTTGCAAACTGACTGATCTGACCATGATACTTTTTGGTTTGGTCATAAACATCAAGACCCTCATCAAACGGGTCCTGATAATTTGACTGTGGGGCTTCCTCTATTTCAGGTTGTACATATTGAGGTTGAACGACTGAGCTCTGCTTTCGCTGTATCTGCCCACCGAAAGGTTGATATTGCCTTTGTACAGGCTTACTTAAGAATTGCTCAAAACCAGAACCTTTACCTTCAGGGCTGTAGTCGTTCGCTCCTAAATCAACTTGATCGTCAATCGACATGGCTGATTTGGCTTAGATTATAAAAGGGTTTAATCCTCTTTTTTT
>Ga0255783_10005358_pt1 | contig 11438 bp, 10 predicted proteins | sample 011ome_22_FD_179981 | JGI IMG/M metagenome (GOLD analysis project Ga0255783, IMG submission 179981) | Coastal salt marsh microbial communities from the Groves Creek Marsh, Skidaway Island, Georgia - 011507BT metaG (version 2) | ecosystem: Environmental > Aquatic > Marine > Intertidal zone >... | reverse complement strand
CCATAAACCTCGGTTAAAATATCGCCAAAAATATAGGAAATTGGAAAAAATAAGACCCCTGCACCAAACGTTAATGTGCCAATTAAAGGCAAATCAATTTGAGAGATTTTAGCAGGGCCAATTATGTTGGCTGTAATTAGAACAGTGACGAATGCAGCCATTACCAAATCATAATATTTGTAATTTTTACCTGTCATGAATTATCTCTACATTCCAATATTTGTGAAGAAAATCTCCTGTCGCATTTATACAGTAGACCAATGACATAATACTAGCTCCAACAAAAATAGCGTAATGAGGTGAAACCAGAAGAAATCTTACACTGTCTCGCATCATCCCTCCCAAAGAGGCCTCAGGAGCCTGAATTCCCAACCCCAAAAAAGATAAACTTGCCTCAGCTATAATTAATCCTGCAACTGAATAGGTCCCCTCTACTAATAAGGGTGTTTGAAGTGCTGGTAGTATATGTTTTTTTAAAATCCAAAAATCGTTACTTCCCATGGTTTTTGACGCTTTAACATAATCACAATTTTTAGTAATTAAAGTCTGGGCTCTTGCCAGCCTGGCATATGAAACCCAGCTACCAATTGATAGAGCAATTATTAAATTAAGCTTACCGGGTGAAAGAATAGCTGCAAACGCAATTGCTAATAAAATTCCGGGGAATGACATGAAGAGATTAATAAAATATGAAATAAGCTGGTCAATTTTTCCACCAAAATAACCCGCAACGACCCCAATTATAATTCCAATAGATGAGGCTACTAGTGTTACGATAAAAACAATAGTAAGAGAATTTATTAAACCGTCAATTAACCTTGCTAAGATTGATCTTCCATAATCATCTCGCCCAAGCCAGGCATCAGTGCTTGGGTCAGATAAAATTTTATAAAATATCATTTCATTTGCGTCCCAGTTAAGAGCTAATCGAACGACAACGAAAAAACTCCAAACGGCGAAAAAAAATAAGGCAATCTTATTCACTATTAAGAATGCCTCATCCGAGGATCGATAAACTGATAAAGAATCTCAGTAAGAAAATTAATGCAGACATAACTGGTCGCTATCAACAAAATACAGGCTTGTGTTATTGGATAATCACGAGTTTGAATTGAGTCTACAAGGAGCTTACCTATTCCATCCCAGCTGAAAATAGTCTCAGTGATAACAGCTCCAGATAAAAGGGAACCAAATTGCATTCCTAATAATGTCACAATTGGAATAAGAACCAAACGAAAAACATGATGAATCATTACGCTCCACTCACTTAAGCCTTTTGCTCTTGCCGTTCTTACTACATCAGAATTCATTAAATCAACCATGCAGTTTCTAGTCATCTTGATGGTAACTGCCAATAGTCCTAATGCCAAAGTCAGCGCTGGCAAAATAATAGAATTGAAACCACTCATTCCGCTCACAGGCAACCATCCCAAAAAAATTGAGAATAAAAGAATCAATAATGGGCCTAAAAAGAAATGTGGAATTGAGATAAAAAAAAGGCTCGAGTTGGAAATCCACTTGTCCAGCCATTGGCCTTGATTCTTTGCAGCAAAAAATCCGGCAGTCAAACCAAAAGTAAGCGTTATCATCAATGATGTTATTGCGAGTACATAAGTATTTTTTATTGCTTCTGTGATTAATTGAGCAACAGGTTGCTGGCTAAAGATTGATACACCAAAGTCCCCTTGAAAAATTCCTCTTAACGAATGATAAAGTTGCTGAAAGAGTGGCTGATCAAGACCTAGAGATTCTCTTAAAGCGACCCTATCTGAAATAGTTGAAGATTCCCCTAGCATAACTAGAATAGGGTCACCTGGCACCAAGTGAAGTAATATAAAACTGATCGTAAAAATACCGAAAATTTGAAGAACTAAATAAAAAACTTCGAATGCTAAATTATTTTTCATTGATAAATACTTTAGTTCCTATAGCAGTTTTATCAAATAAAAAAATCACATCATCGTTAGACATCCGGATGCAACCATGCGAGCTCGGTGTGCCCAGTAAACTTTCCTCATTTGTGCCATGGATATAAATGAATCTCTGCATTGAGTCGACCTCACCCAAACGATTTAAGCCATAATCCTTTCCTGATAACCACAATATTCGAGTTAAGATCCAATCGGTTTCCTGTTCTTGCTGCTCAACTGATGGAGACCATAGAAAGCTCGTTGGACGGCGGCCCCTGAAAACCGTAAATTTAGGGGCATTTTGCCCAATTTTTGCGCGAACCACATGTTGTCCTAAGGGTGTTTGGTTACTATTTTTTTGTTGCCCTGTTCCTGCCTTAGCTGTGGATATTGGAAAAGTATATGACCTATTTTCAGGCGTGACTAAAATGAGTTTTTGCTTGGCAACTGATATTGTAATTTCGCTACTCATTGACTTTTCTCAATACTTATCAGGGAATCCCAATTCCCATCGTTTTTCAGATTATAAAACTTGATTTTTTTACTATGCGCTACAACGTTTCCTTCAAACCATAATGGTATAAATGCTACATCATTAAATATAAATCTTATAGTTGGTGACCACAAATTACTATCTAAGGATTTTTTTACCAAAGAATCAAATTCAATATTTTTATAGTGCCCTCGGTTAAGACCCAATGGGGGAATGTTTTTCGAAAGAAAAATCTTTTCATAGATGTTAGGGTTTTTTATTCCAACCCAAGTTAATGAATACATATCGAAATTTCCTGCCTGGATATCCCGGAAGTATGTTCCCCAGTCGAGAGATTTAATTGTTAATTTAACACCAATGCCGGCTAGTTGGTTCTGAATAATAGTGGCAACCTTCATTCGAAAAGGGTCCGTGGATGTTTTATAGACTATCTCAATAGTCTCTCCATTATTATATTTTTTAATAATTTCTCTAGCTTTATCTGGATCGTAATTGTTTGGTGTCAAGCTAGCATGTACCCAATGCTCTGGCGGAAATAATTGGTTTGCGCTACGAGTTTTTTTATTGAAAAAATATGCTAAAAAAGTATGTTTATTTATGGCCATTTCAATTGCCGCCCTGACCTCCTTAATCTGTAAATACTTGTTGTTAAAATTAAAACCTAGGTAGGAAATATTGGAGCCCGCCTTTTCCTGAACAATAATGTTGCTTTGTTTCCTCAAGAAATCCACCGTCGCAAGTGGCAAATCATTTTGAATGATATCGAGCTCATTTCTCATTAACTTCAAAGCCCTCACTGTTGGATCTTTTATCTCTAAAAACTCAATAACTTGATTATCAGACTTTCGCTTAAATTCAATTTTATTTTCCTTCGAAACTATGCTAAAAGGGCCAGATCCCACAGGCAACAATGAAAAAATATGATCTTTTTTTAGAAGCTTATTTGGCAGGATAGGAATCTCAAGTCGATTAAGAAAATTGGGATCAAATTTTTTTAACGTTATTTGAAATGTTTTTAAAGAATTTATTTTTATAGACTCAATAATACTTAACTCTTGTCTATAGCGGGAAGTTTTGGAATCTTTTAAATACTGAATAGAATTGACGATATCGTTTATATTCATTTGCTCCATATTTGTAAAAAAAGGTAAGTTTTCCTTTAGCGTGAAAGAGTAATGCAAGTTGCCATCATATCGCCAATCAACTAGTTTTGAATTGACTGTAAAGCTATCATCGTAGTTAAATAGGTAGGAATATAGTAAGCGGTTAATTCTCTCCGAAGCTGCATCGGTTGCGCTGGATGGATCAAAATTTTGTGGCTTTTGTGCCACCCCAAAAATTATCGTTGTATCTTTTTTCTCTTTGCCACACGCACTAAGTAGGCATAACAAAAAAATAAAAAATACTATTCTAGCCTTCATAAGCTTTGAATAAACTTATTGATTCAATATGCGAGGTGTGGGGGAACATGTTTAAGATTCCAGATTGTACAAAGCAGTAACCCTTCTCATTAATTAACACCTCTGCATCTCGGGCAAGAGTTGCTGGATTACATGAGATATAGACAATACTTTTAGGCCTCTTTTTATCGAGACTTTTGACAAGTTCAAGCGCCCCATCACGGGGAGGATCAATAAGCCATTTATCGGCATGGCCATATTTTTGCATCTCATTAAATTCAATTTTAAAAAGATCAATCTGTTCAAATTTAGCGTCTAACTGATTGCGTATCGCATTGTCTTTTGCAGCATTCACCAGGAGAAGACTTCCCTCAAAACCAGTTACTTTTGAGCCATAAGTGGCTATAGGTAAAGTAAAATTTCCTAGCCCACAAAAAAAGTCAAAAATCGTATCATTTTTTTTTGGGTCTAAAAGGTGCATTGCTTTTCTTATTAAAACCTCATTGATGAACGGATTAATTTGAGTAAAGCCAGTTGGATGAAATCGATAGACCAAATTAAACTCTTTATTCAAATAATCAATATAGTCGATCATTTTATCTAACAGAGGTCTAACGGTATCGATACCCTTTGTTTGTATCCAAAATTCAACATCATATTTTTCTTGAAATTCTTTTAAGATTTTCACATCTTTTGCAGAGAGAGCGCCTAAAATCCTCAAGACTAATAAATGCCTTACCTGATTAGATGCATATTCTATTTGAGGCATTTGGTTTTTAATGGAAAGTGATGTTATGCAGTCCTGTAACGGCCTTAGTAATTGAGAAATTTTTTTTGGTATCACTTCACATGAAGCCATATCCATCAAGAAATGAGATAACTTTTCATTAAAGCCAATTAAAACACGCTCTTTTTTCTGAACATACTTCGCTCTAAATCTTGCCTTATGTCGGTAAGCTTTAATTGGGCCAGCTATTGGAGACATTAAATTTTCTGGCTTCACTTTGCCTACGTGTTTAAGCGTCTCTTCAAAAGCTTTTTGTTTGTAAGCTAATTGGGTGGTGGCCTCATAATGCTGCATGGAGCAGCCTCCACAGATCCCATAATTTTCGCATATTGGGTTTATCCTGCTTGAGGATGGTTTAATAATGTCTACACTTTTTGCAAAGAAAATTTTCTTCTTTTTTTTGAAAATTTTATATGTCAATTCCTCGCCTAATAAAGCATTTTCTATAAATAATGTTTTATCCGCATCGTAGGCGATACCTCTTCCCTCATGATCTATTGCAACAATCTTAACTGTTGCGGTTTGCGAATTGTCATCAGGCATCTTAAATTAGGCTGGAAAAATGCCTGTAGATAGATATCGATCACCTCTGTCACAGGCGATAGAAACGATGACCGCATCAGGAATTTTTTTGGCAATTTGTAAAGCGATATATAGCGCACCTCCCGTAGAGGCGCCTGAGAAAATACCCTCTTGCTTAGCCAGTTCACGCGCTGTTGTCTCGGCATCCTTTTGGCTCACCAAAACAACATCATCGATATTATCTTTAGAAAAAATTTTAGGAAGGTATGCATCTGGCCATTTTCGAATACCAGGAATCTGCGCACCCTCTTCAGGTTGGACACCAATAATTTGGATACTAGGGTTTTTTTCTTTTAAAAATTTTGAGGTACCCACAATTGTGCCTGTGGTCCCCATGCTTGAAATAAAATGTGTTACTTTTTTTTCAGTATCTCGCCAAATTTCTGGGCCAGTACCCTCATAATGAGCCCTAGGGTTGTCATCATTGCCAAACTGATCTAAAACTATCCCTTGCCCCTCTGACTGCATCCTTAATGCTGTGTCTCTGGCAAGCTCCATACTTCCTTCCGCTGAAGTTAAGATCAGCTCAGCACCGAACGCACGCATAGTTTGCCTTCTCTCTAAAGATTGATTTTCGGGCATTATCAGAATTAAATGATAGCCCTTCATGGCAGCTACCATCGCCAATGCAATGCCAGTATTTCCTGAGGTAGCCTCAATTAGGGTGTCGCCTGGCTTTATTTCTCCTCTTAACTCAGCATGTTTAATCATGGAATATGCGGGTCGATCTTTTACTGAACCAGCTGGGTTATTACCCTCTAATTTTAAAAAAACTTGCCCCATCTTATCGTCGGCAAGCCTTTGCAGGCGAGCCAGTGGAGTATTACCTATGGTTGCCTCAAGTGTATTTTTCATTATCGAAATTTCTTAAAAGTCAAAAAAGTGTAAATCATAAAAAATAAATAGCCCAAAAAAGCGAGTTGTGGCAATGTTACCCCATAAAATGTCCAATCAATTTTCGAACAATCACCAGTTCCTAAAAAGAGTAAATTAAACGCCTCCATTAAAGGAAAGTTATCGAACATATAGTCTAAATCTATGCCACATTCAGCTGGAATTGCGATAACTTCAGCCTGTATCAAAATGTGTCTACCTGAGAAAATCATGCCAACGAGCGTTGTTATAAAAACTAACAGAAGATGCGTTAGCCTAATTATTTTTAGATTAGGAAGCCAAATAGAAATAAAAAAAATAAAACCTAAAACAATGTAAATAATTCTTTGTGTGATACATAAAGGGCATGGTTCTAGATCATACTTTAACTGAATAAATAATGCGGTAGCTATCATTAAAAAAGTGAGTGCTGCGCCAATTATATTTACTTGTCTAAATGTCATTGAGTGAACTTTTTGCCTCCATAAAGCTTATAATTAAATTTAAGTCTAAAAGAATACATAACTTTTGAATACTACCTTTGATAATAACTCATTAGATCCAGAGCCCAAAATTTTTTCCGTAAGCGAAATTAATCGGTTAGTCCGGGATGTACTTATGAATAATTTCACTACCATTTGGATTAAAGGTGAGATCTCAGGATTTAGACAATTTTCCTCGGGCCACTGGTATTTTGATCTTAAGGATGAAAGATCTCAAGTTAGCTGCACAATGTGGAGTAGTAAAAATAATCAAATAAACTGGCAGCCAAAAAACGGTGACCTTGTTGAGGCACAGTGCCAAGTTTCGCTTTGGGAAGCACAAGGTAAATACCAGCTTAATGTTGAATTCTTTCAAAAGGCTGGCTTAGGGGATTTATTTGAAAAATTTAATCAATTAAAAAATAAACTAGATAGTGAAGGTCTTTTTAGTTCATCGCATAAAAAAGTGTTGCCTACCTTTCCCCTAAAAATAGGGGTCGTAACTTCAGCTGATGCTGCTGCGTTAAGAGACGTTTTGGTTACCATTAAACGAAGGGCGATTTACACCTCAATAATCATCTATCCGTCATTGGTGCAAGGTGAAAATGCAGCTAAACAAATAATAAAATCGATACAGCATGCAAACCATAGAAAAGAGGTTGAGGTCTTAATTTTATGTCGAGGTGGTGGCTCAATGGATGATTTATGGGCATTCAATGATGAAGGCCTTGCTAGAGAGATTCATCAATCCTATTTGCCTATTATCTCAGCAGTTGGTCACGAAACAGACTTTACCATAGCAGATTTTGTATCTGATCTGCGTGCTGCGACACCAACAGCTGCGGCAGAAATTCTTACAGAGAATATACTCAATCTACCCAATAATTTGAAGTACTACCAATCTAAACTTTCTGACTTGATTACTCAAAGAATACAAAATACAAGACAGAAATGTGATTATTTAGAAAAACGCTTATTTTCGCCGAATCAATTACTTAAAATGCAATTTGAAAAATTGAAATCTATTAAAAATCAACTTAGACAACTAATAGAGAATTGCTTAAATCAAACTTCAAATAAATTAAAAAATCTAAAAAGCCATCTTACGATCAAAAAATATCTTGTTGATTTGGACAAAAAAAAACGTTTTCTTATTTTGTCTAATAAGCAATTAAATAGAATCATCTTGGATAAGCTTAAACAACACCATAAAATCCTTACCAACTATCATCACCGACTTAACCTTTTAAACCCTGACTTAATTCTTGAAAGAGGTTATTCTATTGTTTATGGTAAAGATAAAAAAATTCTTACTGATACAGCGAACATAAGCCCGAATGATAAGATTGATTTAAAATTTCACCGCGGATATGCTGAAGCTAAAATCACGAAAAAATCTAATAAGAACTAAGGTCAATGAAAAGATCAGATAAACACAACGCTGGAATGTTTGCTTTATCCGTAGCTGCCTTGGGGGTAGTTTTCGGTGATATTGGTACGAGCCCTCTATACGCAATAAAAGAAATTTTTTCCATTGGCAATAACATTTTAGAGCTTAATGAGGCTAACTTATTAGGTATCTTATCGTTGATATTCTGGTCACTGATTTCAGTTGTAAGTTTTAAGTACATTACCTTCATTATGAACGCAAACAATCATGGCGAGGGTGGCATCATGGCATTACTGGCCTTGGCAATTCGAAAAAATAGAAGTAAAAGAAATCGATTTTTAATTCTTACAATCGGAATGATGGGTGCTTGCATGTTTTATGCAGATGGCATGATAACTCCCGCAATTTCAGTTATGTCTGCGGTTGAAGGAATTGAGTTTATAACGCCCACTTTTCATAATTTTATTATACCTATCACTCTTGTTATTATTTTTGGGCTCTTTTGGGCACAAAGCAAAGGAACAAGTGCGGTAGGTTTCATGTTTGGCCCTGTCATGCTCTTTTGGTTTTTGACCCTTGCAGGACTTGGTATCTATAATATTTTACAAGCACCCTTTGTGCTCTATGCCTTGAACCCTTTTTACGCCTTCCAATTTTTAACTAATGAGTTTTCTGTAGCGTTTATCACGCTTGGCGCTGTTGTACTTGTTGTCACTGGTGCAGAGTCCCTTTACGCAGATATGGGTCATTTTGGTAGAGAGCCAGTTAAAATTACTTGGTTTAGTTTTGTTTTTCCTTCGTTGACATTAAATTATTTTGGGCAAGGTGCTCTGATAATCAATAATCCAAGCTTTGTAAAAAACCCTTTTTATCTAATGGCCCCCGAGTGGATGCTTATCCCGCTCGTCATTCTCGCGACTTTAGCAACCATAATTGCCTCCCAAGCCTGCATTACTGGCGCCTTTTCTGTTTCTCGTCAAGCTTTACAATTGGGGTTTATTCCTCGCATGAGGGTTGACCATACCTCTGAAAATCAAGAGGGGCAAATATATCTTCCCCGAGTAAATTGGATTTTAATGGTCGGTGTGATGGCCGTTGTTCTTATTTTTCAAAATTCGAGTGCATTGGCAGGTGCCTATGGGGTTGCGATAACAATTGATTTTGTAATTACAACCATCCTCGCAAGCTTTGTATTTACTCAAATATGGCGTTGGCATTGGATAAAAACCATGGCCGTCATAATCTTATTTTTAATTGTTGATTTAATCTTCTTTGGTGCAAATATTATCAAGGTTCTTGATGGAGGTTGGTTCCCTCTTCTTATTGGCGCAATTCTCATCTTTCTCATGTCAACATGGAAAAGAGGACGGTCATTACTCTTCTACAAACTTAAAGATGAATCGATGTCCATAGACACATTCTTAAAGTCCATGAGGGGTCAACTTAAAAATCGCGTCAAAGGCACTGCCGTTTTCTTAACACCAAATCCTGATGGCGTCCCACATGCATTGCTACATAACCTAAAACATAACAAAATCGTGCACAGAAATGTCATTTTATTGTCTATTCGTTTTAAAAATTACCCACACGCGACGAGTAAAAATTTTATTGAATTTGAGAGATTACCAAATAATTTTTTCAAAATAATACTTAATTATGGCTTTAAGGATGAAACACGCGTGCCGAGAGATTTAAAGCGATGTGAAAAATTTGGTCTTAAGCTGGACCCAATGGATACTTCTTACTTTATCGGAAAAGAGTCTTTGATTCCCCATTCATCAGGTCAAATGTTTTTCTTTAGAAAAAAGGTATTTATTACTTTATTCCGTAGTGCGGAGAATATTACAAATCAATTTTACTTACCTGCTAACAGAGTTGTGGAACTTGGTAGCCAAGTATTGTTCTAAAAAATAAAATTGTAGACTAAAAATTATGATGAGATTTGTTGTAATCTTAGTTTTGCTTCTAACCGGGTGCGCTTCGACTACCCTAAACACAGAATCTGAGGTTGATAGAAACCAGTTTTTACTGTTGCCTGAATATATGGCATTAAGTATGGGGTCAGATGCATATCGGCAAGAGATAAAAAAGGCAGAAGAAAATAATGACCTTAATGTTGATGAGGATCAAGTGTTAAGGGTACGAAAAATTGCCTACCGAATAATTGATCAGGTTCATGTCTTTCGAGATGATGCCTCTGATTGGAATTGGGAGGTAAATGTCCAGCAAAGTGAGCAAGTTAATGCTTATTGTATGCCTGGTGGAAAAATCATGGTTTACAGTGGCTTTATTGAAAAAACCGATGCCACCGATGACGAACTTGCCGCAATGATTGGCCATGAGGTTGCTCATGCGTTAAGAGAACACGGTCGAGAGCGGATGTCGACAGCTTTTGTTCAACAAGTTGGGTTAATAGGCTTTGCAGTCTACCTTTCAAATAGAGACGATTCTGGATTAAGTAAACAAGCTGCTCTTCAAGGTGCGGCATTGGGCGCGACATTATTCTTTGCCTTACCTAATAGTCGTGAGCAAGAAAGGGAAGCTGATAAAATTGGTCTAGAATTGGCTGCGAGAGCTGGGTATAATCCCATGGCAGCTGTAAGTCTATGGCGAAAAATGGATGCTCTATCAGATGCTAAAATACCTGAATTCTTAAGCACACATCCGTCAAATGAAAATCGAATCGAAGATATTTCTGAGGACGCAAAGAAAATTAATCACCTCTATCTTGAAAACAAAATAAACTGAGGCGTCGTTTAACAAAAATCACTTGGTAAAGTAAGGTAAAATATTGCCTTTATTAATTTTATGAATGCTAAATATATGTCAAACCTACAATCAATCATCGAAGATGCTTTTGAGAAAAGAGCTGAGATTAATCCTGAAAATGTAAGTGCGGATATCAAAGATGCTATTAATCAAACAATCAAAGGGCTCAATAAGGGTGAATTAAGGGTGGCCTCTCGGATTGGCGATACGCAAAATTGGGAAACCCACCAGTGGATTAAAAAAGCCGTCTTGCTGTCATTTCGAATTGACAATAATTACGTCATGGACAGTGGCTATACAAATTACTACGATAAGGTCCCTTCAAAATTCGCCCATTATAGCGAGGAGGATTTTAAAACTGCGGGGTTTCGAGTGGTGCCCAACGCAATAGCAAGACACGGAAGTTTCATTGGTAAAAATGTTGTACTAATGCCGTCTTATGTGAACATTGGAGCCTTTGTGGATGATGGTACGATGGTTGATACATGGGCAACCGTTGGTTCTTGTGCGCAAATTGGCAAAAATGTTCATCTTTCAGGTGGCGTAGGAATTGGTGGGGTTTTAGAGCCTATACAAGCAGGCCCCACAATAATTGGCGATAATTGTTTTATCGGAGCCCGCTCAGAGGTGGTTGAGGGAGTTATTGTTGAGGACAATGTTGTTATCTCAATGGGGGTTTATATTGGTCAATCCACAAAGATTCTTGATCGCGAAACCGGTGAAATTACTTTTGGTAGAATTCCAAAAGGTTC
>Ga0255783_10005357_pt1 | contig 11443 bp, 7 predicted proteins | sample 011ome_22_FD_179981 | JGI IMG/M metagenome (GOLD analysis project Ga0255783, IMG submission 179981) | Coastal salt marsh microbial communities from the Groves Creek Marsh, Skidaway Island, Georgia - 011507BT metaG (version 2) | ecosystem: Environmental > Aquatic > Marine > Intertidal zone > Salt... | reverse complement strand
AGCCTTGTCGGCTTGCCTGAATGCGCCCATCAAGGACTCCCGGTTTGGTGTCTTCAGAATGTAACAGCCCCGTGTCGTCGGCAGCCGCTTCGGGTCTTCATTGCCCCTTACCCATTGAAATTCGCTTTGAAGCTCTACTCAAAGCGCTGGAGGAAAGTCTGTGTTTACTAAGATTCTCATAGCCAATCGCGGCGAGATCGCCTGTCGAGTGATTCGAACAGCTCGACAAATGGGTATCAAAACTGTCGCTGTCTACTCAGATGCTGATAAGAACGCGCTACACGTCACCATGGCTGACGAAGCAGTCTGGATTGGGCCGGCGCCAGCTCGAGAATCCTACCTGCGAGCGGACAAGGTCCTGCAAGCAGCGCAGCAGACCGGCGCTCAGGCAATCCATCCAGGCTACGGCTTTCTGTCTGAGAACGCAGATTTCTGTCGCGCTTGCCATGCTGCAAATATCATCTTCATAGGTCCTTCGGCCTTCGCAATTGAGGCCATGGGTTCTAAATCCGCGGCGAAACGCATCATGGCAGAGGCGCAGGTACCCCTGGTACCTGGCTACCACGGCGCGGACCAGACGCCCGCCCTACTGCGTCAGCAGGCTGAATTGATCGGCTATCCGGTGCTGCTTAAGGCCGTTGCTGGTGGAGGCGGCAAGGGTATGCGCCAAGTCTGGTCTGGTGATCAGTTCGACGAGGCGCTTGAGGCGGCCCAGAGAGAGTCTCTGAGCAGCTTTGGCGATAGCGATATGCTGGTGGAAAAGTATCTGGCCGAGCCTCGCCATGTAGAGATTCAAGTCTTCTGCGACAGTCACGGCCAGAGTATCTACTTGTCTGAAAGGGATTGCTCCGTTCAGCGCCGCCACCAAAAGGTCATTGAGGAGGCACCGGCCCCTAACCTGCACAGTGAGGTGCGGCGGCAAATGGGTGAGGCCGCAGTCCAGGCTGCCAGTGCCATAGATTATGTGGGCGCAGGTACAGTCGAGTTTTTGCTCGATAGCGATGGGTCCTTCTACTTCATGGAGATGAACACTCGCCTGCAGGTCGAGCATCCTGTGACTGAGCTGGTCACTGGAATCGACCTTGTTGCCTGGCAACTGCGAATCGCCGCAGGCGAACCGTTACCAATCAATCAGTACCAGGTTAAGGTCACAGGTCACGCCATTGAGGCACGGGTTTATGCTGAAGATCCCGACCAGGATTTTTTACCAGCGACCGGGCACTTGAAGTTCTTGCAGACGCCTGTGGAAACGCCCCATGTCAGGGTCGATACTGGCGTCCGGCAGGGGGACGAAGTCAGCATCTACTACGATCCTATGATTGCCAAACTCATAGTCTGGGGTGACGATCGCACCCAGGCGTTACGCCGTTTAGCAGTCGCATTAACCCACTACCGCATTGCCGGACTGAAGACCAATATCGACTTTCTGTATAATCTGGTTACTAGCGAACCGTTTCTCAGCGCCGAACTCGACACTGGATTCATTCAAAAGCATAGAGCGCAGCTATTCCCCAACGCCCGCATTGAGGACCAGGAGGCGCTGGCACTCGCCACTCTGTACCTGCTGCTCGCGCAGGCCAGGCTGGCAGAGGTCCGCTCCAGCCAACATGCAGAACCAGACTCACCCTGGCATAGCACTTCAGCCTGGCGTATGAACGAGCCACACTGCCAGCAGTTGTACCTGAGTTATCGAGAGCAGGCCTGGACTGTGACTGCCGAAAGAAATCCTGGCCTCGGCCAAGGCAGTTTTACACTCATGATTAACGACAAACGCTTGCCAGTCAGTGGCACACTTCATGACAGTGAACTGAATGCCGATATCGCAGGCTTTAAGCAAAAGCTGGTGATCGCAGAACACGATGGTCTCTTCTCTGCCTACCATCGCCAGGGCGCGTTTCAGTTCGCCAGAATCAGCCCTGACCTGGGCGAGGCAGGAAACGACAGTAGCCGCGGTAATCCACGCGCGCCAATGAACGGCCGAATTGTGGCGCTACTGGCAAAAGTCGGCACACCTGTTGAAGTGGACGCACCATTGCTGGTGATGGAGGCTATGAAGATGGAATATACCATACGTGCAACTCGGCCCGGTCAGGTCACCGAGTTCTTCTATCAGGCTGGCGATCTGGTGGCAGGCGAAGCTGAACTGCTGAATTTCGCCGCAGAGTCGGCCTAGAACAACTTCTCACGCGCAACGCCCGGCTGCGACTGGGCAAAGCGATGGCGGCTTGTCGTTAAGCTAAATTTGTCCTAGTCTAGGGGATCAACTTTCCAGGCACTGACTAGGTGTTTTCAACGGAGGATCAGTAGATGTTCGATTTAATTTTGCGTGGCGGTACCGTTATTGATGGTTCAGGCGGGCCGCGTTATGTGGCAGACATCGGCATCAAAAACGGCAAGGTTGAGAGAATCGGCAACATCACCGAGGCGGGCACTGAAGAAATAGATGCCACCGGAAAATTGGTCACGCCGGGCTGGGTCGACATTCATACCCATTATGACGGTCAGGCCACCTGGGATCCTATCCTGGCACCTTCAAGCTGGCATGGTGTAACCACAGTCGTGATGGGTAATTGCGGTGTGGGCTTTGCGCCAGTTCGACCTCAGGATAGAGACTTTTTAATTCAGCTGATGGAAGGTGTAGAAGATATACCGGGCGCCGCCCTGGCTGAAGGCATCAACTGGCAGTGGGAAAGTTTTCCCGAGTACCTGGATGCGCTGGCAGCATTTCCAAGAGCTATCGATGTGGCGACCCAGGTACCACATGGGGCTATACGCGCCTATGTCATGGGAGAACGCTGCAACACGGATTATGCGCCAAGCCGCGAAGAGGTAGCGCAGATGGCGGAACTGGTGCGTGAAGGTGTCGAGGCCGGCGCACTGGGATTTTCCAGCTCCAAGACCCTGCTGCACAAGGATATCAAGGGTGACTTCATGCCCGGCACCTTCTCGGGTAATGACGAGATGCTGGCGCTGGGCCTCGGCATGAAGGGTCTGAACAACTCAGTATTTGAGCTGGTATCGGATCACCTGGGTGAAGAAGAAGAATGGGCCTGGGTCACCGAGTTCCAGAAGCAGACCGGCCTGACAGTGACGTTGATCGCGACCACTGCGCCCGCTTACGAAAATGGCAAAATGTACAAGCTGGCAGAGCAGGCTCGTCAGGAGGGTCGAGAAATTCGGCCTCAGGCTGCAGGACGACCCACAGGGGTTCTTCATGGACTGCAATCAAGTTTTCATGCTTTCGTCGGTCATCCGACCTTTCGCGAGCACCTCTCTCATCTGAGCCACGCTGAACTGGTTAAGGCCATGAATGAACCAGCGATGAAGGCTCGAATTCTCTCTGAAGAATCGGTCATCAAGGGCGGTCTGATGCAGAACCTGCCGCAATTGATGAACCAGGTCTTTCCCCTTGGCGACAATCCTAACTATGAGCCCAATGCCGAGGACAGCATCGCAGGTATCGCGCGCGCTCAAGGTCGGAACCCCATGGAAGTCATGTACGACCTTCTGGTAGCCAACGAGGGTAAGGAGCTGTTCTATCAGCCATTGGGCGGCTATCAAGGTTTCTCACTGGATGCGCAGAAGAAGTTACTGGAACATCCCAACGTTCTGTTTGGCTTGAGCGATGGTGGTGCTCACTGCGGCGTTATTGCTGATGCCGGCATGCCTACTTTCATCATGACGCACTGGGGCCGAGATCGCACCAAAGGCGATAAAATGACCCTGGAATTCATTGTTCAGGCACTGACGTCAAAGACTGCAGAGGCTTTCGGCATGTTTGATCGTGGTCGTATTCGAGAAGGCTGGATGGCAGATATCAATGTCATCGACTTCGAGACCATGCGACTGTATCGCCCCGAGGCGATTTTTGACTTGCCTGCCGGCGGCCGCAGACTCGTCCAGCGTGCTGGTGGCTACGATGTCACCATTAAGGCAGGCCAAGTCATCTTTAGAAACGGCGAACATACGGGTGCACTACCCGGCAAGCTGGTTAGGCGATCCAACGAGGCACGCGCCGCTCACTAACTACTGCTCGAACCCGAAAGTCCTACAGCCATTTCCAGTGAAAATGGCTGTGGGACAAGGGATAGAACTTTGGCGCCATTGTTCGCGCCATTATTCGCGCCATTGTTCGCGCCATTATTCGCGCCATGCGCCATTAACAGAACAGTGATGCCCATTTAAAAAGGCTCGGGACCCTTTAATACTGTTTATATATACAGTAACATTCGCCTATTATTCTGCAACCAGGCATGCCTTCGCCCATGAAGCTGTATATTGCCGAAAAGCCCAGTCTTGGCCGCGCGATCGCTGACGTGCTGCCGAAACCCCACAGGAAAGCCGACGGCTACATTGCCGTAGGCAACGGCGATTGTGTCAGCTGGTGCGTCGGTCATCTGCTCGAACAGGCCGAGCCAGATGCCTATGATGCCAAATTCAAACAATGGCAGCTGGATCACCTGCCTATCGTACCGAAGCAATGGCAACTCAAACCCAAACCCAGTAGCCGCAAACAATTGGCGGTGCTGCGCCAACTGGTCAAGGATGCTAACGAATTGGTTCACGCTGGAGATCCTGACCGAGAGGGTCAGCTGCTGGTTGACCAGGTGATCGATTATCTTGGCGTGAAGGGTGCTAAACGCGAGTCGATTCAGCGCTGCCTGATCAATGATCTTAATCCCTCTGCTGTCACTCGTGCCCTCTCGCAGCTGCGCGATAACCGAGAGTTTGTGGCCCTGTCAACGTCGGCCCTGGCCCGCTCACGGGCAGACTGGCTGTATGGCATCAATATGACTCGAGCCTTCACACTACAGGGTCGCAAGGTGGGTTATCAAGGCGTACTGTCCGTTGGCAGAGTCCAAACACCTTTGCTTGGCCTTGTAGTCGCCCGCGATGCCGAGATCGAAGACTTTGTCTCAAAGCCGTTTTTTCAGGTGCTTGCTCACCTGCTGACGGACCGGGGCGAGGAATTTAAAGCCCGCTGGCAACCCAGTGCAGAGTGCCTGCCCTGGCAAGATGAAGAAGGCCGAGTCCTGTCCCTGGCTCTGGCTGAAAACGTCGTCAGGCGTATCACACGACAACCGGCCACTGTGCTCAGCAGTAGCCGCAAACTCAAGCAGCAAGCCCCGCCCCTGCCCTACAATTTATCGAGCCTGCAGATCGATGGGGCAAAACGCTTTGGCATGAGCGCTAAAGCGGTACTGGACACCTGCCAAAGCCTGTATGAACGCCATAAGCTTCTGACCTATCCACGGTCAGACTCAAGATACCTGCCCAAGGAACACCTCAAGGATCGCAGTGTTGTGCTGAACGCCATCCAGCACAACAGCAAAGCCTTGGCCGATGCTGTTAAGTCCGCGAAACCCGACCTGGTGAGTAAAGCCTGGAACGACAAAAAAGTCGACGCCCACCATGCTATCATCCCAACCGCTCGGCAGATGGATATCAACAAGCTCAGCAAACCTGAGCGCGATATCTATGAGCTGGTCGCTCGGCAATATCTGATACAGTTCTATCCTCATTACGAATCGCGGGAGAGTCAGGTCGAATTGACCATCGCTGGCGGACATTTTATCGCCAAAGCCAACGAACCGCTGAAGCCAGGCTGGAAACAGTTATTCCCCGCTCGGGATTCAGGAACAACACTGCCGCAGGACGCGGCGCTCAACAGCCACCTGCCAAGTTTGAACCAAGGCGATGTCTGCCAGAGCCAAGCGGGCGAGATCCTGACCAGGGAGACCTCTCCACCCAAGCCCTTTGATGATGCCAGTCTGCTTGCCGCCATGACCGGTATCGCCCGCTATGTGAAGGACCCGCAAATACGCCAGATCTTGAAAGACACAGACGGCCTCGGCACTGAAGCCACGCGAGCCGGCATCATCGAGCTATTATTCACCCGTGGCTTCCTGCTTCGACAAGGCAAGACAATTCGAGCCACGGCCGCCGGCAAAGGCTTGATTTTAAGTTTGCCGCCGATGGCGACGACGCCCGATATGACCGCTCAGTGGGAAACCCTGTTGAGCGCGATCAGTCGCAAGGAAACCAGCTATCAGGCGTTCATGTCGCCCCTGGAGACTGCTCTGCAAGCACTGATTCAGCAAAGTCAGGTGCAGCTGCCTACCGGTTTGACGAATGTCCAGGCAAAGAAACCAGTATTTAAAAAGTCCCGCAAAAAGCAGCCGACCCCGCGTCAGTCTAAAACATCCAGCGCCTGAGCATTTACATCATCGTTCCAGATTGGTCATACTTCTCGCCACTCGACAGGGAGCGTCTTATGCCTGAGCCAGACACTGAAGCAGATTCTGATTTAAGATCAGATTTAAGATCTGATTTAAGATCTGATGAAAAGTCTGATGAAAAATCTGATGAAAAATCCGAAGCACTGAAGCAGTGGCACCGCTATTTTGCCATTGAGTCAAATAATCGAGCCTGGGACCTTTCGACCCGGTCGCGAACGCCCGCCGAAGATCTGGAAATGCTGCATTGTGCCCATACCGCTGCCCATCACTGGCGTGTCATAGGTGCGCCCCTGAACCAAATGCGTGCCACGATGTTGCTGGCTGAGGTGCATGCACAATGCCTACTCGGTGACTCGGCCTTTAAACTCGCCACCCAAATGCGTGACTACTTTCTGGCACCGGCCACTGTAAACTCGATCCCGAATTGGGAACTCGCACTCACCCACGCTATTTACGCTCACGCCGCCCTGGTCGCTAAACGACAAGACGAATATCTAATCTCTCACGCGGCAGCAACACAGGCAATTGCCGCCATCGAGCTGCCGGAGGATCGACAGCTGGTGTTGCAAACTTTTGATCAGATTCCAGTGCCGGCTGCGACCACAAAACCACTCTCCTTCGACCCTGGACCACCAGACTATCTGGCTGGCAATATCGCTGCCTGGCAAATTAATGCCACCCACTATGTGACGGCAGCAGAAAAAGCCTGGCTTGCCACAGAACCCTACTGGGGCGTCTACAGTATTCCCGACAGTCAGACTCATCTGCTTCCTAAGGACATGTCAGGCCTGCATTGCATTGAGTTAGGGTGTGGCACTGGCTATGTCTCTGCCTGGATGCGCCGCCGCGGCGCGACGGTCGTGGCGCTGGACCCGACGCCAAACCAACTGGCCACTGCCCGTCGCCTGCAAGCGCAACATCAGCTGGAGATCGAGTTCATCGAAGGCTTCGCCGAGTCTGTACCTTTTGCGGATGCCAGTTTTGACTTTGCTATCTCGGAGTATGGTGCAGCACTTTGGTCTGATCCCTATCGATGGATTCCCGAGGCTGCACGCCTGCTTAAACCCGGAGGTCAATTGGTGCTACTGACCAACTCGGCATTGATGACGCTGTGCGCACCAGAGTTCGAGGCCGATGGTGCAATACGCGAGCAATTGCTGCGTCCCTACTTTGGTATGCATGCAATTCAGTGGCCGGATAGTCCCGGCCAGACAGAGTTTCACCTCAATCACAGTGACTGGATCAGCCTGTTCTCGACCCATCGGCTGACTGTCGAGCGGCTGATTGAACTGCAAGTACCTGACGGTGCTACAACCCGCTATACCTGGGCGAATAGCGATTGGGGTAGTCAGTGGCCGCTTGAGGAGGCCTGGGTGGTGCGCAAGGCGATATGAGCTAAAGAGCAAAGCCTCAGACCAGGTTACCCACCCATACCCTACCTCGGTGACTGACACTCGCCGACCCGCAGCCAATTGTCGCCAACCAACGTTGAATCTGGCACTATTCCAACTACTGGCCTCGGCGCATTTCAGATAATTGATGGCATCGAGGCGCCCAATTATCACATTGCAGGTCACCATTCATGCTCGATTTCACTCAGTCACCCGCGCTAGACCAGGCTTTGGTCAATCCCGTTGTCTGGTCAAATGAAGAGAAAATTCACGAGACCCTGACTTGGCTACGGCAGCATGACCCGGTGCGAAGGCTGTCACCGGAAGGCTTTGAGCCCTTCTGGTCTATCACCAAATACGATGACATCAAGGCAATCGAAGCCAATCGGGCCTTTATCTGCGATCCAAGGCCAACCCTAGCACCCTTGATGGTGACTGAAGCGATAAAGGCCCTGACTGGCCGCAAACACCTGGTGCGCTCGTTAGTGCAGATGGATGACCCTGATCATCGAGCCTATCGCATGCTGACGCAAGGTTGGTTCATGGGTTCTAACCTGCGCAAACTCCAGTCTCGAGTCGATCAGCTAGCGACCCATTACGTGGATCGCATGTTGGATATGCAGGGTCGCTGTGACTTCGTCAAAGACATCGCCATGTGGTATCCACTCAGAGTCATCATGTCCGTACTGGGTGTTCCTGAGGAGGACGAGGCCTACATGCTGAAACTGACCCAGGAATTGTTCGGCGCAGCAGATCCTGATATTCAGCGTTCCTTTGAGATCACGGATGTCAACAATGTGATTCTTGATTTCGAAAGTTACTTTGCCAAAATTACGGAGGCTCGGCGCAGCCATCCCACAGACGATGTTGCTACCGTGATCGCCAACGCAAAGATTAACGGCGAACCCATACCGGTCAATGATGCCAATGGCTATTACATTATCATTGCAACTGCGGGTCACGACACCACCAGCGCCTCTACTGCCGGCGGTCTGTTGGCTCTGCTGCAGAACCCTGACCAATTTGCTCTGCTGCGATCTGATCCTGAGCGTTATCTGCCCACTTTTATTGACGAGGCTATTCGCTGGGTGACGCCAGTTCGTCACTTTATGCGCACGGCGACCCAGGATACGGAAATTCGAGGCAGAACGATTAAGGCCGGTGATTCCGTCATACTTTGGTATCCGTCAGCGAATCGAGATGAGGACATTTTTAACCAGCCATTCGAGTTCAGGGTTGATCGACAGGACGCCAAGCAACTGGCTTTTGGCTTTGGTGCGCATGTGTGTTTGGGACAGCATTTGGCACGCATGGAAATGACCGCGCTGTTCAGGGAATTACTCAAGCGGGTCAAGCACATAGAACTGGCCGGAGAACCCAGATACAGCCAATCGACCTTCGTGGGTGGCTTGAAGAACTTGCCGATACGCTTTGAGATGGCATGAGTAACACCAGTCAAGCTTGACTCCGACAACCGAGCCGCAGCTCGGTTGTCGAGCATTTGCGTCAACTATTCAACTCAGAACTGTTTAATTCAAAGTTCGCGGTCTACTATTTTTGTCTATAATCGCTGTCAAATATTCTGGTCAAAAATAGTGTCCGTTGAATACTCGGCTCGCAAAACGCTCACCCATTCGCCGATAGCCAGCCGGATTAGGGTGCAATAGGTCGGGCAGATCTGCTGCATCTGCCTGTCCAAATAAGACCAGGCCATCCAGATAATGTAACTGCGTGTCGCCTGCTTGTCTGCGCGTCATGACCAGCTCAGACATCAGCGTTCGAATACGCTTGAGAGACAAGGCACCCTGACGCAACTTTGTATCGCCCGAATGCGTGCGAAACTGGCCATTGGCATCGGCCAAGGTCGGTCCAGGATGGTCCTCAGCACTGGGACAATAGATCGGCGAAATCACAATAATAGGGGTCTGCGGCTGGCCTTCCCTAAGGGTATCCAGAAAACCGTGCAGCGCAGAGGGAAATACCCTTTCTCGCATGGTATCCCCGTTAACCAGATTGATGCCTACCTTCAATGTGATCAATTCTGCAGGCAACTCCCGCATGGCCCTGGCCACAAACTGATCGAGATGGCACTGCCCGGCAAAACCAAAGGACTGCAGATTGACTTGTTGTTGGCCGGCGTAAGCGGCGACAGCCGGCCAGGTGCCCGTTGGCGAATCCGCTTCCATACAGTGACTGATGGAGCTGCCATAATGGAGCCAGCGCGGCCTGTCATCCGTCACAGCTCGCACCAGGCTGTTGGCGGCAAGACGCACACTGCGAATTTCCACGAACGCATTATGCGGCAGCCAAAGCTCGTAGTGGTGCTCGCCGACGGGTAATTCGTCAAAGCGCACCCCGTAAGCCTGCCCTCGAATCAATTCAAATTCACCGGGCCTGGCTGGATTGAGTTTAATACTGTTGCCCGCATCCAGCGCAAGGTGACGAACCTCCTGATGATCAATCATCAAATCAAAACTCACCGACCGCGGGGTTGCGGGGGGCGTAAACATGCGGGTACTTTGTACTTCGAGCTCAATAAAAGCCGAGTCGGTCGTCAGCGAAAGCCTGACCCCCGATGGCATTCGCACTATCACATCCATGACCTCAGGCACCTGCGATCGAGTCCAGCCTGGCAAGCGACGGGGACTCAGGCCAGCCGGTCTCTGATCAAAGTCTAACGCACCTGAAAACTGAACACCGGCACTTAACAGGTCAGAGTGATTGATCAACATGATGGCTCCAGGACAAGCGGATAAAACCTGACTATAGCGATTTATCCTGCTGAGCACAGCAGCGACTCAGACATTGGATCACGCCGAATAGCACCCACAGCACTGACATAAACAAGTACCCTGCCGGATTCGGCAAGCGACAAAACCCAACCAGCGTCAAACTCCTCGGTAATCTGAGCGAATAGGAAACAGCGGGTTTTCACTGTCGCAAGGCAGATCTGATCGCTGATTTTTAACGGCTGCCATAGAAACCGGTAATTCAAAGGGTAACCTGCCTTCCGTATCGAGGCCCTCAAGAATGGTTGATAGCAGCAGGTCATCAGCGACGCCCAACTCCACATAGACGCCATCCAATTGATCTATGATGTCGGTGATAACGGCCGGCCGGCTCATCTGCAACACGGCGATAGTGGGCAATTGACTTGAAAGCGCCTGAAGTCGATTGGTTGCTTCTGCATTCGGCTTGAAGTCAAGGTCACCTTCCTGCTGCCGGCTACCAAAGAAAAAATGTGGATGTAACATTTGATGGGGCGTCGACAGACGAATGATTGCCACATCGGCCTCGTCCAAACTAGTGGCGTCCCCCGCTGCCGCACTGATGTTTTCGAGATAGACGCTCATGCCGGGCTTGATTGCAGTCGGCTGCTTCAAACAGATCAAGGATCGACGCTGAGCGTTTCGGCCCGCCATCACTGCCGCTTGCGAGCCCACAATATCTGCGGCGACCATCTCGTCTACCAGCGGGTTCTCAAACAGTCCCAGCTCAAATTTCGGTACCAGTAAGCGGTAGACTGCCTCATCGATTCGAGCCAGATCCACCAGACCCTGATCAATCACCCTCAGTAAAGTGGCGACATCCTCTTCTCCACCCAGCTGATCACAGCCCGCATTCACCGCCTTGGCAAATCGTTGGTCTCGAGTCAAAGATTCGACGCCCCAGGGCATACCTATATCATCGGGCGACTGCATCTGAGTGGGGTTAAGGGTCGCGGCTTTAGCATCGCGAAATATCGCCCAGTCGGAGAGTACAAAACCCTTGAACTGATGCTGAGCGCGCAATAATCCTTCGATCAATTGGGTT
>Ga0255783_10005355_pt1 | contig 11444 bp, 8 predicted proteins | sample 011ome_22_FD_179981 | JGI IMG/M metagenome (GOLD analysis project Ga0255783, IMG submission 179981) | Coastal salt marsh microbial communities from the Groves Creek Marsh, Skidaway Island, Georgia - 011507BT metaG (version 2) | ecosystem: Environmental > Aquatic > Marine > Intertidal zone > Salt... | reverse complement strand
GTATGTGTGAACCTTTAAAAATCTCAACTGAAATTGGCGCTTAACAGTTACGTTTTCAGACGCTTACTCAGCGTGGCCATTTTGGCTTTTTCGAGTACAGTAGCGTCATTCGGGCTTTACCTTTTTTAATAACTGGGACAGTTGCGGCAAAAACAGGTTGCCTCGTAGCCTTAATAACCACATAGTTCTAGGGGTAATCACAGGGAAGTGGTTATGGAAGGAGGCGCTGTGGAAACGCGTGGCAACAGTTTATTACGTACCAATTGGGGTCAGCCGTTTGGCATTGCGCTGGTCGGGGGCGCAGCGGCCTTTGCGCTTGAGTACGTTCGGGTCGATCCTACCTTTGGTGTAGGGGTTGCACTCTGGCTATTTTTTCCCCTTATCGTCTTATCGCTGTGTGGTGGCTTCGCCGCCATGGGTTCGGCAGCGGTGGCCGTCACCTTACAATACTCGTTAAGCGATTACGCGCTCTCTGCATTTGATGCCGCCATTTATCTGTTTACGGTTACCGCGTGTTGTTTCGTTGTTTGGCGCACCCGACAAATGCGCATTATCGATGGTGTTTTGCTGTCCTGGGGGGCGGTAATTCCGGCCAATGTTATTTATCACCAAGCGCTGTTTCAGTACGGATTGAATGCGGGGGTTTTAGAGCTTTCCTCGGATCTCATGTCCCAGCTCATTCCGGCGATGCTCGTTCAGTGGTTGGCCATGCGTCCGCGTCCGTTGGCGCCGATATTTCCGCGTCTAACCTCCACCGTAACAACTGAGCCACTACAGCTATCGGTCGTCGCTCGAACCTTTCGGTTGCCTACCGTTGTGCTTTTGGTCCTGGCATGTATTGACTTCATCGCGACCCAGTCGCTTTACGTCAGGGTTGAGCTGGAGCGGTCCTTGGCGCTCCAACGCGCCCAAAGCGCCATGGTGGCAGTACAGTCCTCTTTGGATAAGACCTCAGTCTTTACCCAAGTGACGTTGGAGGAAGAGGTTACTAAGGCGCTGTTGACGGCGTTAGCCCCTCCCGAGCCCTCGGCTGAAACGCAGGGTAGACCCGCTGAACAGGAGCTGCTCGAGCAGTCGGTAGCTTCAGGTCACGACAGCAGGAAGGTTTCAAGCCGAGAGCTTTTAGATGCTGGTGTGCGTGTTGATCTGGTGTTTGAGGCCGGTGATCTGCTTAAGGCCTCTCAGTCTGAAGTCATCGCCAAGCCCTCCACCCGAGAGCGCGACAGAAGCCCTCTCGATTGGGTGTATCAGCGGGAGTGGCTGGTTCAGGTGCCCGTCACTCTGGATTCGGGTTTAGGCGTCGTGAGGATTCGCGAAGATGTGGGTAGGCCCGTTGCGGTCAATTACCGCGCTATGGTCTGGGGTCTGCTGGCAACTTTTCTGCTCCTCGGGGGCTTACTTTCCGTTTACCAGCGCTGGGGTCGCCGTGTCGGCGAATCAGTGCGTCATAGTTTGGATCAATTTGCTGCTTGGCAGCCTGGTGATGTCATCTCACTCGCGCAGCCTGTTGAGCGGGGCCTTATTCTCGAAATCGATTCGGTGCGCGACAGTCTGCAGGGGCTTATTGATAAATTTAATGCCAACTACGATGAACTCAACCAGGTTAGCTCTGATCGGCAACGTTTGTTGGGGCAGTTGGGCGCCATTTACACTGCCGTGCGTGAACCCGTCATCGTCGTCGATGAGGGATTTCAACTCAATGAAGCCTTGAGCAACCCCGCGGGCATGGAATGGGGGCGTCGCTTGAAGATGGATTTTGCAGAGCTTGCGCGCGCCATTCCCCAAGTGGGGCAGCCCGATGCAGCGTGTGCTTGTGAAAGTCGATTTGCAAAGATTTTGCTTGGGGAAATACAGGGCCGGCAGGTGTCTGATAAATCGGCGGTCCGTTTGACCGATGGCGAGGGCAAAACGTCGGATTTTTATGTATCGGTCGGTGCCATAGAGAGGCGGTTGCCGGCTGATTCTGTGTCGGAGGAGCCATCAGCTCGGGGAGGTGAAGAGCCATCAGCTCGGGGGGGTGAAGAGCCATCAGCTCGGGGGGGTGAAGAGCCATCAGCTGGCGTTGGTGAAGAGCCATCAGATCGGGGAGGTAAAGAGCCATCAGCTGGAGGTGGGTTTGTCATTTTGCTCAGTGATGTCTCTGCACTGATTGCGGCGCGTAAAGCACTCGAGCATCAGTCCAAGCTCACTGCGCTTGGAGGTCTTGCCTCGGGTATCGCCCACGAATTGAATCAGCCTTTAAATGCTATTCGCATGGCGCTGGCAAACATGCAGCGGCGTATGACTTTACAAACACTTGATGGGGCGACCCTGGCGAGTAAGATCGAGCGGCTCGATGAGCAAGTGTCCAGAATGGGCGTGTTAATCAAAGCGATGCGCGCTTATTCCGCCGATGAAAATGTTAACCCCCTGCCCGTTGAACCCAATAGCGTGCTGCAGGACATTCTCACGACGATGAATCATGAGCTAGCCGATCACCACATCACCATAACAACTGAGGGCAGGGCAGAAAATTGTCGTGTTACAGCTAACCCTAACGTCCTCGGTCGGCTGTTCGCGGAGGTTCTGGGTAACGCGATCGATGCCCTCAAGGTCACATCGGATGGTTTGAGGGAGTTGGTCGTGCGGCAAAAAGGCGATGGCCGTGCGTGGGTTTTGGAGATCGAGGATAGCGGAGAGGGGTTTCTTGTCAGCGATGAGGCGAGGTTGTTTGAGCCTTTTTACACCACCAAAGATGATGTGAAACACGCCGGCTTGGGTCTCAGCACCGCCTGGCAAATCGCGCAGGATTTGGGCGGGGATATTGCGCTTGAGCGACGTGCTAATCGAACTGTAGCTACGATAAGGTTGCCCCTCGAATCAGCTATTGCCTAGCCGGGGGCCGCCTCAGACCGAGCTGTGTTTCTGCTCCCACGCCCAGGCGGTTGCCACAATCATCTCGATCTCGGAATGATGCGGTTGCCAACCGAGTTCCTCTCGAGCACGGGAGGCATCCGCGACAAGTCTCGCCGGGTCGCCCTCTCGGCGTTGACCCAGACGGTAAGGTATTGATTGGCCGACGATATCCTCGCAGGCGGCGAAGACTTCCTTTACCGAAAAACCAACACCGTTACCCAAATTGAAGGCATCGAATTGAGGGCCTTCAAGGCGCTGTTGTTCCAGGGCGTTCATGGCGCGAAGGTGCGCATCCGCTAAATCTTGCACATGTATGTAATCTCTTACGCAGGTGCCATCAGGGGTCGGATAATCGTCACCAAAAATAGTCAGGGGTTGACCGGCGCCTGATGCTGCTTTTAACGCAGTTGGGATAAGGTGGGTCTCGGGATCGTGAACTTCCCCAAGGGACGCATCTTCGGCGGCTCCCGCGGCATTGAAGTAGCGTAAAGAGACTGCTGCCATTGGCGAAGCCTCGCAGGTCGCTTTTAGCATATTCTCTACCGTTAGTTTGGTTTGGCCATAGACATTGATCGGTACCTTTGGGTGATTTTCTGTAATCCGATCGGTGAGCGGGTTGCCATAAATAGCCGCAGTAGATGAAAACACCACGCGATGCCAGCCGTTCTCCAGCGCGACCTCGAGAAGATTGGCTGTTCCTGTCACGTTATTTTGATAATAGGTAACCGGCGTCTTCGCCGATTCGCCGACCAGCGACTTGGCGGCAAAGTGAAAGATGCCGTCGATCTCGAGGCCACGCAGTGCATCCCGCAGCGCTGAGGGGTTCCGCAGGTCTACGTCGAGGACCACTTGTCCCTGAGTTGCCCAGCGGTGTCCGGTGGAAAAGTTGTCGAGAATCGTCGCGGTGTGGCCATGCTGCAGAAGCGCGCGCACCGTATGCGACCCCACGTAACCCGCACCTCCGGTTACCAGATAATGCACGCTTGAGTTGCCTTATGAGATCGGTGGCGATGCGCGCAGGCGTCGCCAGTAGTGCAGCACATCATACCCGGCGCATCGTGCAAACCCAGGCCAACTCTTACTCGTCGAGGAAGCTGCGCAGATAATCTGACCGTGTGGGGTGGCGCAACTTGCGTAGCGCCTTGGCTTCGATCTGACGGATACGCTCCCGGGTTACGTCAAACTGTTTACCCACTTCTTCGAGGGTGTGGTCGGTGTTCATACCGATACCAAAACGCATTCGCAGGACCTTGGCTTCTCGGGCGGTTAATCCCGCCAGCACATCTTGAGTTGCTTCTGTTAGCCCTTCCTCGGTGGCGGAGTCCACCGGGCTGGCGATAGTGACGTCTTCGATGAAGTCGCCCAAATGCGAGTCTTCGTCGTCGCCGATAGGGGTTTCCATCGAGATGGGTTCCTTGGCGATCTTGAGTACCTTGCGCACTTTGTCTTCCGGCATGTCCATGCGCTCACCCAGCTCTTCGGGGGTTGGCTCGCGTCCCATCTCTTGCAACATTTGACGCGAAATTCGGTTCAGCTTGTTGATGGTTTCAATCATGTGAACCGGGATACGGATAGTGCGCGCTTGATCGGCGATAGATCGTGTGATGGCCTGTCGAATCCACCAAGTGGCGTAGGTCGAAAACTTGTAGCCCCGGCGGTATTCGAACTTGTCGACCGCCTTCATCAGACCGATGTTGCCTTCCTGAATCAGGTCGAGAAATTGCAGGCCGCGGTTGGTGTATTTTTTCGCAATCGAAATCACCAGGCGCAAGTTAGCTTCAACCATTTCTTTTTTGGCGCGACGCGCGCGGGCTTCGCCCATGCTCATACGGCGATTGATCTCTTTGATCTCGGCAACCGACAGACCAATTGCCTGCTCGACATCGCCAATGCGGCGCTGCAATCGCTGCACCTCTTCTTTGTGAAGATTGATGCGCGCGCCCAGCTCTTTCTTGCGTGCGACGCGGGATACCCAGCGTGCGTCACTCTCGGAGCCAGTAAAGCTCTTGATAAATTCTTTGCGATCCATGCGGCACTCGCGCACGGCAATGCGCATGATTTCGCGTTCCTGCGTTCGAATGATCGCTAGGGCTACCCGCGGCTCATCGATCAGCGGATCGAATACACGGGGTGTTAATTTGAAAAACTTGAACAGCTCGCCCAGCTTTTCCATTTCAGCGGCCGCGTTCTTGTGTTTATAGCCGCTGGCGGTAATGGCTTTTTCGGTCTTGGTGCATTGACGCTTGAGGGCAGTAAATCGCTTCTTGGCTTCAACCGGATCTGGGCCAGTGTCGCCGCTATCTTCATCGTCATCGGTCGCATTCTCGGCGGCGGCGTCTGCCATCTCCTGTGCCGAGGGAACGTGCTCAGCGGGATCGAGGTAGCCAATAAGAATATCGGCGAGCTTGCGCTCCTCTTTGGCGATGAGGTCGTATTCGTTACACAGTTTTCGCACGACGCCTGGGTAGTAGGCGAGGGCCGCCATGAGTTCGCGAATGCCTTCTTCGATGCGCTTGGCGATCACGATCTCGCCTTCGCGGGTGAGTAGTTCGACGGTTCCCATCTCGCGCATGTACATACGCACGGGGTCTGTGGTTCGGCCGGCTTCGTTCTCTACCGCAGCCAAGGCGGCGGCGGCTTCTGCCGCGGCAATCTCGTCTGCCGAACGATCCCCTTCAGTCAGGATCAGTTCGTCGGTGTCGGGCGCTTGCTCGAACACTTGAATACCCATGTCGTTGATCATCTGGATGATGTCTTCGACTTGATCAGGTTCAGAGATATCCTGGGGTAGATGGTCGTTTACCTCGGCGTAGGTGAGGTAACCCTGTTCTTTGCCTTTGGCAATAAGTGCTTTAAGACGCGACTGCTGATGCACTTTGTCCTGCATGCTTAACCCTGCGTGTTTATTAGAGTGAAATAAGTTCGAGATTGTACCGTGGACCGTGAAATTGGACCATCGATGCACCTGAATTATTGTAATTTTCCTAAGATTTTAACCGGTTTGAGCAAAAAAACCGACTGAATCGTCGTGATTGGTCTCTTTCGCCTTCCAGAGTCGCCGCTTGCGGGCGCTTTGGCCCGCCGACGGGGCGAGGTAGCGAGGTGGGGCTTAAAGCTCCGGGGGCTAGCCATCAGCCATTTTGGGTGGGGGTCAGGCTTTACCCGTGAGTGCCCTGATCCTCCGGGTGGTGTCCAAGAGCTCCTGTTTTTCGTCGGCCGTCATCGACTCGTAGTTTTTTGCCTTTAGTTCAGCGTTCCGAGCGCGCAGTATTGAAAGCGCCTCTTCGTGAGTCACCCGAGTCAGCAAAGCCTCGAACAATTCGGCCTGCCCGGCATTGTCCTCTAAGGGTTCACGTCCTGCCAGCTCGGTCAGCAAGTTGCCTTGCGGCGTGCCATACCAAAACCCCAGCAGGGCAGCAGTGCTGATATCGGGCTGGGCTTGAACCCGTGTAATAAAGTCACTTAGGAGCGCGAGATCGTGCCGGTCGGCTTCCGGGAGTGTGTTCGCCTCAACGCGCTCAGCGAGTTTAGGATTGAGAACTAATAAACCCAGGAGGCGGTGTACCGGGTTGCGGCTCGACGGTATCAGGGTCTCGTCGGCGTGCTGAAGCGTGTTGTCGGAGTCGCCGGCAGCCTTCGTCAGCCATGCTGGAGGGCCGTCCTCGTCTCGATCACTCGGAGGCTCTTCGCTCCGAGGGTATTGCGAGGATTCGGCTGTCGGCCGCTCCCGCGAGGTGTCCTCACGGTGAGCGGCGATAGACGCTATGACCTCCGGCGGCGGCGTTTGTAGGCGCTTAAGGCTATCGATATCGATCCCGGTGCGCTCGGCCAACGCCTGATACATCAGGGCTTTAAAAACGCCTTCGGGAAGCTGCGAGAGAAAGGGCGCGGCCATCTTCGCGAAGCGCGCCTTGCCATCGAGGGTGCCGGTGTCGATGCCCTCGGCGAGTCGTGTAAATAAAAACGTCTCCAATGGGGTCGCTGTATCAAACAGGTGCTCAAGATGTTCACGGCCTTTGTCGCGCACAACGGTATCGGGGTCCTCGCCCTCGGCCAAAAACAGAAAGCGGGCTTGGCGGCCATCTTCCATCGCCGGGAGGGTCGCCTCCAACGCGCGAAACGCCGCTTTGCGACCGGCCTCGTCCCCGTCAAAGCAGAACACGACTTCTGGGACGTGGCGGAACAAGCGTTCCAGATGCGCCTCGCTGGTCGCCGTGCCGAGGGTGGCGACCGCGTAGGTGATGCCAAATTGGGCGAGCGCAATCACATCCATGTAGCCTTCGACTACAACAATACGCTCGAGGCTGCGCTCGGACTTTCGGGCTTGATAAAGGCCGTACAGTTCGCGCGATTTCTGAAAAACCGGTGTTTCAGGGGAGTTGAGGTATTTCGGTTTATCATCCCCGAGCACGCGACCGCCAAAGGCAATGACTCGGCCACGAGCATCTAGGATGGGAAACATGATGCGGTCACGGAACCGGTCGTAGACACGGTTCTTATCGTTTTTTACCAGCATGCCGCCGGTCATGAGCAGTCGCTGGGGGGTCTCTTGGTTGCCGAGCGTTGTCAGGAGATTGTCCCAGCCGGGGGGCGCAAAGCCGACACGAAATTGTCGGGCGATCTCGCCGCTAAGGCCTCGGCTTTTAAGGTAGGCCACGGCTCGCGAGGCTTGCTCATGATGACGCAAGCCATGTTCATAAAAACGAGCGGCTTGTTCTAGCTGCTCGAGCAGTGGGCGGTTGCTGTCTTGCGCCGGCTTTTCGCCGGGCCTGGCCTCTTCCCGGGGCACCTCCAGCCCGCAGGTCTGTGCCAGCGACTCGATTGCCTCGGGGAATTCCATGCGCTCGTAATCCATGACGAAGCCAATGGCGTTACCCCCGGCACCGCAGCCGAAGCAGTAGAAAAATTGTTTTTCAGGGTTGACGGAAAACGAGGGGGTTTTTTCGTCGTGAAAGGGGCAGCACGCGGAGAAGTTCTTGCCGGACTTTCGGAGTTTGACTCGCCGGTCTATCACCTCAACGATGTCGACCCGGTCGAGAAGGTCGTCGATAAATTTTTCGGGGATGCGGGCCACGGCGCGACGAGGTCGCTAGCCGTTCAGCTTGGCTTTGACGAGCTTGGAGACTTCACCCATGTCGGCCCGACCCTGTAGCTTGGGTTTGATGGCACCCATCAGGGGCCCCATCGCGGCCATGCCAGTGGCATCAATGCCCGCCAGTGCTTCATCGATCAAGGTTTCAATGTCGGCTGCGGACAGCTGCTCGGGCAGGAACTCTTGAATGACCGCGATCTCCGAATCTTCTTGGGCGGCGAGCTCTTCCCGGCCAGCGTCACGGTATTGGGAGGCGGAGTCTCGGCGCTGCTTAACCATCTTGTCGAGGATCGACAGCGCGCGCGCGTCGTCGATGTCGATGCGTTCATCGACTTCGACGCGTTTGAATTCGGCTTGAATGAGACGAATGGTGGCCAGTCGGGCTTTATCCCGGGCCTTCATGGCGGCCTTCATCTCCGCCTTGACGGTGGTGACGAGGTCGCTCACGTGAGGTGTCTCCGGATCTTAGTAGAGGCGCTGACGCTTGCGATTCTCGCGTGACACCTTCTTGGCGTGACGCTTAACGGCGGCGGCGGCGGCGCGCTTGCGGATTGTCGTGGGCTTTTCGTAGTGCTCACGCTTGCGCACCTCGGCCAAGAGGCCAGCCTTTTCGCAGGAGCGCTTGAACCGACGCAATGCAACGTCGAAGGGCTCGTTTTCTTTTACCTTAACTGAAGGCATTCAACTCACTTCCTGTTGGTTCTGTCGGCATGGGTGCCGAGCCGTTGTTCTTGTCCGAGCCAAAAAAACCGGCCCGATACGTCAAAGGGCGCGCAGTATAGGCGCGCTGGGGGGATTTTGCAAAGCCAATCAACGTGTTAGTTTTCCCTCCCTTTCGGCGAATTTGGGTAGTAAACGTGCGGGTATTGGGCATTGAAACCAGCTGTGACGAGACCGGGATCGCGCTTTACGATACCGAGCGGGGACTGCTTGCCGACGCCCTCTACAGCCAGGTGCCCGTGCATGCCGAGTACGGTGGCGTGGTGCCCGAACTGGCCTCCCGGGACCATATTCGGAAGACCCTGCCCTTGGTGGAGCAGGTCCTCAGTGAGGCGGGAATACCCAAAAGTGACCTCGATGCCATTGCGTACACCGCCGGGCCCGGCCTCGTTGGCGCCTTGATGGTGGGGGCCACGTTGGCGCGCTCCATGGCGTTTGGGCTCGGGATTCCAAGCCTTGGCGTTCACCATATGGAAGGCCACCTGTTGGCACCGCTGTTGGCTGAGGATCCCCCGGAGTACCCGTTTATTGCGCTTTTGGTGAGCGGCGGCCACAGCCAATTGGTGCGGGTCGACGGGTTGGGGCGCTACGCCTTGTTGGGCGAATCGCTCGATGATGCCGCTGGTGAGGCCTTCGACAAGACTGCAAAGCTGCTGGGGCTACCCTATCCGGGCGGGCCGCAGGTGGCAGCGCTTGCCGAGAAGGGTGATCCGGCCCGGTTTACCTTCCCACGACCCATGGTTAAACATCCCGGGCTCGACATGAGTTTTAGCGGGCTTAAGACCCACACGCTGACCACCGTGAAAGCTTGCCGAGAAGAGAGCGGACTGACCGATCAGGATCGGGCAGATATTGCCTGGGCTTTCCAGCAAGCGGTGGTGGATACCCTGGTGATCAAGTGCCGCCGGGCTCTGGTGCAAGAGGGTCTGAAAACCCTGGTGATGGCGGGCGGAGTAAGTGCTAACTCTCTTTTAAGACATGATTTAGAAAGGAAGCTTCAGCCAGACGGGGTATCGGTGCATTACCCATCCCTGCGACTCTGTACCGATAATGGTGCCATGATTGCCTATGCCGGCGCCTTGCGGCTGGCGGCGGGCCAGCGAGATCCCCAAGATGCTGAAGTGCGCGCCCGCTGGCCCATGACCGAGCTTTCACCCCCGGAGGCGGCGTAGTGGATACGGTATTCATTCGGGGACTACGGGCCCAAGCGGTGATTGGCTGTTATGACCACGAGCGCACGATTCGCCAGCCGCTGATTATCGATCTTGAATTGGCGACCGATGTGGCTAGCGGTGCCGCGACCGATCAGCTTGAGCATGCTTTGGATTACGCGGCGATATCCCAGCGCGTGATTGCCGAGGTCGAGGCGTCGAGCTATCAGCTGATCGAAAGTCTTGCCGAGCACCTCGCGGGCCTCATTAGAACCGACTTCGCTGTGCCCTGGTTGCGGGTGGCGGTGACAAAGCCCACAGCGGTAGCCGAGGCCGACGCTGTCGGAGTGGTCATCGAGCGAGGATCGCGATCCCAAGCTGCCGTTTAATGCTCGAGCCGTTGTTAAAAGTATTGTCGAGAAGTACTGCTGGAAAGGGGCGGTGAGGACCGCCGAGAGGAATTCACCTCCCCAGTACAGCGCCGATCGCACTGATTTGCCCGACCCTGATGGCGTCACCTAACCCGGGGCCCGTGAGGCCCGTATCGGCATAGTCGCTGGCCTTGACCGACTGTGCAGCAATGCAGGCAGAACGCAGTTGTTGGCAGCTCGAGTGAACGTTGGCCGTTGTCCCTTCCAGCGCCGCAAGCGCTTCAAGAAAGTCCTGAAACAAGGCATCCCGGCGCAGGGCATCGAGACCGCGCAATAACTCAAGACAACCGGTGGGGTCCGCGAGCGCGGCCTTGGTGCGGGGCCGCCAGGTGCAGACCCTGTCAGCGAGGTCACGATAGTGATTGGGGGCTTTTATACGGGTGGAGCAGTCGATAGCACGCTCAGGGGGTAATTCCGACAGCAAGATCGCCCAGCGGCATGGGCTATTATGGGTATGCAGCGAGGCGACGGCGAGTCGATCGATGCCAGAAGTCACTGCGATTTCGGGAAAACAGTGGACCAGTGCGCCGCAGTCCCTCAGCACCTCAAAATAGACTGCCGGATCGCGCTCACCCAATGCCCGCTCGGTCTCAATCCACACGCGCTCCGCTGGCAAATGCCCGAGTTCCCCGGAATCTGAGAGGGTTTGCATTAAGGTTTGGGTTTCCACTGCGACGGTAAAACCGAGATGTCGGTAACGCGCCGCGAAGCGGGCAACCCGCAGCACCCTAAGAGGGTCTTCGACAAAGTTCGGGGAGACGTGTCGCAAGACCTTGGCTTCAAGGTCGGTCTGGCCCCCATAGGGGTCGATGATCACGCCGTCGCGATCTTCGGCCATGGCATTGATCGTGAGGTCCCGCCGCGCCAGATCCTCTTCGAGGGTTACCGAAGGATCGGCGTGCACCGCAAAGCCATGATAGCCATGACCGCTCTTACGCTCGGTGCGGGCCAGCGCATATTCCTCCTTGGTCTCGGGATGCAAAAACACCGGGAAATCCTTGCCCACTTGGGTATAACCCTCGGCGAGCAAGGCCTCGGGGGTGCTCCCCACGACGACCCAATCGGTCTCCGAAAAAGGAAAGCCCAGTAGGGTATCGCGCACGGCGCCGCCAACTCGATAAACCGTCATCGCGCCTTGGCCACCTCGCGCTTCTT
>Ga0255783_10005343_pt1 | contig 11458 bp, 15 predicted proteins | sample 011ome_22_FD_179981 | JGI IMG/M metagenome (GOLD analysis project Ga0255783, IMG submission 179981) | Coastal salt marsh microbial communities from the Groves Creek Marsh, Skidaway Island, Georgia - 011507BT metaG (version 2) | ecosystem: Environmental > Aquatic > Marine > Intertidal zone >... | reverse complement strand
CACGCCGCCGTGACCAAAGATATGCTCTTCGTGTCCGCAGTTGCTGCAGATATGGGTGGACATATTTTCAACCAAGCCCAAGATCGGTGTTTTCAACTGATTAAACATCGCGATCCCGCGCCGCGCATCGAGCAATGCTATGTCTTGCGGGGTGGATACAACAATTGCCCCATCCAACTGTGATTTCTGTGAAAGGGTCAACTGTACGTCGCCCGTGCCAGGTGGAAGATCAACGATCAACAGGTCAAGATCACCCCATGCAACCTGAAACAACATCTGTTGTAGGGCACCCATCAACATCGGGCCCCGCCACACAACAGCCTGATCCGCATCCACCATAAAGCCCATCGACATCACTTTTACGCCATTTGCCTCAAGCGGAATAATGGTTTTTCCGTCTGGGCTTGCAGGACGTCCTGTTGCCCCCAACAAGCGAGGCTGTGACGGACCATAGACATCCGCGTCCAACAATCCCACGCGCACGCCCATCGCGGCCAAGGCACAGGCCAGATTCACGGAAACGGTGGATTTTCCAACCCCGCCCTTGCCAGAAGCAACGGCAATCACGCGTTTTACCCCTGGTATCGATTGCGGACCTGCCGGAGCGGGTTTTTTGGGTTTGATATCGGGCGGTGGCGCTTTGGTCGCATGCGCGGTCAACACCATATTCACCGTTTCGACGCCGTAATCGGTTTTCAACAGCGTTTGAACCTGTGATTTCACGACTTCGTATTCAGACGCACGCGCAGGATCAATTTCCAATACAAAAGACACCTTTGTACCATCAAGGGTTAAACCACGCACCATATCGGCGGTGATTAAATCCTTGCCTGAAACGGGATCTGTCACCGCACGAAGCGCTGATGTGACCTGTTCTTTTGAAATGCTCATGACTGCGTCCTTTTTCACGACTTTTCACACACATAAACCGCGCAGATGACATTTACACCCACGCGGCCCCAAAAATCGCATCAATTTGATTATTTAACTTTGATTTGGCCTTGAAGCTTTGCGCCTTTGGCGGTGGTCAAAGTCGCATATTGCACATCCGCCAAAACGATCCCTGTGGATGAAATCGACAGGTCGTTGGCACCCACTGTGCCGCTGACTTCACCATCAACCGTCAGGGTGTCACAGGTAAGCGTGCCGTGGACTTTACCAGAATTTAGAACCTTGATCGCTTTCGCTTGGATTTGGCCTTTAACTTCGCCATCAATTTCAATGTCGCCATTTGATTTGAGTTGCCCATCGATTTTCACATCCGAGCTTAAAAACGTTTTGGCCATGTCCGCCCCCATCTGTAGTGTTCGGCGCTACACTGCAAGTTTTCGCAGTAATTGCAAGCGCAAAGGGCGAAAAACCACCGATCGCGCTCAACGCGACCAGACCAACACCCCGATAAGCCCGAACCCGATCGACATACCAAGTGTTATGATGTTGGAAAAGGCTCCGAATGTTGCAAGCGACCCCATCCAAACCCCGATGGCCGCGATCATGCAGGCCATTCCGATCACCTTGAGAAAAAGACCGGTCAAAACACCCGTTTCTTGTTTTGTGTGTTCAACTGTATATGCCATCTGTCTGTCCCCTTTTACCTAGCTTCACAGTTGCGCGGAAATGCGACCCAAATGCGGCGTGAATGCAGTCATTTTCGGGTTTCGGCCGTGACTGTCAAAGCTGCCGGCATCAGGTCACATGCCTTGCACCTTTTGCGTTGCCTTTTGCGGCGAAACATGTCATTGGGGCGCATCTTTCGCGAATATTATTAATCGCGCGGTCTCTCGTGGGTGGGTGCGAAAGAAATAAACCCGACCCTATGAAACGCGCCAGACAAGATCGGAGCAAACATGCCTTTATATGAGCATGTCTTTATCTCGCGTCAGGATCTCTCTAACGCGCAAGCAGAAGGCCTGATTGAACATTTCTCCACAGTATTGAAAGACAATGGCGGCAACGTGATCGACAATGAATACTGGGGCGTTAAAACAATGGCCTATAAAATCAACAAAAACCGTAAAGGTCACTATGCGTTCTTGCGCACAGATGCACCTGCAACAGCGGTTGCGGAAATGGAACGTCTGATGCGTCTACACGACGACGTTATGCGCGTTTTGACAATCCGTGTTGATGAACATGCCGAAGGTCCTTCGGTGCAAATGCAAAAACGTGACGACCGCGGCGAACGCCGTGAGCGCCGCGCATAAGGCAAAGGATCTAAGTAATGGCAAACAAACCATTTTTCCGTCGTCGCAAAGTATGTCCATTCTCAGGCGATAATGCACCTGCGATCGATTACAAAGATACGAAATTGCTGCAACGCTACATCTCTGAGCGTGGCAAAATCGTGCCTTCTCGTATCACTGCCGTTTCTGCAAAGAAACAGCGTGAATTGGCCCGCGCAATCAAACGCGCACGTTTCTTGGCCCTGCTGCCATACGCTGTGAAATAAGGAGAATTTGATATGCAAGTTATCCTATTAGAACGCGTTGCGAAACTGGGTCAAATGGGCGACATCGTTGATGTGAAACCAGGCTATGCACGTAACTTTTTGCTGCCACAAGGCAAAGCGCAAACAGCATCTGACGCAAACGTAAAAGCGTTCGAAGCCCAAAAAGCGCAGCTTGAAGCACGCAACCTAGAAAGCAAAAAAGAAGCCGAAGCCATGGCTGCAAAATTGGACGGACAGCAATTTATTGTGATTCGTTCAGCATCCGACGCTGGCGCGCTTTACGGTTCTGTGTCTCCTCGTGACGCAGCAGAAGCAGCAACAGAAGCAGGCTTCTCAATCGACCGCAAACAAGTTTCTGTGATCGTACCAATCAAAGAATTGGGTTTGCACGCGATGGCCGTGAAACTGCACCCAGAAGTCTCTGCAACTATCGTCATGAACGTCGCACGTTCAGTCGAAGAAGCGCAGCTTCAAGCCTCTGGTAAATCCATCCAAGAACAAGCAGCAGAAGATGAGGCAGCAGCCGAATTTGAAATCGCTGAGTTGTTTGACGACATCGGCGGCGCAGCTTCTGATGACGATGGCGACATCGACGCATAAGTTTCGATATCGAATACATGAAACGCCCACCCTTTGGTGGGCGTTTTTTTATGTCGCGGTGATTTGACATAGACACTCTTGTGGCTTGGGCGTAATCAAAGGCACCGATTTGATTGAGTGTAAACAATGACGCATCCTTCGCCAAAATCTGAATTCATCCAAGGCATTATGGACCAGTTGCCCCTGCAATTGGGCGTGGTGCCCTTTGGTCTGGTCTTTGGGGTTTTGGGAATGGCCAGCGGGCTGAGCGCATGGCAAACCATCCTGATGTCGTCGGTCATATTTGGGGGCGCGTCGCAGGTTGTCTTTGCCCAACTCTGGATGGCAGGTGCCGCGCCGATCATCGTTGGCAGTTCGGTGGCCGTATTGAACCTGCGCCACGTGCTCTATAGCGTCGCTGTGGCGAAATACCTGCGACTCTTGTCACTGCGCTGGCGCATCTTGCTTGGGTATTTATTGACTGACGAGGCATTTGCCATTTCGATCAAACGCTTTGAACACGATCCCACACCACGCAATGCCCATTATCATCTTTTGGGGTCGGGTGTGACGCTTTGGGCCTTTTGGCAGCTATCAACCATTGCAGGCGTGGTGTTAGGCGCCACCCTACCCGCGCATTTGAATTTGGATTTTGCCATTCCGATGACATTTATCGCCATCGTTTTGCCCAGCCTTCGGCATGTGCCGCATGTGTTGGCGGCGGTCTCGTCGGGTTTGGTGGCCGTCTTTGGTCAATCCCTGCCCTATAACCTTTGGATCATCGCCGCGGCCATCACGGGCATCGTTATTGGGGCGCAGGCTGAAAAATGGAAGGCGCAACAATGATTTGGGCCATTATGATCGTCACAGGCTTTGCCACATTCTTGATGCGGTTTTCGATGTTTTCGGGGCTCATTCACCGCGCATTGCCACCCGCGTTGGATCGGTATCTGACCTATGTTCCGATTGCCGTGTTATCAGCCATCATCGCAGCATCGGTTTTCATTTCACCCGAGACACAGATGCCCACAATCTGGAACACCCGTGTTTTGGCGGCCGTCTTGGCAATGGCAGTCGCCTTTCGCACCAAATCTGTCATTGCGACCCTGATTGCGGGTTTGGGTGTATTATGGGTATTGGAAAACCTGTTTTAGGCAATCACAGCCGACCGAACATGCGTTCAGACGGGTGTTTTTATATTAAATTATGGGAAATGGCAGGGGCAGCAGGGTTCGAACCCGCGACCTACGGTTTTGGAGACCGTCGCTCTACCAGCTGAGCTATACCCCTATTGCCGGTGTGGATACGATGCTTGTTCACCAAGTTCAAGTGTGAATCCGCACCGATTTGCAATTTTCACAAAAATTGCTATGCGCATTGGATTTGGGTTATTGGCCTCTCATTGCAGCATCGTCAAGCATTTGCACCAACTTTTGTCCGATCAGATCATGCGCCTGTTCTGACAGGCCCGTGCCGCGATGGCCGAGCGGTTGGGTAAACGTCACATGCTGCCCCAACTGCGCAAGGTCAGAGGGCGTCACCCCAAGCATATCATCAATTTCATTTGTCTGCCGGCCACGAGGGGCGGACCAAAGAATTGCCCCCCCTGCCCATGCAATCAAGGTGCGCATTTTATCCATCCAACTGTTTTGCAGATCGTCTTGAATAATTTGAAACCGCTCTTGATCGCACAGCAACAACTTGCACAAAAGATGCTTCGTAAAATGACAATCGGTGAAATCAATTTCGGGATATAACCGCACAAGATCCGGCATCGGCCGAATAAAGCGGTCATTGCGACGGGGATGGACCTTGTAATAGCGGTTTGAGTGATTGACGCAAGACGGGGCTTCGATGATGACACGCTCGGCCCGTGCCACAAGTGCCATCAAATCACTGTCCGCCATCACCGCATCAGGGCCAGAATGCGCAATCCCCATGTTGATGATCGGCACCTTGAAATGTCGTTCAAGCTGTGTCGTGAAGGGGGTCACGATGTCTTCGGCATAGGTGTTTGCGCCACCGATACTTACCCAGTAAGGACGATCCGTTCGCACACGTTTTCCCCGCAACAAGAACCGCGATTGACCATATTGACATACCGAAAAATCGACAGGGCGCATGCCCGTTGAGACATAACTCATTCTTCACCACCTTTTTCTACCCAAAGTCAGATTTGCACGATTCGATTGCGAAAGAGTTAATCACCTCGTCTGTTTTGATGTCTTGCCACTGGGGCGGGTTTCGCACTAAGGTCCAGTCAAGTTTGAAAGGATTTTCCATGGCTATCAAATCAATCGGAATCGTGGGTGCGGGACAAATGGGCAATGGCATCGCGCATGTCTTGGCCTTGGCAAAATATGATGTTGTGCTGAATGATTTGACCCAAGACAGTCTTGATGCCGCGATCGCGCGCATTGATAAAAATATGGAGCGTCAGGTCAAAGGTGGCAAAATTACTGCCGCAGAAAAGGCAGATGCGTTGGCGCGCATCACACCGTCGCTTGCGCTGCGCGACGTGGCGCAATCTGATTTGGTGATCGAAGCCGCGACCGAAAACGAAGGCATCAAACAAAAGATTTTCGATGCGCTTTTGCCCGATTTGAAACCCGAGACGATTTTGACATCCAACACATCGTCAATTTCAATCACCCGTTTGGCCAGCCGCACAGACCGGCCCGAAAAATTCATGGGGTTCCATTTCATGAACCCCGTCCCCGTGATGCAATTGGTCGAATTGATCCGCGGAATTGCGACCGATCAAGACACATACAAAGCCTGTTTGGAAGTTGTCGAAGCGCTTGGTAAAACTGCCGCAAGCGCCGAAGATTTCCCCGCCTTTATCGTGAACCGCATTTTGATGCCGATGATCAATGAGGCCGTTTATACATTGTATGAGGGCGTCGGATCCGTTCAATCCATTGATTCATCAATGAAATTAGGCGCTAACCATCCAATGGGGCCGCTTGAATTGGCTGACTTTATCGGGTTGGACACGTGTCTGGCCATCATGAACGTTTTGCATGATGGTTTGGCCGATACCAAATACCGCCCCTGCCCTTTGTTGACGAAATATGTCGAAGCCGGATGGCTGGGCCGTAAAACGCAACGCGGGTTTTACGATTACCGCGGCGAAACGCCGGTTCCTACGCGCTAAGGCTTTAATCCAAGGGTTTTGTCGCGCAACCAGGCGACAAAACCGCGTGGATTGCTTTTCCATGGCTCAATTTCATCGATGCTGATCACGTCGCCAACAATGGGGCGTTGAGGTTTGTTCAACGCGTGTTTGATTTCAAACAACAGTAAACTTTGCCGCAATGTTGCGGAAACCTGCGCCGCGATTTGGTAATAGCGTGAATTTTGTCCTTGAAAGAAAATTGGCACCACCTGTGCCCCGGAACGAAAGACCATCTTGGCGGTAAACGGGTTCCATGGCGCCTCAACCGCATCGCCAAAAAACGTTTCGCTGTTTGCGACCTTGCCCGATGGAAACAAAACGATCACGCCCCCGTGTTTCAAATGCTCCATCGCTAATTTGCGCATGTCCAAGCTTTTTTCCAAGGCATCGTCTTCGTGATCAAACGGGACTGGAATCATGAACTGATCAACCTGCGCCACCCCAGTTAACAAAGACCGTGTGAGGATTTTGTAATCTGTGCGCACGCGTCCAATCAACTCGGCCAAGACCATCCCATCGACCAAACCATGGGGATGGTTCGACACGATCACCACAGGTCCTGTCGCGGGAATTTTGGCGATTTCATCATCCGGTGTCGCAAGATCGATCTCCATCACACCCAAAGCGCGCGCCCAAAATGGTTGACCAAACGGCATGCCCATCTCTTCAAATTCTTGGACCTTTTTCGCCAAGGCAGGTTTCGCCGTCAGATATTCGATAGCTTTGATTACAAGAACTTTAAACGGATTAGAAAATGTAGTGGAATACGACAATCGATGTTTGTCATATTTTTGAAAATCATCTGTCACTCAGTCTCCCCCAGAGGCTGTGGTTATTGGTCCTCACCAAAGCGTGCCGCGACCAAGTGTTCAAGCGCCTGCATCAGCTCTTGCGCTTGGGTGCCGCGCGTTGTCACATCGATCGATGTCCCCCGCGACGCCGCCAACATCAAAAGGCCCATGATGCTGTCGCCCGACGCGTCAAGCCCGTCTTTTTCGACGATGGCAGAGGCATCGAATTGTTCAACAACCTCTACAAATTTGGCAGAGGCGCGGGCATGCAGACCTTTTTCATTGATAATATTCAATGTCTTAGAATGTGTTTGTGTCATATGAATTTACTGACCTTTGACAAAACGGGTATTTAGATATTTGCGCCCCGCTTCTAACGCGGCCTCGACACTGTCGTTTAACGAATGCTTGCGTGTTTTGGCAAGTTTTATCAACATGGGCAGGTTTGCCCCGTATAAAATGCGTCTATTGTCTGGTTCGCACGCCTTAAGCGCCAAATTCGACGGGCTGCCCCCAAACATGTCGGTAACGATGATCACACCATCGCCCGCATCCACAGTTTCTGCGGCAGAACATATTTCGGCTTGTTTCATCGATCGATCACAATCGGCCTCGATCGCGACGGCGGCAATTCCGGTTTGCTTGCCGACAACATGTTCGACAGCGGCCACATATTCTTTGGCCAAACCTCCATGCGCAACGATGACGATACCGATCACGCCAACACCTCATACATGTCCCAACTAGGATGCAATTCGCTCTTTTTCCCTATGTCTAATAGACACTTGCCACCCTTCCTGTGCAAGGTCATTCGCCAAAAGTTCCGTAAGGGTAACCGAGCGGTGTTTACCTCCCGTGCATCCAAACCCTATTGAGAGATGGGTTTTGCCTTCATCTTTGTAGGCTGGCAACAAAAAAAGGCAAAGATCACGGATTTTTTTATAGAATTCATCAAAATTGGGATCTTGTTTCACATAGGCCTGAACGCGTTCATCCTGACCGTCAAAGGGGCGCAGCGACGGTTCCCAATACGGGTTGGACAAGAACCGACAGTCAAACAACATATCGACCCCGCGTGGCAGCCCGCGTTTATAGGAAAACGATTGCACTGACACCGCCAAACCCAATGAGCCCTCGGTCGAAAAGAACCCTGTGATTTCAGATCGAAGATCATGGGGCGACATATCGGTTGTATTGATCAAGATATCCGCACGCGCCATGATCGGGAGCATCAAATCGCGTTCCCGCTCAACCCCGATGATTGGCGTTTCGGCAGGTGACAACGGATGACGGCGGCGCGTTTCGGAAAAACGACGCACCAATACTTCGCTACTGCAATGGACGAACACAAAGCTGACGCGCACCCATGCCATATCGGTCAAGGTTTGCAGCATGTCCAACACGCCATGGGTCGAAAATTCCCGATTTCGTGAGTCTAGTCCAATGGCAATTTTTCGCGGAATGGATCTGTCTGAGACGATGGCCGGCAACAGGCTTATGGGCAAATTGTCAATTGTTTCAAACCCGATGTCCTCTAACGCGCGAATTGCGGTGGTCCGGCCTGCACCCGACAACCCTGTAATCAAAACCAGTTCGATTTCAGGCGCTTTTGCTGCGATTATATCTTGTGTGCTGTCAGAGGTCATTGATCTGTCCATATTTCAGCAAAAGATAAAGTGAATGCGCAAACCCGTCCAGACCCGTTTTTGAAATGACAGGAATGTGAACGCCTGCGATTTCGATACTCTGCGGATCAGGATAGCGCGATGCAGGGGCGCGCGCCAAATCAACGACATAGCAAACCTGCGTTTCATCGCACATCGGCGCGTTCAGAATACCGATCCCGCGCGCCTCGATGCCCTTGGGCAGCGTCGCAGGACGTGTCGCAATCAGCACCCCATCGCGGGCGATGGCACAACACCGATCATCCGACACAAGCCGCGCACCCAAGGTGATTAAGTGAATGGCAAGCGTTGATTTTCCCGCGCCAGATGGGCCCAAAATCAACACACCGCGCCCGTCCATATCGACACATGTGGCATGCAAATTCGTTGGGTCGAGTGTCACAAAGGCAACCCGACCACGAACCGCGCTCCAAGAGGCGCAGACGTGACATCAGCCTGCGTCGGACGGATATTTTCCGCCCAGATCACACCATCATGCGCTTCGACAATTTGCTTGGAAATCGCCAAACCCGGACCCGAATTATTGCCAAAGTCATTTGCGGGGCGTTCGGAATAAAAGCGGTTAAACACTTTGGTCAACGCGGATTCAGGAATTCCGGGCCCTGTATCCTCGACGACCACCAAGACGCGATTTTCACGCGTGCGCACCCAAATTCGGATCGCATCCCCATCTTGGCAAAAGCTAATTGCGTTCGAGATCAAGTTTACAAACACCTGCGCCAAGCGCGCCTCAAGCCCGTTGATGATCACAGGATGGTCCGGCAAATCTGTAATAAAATCAATACCTTTAGATTGCGCTTCTGATCCTAGGTAGTTGGCCAAGTTTTCGATCAAACGCAGCAGATCAAAGGATTCTTGGGTCTCTTTTACCAATTCGCTGTCCAAACGCGACGCATTGGAAATATCACTGACCAAGCGGTCCAAACGTCTGACATCATGATCGATCACGTCCAGCAATTTGTCGCGCTGTTCTTCGTTTTTGGCATAGCGCATTGTGCCAACTGCCGACCGAAGCGAGGCAAGCGGATTTTTGATTTCATGTGCAACATCGGCTGCGAATTGTTCATTGGCATCAATACGATCATAAAGCGCCGACACCATCCCCCGCAATGCCCCTGACAACCGACCAATTTCGTCAGGCCGCGCAGATAAATCGGGGATACGAATGCGCCCAGGCGACACGCTGGATGAATTTTTCTCGCGCCCCAACTCTGCAGCTGTGGCCAGATCATTTAACGGGTTTGAAATTGTCGATGCCAAAACGATGCTGAGCACGATGGACACCAAGGTACCAATGATCAACAATTGAAACACCCGTTCGCGTTCCGATTTCAGATAACGATCAATTTCGCCGGACGCGCCAATCAAAACAACAGCGCCAATAATTTGCCCGTCATAGTCGATGGGCGCAACGGCGGACACTTCGGTCACATTCGGGCTGGGACGAAACGTGTCATAAGCAATTTTACCCGCCAACCCGAAATTCACCGCAGTGCGCAGATGCGCTATGCGCGCCTCTGGCGCGTCTGGCAAGTTTCCGAGGCTTGGAATAACACGGCCAAGCGTGCGCCAAATCGCATCCAACCCATTGGAAATGGGGGTAAATGGCGGCTTGGACGCTGTTGCAAAGCGCCCGTCACCTTGGCCCTCAATCTGGGACAAGACGGTCAAGGTGGTGTCAAAAATGAAAACCTCTTGCCCTGCGGAAACATCAACTTGGGCCAAATTGGCGTCAACCTTGGGCGTGATATCAAGTGTCGCATCATCCAAGGACGCCGACACGATGGTTGCCAACATCTGTGCGTCAGAAACCATGGTTTCGGCGCGTTGCATCACCAAACTGTCGCGCGACGAATTCAGGTAAAGCACACCGATGATCAAAAGGTTCAGCGCAATCAGATTGAAGGTGACAATTTTACGCGTCAACGGAGACCGACGAAATGTCCAAAACCCACGCTTGCGGCGCGAGCTGTCCAATTCATCGGAAACATCGCGTGCCTTTTCCCAATCTTCGCTCAAGACAACATCCGCCTGATCCTCGATCCGGCGCGACGTGTGGGGCAATCCATCCAAGCTAGCCATTCACCTATTCTTCGTTGTAGCGATAACCGATGCCATAGAGCGTCTCGATGGCGGTAAAATCATCGTCAACCGTCCGCATTTTTTTCCGCAAGCGTTTGATGTGGCTGTCAATCGTGCGGTCATCGACATAGATCTGATCGTCATACGCCACATCCATCAACTGATCGCGGCTTTTTACAAATCCGGGACGCTGCGCCAAAGCTTGCAGCAACAAAAACTCTGTCACTGTGAGCGTGACATCTTTGCCCTTCCAACTGACAGAATGGCGCAACGGGTCCATGACCAGTTCACCGCGCACCATAACCTTGGTTTCTTCGGTCTCGGGAATAATCGCGCCGTCCAATACTTCATTACGACGCAACAAGGTTCGGATCCGCTCGACCAAAAGACGCTGTGAAAACGGCTTTTTCACATAGTCATCCGCCCCCATCCGCAGGCCTAGGATTTCATCAATCTCGTCATCTTTAGACGTTAGAAAAATGATCGGCATATTCGTTTTCTGGCGAAGACGTTGCAGCAATTCCATCCCGTCCATGCGCGGCATTTTGATATCCAATACAGCCATATCTGGCAGCTTGCGATTGAACGCATCGAGCGCCGATTGACCGTCATTATATGTCTCAACCTCGAACCCTTCGGCTTCGAGCGTCATTGACACGGACGTAAGAATATTTCGGTCATCATCGACTAACGC
>Ga0255783_10005342_pt1 | contig 11460 bp, 8 predicted proteins | sample 011ome_22_FD_179981 | JGI IMG/M metagenome (GOLD analysis project Ga0255783, IMG submission 179981) | Coastal salt marsh microbial communities from the Groves Creek Marsh, Skidaway Island, Georgia - 011507BT metaG (version 2) | ecosystem: Environmental > Aquatic > Marine > Intertidal zone > Salt... | reverse complement strand
ATCAGGAAATCCTATTCCAGGGACAGGTACATAGGCCATGAGCAACCAGTAGCCTAAGAGGGCGAGGATACCAAAAAGCCATTGGGTTTTTCTACTGGTGTATATAAACAGTAAGGCACAACCCAAGTAAACAAAAGCAATACGAGGTAAGACTCCAACCCAACGGATACCCTCAAAATTAAAACTCGGCCACAACCAGAGAAAAATCCCTACCGCATATATTTTTAGAGCCCTCCACAAAACTTTTTTGGTCAATTCTGTGCGGCTTTTACCTCGTTCTTGTTGTTTGTTCATAGAGAGGACTATGGAGACTCCTACAATAAAGAGAAAACTCGGAAAGACATAATCTGTGGGGGTAATACCATTCCATTCCGCATGAAGTAGTGGTGCATAAACGTGTTCCCACGAACCTGGATCATTTACTACGATCATCAGGATAATGGTCAGTCCTCGAAAGATATCTAAAGAGAGTAAGCGTTTGTTTTCCATAATAATTTAGTTGATTTGAATACTATTTCCACCCCGTCCGTTTTCATCGAATGTTCTCAGGGTTACTGTTGCCGACTCTGAAATTTTAACTGCTTCGGTATATAGCGGGTCTTTTGTACTGGGTATAGAACCGTCAAGGGTGTAATGCACACTAAGCCCAGGAAATTGTTGTCGTGCTTTAAGTTCTCCATCCTCAATTATAGCTCCCGGTTTGGGAAGGTCGAAGGCGAGTTGACCCAGAGCAGCTGTTGCTATGGGGAGTTGACGCTGTCCAATGGTGTTGACTAAGCTGTTCCATGAAGCATTTAAAAGAGGGAGTTGCGCTTCGGCTGTTGGCTGTTCTAGCCAAGTTTCTTTAGGTCCCCAAGCTCGTTGTGCGAAGACGATCATATTGGGCATCAGCATACGGTCAAATAGTTCTTCTGAGGTTGCGGTTTCCGTCCATAATTGAGATTGTATCCCAAGAAAATTAGGGAGTGCCTCAGGAAGAATTTGTTCTTTGGTTGCAACCTCAGCATCAGTAATACCAAGCTGCTGAAGTTTTACTTTATTGGCAAAAACATTTAAAGGTTCTGTACCCCAACTGTCTTTGTAGTTTACAAATCCCGACCAATTTAAACCGGTATTTTCCATGTCTTTATCGTCTGCCATATCAAAATAAAAAGCAGCAGAATTACTCATAATGGCTTTAAATCCTAAATTATTGAGACGGTAAATCATGTCTTCCCTTCCTGCTCCCCAGATGTTGTTCCATACATAAGGAATAAAATTCAAGTCCTTTAGATTTTGATTGACTTCAATTTCCGATTGACTTTTTTCACTGTGAACCAAAAGTACATCTTCCCAGCCTGCCATTTCGGCGCCTCCTTGGCTGATGATTTGATTGATGCGTTTGACATTGGCATCGTACAAACTTTGGTAGGAGTCAATTTGTGGATGTTCCTGGAGATAGGCATCACAAATGGGTGATTTACGCCAAACACCGTAGGGAAGTTCGTCAGCACCAATATTGAATGTCTTCATAGGGACAGTTGCACTGGTGTACAAAGCTTTGATTTCTTCAAAGACTTTAATAAAAAAACGTTCTGAAGAGGGATCGCAAATGCAAATGGTATTGTCGTGAAACAATTGAGCAGAGGTGTATTCACTTTCGTCTTCAGGGTCGTGAAGGCGGAACTCGTTTGCAGCTTCTTCATCTCCTGCTTTGAGGAAGTTGTCGTATCTGTTTTTCATGGCCACTATGGCTGCTCTAGCATGAGAGGGAAAGCTGATCTGGGGAACCACATCAATCTGTCTCAATTTTGCTTCTTTTAAAATTTCAATATAGTCTTCTCGACTTAGGAAACCCGAACCTGAGTTCGGGTTTTCTCCTGAACCGGAACCGTACATGGGAAAAAGTCGGTCACTTTCATCATGGGTAAACCCTCGCTTGCCTCCAATATCGGTGAGTTCTGGTAAACCTTCGATTTCGATACGCCAACCTTCGTCGTCACTCAGCCTTAAATCCAAAAGATTGAGTTTGTAAAAAGCCATATAATCTAAAATTTGTATGATTTTTTCTTTTGGATAGAAGTTGCGTGCAAGATCCATCATAAATCCACGATTCTGAAATCTTGGTGCATCCTCAATAGATACTAAAGGAATACCACTTCCCTCTCTTTCTGCAACAAGTAGTAATTGATGTAGTGATTGCAGTCCATAAAATAGACCCTTAGTGCTTGCTGCCTGAATTTCAATTTCGTCAGCAGTAGCATTCAATTGATAGGCTTCTTCAGCTAAAGAGGGATTTTTTATGAGTTGAATTTCCGCCTCGGCACTTTGTTCTAGAGCAATTTTTAGCCGAAGTCCCTTTTGTAGTTGTTTGCTTAAAAAAGCACGGTCAACTTCAAAAGAGCCAAAATTGAGCCTTAGGGTTTCTGTCAACGGATAATTTCCTTCCTTAAATTCCATTTTTTGGGGTGTGGGAACAATCCAGTGGAGTGCCTCTTTGGCCAGAGGCTCGATACCCTCATAGGTCGAATACCGATCAGCCGCAGTTGGAATGTTGAGGTTTTCTAAGCCTTGGGCATCTTTCCAGAGAACGGTATGGGCTAAATCAAAACTGTGATCCGTTTTAGCATTGTGAACAAAAAATCCAACGGGCCCCATGACCAAACGAGTCATGATGCCGGACTGAAGCACAGAAAACTCCAATTGCTCCCCGGGATTTAAACTGTATTCCTCCCCAAAATTCAAGACCCAATATTGACTGTTTTGAGTCGGTTTTATACTCATTCCCTCGGGAAGGCTCTCCGGTTTAATAGAACCAAAAAATTGATTCCAATGCAATGACCATGCTCCACCTTCCCAAACCTCTGGGGTTGGATTGTGAATGCTAAAGAGTACTTCCATTTGATTGTTGGGGACGTCGAAGATATTGACCCTAAATACCAGTGGATTTGTTTCTTCAAAAGGGCTTTGGCATTTGAGCAGCAGAAGGAGAGTAAAACAGTATAGGAGAACTTTTTTCATTTTAATCAGTTTTGACTAAATTAATGAAAAAACAACATTCTCATTCAACCACCTTAAAAGCTTTAATGGCTTTATTGGGTTCTATGATGGAATAGCCTTCCCAAAAGTCCGGGTCATATTCGGTTAAGTTCACCGGTAGAATCCTGGGCGCCTCCTTAATTGCATCAAAAGCTTCTTGACTGATGGGGGTGGTCTCAAAGACAACCAATTGGTATTTTTGATATTGACGGGTTGCGATGTCCAAGTCCATTTTAAGTTGGTTTTGTTTATTCCGCCCCTTGACCACTTTATTTTTTTCCGTTATAACTAAGGGACGCTCAAAACCTCCTTTAAAGCCTGAATTAAATTCTAGATATTCAGCACTGTATTTTCCATTTAACCCCTTTTTAAATTGGACAATAACTTCTTTAAGACCCTCTAAATATGAAACTCCTAACAGGCTAAAATCTGATATATTTTGAATGTTTTTATATTCCAAACGGATTAATGCCAATCGGTCTGCGTCTACAAACAGCCTTCCCGCAAAGTCTGCATTTCTTTTGGGAGAAAAGTCTAAAATATAGACGGGAGTATCACCAAAAAACGTCAAATTGTTAACTGTAAAATTATATTTTGATGCTTTATTAAGAATTGAAATATTAAGCTCATGTTCTTTAAATAAATTTTTGAGCAGGTTTGTAAGCTTACTTTTTTTCCAAGACAGAAAATCCTTTTTTCTATGTAATTCTTTTTCTTCAGCACTAAGGGTGTCTTGTTTAGCTGAATTGATTTCATCTGGTTCCAATTTAGTTCCTATGATACCAGATCGCACTTTAAAATAGGAAGTGGATTTAACATTTTCTTTGATGATGGTATCAAATAGTTGTTCTGTATTTTTAAAGATGGCGGACTTCTCTTTGTCTTCTAAATCCAAAGCTTTGTCAAGCTCCATTTTTTGATTATCCTCGGTGTAATCTCCGTAAAGTGTGCCCGCAAATTCTTGATACCATTCATTGGTTTTAGGAATTTTTCTGAAAATACTGTCCCAAAAAACCTGATTAAATTCCTCGATAGTCGTTTTTTTGATGTTCAAGTTTAGTTTCTCAAATTTTGAATTTCCTGTTTCCCTAAAAAATACTTTTTTTTCAGTTAGTCCCAACTCGTATTTTTGGGGAATATCTTCTTGAATTGCCTTTACAATTTCATCGGCACTCAGTTGTTTGTTGCTTAAGATTACAGAGTTTAAAGCAATGGCTTTAGGCGGTAGATAAAAAATGCTGTCTTGAAGTTGATCTAAGGAAAGACTAAGGGTTTTATAGCCCATACAGGAAATAAACAAGGAATCTTTTAGGACTTCCTCAGCCTTATAACGCAGGCGGAAACGTCCTTCTTCGTTAGAGACTGCTCCACTACCGGATTTAAGATAGATACTGGCAAAGGGGATGGGTTTTTGATTGAGGCTGTCTAACACAAGTGCACTGAGTTCTTGAGAATAACTAAAGTAGCTGCTAAAGAGTAAACAACTGACTAAAAAAGAATTGAGGCTTTTTTTTATTTCTTTCATCGGTCTTATTTTTTATAACTGCTCTTGTAGGCTTTTTATTTCATCGCGAAAGTTGGCTGCCTCGATAAAGTCAAGGGATTTTGCAGCTTCTTCCATAGACTTGCGCAGTTCTCTAATTTTTTTCTCTATCTGCGGCTTGGTTAAATAGCGATTTTGTTCTTCGGCTACCTTGCGGGCTTCCAATTCTTGAGCATGAGTAGCTACTGAGTTTTTTGCCAAGGCACTGTCCAAGGATTTGTTTAAGGCCTTGGGGGTAATGTTGTTGACTTGGTTGTATAGGACTTGTTTTTCCCGACGGTAATCGGTTTCATCTATGGTTTTTTGCATGCTTTTGGTAATGGTATCGGCATACATGATGGCTTTACCGTTAACATTACGTGCTGCACGCCCAACGGTTTGGGTGAGTGAGCGGTTGGAGCGTAAAAAACCTTCTTTATCCGCATCCAATATGGCTACTAAAGACACTTCTGGTAGGTCCAAGCCTTCTCGTAAAAGGTTGACGCCAATCAACACATCAAAAATTCCTTTCCGCAGGTCTTGCATGATTTCTACCCGTTCTAAAGTATCCACATCACTGTGAATATAGCGGCAACGGATTTGCGCTCGACTTAAGTATTGAGTCAGCTCCTCTGCCATACGTTTTGTAAGGGTAGTGACCAAGGTGCGTTCGTCTTGCTCGGTGCGTTTTTGGATTTCTTCCATCAAATCATCGATTTGATTTAAACTGGGGCGTACCTCAATCACAGGGTCTAGAAGCCCGGTAGGGCGAATGATTTGTTCTACATAAACTCCTTCTGTCTTTTCCAATTCGTAGTCGGCTGGGGTTGCGCTGACATAGAGGACTTGATTTTGAAGGGCTTCAAACTCTTCGAATTTTAAAGGACGGTTGTCCATAGCAGCGGGCAGTCTAAAACCGTACTCAACCAAATTTTCTTTTCTACTGCGGTCTCCACCGTACATGGCGTGTACTTGAGAAACGGTCACGTGACTTTCATCTACAATCATCAAAAAATCCTCAGGGAAGTAGTCCAGCAAACAAAAAGGACGACTTCCAGGAGAACGCCCGTCCAAATAGCGAGAATAATTTTCAATGCCGGAACAATAGCCCAGTTCTCGAATCATTTCTAAGTCAAATTCTGTGCGCTCTTGCAGGCGTTTTGCTTCCAGAGGTTTGCCGATCTCTCTAAAGTAATCGATTTGTTTGACCAGATCGTCTTGAATTTGAATGATGGCATTTTGGAGTATGTCTGGAGAAGTCACAAAGATATTGGCAGGGTATATTTTGATGCGGTCAAACTGTTCCAAACGCGTATTGTCAATCGGGTCAAAGGCTTCAATCTTTTCGATCTCGTCGCCGAAAAAATGAACTTTATAAGCGATGTCTGCATAGCCAGGAAAAATATCAATGATGTCACCCAATACCCTAAAGTTACCCCGCCCAAAATCTGCTGTGGTACGAGAATACAAGCTTTGTACCAAACGGTGCATCAGCTTAGTCCTTGAAATAGCTTGATCGCGTTCGAGATAAATTACATTTTTTTCAAATTCTGCTGGGTTTCCAATACCGTACAGACAGGAAACTGAAGCCACTACCAAGACATCCCTTCTGCCTGAAAGTAGGGCAGAGGTTGTGCTTAGCCGAAGCTTTTCAATCTCTTCATTGATGGAAAGGTCTTTTTCTATATAAGTTCCCGTAGTTGGAATATAGGCTTCGGGTTGGTAGTAGTCGTAATAGGAAACAAAGTATTCCACTGCATTGTTTGGGAAAAATTGTTTGAATTCCGAATAGAGTTGTGCAGCTAATGTTTTATTGTGAGCCAAGACCAAGGTTGGACGCTGAAGTTTTTCCACCGCATTGGCCATGGTAAAGGTTTTTCCTGAACCTGTAACTCCCTGTAAGGTGACGTAGGGATCCTTATTTTCAAACTGGGAGACAATCTCTTTTATCGCTTGAGGCTGATCCCCCGTGGGTTTAAAATCTGAAACGAGTTGAAATTGCATGATTTTTATTCAAAAGGCTAAACTACAAAATATCCAGAGGAGAACTGTGGTGCGTAGCTAAAGAATACTACAAATCTCGACCTTTGAGTAAGCTGTAAGATCCCCAGATAAAGAGTGCAGACCAGACCAGGACTACTGTAATATTTAAAAAGGAAACACCGTAGTCTTTGGTAAAGCCCTCACCGAGTTGATCAGCTATATTTTGAATAGCTGAAAGTCGAGTAAAGGGTTCAGTGATAAGGTTGCCTATGGATCGTAGGGGAAAAAATTTAATCACTTGTTCTGCACTGAGTTGTGGGATAAGATCCGAAAGCCTCCATCGCAGGAGTCCATAAGCAATGCCCTCAAAAACCTGCCACAAGGCAAGAAAACCAAGTGCAAAAGCTGAGCGTTTAATTAAGATAGCCAAGAACAAACAAAAACTAAAAAAGCCAAACAGCTTGACCGCATAGGCGAGGAGGTATTCAAGTTCTGAAAAGATGATTTGAAATTCGTTGTAATCTGAATAAATCCCTCCTAAAATTAAACTGATGATAAAGACTAAAAGCGTTGATATCCCTACAAAGGCGGCTATGGTATAAACTTTGGACTTTAAAAACTCACCCTTACTCATTCCATCTATGAGGTTTTGCTTGATGGTTTTATAGGAGTATTCATTACCAATCATTCCCACAATAACGATGGCAAAAAAGATTTTTAAAAGTGCAATGATAAAAGTGTTGAAATGCCAGATGTAAGGAAAGTTAAAAATCCCTTGCTCTGCCAAATTGAATTTGATCGGTCCAAATTCCACATTGATGGTACTCAATATAGCAATGCTAAAAATGAGAAGAAAGTAGCCAAACATCAATACCCTAGAGGTCTTGTTGTGCCAGATTTTATAGAGTTCGATTCCTAGGAGACGCATTTATTTGGATTGAGTTAGGGTTAAAAACTGATCCTCGAGTGAGGGTTTTTTCTTTGCCAGATGACTGACAAATATTTTAGCTTCAGCCAACTTCTCTGAAAGTTCCTCTGACTCTAATTCGTTTTTTAAAAAGACTTTAAGCCCATTATTTTCTTCTTCAATAGATTCTACTTGGGCAATCCCTTTTAGAAATTGTTTGAGGCTATCCAGATTTTTGGCTTTTAGTTCAAAATAGCCGTAGGTCTGGCTAATTCCATCCACGGATCCTTCATAAAACTTTACACCGTTTTTAAGAACGATTACTTGATTGCAAACTTTTTCAACTTCATCTAGCAGGTGTGATGCCAATAGAATGGTGGTACCGCTTTTTGCTATTTTAATAATTAATGCCCTGATTTGATGAATTCCCTCGGGGTCGAGTCCGTTAGTGGGTTCGTCTAAAATCAACAGCTCCGGATTATTCACTAAGGCTGCAGCTATCGCCAATCGCTGTTTCATCCCCAAGGAGTAGGTTCTAAACTTGCTGTGCCTTCTGTCCCACAGTCCTACCAATTCTAACTTTTCTTGTATGCTGTCCGTCTTGCACTGTTTGATTTTACAAATCAAATTAAGGTTTTGAAGGGCAGTCATATACGGGTAAAAGTTCGGTCTTTCGATGATGGCACCGATCTTTTTTAAGGCCTGATGGGTAGTCAGTGCCCCTCTATACCACTGAAAATTTCCACTTGTGGGATTGACTACGTTGAGTACCATTCCCAGGGTGGTGGACTTGCCACTTCCGTTAGGCCCTAAAAGACCGTAAACATTTCCTTTTTTTAAAGTAAGGGAGAGTTGGTCAACAGCCTTAAGGCGTCCGTATGATTTACTGAGTTGGGTGAGTTCGAGTAGGTTTTCTTCCATGCTGTTGTATTACTCTTATAACGATCAAAGGACGGGTTTGTTACAGAAAAGGTAGTACATTTGAGAAAATTAGGTATGACAGAAAAGTTAATTTCTAAAAAAAAACCCTTTTATCCGATCTCTACAGAGCTAAATGGATTTCTAAAATCCTACGATCGGTGGATCAACACGCCTATTTTTTACGAAGACTTACTCCGATTTTCAGGTTCAGTGGCCGTCTATGATAAACACGATAACGATACCCTCTGGGTTCGCGTTTATTATACTGATAGTGAACGCAGGGAGATTGATTACAATCTCAAGAAAATTTATACGCTGCTACATTCCGATGGAAATGAGTCAGGAATCCATTATTTGAATGTAGATGCCATTGACTATTGTACGTTTGGGAATTCCAAACCTTTCCGGATCAAGATCCGTAATGTCCTTAACGACAACTTTACCTATTACTACCTAAAGAGAACTGATGCCTCTCGGGTTTACGGTTTGGAGTTGGAGCATATGCTATCCCCATATAATTTAAATTTTCTCGTCAATCAAAGTACGCTGATAGAAGAACATATCGCAGGGATTCCAGGGGATCATTTCATCAAAGAGTTCTTGCCTCAATGTACGGATGCTGAAAAGGCTCAAATTGCGAAAGAGTACGTCAAGTTTAACGAAAGGAGTATGATTCGTTTGCTGGGGGATATGCGCGCCTACAATTATGTAGTCGTTCCCACCCACGATTTTGATCAAGTAGTATATAAAATTAGACCTATAGACTTTGATCAGCAGTCATTTGAAGGAAAATTGAGTGTGTATCGTCCGCAGTTTTTTAAAGAAAATAAAGCACTGATGGATTTAGTGAGAACCAAGCTGAATCACAACTCGATCAATCAATATAAAATTGAAGAGCGTTCCATCGTAGCTCGAAGAATCATCAGCTCAGGTAGTCGTCTCCAAAGTTTGGTTCGTATTATGCAGTCCGAAACGCTAACATTGCAACAAAATCTAGAACGTCTGCGTCAAGAGATTTTTAAATTCACCAAAGACAAAGCATTCAAGCAAAGTGAGTCTATGGGTGATATCATGCAAGCGAGTTTGCGTTTTGTTCGTCTACATTATGAAAAAGTGGACATGCACAATTTGTTCTAGTAAAAAGCGCTATCGTCATAGTCTTCTGAATCTTCATCGTCAAAGTCAGCTTCCTTTGCATTTTCTCCACTAAGCTCACTTTCAAAAAGTTTTTCAGGAGCTTCTTCCGGCACCTCTCCTTGAGCGTGAATGAGATTGGGATAAGTGGTTCCTGTAATGGTTTCTCCCACTTCCATTAATTCCACAAAAAAGGTCCAAAGGTTTAGAAAGTCATAGACATAGATGAGGTGGTGTTGGTCGGCAGAAATCACGCTATTTAAGGCTTGGTCTTTGCAGCTTTCCTGTGAGGGATCCATGGCCTCGAGAGGCATTTCTTCACCTTGAGCCCACTCTTGATCGGAGCGGTAAAAGGATGCCATTTCGTTTCCTAAAAAACCAAACGCCTGAGTAATGGCATGGTGAAGGTCTTCAAAAGTTGCGGTTTCTTCTATTTCAATATCCCTTAGGACATCTTCTTTAACATCTAAAATAATTCGAAATCTATAGATCATGTTTTTCTTTTAACGACAAATAATAAATAACTCTGTGCACCGAATAAAAGTGCGGCTAGGATCAAATGAAGCGGTTGGGAAGAAAAGGGAAAATCAAAATAGTACATCCATATTCCGGTCAGTATTTCTAATCCAATAAGGGATACTATTCCCTTAAATACTAGCGGTATATAGTTATTTTTAAAGAACAGATACCCCCAATAGAGGTGGACTAAAAGTACTGCAATTGAAAAACTGCGGTGGATGTAAAATAGTAGTGGAGCCTCTGCAAGCCAAAGTGAGGCTTGGGTAAGATCCAAGGCGTGCATTTGCTCGTCCACAAATTGTCTCACCTGAGTTCCCATTGCAATTTGTATCAGGCTGAGTGTTAGTGCGATCAGAGCCAATCCTTGAAATTTTTTAATTTGGATGAGTTTGGGTATATTTTTTTGTTCTCGACTCAACAGATAGACCAGCAATAGGACAATGAGTAAAGCCATTGCCATATGAATACTGATCTTATAGGGGAGGAGGTTGGAATCCACTACTGTTTTTCCTAGCCAGCCCTGAAAGCCCATTCCCAAGACTACGAGTAATGATCCCAGGGTCGCTAAGGCATCTGATTTAAATCGCCATAAGGCACTGATCAATAACAAAAGAGTTGCCAATCCAGCGAGAGCTCCCAACAAACGATTGATGAATTCAATCCAAGTATGGGTGGGGTTAAAAACTGCATAGTCGTGCTTGGTGTATGCTTCCCAGTTGGATGCGTTATAGTTTTCTTTGGAAGTAAAATCTTCTGCGGCGACACGCAAACTTTTCTCCACAATTATGACTTGTCCGTTTTGGTATTGGTGATTGGGTTTCCAAACCAACTGCGCACGCTCTGTGGGAGGTATCAGATAGCCAAAACATTTGGGCCAGTCAGGACATCCCATACCACTTCCCGTCATTCGGACTACAGCTCCAGCAAATATGACCAGATAGACTAGGCTTAAACTGAGAATTAAAAAGGGTCTATACAGATTTTTCATGTGGCGTCAATCCTAGTTTTTTTCCTTCCTCTTTCATACGCTCAAAAGCCGCTTCAAATTCATTTGGAATTTCTCCCTCTAATATCGCTTCCTTAATGGCTTCTTTAATGATGCCAATTTCTCTACAGGGATGTAAACCAAAAAATTCCATAATAGCCTCACCACTCACGGGAGGTTGAAAATTTCTCAAGTGGTCTTTTTCTTCTACAGCGACTATCTTTTCTCTTACCAATTTAAAATTGTTGTGATAGCGCTCAAACCGTTTGGGATTTTTAGTTGTGATGTCTGCCTCACAGAGGGTGATTAAATCGTCTATACTTGCCCCTGCATCAAAGACCAAACGACGAACAGCAGAGTCGGTAACTTGTTCCTCCGCGATAACAATAGGACGTGAACTCATCAATACCATTTTTTGAACGAATTTCATTTTTTCATTCAAGGGCATTTTTAGGCGTTTGAAAATTTTAT
>Ga0255783_10005341_pt1 | contig 11461 bp, 12 predicted proteins | sample 011ome_22_FD_179981 | JGI IMG/M metagenome (GOLD analysis project Ga0255783, IMG submission 179981) | Coastal salt marsh microbial communities from the Groves Creek Marsh, Skidaway Island, Georgia - 011507BT metaG (version 2) | ecosystem: Environmental > Aquatic > Marine > Intertidal zone >... | reverse complement strand
ATTTCAGCTTAGAGCCCAAAGTGACTGTCCATAGTCCTATCAGGGGCAAAACTTGCGTGGATGGATCATCCAGACGAACGAGTGTGAGGTGTCCATCAGATCCTGCATGTCGTGAAATCATGATGTCTGCTTTCACCCTCGTACTCACTAATGCTCACTAAACGCAATTTCAAGCATCGCTTTCTGAATAGCGTCAGGCATGCCCGGATCGTATTGACTATGGGAAGCCCCCTTTACAATCTGACATGTTTTCTTCATCGCAAAACTTTCACTGTCAGTTCGCTCGTCCGTATCTGCTTTGCCCTCTAATAGCTTTTCGATAACTTCGTAGGCAAAAGCGGGGGGGCAGAGCATGTCGAATTCGCCGGTGATCAATCTTATTTTTTTCCGTAAAGAGCGAACAAGTTCCTCGCGACTTTCAATAACACGCTCACCATCTCCGTTGATTTTCGCAACTACTGTCTCCAGAAAGTTTTTCGAGTTAATTGAAGACGCATGCGAATTCAAACTCTTGTAAAAGCTCAAACCCAACTTAACAATATCCTCATTTGAGGTCAGTAGCTCGATACTGGTTGCGGGGGGATTAGCATTGTTGGCACCTACAGTGGCGCCCAGAGCATCCCACTTCAACCAGCTTACCGCTGCTTTTTGACTTTCCTCTGAGCTATCGCCCGTCATCAATTCCCAATATTTGTTTACGAGTTCTAACCCGGGATTTTCAGATTTTTCCAATCTTTCCAAATCAGCTCGTGTCTTGTACCCAACATGCCCGATGAAATGGCGCCACTGCGCAGGATAATACTTTCCCTTGCCGTTTCTACCGTCTCCATAGTCGTGGTCCAAATCCTGCTCCCGAATCAGCCACAATCCGCGCAATACCAAACCGGAAACAGTACTCCCGAAATATTTGGCGGCATACGCCAACCCTAGAGTAGCGCCATTCGAACCGCCATAAACAACTGCCCATTTGTCGATACCAAAATGCTGCCTTAACACTTCACAATCGGCGATGTTTGCGTCAATGCTGGTGGAGGTATAGGTACCAGTAACCTCTTCAATTTTCGATCGTCCCCAACCGCGTTGATGAAAGTAGATTATTCGAAACTTAGAGCGTATCTCTTCGCTCAAAATATCCAACCTGTGCTCTTCATTTTCCGCTGGTCCCCAGCCGCCGTGCAGGACCAGCATCGGTGCGCCGTCTGGGTTACCGAGTTCGACGGTATACAGCGAGAGACCGGTTTTTACTTCGACCATTGATGTTTGTGAGTTGTGAGCAATCTGAGATACCATCCTAGATTTCCTGAGCAATTTTCGACAAGGCACTTTAGCTTTACTACGAAGCTTGCATGTATGTTATCATATAATCTTGGCGACAGATTACCTATGCATCCCCATTCTCACTTGGCGGAACGAAAGCTAAAGAATGATATACTCCTCCCACCGCAGCGGCTTGTTGCATAAAGCAATCACTCCACTATACATCAGGAGAACCGTTTTCGGGACCGCTTTATAATTTCAACCTTAAAATAAGTATATGTAATTAAATAGAAGTATAGAAAGTACGACGTCCTCTCCTGGGCACCAAGTATTCAACTTAGTTAATTGATATCATTAATTTATTATTTCTAACTTGAAATCAGGTCCCACGCTTAGTCCCACAAGTAACGTGGGCCGAATCGTGTAAACAAAGCGTTAGAATAAAAAGAACTTCAATGACGACAGATCCGACCAATTTAGCAATCTGAGAAATGATAGGTTTGGTGAAACAAAATATTGAATTCACTCTGAAAAAAGACAGATTTTTACATTGTCTGAAAACTAAGCAGCCGTTCGGATCACACGTTAAAAAGTCGGCAAATTCCCCCACAGCAGTCGTTAAATGATCACGCAGCGAATGGCAGCTGAGAGCCCTATGCGACCAATGCCGCGGCGTCATTAATGCCAGCTTCCCAAATAATCGTTCGCCGGTTATCTATCTTGGACTGATAGCCACAATCATTATGGCTGCGAACGCTCTGGCTTCAGAAGCCCAACCATCATTGCCGAAAGGGCAACCATGAACGCCGCTACGCCAAGCATCAAGGGAAGCCCACCAATCTGATAGGTAAGGCCGGATAATAACGTTCCTGCCAGACGGCCCGCCGCATTGGCCATGTAATAGAAGCCTACATCCATCGTGACCCGCTCTGCCTTGGTGAAAGACAAAATGAGGTAGGAGTGAAGTGATGAGTTCACCGCGAAAACAATGCCGAAGATCAAGAGCCCTGCCAGGAGGCTGATCGTCAACCAAAGCTGCGGCTCGCCCGCGATGATCGCAACGCCTGTTAGAATGGCCGGAACTGCGGCGAGTCTCCACGCCCAATCGCGTGCGACTTTTATCAGCTCATCTATGGGCCGCGTCTTTGCGCGCAAAATGCGCGGGGCGTTGGCCTGTATCAAGCCATACAGGATCACCCAAAGTGCCATGAACGTGCCGATCAGAAAGAAGGCCGTGCGATTTCCCACGGTTGTACCATCCGAAAGGACCGCATAAAAATAGATCGGAATACCAACAACAAACCAGACGTCGCGCGCGCCGAACAGGAACACCCGAGCGGCACTCAGCCAATTCACGTTAGCTGAATTTGAAAATACTTCAGAAAACTTCACGCCCTTGCGGCCCTTAGGCAGACCGGCGGGCATGGCTATCAGGACAGCGAGCAAAATTACAACCAGAATAGCGGCCATCCCAAGCATCGACCAGACAAAGCCTAGCGTGGCCAGCAGTGAAGCCCCGAGAAGAAAGCCCAACCCCTTCACCATGTTTTTTGAACCGGTAAGGATGGCGACCCAGCGAAACAGCCCTCCCTCACCTGACGGTGCAAGCAGTTTGACGGCGGACTTGGATGACATCTTGGCAAGGTCCTTTGCCATACCGCTCGCGCCTTGGACCAGCATTACGTAGACAACCGACGCGCCGACCACCCATGTAGGATCAAGTTGCGCCATGGCCAACAACGCCAAAACCTGCAAGCCAAGCCCTGCATAAAGTGTCGATGTCAGCCCGAACCTTGCAGCAATCCATCCTGCACAAAGGTTAGTGACCATGCCTGCGATTTCGTAAAGCACGAACAGGTAGGCCAGTTGCACGGGCGAAAACCCAAGCGTGTGAAAGTGCAGTAGCACCAGCATCCGCAAGGCACCGTCGGTCAGCATGAAAGCCCAATAGGCCGCCGTGACCGCGATATAGGCAGGTAGGCCCTTGGGCCACGTGGAAGCGTCTCTCACAGACTGTCCCCAACCATACAGGCCACATCAACCAGACGGTAGGCATAGCCCATTTCGTTGTCGTACCACGCATAAATCTTCACCTGCGTACCATTGATGACCATGGTCGATAGCGCATCCACGATGCAGGAGCGTGTGTCATTAGTGTAATCGGTCGATACGAGAGGTCGTTCCTCGTAGCCCAGAATGCCCTGCAAAGATCCCTCTGCTGCGGCCTTGAACAAGCCGTTAACCTCTTGCGCTGTCGTTGCGCGCTCTACTTCGAACACGCAGTCCGTCAAAGAAGCGTTGAGCAGGGGGACTCGTACGGCATGCCCATTCAAGCGACCTGTCAGTTCCGGGTAGATCAGTGTAATCGCCGTGGCACTGCCTGTGGTGGTCGGGATCAGAGAGTTCAGCGCAGATCGAGCTCGGCGCAAGTCTTTAGCAGGCCGGTCTGCAATCGTTTGGGTGTTCGTTACATCATGGATCGTCGTGATCGACCCGTGTTTAATGGTCAGGTTCTCATGGATCACTTTCACCAAAGGAGCAAGACAATTAGTCGTACAACTGGCTGCAGTAACAATGCGGTGGTGGTCTGGGTCATAGATGCCTTCATTGACACCATAAACGATGTTCGCGGCATTACCGTCCTTAACCGGCGCTGACACCAAAACCTTCTTTACCCCGGCATCAAAGTAGGGCGCGATCTTAGCCTCTGTCTTAAAGACCCCAGTACAGTCGATAACCACATCGATACCATCCAGAGGCAACTCAGATATGTCCCGCGTCCCAATGAACGGAACGCGCGTACCGTCGATTGTGAGGCTATCAGCATCGTATGAAAAATCTGCTGTCCATCGGCCATGAACCGTATCAAACTCGAGCAGATGTGCGTGCATCTCTGGGTCGCCGACAGCATCATTGATCCACGCGATCTTTACACCGCGTTCTAGCAATGGCTTCAGAGCGAGCTTTCCGATACGACCAAGGCCGTTGATCGCTACACGTGGCATCGGCTTAACTTTTTTATCAACGTTGAGCTTCATCAGCTATAATACCGGCTTTTGGGTCCCGAATTGGACCTAGAAAGAAATATTCAGTTTAGAACAAACGAAAAGAGCGCACTCTGTACAGCGCGCTCACTTCAGTAATCTTGTTTCGATTAATTCAACGGACCCATTTTAGTTCCACCGTTTGCAACCATGGCTTGAGTAGCCGCCAATTCAGGATCGGAAACCAAGCCGTATTCAGACAGTGGGCCGTCTGGACCTGCGATTTCATCGCTAACGAAGAAATCAACATATTCCTGCAATCCTGGGATCACTCCCAAGTGTTGCATTTTGACGTAAAAATACAGAGGGCGAGACACTGGATAGACACCACTTGCAATGGTCTCCGTAGAAGCTTCAATTCCATTTATCTTTGCTGCGTATATCGTGTCAGTATTATTCAATAGAAAGCTTAAACCGAAAACACCAATGCCGTTTGGATTTGATGCCAAACGTGCCAAAGTCTCGGTATAGTCGCCGTCAATATCTACAGAACGACCGTCGGTGCGAACTTTAAAGCACTCTTTCTCGGCCTTCTTTTTATCTCCGCCATTCTGTTTGAAGAACAAATCATAAGAACCGGCCTTCTTACAGCCTGCCAACATTACTTTTTTCTCAAATACTTCACGAGTTCCATGCTTTGTTCCTGGGATAAACAGCATAATTTCGCGGTCTGGCATAGCAGGATCTATGGCTTGCCAATTAGATGCATTAGACTTGTCACTTGCCGCCAAATAAATGTGCATCGGTGTTAGGTTTTCAAAACCTTTGGTTTCCAACCGGCTTGCGAATACTATGCCATCGTACCCAATACGCACTTCCATAATATCGGTCACACCATTCGATGCACAATTATCTATGTCACTCTGCTTTATCCGACTGGATGAGTTTGCAATATCTGTTGTATTAGCGCCAACCCCTTCACACATCTTTTTGCGACCCGCTCCAGAACCACCAGACTCGATCAGCGGTGTAGGAAAATCAAAATTTTCTCCAAAAGCTTCAGCGACGATTGCGGCGTAAGGTAGCACCGTTGATGAACCTGCAGCATGTACGTTATCGCGAGCAAAAACAAAACTCGCTGATAATGACACTGCACTTAATGTTGAGACTGCTATTTTTAAAAAGGTCATAAATCATTCCTTGTTATAGACTTTTAAACAGACGCGAGCCGATTGCTCGAATACCCGCTGGTTAATAAAGGTTTGTAAAATTGAAATGACAGTTTTGTAAAAGTTTGATGAACTTTTGCTCAAAGCAAAACTACTTGATTTTATGATAATGCTATTATGATCAGGTTAGTACTTTTATTGTAGGTTTTATAAAACTTATGACGCCAAAAAATTCCAATAAAACTTTGATAACTTGGTGCCCGGAGGGCACAACCATTCTTTTCTAAAATATCATTTAATTATAGTTGCCCGGCATTCAGCTAGATCGGTTTCGGTTTCTGCCCCAACCCGACGCCCGGAAACCTGCGGTTCGAGATGATGTCGCCCGGCTGAAGGCTCATGAACTGCGAGATGTAGGAGACAATCTCATTTACTAGGAAGTTCATGGTATTGACATGACCGTCCTGATGGCGGTGACCGCTGCCTTTTGGTTAGCAGATTTTTCTTTAATAGACGAACCGAAATTGAGGAGGCGCTTATCACGCGCCTCCAAGCACTTTCATTATCTATTTTGAAATTGTTTGTGTCGAATACTCAGATTCTGGCAACTTACCAACACTCCCACGCTCACGAACGTAGTCTACAAATGACTGCGCATAGTCTAAATACGTATCCAAATATCGGCCATCATTTTTAACAGTTTTAAAGGTGAGATACCCATCACGGCCTGCAGCGATATAGTTGTTAGTTACCAGCTTGTAAGTCGCTGTACTGTCCAGTGGGCTCCAAGAACTGTCATTTCGTCCTTTGAACTCCATTTTACTGAGACGCTGGCCTGTTGGTTTTGCAGCGTCAACATGCCAACGCAAGCCTGCGGCATATGGATATGCACCTGTGGAACCGTCCGGCTGTAAGGCATAGTCAAGCGCTTCTTCCAGCACACTTTTGATTTCTGCACCGGTCATATCCATTTCGACCAATGTATTTGCAAAAGGTAACAATTTGTAAGCATCACCCATTGTCAGATCGCCTTTTGCAATATCGGTACGAACGCCACCGCCGTTCTGGATCGCAATATCGCTCGCTTTTGCCATTTCACGAAAAGCATGTGCCACAAGCATCGAGATATCAGAACCTTTACTTGCAGTATCCTCTGGGGAGCATAATTTTGACCGCGTATCGCCAGGAATTCTAGCTAGGCAGAGGTTTTCAGTAACTACACCAACCTTTATTGTCTGCATTTCCTCAACCTTCTCGTTAAAGGAGGCTAAAACAGAAGCAGCTTGTGCGTCTTCCTCAACAATGGAAAGCTTTGGGTCGGCATTGATCTGCGCATATACTGCATCACGATCTGCGCCTTCGATTTCAACCCGGTCGCCTTCATCGTTTTTTCTCTTGAAGCTATCTGCGACCATTACGTGCGGCAGACCTGAACAAGATTCCACGTCACCAGCTTCGTTGAAAGAAATATTTAACTCCCCCACAATTTGACTGTATTGCCAAGCAGTGGCAACGCAAACTAAATTACCGCCAACACCTTCAACCACTGTGGGGTATGGACCAGCAGAATTGAGTCCAATTTCTTCAAAATCACCCAAGAGAGTGTGTGAGTCGCCACCGATAATTACATCAACACCATCAATTTTCGCTGCTAGTTCAAGCTCATTTTTATATCCATAATGCGCCATTATTACGATGCGATTTACGCCAGCTTCTTTTAATTCGTTTACCATTTTTTGGGATGTTTCAGCTTCATCTAGAAACCTAGTTGTATCATCCGGGCTCGAAGACATTATGGTTTTTCGAACGATGTCGATGCCAATAATGCCTACCTTCGTTCCTGCTACATCAATCACCGTGTAAGGTTGAATATAATCGGTTTCACTTTTTGGAGTAAGTGCTGACACGCCCACCTCTGGTTTAACATTAGCAGCGAGTACTGGTGTATTGCATTCGCCAGCGTTCAAGAAATCTAGGAACTTTGCTAATCCGGCATCGCCCTCATTAAATTCATGATTTCCAAGAGCAAATGCATCAAAGCATACTTCATTCATAAGAGCGGCATCTGCTTCGCCTTTAAATAGAGTAAAAAAAAGCGATCCTGAAACGGCATCACCAGCATGAAGTTTGAGAACGTTAGCTTTAGATGCTTCGAGTTCCTTCATTTTAGCTATAACCGCTGGCATACCACCAGAGCGTACTCTTGTAGATTTTCCGTCTAAATTGAGGCTCATTCGACTGTCTGGTTTTAAATGAGAATGGTGGTCGTTGATATGAAGGATTGTCAGATCTCCAGCATGTGAGAGCCCCGCTCCCAAAATTAGTGCAGCTGAGCCGGTGAACGCAAAGGCTTTGCGTAGTTTACGTAATCTTTCAGATAAATCGCTTTTCATAGATTTTCTCCAGTTTATGTCCCCAAAAATAGGAATTCATTGTACCTGCTTCCCTAAGCATTTTGGGAATTTATTTGAGTAGGCACTTGGCTCATGATCCGGCCACCTTGAAACTGGTAAATTTCACTGTGCTCAATTTTGAACGATCAGAACTAAGTTCACCCTCAGTCTATACTCGGATGGCGCCGGTAAGTTTTGCAACCGAAAATATAAGTTACGCAGAATTATAGCTTTCAAATAGAGAAGCTTTTTGGTGCTCCTTAGCCACTAACCAATTCAAATGTTAAACTTGCAAAAGTTGCCACATAACGGTTTTTTTTATTCCGATTAAAGGTGATTGGAATCCCGTTTAGATTTACATTTAGATGCCCTCTAGCTCTTGCAATAAGAATTGCTTCAGCAAGAGCTCCGCTCTCACTATTTTTTACAATAACAGTTCCAATAGAGTTATAATCAAGCATATTTTTCCCCCAAAAAATCTTGCTATAGATTCATTATAAACAGTCAATGGTAACAGATTTGTTACTCTTTCTCGGAGTTTCAGAGTATTTTTTCTAAACTACAAACTACTTCTTTATCGCGAATACTCTGCCAATGGGGCAGTCGTTAACCCAGATGAAGTATAAAACATATGAATTTTATAAAAAAATATAAAATCTATAAGTTTTAATTCAAAGAAAGTTTAATTCAGGCTTTCGAACTCTATCGACAGTTTTAATTCTGTTACACTCAAGAATTATAAGGCTCCCAAATTTAGGGGATGTCACAGTGCCAATCTTAGTTTTAAAGGGAAAAATTAATAAACCGTATGATCTTTGGGCTGATGAATTTGATGCCAATGACGAAATGAGAAGTTTGAAGTATGGCATCAAAAGTCGTTATAGAGGCCACAAAGTGAATGACCCAACTGAAGTGAGGGTTGTAATGTACGCTCCATCGCTTGAAGAGTTTGAATATCATCTGCATACTAATAGTGATTTACGTGCTCTCAAAAGCGCTGCATCTGATGATTTGATTTACTGCATTGCACATGCTGCGTAATAAACATTACGTATTGTCCAAAGCGGTACGCATAAAATGTACTCCACTCATAGCTGCAAAACCTAGAAATAAAAAGGCTTGTAAAGCTCTTTTAAACCAATGATCAAAGCCGATTAGGAGCCTTTTGCCTCACATAGTAAATTCAAAAATACTTCCATATATGATTTGACTTCCCGCCAGGGCTATCACGCGGGATTTAAAGAAAAAGATGTTCGATATCGCTTCAAACACAGTCAATTTTAGCATCGGTTTCATAATAAGCTTTCGGACTGGTATTTGCAGTGTATGACTGCAATATCGACTATTACCGAAGTGACTTCTTCTTGTTTCTCGTAGCTTTTCCATAATTCGATAGGAACGTTACGCTTCGTATGTCGTTAAATTTTATTTACATTTTGTAGCTTACGAGGGGATATCCATGCCCTTGCTTGTCATGCGCATGGAGTTGTGCCCTAGTTATAAATAAGCTGCCAAAAATAGGACATTATTTTTTGACGAACTGAGGTGCAAAATATTGTTGCGAGACTATGTTTGGAATGAATTAGCTAATTTTTGGCTATCCGAATATATCCAAAGCTTCGTTATTTTACCATTTTCTATAGTAGCTCTGTAAGCAAAGTATGCTTCGAGTCTATCTGCTAACACGATAGCATGGATAAAAATTTCATTATTTTCACTTATCATTTTTAAAGGTGTGACAGAAAAATTTTTGGGAAATATTTTAGGAATTTTAGATACTAAATTATCCCTGAAATCAATAAATCCAGAGTAACGCCCAGATAACTTGTGGATTCCATTTAGATGGACGATGACATTGTGAGAATGGAGGTTGCGAAAATCTTCCCAATCGCCTCTTTCAAAACAAATGAAATATTTTTGCATTATTTCTTTAGGATTCATCAAATTTCTTCTTTGCGTCGAACTGAAAAAATAACTAGGTCAATTAAACAAAGTCGTAGTTCTCCAGAATAAAATCATCATGGTTTTCATCGATTCGTGCTGTACATAAGTTTATTTGTTGGCCAGCCATCGAGCTCAAAAACTTAATTTCAAGACATTCCTTTTTTTGCTGCCATTTACCAGTAATCGAAGAGTGAAAAGGCTTAACATCGAGCATAACACTGCGGGCACACCCACTGACCAAACCTCCAGGCCCCGCATTCTCTTCCATCATTTCCAGAGAAAGATAGATTTTTCCGCCATGATAAATTTCTGAAGTTCCATGGATAACAAATCCGTTTCGCGTAACCTCACGCGTTGAAATTTTAAAGTGTAAATCTTTTTCTCGACTCAGCATCTCTAACCTCAAATTTGTGCTGTAGGTCGAAGTATCAATATTTTGTAACAAGTTTATAAAACGATCCGAAAACTTGCTTTACTGGTGTTGTTTTTCTTCAAGTTCACCTATTTTACCGTAAACTTTCAAAACCCAAGCTGAAATCCCAGCTTTGCGATACGCGCTCATAACGTCCGAGTCGTCGTGCAAATGAACATTAATCTCGCGTAATAGCTTCAACACATCTTCATTAGAATATCGCTTCCGAGCCATCCTAAAATTCTCCTATGTCAAAAAATACTGTTGCAGTTCTAAGGGCCTATGACAGTTTGAAAGAGGTCGACGACTCCGCCCGGTTATGAGCGCTTCCGCGATTTGGGCTGCGTTGCAGCGAAGTGATCGCAGCAGATGCGATACAATGCCGCGTGAACGAAGGTAGGAAATCCAATGTCGGGAAAGTCCGCATAGCAGACATTGAGGTCCGCTGCAGCGAAGGTCCGGTTTGGATTATTTTATTGTTTAAGCAGCTATTTATTTGTGTGCATTTTTATCAGCTATGTCAGGCGGAGGAATTACTGTAAATCTACCCAAAAAGGGTCTACTTTGATTTTTTCAAAGAACGCTTGCAAGCCTTCCAACGTGATGCCCAATGTACGATCATTAACTAAAGGGTGCACATAGATCTGATTGCAACTTTTTAATCCACTATCAAAAAACAGCTGAACTCCCGTTTCAACACCATTAATCATGGCAAGTGGTGTGACAGCCCCAGGTCTAACACCTAGGTTTTCCATCAGGCGCTCCGCAGAGCCAAAGGAAAGCCGCCCAGTTCCTAATTTCGTATTCAGGTTTTTGAGATCTATCTGTCTATCTTGTTCGGCAACTAAAAGCACGTTGCGCTTTTTGTTATCTCGCAAATAGAGATTTTTTATATGACCTCCACCCTTTTCTGAAGATAGGAATTGCCCTTGGACCTTCTTAGAGTCTTCGACGGTCCTTAGAGGCACATGATCAGCGCGTGTATATGCAATCCCCCAATTATCCAGCCGTTCCATTATCGCATCTGATGAGATTGGAAGGCTACCTTGGTATTTAGATGAGGCGTCAACTGTGTCGTTCATTTTAAAACCATAGTGCTCAAAGAAATAGGTGTCATATCTATCATAACCATCATATTTTGGACGCAACTATGAGATATATGATAAACAATATAATATATGACTAATATGATAAGTATGACATCTATTTTGCGACATAACCCTGCTCAAGCTTCATAATCAAATCTTTATCTTGGAGCGCGTATAGTATTTTTGAGATCTGCCCCTGATCTTTTCCTATCAT
>Ga0255783_10005334_pt1 | contig 11480 bp, 11 predicted proteins | sample 011ome_22_FD_179981 | JGI IMG/M metagenome (GOLD analysis project Ga0255783, IMG submission 179981) | Coastal salt marsh microbial communities from the Groves Creek Marsh, Skidaway Island, Georgia - 011507BT metaG (version 2) | ecosystem: Environmental > Aquatic > Marine > Intertidal zone >... | reverse complement strand
ATATTAACAAACAAGTTTCATGTCGTATGACTTATACTAACGATAAGGTTCATAAAATTATTGAAAAAAATTTATCTAAGAGTGCTATGTACTCTGGTAGCATACAAGGTGTTGGACCTAGATACTGCCCATCTATAGAAGACAAGATAGTAAAATTTGCTGATAAGGGTCGACATCAGATATTTTTAGAGCCTGAAGGACTAAATGACCATACAATTTACCCAAATGGTATCTCCACATCACTTCCAGCTGATGTACAGCAAGAAATATGTAACAATATCAATGGTTTAGAGAATGTATCTATTATAAGACCAGGATATGCTATTGAATATGACTATATAGATCCAAGAGAACTATTTTTAACGCTTGAGACAAAGAAAATTAGCAATCTTTATCTTGCAGGCCAGATTAATGGAACAACAGGATATGAAGAGGCGGCAGCTCAAGGTCTTATAGCAGGGATAAATGCTGCTCTATCTTTTAAAAAATCTGAACCTTTTATTCTTGATAGATCTGATGCTTATATAGGAGTAATGATTGATGATTTAGTAACCAAAGGTGTAGCTGAACCATATAGAATGTTTACATCAAGAGCTGAATATAGATTAAGTCTAAGATCCGATAATGCAGATCAAAGATTAACTGCTAAAGGAATAGAAATTGGATTAATTGGTGATGCAAGAAAGGTTATTTATCTTGATAAATTTGACAAAATTAACCAAATCAATGTAAAAATGGGCCAATCAACAATATCACCTAATAAAGCTGATGAATTTGGAATAAAAATAGCAAAGGACGGTGTTTTAAGATCTTCTAATGAAATATTAACCCAAAAAGGAGTTGATATGAATAAAATTAGAGAAATATGGACTGATATGCCTTTTTTTAGCAAAGAAATAGATGAGCAGGTTGAAATTAATGCCCACTATAGAGGTTATTTGAAGAAGCAAAAAGCTGATATTTTAGCCTTTAAAAGAGATGAAAATCTTTTAATACCAGATACAATCAATTATGACGACCTTTCAGGTTTGTCAAATGAGGTAAAAGCTAAATTTAAGGAAATAAAACCAAAAACAATGGGTCAAGCACTGAGAATTGATGGAATTACTCCGGCCGCTGTATATATTTTGTTGTCACACGTTAAAAGAAAGTCTATTAAGCATATAGCTTAATGGATCAAGAAATTTTAAATTCATACTCTAAACTTAAAGACTTAAATGTTTCACGTGAAACATTTTTGGACTTTGAAAACTATATATCCATGATTATTGAAAAAAATAAAAAAATCAACATAATTAGCCAAAAAACATCATCAAAAAAGTCTATAATTGAGCGTCATATTATTGATTCTGCACAAATTATTGATTTTGTTAACTTTAATTGCAATACAACCACAGATTTAGGTTCAGGAGCTGGTATGCCTGGAATTGTAGTAGCAATTATACTTAAAAATATGAAAAATAGTATGAATGTACACCTTTATGAAAAAAGCTACCATAAAAGCCGTTTTTTAGAGGAAGTTTCAGAGAAACTAAATCTAAATACAAGAATTTTTCAAAAAAATATTTTTGAAATAAAAAATTTGGAAACAGGCACTATAATGTCTAGAGCTTTCAAGCCAATGCCAGTAGTTTTAGATTTAGTTTATGAAAATTTTTCTAAATATAAAAATTTAATTTTTTTTATGGGAAAGAGTGGAAAAAAAATATTTGAAAGTTCTAAGAATGATTGGGATTTAGAGTACATAGAAAAAAAAAGTTTAACAAATGAGGATTCATTTTTATTAAATATAAAAAAAATTACCAAGAAAAATAAAAAAAGATATAAGAAAAATTAAATGCAAATTATTTCAGTAATAAATCAAAAGGGTGGGGTAGGAAAAACAACAACCGTTATAAATTTAGCTGCTGGATTAACCAAACTTAATAAAAAAATTTTAGTTATTGATCTAGATCCTCAAGGAAATGCCACAACTGGTCTTGGATTATCTAATGTAGATAACTCAAGCGACACAATTTATGGTGTACTGAATGGAACTAGACAAATTAATGAGATAATAAAGAATACACAGTTTGAAAATTTAGATATTATAACATCTAATGTAGATCTATCAGGACTTGAAGTCGAAACGGCTGATGATAGCAATAGAGCTTTTATATTGAAGGCTAAATTAACCGCTTATTTAAATGATTCTAGAGGATTATACGACTATGTGCTGATTGATTGTCCGCCTTCCTTAAGTCTTCTGACGGTTATGGCGCTCGTTTGCTCAAACTCACTTCTGGTACCTTTGCAAACAGAATTCTTTGCTCTTGAGGGGCTAACCCAACTCATGAAAACTATTGAGAGAATCAAAGTAAGCTTAAATCCAAATTTAAAAATTAGAGGGATCCTTTTAACCATGTATGACAAAAGAAATAAGCTTTCATCACAAGTCGAAAAAGAAGCTAGAGATTATTTTAATGAAAAAGTTTACTCAACAGTCATTCCAAGGAATGTAAGATTATCTGAAGCTCCTTCTCATGGCATGCCAGTTTTAATTTATGACAAATCATGTCCTGGAAGTAAATCTTATTTTAGTTTTACTGATGAATTTATAAATCAAGAGTCAACAATTGGGAGTGCTGCTTAATGGATAAAATTAAAAAGGGTCTTGGAAGAGGTTTGTCATCGTTAATTGGTGAAACCAAAATAGAGGTTCAAAAAAATCAATTACCAATAAGTGATATAATACCAAACAAATACCAACCAAGAAAAAATTTTGACGAGATAAACTTAGAGGACTTAACAAACTCTATAAAAGAAAGAGGAATAATTCAGCCGATCATTGTTAGAAAATCAAATAATGAAAATTCAAAATTTGAAATCATTGCAGGTGAGAGAAGATGGTTAGCTGCACAACGAGCAGGAATACACACTGTTCCGGTCGTGATCACAGATGTAGATGATTTGAAATCACTAGAATTTGCAATAGTGGAAAACGTTCAAAGACATGATCTAAATCCTCTGGAAGAAGCACAAGGTTATAAAAGACTTATAGATGAATTTTCATATGATCAAGAAAAGGTCTCAAAATTTATTGGTAAAAGCAGAAGTTATATAACAAATTCTTTAAGAATACTTACTTTACCTGACGAAGTAATAAAATTAATAGAGTTAAATAAGTTGTCAACAGGACACGCTAAGATATTGGTTGGTCTGGATAATGCAAGTTTTATTGCCAATAAAATTGTAGATAATAAACTTTCAGTAAGACAAGCTGAAAATTTTGTTCAATTATTTAAAAAGAAAAGACAAAAATCAAAAATAACAAAAGATACTAATATTATAGCTCTCGAACTTTCTGTATCAAATAAAATTGGGCTAAATGTAGAAATAAAAAATAGTAAGAGAAATAAAGGAAAAATTTCTTTTGAATATAAAGATCTAGACCAGTTAAATAAAATTATTGATATAATAAAATCTAATTACTAAAGACTTGTTGATGCTTGGTTTAGAATAAAATCTGAAACTATGTTAACTGGATTAGTATAATTTTTCTTAATTTGTAGTTCAATTTCATTTAAACTATAAATTAATTCACTAATTTGATTTGGACTCCATTTATTAATTTGCTGTTTAACTATTTCTTTATCTTTCCAAAAAATTGGTGGTTTAGCGTTTGCAATAGTTGTATCTAAATTTCCATTGGACTGATATTCCTGTGATAATTTCATAATTCTTTTAGATTTATTAATAAAGGTCCGGGTTATTATGATGCAGTCTTCACTACTGAAGTTATTATCGTTTAGAATATTTATTGTTTTCTTTTGATTTTTTGCCAAGCAATTATCTATCAGTTCAGAAATACTATGATTTTCAACTAAATTTACTAACTTTAACAAATTTTCAGATGAGATTTTTGTCTTATTTTTTGAAAAAAGCTCAATTTTTGACAGTTCATTTTTCAATATTCCTCTATCACCGTTACATTTATTAACTATTAAATTTACATGAGCTTGTGAAATTAAAATTTTTCTTTCTCTAAAAAAATTGTTAGTCATTTTTGAGAGTGTATCAGGTGTATCAGGATAAAATGCTACACAGGTTAATTCTTTTCTTTTTTCAAATAAAGATCTAAGTTTAGATTTTTTTTCTAAATTATCTGATATAAAGATTAAATATATATCTACAAAATTTTTTTCTAAAACATCTTCAATTATTTTAAGTAATTTATCTGTCGTTCTATTTATTGCTATTATTTTTTTGTTTTCAAATAATGATTTAGAAAAAATGTTATTATAAATATTTTCTGAATTTTCTAAAATTTGTTTTTCTTCATAATTAATAAAAGTTTTATCTTTATTTAATAATTTTAATCTATCTATTTCCTCAGTTTTTGCTCCTTCATTTGCTCCATAAAATAAAATATATTTATTTTTGTTTAAATCTAATTTTTTTAATTCATATGATTTAATAATCATTTATAATTTGAAAGTTTCATGATTAGTTTTTCTCTTATTGAACTAGCAAAATTTCTTTTAATTATATCTTCATAACTCTTTTGGGCAAACGAATCTGGGTTATTTTCAACATTTATTTTTTCAGTAAACAAAAAATTATTTTTTTTGTCTTTAGTAATAATTGTAAAGTTTGTTCTAACAAATAATTGGTAACTTGATGCTGCGCCACTGGTATTTTTAGAAATTATTTTTTTCTCATAATTAGTATTAATGCTAATGTCATATTTATTTTTAGATTCTTTATTAAAATAAATTTTTAATTCATTTTTAATTAAATTGTTTATTTCTTCATTTCCATTAGCGCTAACTATATTTAAAGAAAAATCACTTGATTTTATATTTTGATAAATTGGTGTGTAGCCACAACTCGTAAGAAATATTAGTAAAATTATAAGTAATTTGTTTTTCATAAATTTAGCAAATAATATTCAGTAATTTATTTTTAATATATATTTTTTTTTTGATTTCATTTTTATCAAAGTATTTTGTTATTTTTTCATCACCATATATTAGCTCCATCAAATCTTTCTCGTTTATATTTTTTTCTACATCAATAATTGCTCTTTTTTTACCATTTATTTGAATTACAATAATTGTTGATTTTTCTTCAAATGCACTTTCGTTATAGGTAGGCCATTTTAGCTCTTTATTCGTATTTAATAATTCTAAGCATTCATTTGAAAAATGAGGAATAACAGGCATTAAGGTGGTTAAAATCTTTATATAGTTTTCTCTAATGGTATCTTGTTTGTAACCTTCTTTGATTAGTTTTGTTAAAGAAGAATACATCTCGTGTAAATTGGCTATAATTATGTTGTAGCTAAAATTCTCCAAGTTATTACTTATTTTTTTAATAAACTTATTTGTAAATTTTGATAACTCGTTATTTGTATCTTCGAGATTATTTTTTTGTATTTCCTCCATTACAGTTTGATGAAGTATCCATAGTTTTTGAATAAATTTAGAAGAAGCAGAAATTCCTTCTTCAGACCATTGTACATCTTTTTCTGGCGGGCTATCTGACAGGATAAATAATCTTGCCGCATCAGCTCCAAAATTGTTAATTATATTCTCTGGATCAATTGTATTTTTTTTTGATTTAGACATTGACTCGGATGGGCCAACTTTAACTTCTTTGGAATTATCAATTTTTAAATATTTTTTACCATTTATAGAAGTTATTTCGTCTGGACTTATCCAATTATTATTTTCATCTTTATAAGTTTCATGGCAAACCATGCCTTGTGTAAAAAGGCCTTTAAAAGGTTCTTTAAATTTAAATTTTTCATTTTTGTGAGCAAGTGCTTGCATAAAAAATCTTGAATATAGCAAGTGCAATATTGCATGTTCAACACCACCAATGTATTGATCAACTGGCATCCAATAATTAATGTCATCGTAATCAAAACCATAATCCTTATTTAGTGGAGAACAAAATCTCAAAAAGTACCAAGAAGAGTCTACAAATGTGTCAAGCGTATCTGTTTCTCTAGTATATTTTTTTCCATCAATAGTAATATTTTTCCATTTTGATTCACTATCTAAAGGGTTTCCTGTTAAATTTAATTTATCAATATTTGGAAGTTCAACAGGTAGCATGTCTCTTGGTAATTTTTGAGGAATATTATTATCATCATAAATAATCGGTATTGGGCATCCCCAGTATCTTTGACGAGAAATACCCCAGTCCTTCAATCTAAAATTTATTTTCTTTTCTGCTAAATCTTCTTTCTCTAAGTATTCGATTGTTTTTGAAATTGAGTCATCTGGACATTTAAGTCCGTTGAGAAAAGAGGAATTAAAAATAAACCCAGATCCAGTGTAAGCTGTATCTATTACTTTAAAATTTAAATTATCCTTTTCTGGAGTTACTACAGTTTTAACTGATAATTTATATTTATTAGCAAAATCTAAATCTCTTTGGTCGTGTGCTGGGCAACCAAAAACTGCTCCAAGACCGTAATCCATTAGAACAAAGTTTGCAAAATATACTGGTACTTTTATTTTTTTATCTAAAGGATTTATAGCTATTAGATCGGTCTTAAAGCCAATTTTTTCAGCACTAGCAATAGACTCTTCAGTGGTCCCATTTTCTGAACATTTTTTTTTAAATTCTATGAAATCCTTATTATTTTTATAGTGTTCAGATAGAGGATGATCTACTGAAAGAGCTAAAAAAGATAATCCAAATAACGTGTCAGGTCTTGTAGTAAAACATTTAATCTCTTTAATATTTTTTTCAGATTCTATTTCAAATTTTATTTCACATCCAAAAGATTTACCAATCCAGTTCTTTTGCATGACTTTAACCTTATTAGGCCACTCATTGAGTGTATCTAAACTTTCAAGTAACTCATTTGAAAATTTTGTAATGTTAAAAAACCATTGGTTTAATTTCTTTTTTTCAACTTTAGCTCCTGATCTCCATCCCTTGCCATCTATCACCTGTTCATTTGCTAGAACAGTTTGATCTATTGGGTCCCAATTTACATCCTGTTCTTTTCGGTACACCAAACCTTTATCGTAAAGTTCTAGAAAAAACTCTTGTTGATGTTTGTAGTAATCTGAAGAGCAAGTTGATATTTCTCTATCCCAATCAATAGATAATCCCAATCTTTTTAACTGTGATTTCATGTTTGAAATATTAGTTTCTGTCCAATCTTTTGGGTTAAGATTGTTTTGTCTTGCAGCATTTTCTGCCGGCATGCCAAACGAGTCCCAACCCATTGGGTGTAAAACATTATACCCTTGAAGAGATTTATATCTCGCTAGAACATCGCCTATAGTATAATTACGAACGTGCCCCATATGTATTTTTCCAGAGGGATATGGAAACATCTCTAAGCAATAAAATTTTTTTTTATTTTTATCTAATTTTGTAGAAAAAGTTTTTTTTTCGCTCCAAAATTTTTGCCATTTTTCTTCTATGGTTTTAAAATTATATCTCTCCATAAAATTTTACTAAGTTATTTTTTAAAATAGATATTTAATTTTTTTTATCTTCGTTTTCTTTTTTATAAAGTGTAGCTTTTTTTAAAATTTCTTTTTTTAATTCTTTAGCGACAACACCTTTACTATTTGTAATTCTACAATCAATAAGACTGCTGTTACATTTTCTATTAAAAACTTTAATATCTAATGCATCAGATCTAATTTCATTGGTAAGAAATCTTATGGATACTTTAATACTTTCATTAGAATTTTGTTCTGACGAATACCAATCTGAAATAATTATCCCTCCACTATAATTTACTGAAGATAGTGGCATAAAATCAATTACGTCTAAAGAAGCCCTCCAAAGTTCATTGGAACTAGCAAAATCAAAAACACCACCTTTTTGTCTATTTTCAGCAAGATCCATTATTTTAAATCCACGCCCTTCTGCTAAATTTTTTTTTACTCTTTCTTTAGGATCAGCTGGATTTTTTCTTGCGTCACCTCCCGGTAGTTTTCCGTTACATGAATTTAGCAATATTAATGTGATTGAGCTAAGTAATAGTATTTTAGTGATATTCTTTATAATCATTTTGAAATTTGTAATTTTATACAACATAGTAGCAAAAATGTTAAAATATATGAAAAAAAAGGATAAAATTTGTTGCAAAAATACCACACATTGTATTTATTTATAATAAAAAAACATATTCATTAAAAAATCAGATGTTAGTTTGGTATATCAACACTGTTTATTATTAATAATAACAACTAAACAAAGGAGTAATTAATATGAACAAATTTAAAAAAATAGGTTTATCTGCATTAGCAGGTTCACTTGTTGCAACTTCAGCAATGGCAGGCGAAATGTCTGTAGCTGGTGGTGCAAGTATCGGTGTATCACACAAAGGTGGTGATTCTGGTAAATCATTTACAATGGGTAACCAGTTAACTTTCACTGGCGGTGGTGAATTAGACAATGGTCTAAACGTTGCATTATCTTTCGTTATCGATCAAAACGATGACTCAACAGCTACTTATGCAGCAAAGAGTGCAAACGCTGGAACACCTTTTGACAGTCACTCTGTAACTATCAGTTCAGATGGTTTAGGATCTCTAAAGTTCTCTGGTGAAGGCGGAAGTTCAGCTTTATCAGCTATGGATGGAACTGCAGCTGGTGATATTTGGGATGAGTTTGATGTTTCAACAGCAATTACACCAACTGGTATCGGCGGTGGAGATAACAGCATGATGTACACATTACCAGCAATGGTTGATGGTGTTGGAGTTAATGTTTCTTACACTCCAAGAGGTACTGCTGATGCAACTGTAGCATGGAACGCAACATACACAGGTGTAGAAGGTTTATCTGCCTCTGTAGCTATGGGTGATGGTTCTACTGATAATACTGATGGTGAAGCATACAAAATATCATATGCTTTTGGTCCAATCACAGCTGCATACAGTAGCTATGAGTACAATGGAGCAACTACAGCAGTTTCAAACGATACTACTGGTTACGCAATTACTTACACAGTAAGTGATGAGTTATCAGTTACTTACGGTGCTGAGGAAATCGAAGAAGGTACTTCTGAGGACGTTGAAACAATGAAAATTTCAGCTGCTTACACAGCAGGTGGAATGACGCTTACTGCGAACCACTATGAAATCGAAAACCGTGATGGTTCTACTGCAGATGGTGAAGACGAAGAAAAATGGTCTTTAGGTCTTTCATTTGCATTCTAATTTAATTTAGATTTAAATTATAAAAGGGCCCCTTTTTAGGGGCCTTTTTTTTATTCAAAATAAGAAATTCCAGCAAAACCATAACAGTTTAACAGTTTCAACTTTTTTAAGTTTATGTTTGAAATACCACCTAAAGCTATAACTTTTAAATAAGTTAATTTTGAAAGTAATTTGAATTTGTTAATTCCCAAATAATTTTTATTTTTTTTAAATAGGGAGGACAAAAAGATTATTTTAACTGATTGTTTTTGTTTTATTAAAATCTCTTTATTATTATGAGCAGAACCAAGTATCATGAAATTTTTTGGAAAGGAATAAGAAAGATGCTTGGTATCTTTATTGAAAGATGGAATATAGGCTCCATCTAATTTAAGTTTCAAAGCTAGCTTAATATTATTCGATAAAAAAAATTTATAGCCATTTTCTTTACAAAAATTTTTAAGATTAACAATAGATTTTAAATTATTTTCAGAATTGTAATTTCTAAATATTATTCCAGTATATTTATCAAGTTTATCTATATTTTTTGTATTAAATTCATTAATAAAGTAATATTTACTTGGAAAACCTTTATGCATAATTGTGTTCAAAAATATAAAGATATTATTAGTTCAATTGATAAAAAATTAGAAGAACAAAAAATTAATTATACTCCAAAAGTTATCGCAGTATCTAAAACGTTTAAATTAGAAAATATACTTCCTTTAATAGAATATGGTCACCTAGATTATGGAGAAAATAAAGTTCAAGAAGCTATAGATAAATGGTCAGCAATTAAGCTAAAAAAACAAAATATTAAACTTCATTTAATAGGTAGGCTACAAACCAATAAAGTAAAGCATGCTTTAAAAATATTTGATTACATACATTCAGTTGACAGTATGAAACTTGCAGAAAAAATTGCAGATGAACAAAATAAACAAAATAAAAGTCTAAAGTTATTTGTCCAGGTAAATATTGGAGATGAAGAACAAAAGTCTGGAATTAAAGTAGACCAAATTAAAGATTTAATAAGTTTTTCAAAAAAATTAAACTTAAATATTATTGGTTTAATGTGCATTCCCCCAGTTAATGAAGAACCAGATAAATATTTTAAAGAAATTAAAATCCTAAGTAAAAAATTTAATTTGCAAGAAATTAGTATGGGAATGTCTTCAGATTATCTAAAAGCAGTTGAAAATTCTTCCACTTATTTGAGGATTGGATCTAGTATTTTTGGTCAGAGATCCTAGAAAATTTTTATTTTTGAATTTTTTTTAATTAATTTAGCCATTATTAAAAAATCTTTTTCCTTTAAGGCAATACATCCAGCTGTAGGTTTATAATCTTTGGTTAAATGAATAAATATACAGCTTCCACAACCCGTAATAGGTTTTTTAAAATTATATTTAATTGGTATTAAAAAATCATATTTATAATCTTTTCTTTTTAATTTTTCGTGTCTAATGTTTTTTTGAATTTTAAAAAGTTTATTATACTTTTTTGGAAAACTAGTATCATTGCACCAACCCATGTTTTTTTTAATTGCAATACAATTTAATAAAGTCGATGGTTTTTGCTTTCGATCTTTTCTAAAATAAAGATTTTCAATTTCAAAGGTTCCTTTTGGTGTTTTTTTATCACCTTCTTTTTTATTCTTAGTAAATCCTTTTTTTCCAATACAACACCTAAATTTAAAGTCATCTATCTGAAGAGTATGTTTATTTTTAATTAAAATTGTCATATTCTATTTATGTGATTACACAAAATTTGATAATATATAAGTTTAATACGTTATACCATATTCTAGTAGAACTTGGTTTAGATTTAAACTTTAAGATTACCTTTGCCGATACTAAAGATTCTTTAAACGAAAAACTAATATATCATAATAATTCTTTAATTATTACAAATTCAAAATATGCAGATATTGGAAATCATTTTGTCTTAGAAAACGGTCCAATTAATATTTCTAAGTTAATCGAAAAGATAAATATAGAATTTTTAAAACTACAATTTAACAATCAATCTCAAGTGAAAATAAACAATTACAATATAAATCTTAACTCAAGAGAGATGCTTATAAATGATACTAAGCTTAAGTTGACTGAAAAAGAAATTAATACAATTACATATTTATCCAAATCAAAAAAACCAGTTAGTATTGATGAATTGCAAGCTAAAGTATGGAGTTATCAACCTGATATAGAAACTCATACAGTAGAAACTCATATTTACCGTTTAAGAAAAAAAATTTTAAATACCTTTAATGATAATGAGTTTATTATTAGTAAAAAAAATGGTTATCAAATCAAATAA
>Ga0255783_10005324_pt1 | contig 11512 bp, 7 predicted proteins | sample 011ome_22_FD_179981 | JGI IMG/M metagenome (GOLD analysis project Ga0255783, IMG submission 179981) | Coastal salt marsh microbial communities from the Groves Creek Marsh, Skidaway Island, Georgia - 011507BT metaG (version 2) | ecosystem: Environmental > Aquatic > Marine > Intertidal zone > Salt... | reverse complement strand
GGGGTGTCCACGACCGCATTTTCAACCCACGAAGCGGAGATGGCGGCGGCGGCACACTGGGGCTTTCGTCAGCATGAGAGCGGTACTAATAGCGCTATTGTTCTGGCCGACTATCAGCGTGATAGACCACTGTTAGAGCATGAGCTGCGGGCGTTATTTGGTAGTTCTGATCAGGTTTTTACGAATCTTCCAGTCAACTTCAGTCGCGGCATTGAATTAGCCAAAGTGCCCATGTTTCGGGATGCACTATTGCTCCTTCGGCTTATGGTTCAGGGCTTGAGTCGTTCTGATGTTACGGCGCTACTTCGCTCACCGTTTTTTGGCTGGCCAGACAGTGACCAGAATGATAAGGGCGGTACGATCGCTTATCTATTCAATTCTAAACGGCGGGTATTTGAGCTTCGACATGTGCTGGAAGCCTTAGGGAAAGTCGCACCTAGCGGCGCTATGTACAGCGCTTTGTCCAGAGCACGAGTGGATCGACTGTCATCAGTGCGTTTGCCTGCCTCTGAGTGGAGAGAACAAGTTTTGTCCCTTCTGCAGACCGCGGGCTGGCCATCGGCCTCTGGGCTGGATTCTGTGGAATATCAGCAGTTAGAGCTGGTTGATGGTGTATTCGATGAGATCGAAGCCAACTCGCTCGATAGTGAGCCCTACACACTAGCGGTCTTTCTCACGCGCTTCAGGTCCGTTTTGTCGGAAAAGCTGTTTCAGCCAAAGACTGACGTGGGAATGTTGCAGGTAATGGCACTGGGCGATACCACGGGCTTGTCCTTTGATGCAGTCCGCTTGGTTGGCACCACCTCCGAATCCTTACCGGCCAATCCCGGCTCTTTGAGCTTCATTCCTTGGCAAATCTGTCGCGCTCACAAGATAAGTAAACTCACTGAGGAGGCGCATTACCTGCTCGCGTCGCGACTTATTGGGCAACTGAGTGTTTCAGGAAAGGTCTCGTGTACCTACCACCGAGTTGCTGACGGTACGCCAAAACTGCCCAGTCGACTCTGTTATGTCGATACCGAGGGAAAAACACCCGCGCAAACTGATAGTCAAGAAAGCACGGGTACACCACTGGAATGGATCGATGACCCTGCTGGATTAACTACCACGCTACCCAACCAGCAATCAGGGGGGGTATCGCTACTCGAGCAACAAGCGTCTTGCCCCTTAAAGGCACACCTAAGCCACAAACTGGGGATAAGACCCCTGGAAGATGAAGCCGACGGTCTTACACCTGGTGAGAGAGGTGGGGTGCTCCACGAAGCGCTAAAACACCTGTTCACCTCGCTGACCAGTAGCGATCAAATCAAGGCATTAAATGCAGTAGGGGGGGCAGAACGTATCGAAAAAGCAGCTGATGACGCTGTGCGAGGCTTAAAAGCATCGGTTCGTGAGCGGGTAGGGCTTGCTGCCTTGGATCTGGAGCGGCAGCGGTTACAAACCATTTTGGCTGCCTGGCTTGAGGTGGAGAAAAGCAGGGACACCGACTTCACCATAGAGTTAAAGGAAACGCCTCTCGAGTGGGGGTGTGAGGGACTCAGTTTGTCCTTGAAAGTCGATCGAGTAGACCTATTGAGCACGGGTCAGCGGATTGTCATCGATTACAAGTCGAGCGCAGCGCAGGCCGCAACGGATTGGTCCCAAAGCCCGGTAAAATCGCCCCAGCTACCCTGTTACAGCCAAGTCATCGCTAACGTGGAAACAATCGCTATTGGCCAGGTGTCGGTAACTGAGCCGGGCTATTTGACGCTGGGCGCGGACATTGGATTGCGCGATGCCGATAAGAAAAATAGGAAAGCGATGGATCGAGCCGGTATAACTGGGCTAGCTGACCTTAAAGAGCAATGGCTAACCGACCTCACGGCTTTAGTGCGGGCCTTTGTTGGTGGCAGTGTGACTCCTACACCGTCGCCTAGCAGCTGTCGGTATTGCCATTACACGGCCATTTGTCGCGCTCACGTGGCGTCTGATTGGGACGCTGGAGAGGACTCGACGGATGAGTGACTCAGACATTCGACACGAGGTCCTGGATACCAGAAGAAGCTTTTGTGTCACTGCTCCCGCTGGTTCAGGTAAGACAAGTCTGCTGACACAACGGGTTCTCGCGTTGCTTGTTACGGTTGATCGACCAGAGCAGGTGCTGGCCATTACCTTTACCCGTAAAGCAGCGGCAGAGATGCGTGAACGCGTCATGGAGGCACTGCAATCAGCTGAGCACGGCTTTCAGCCAGAAAACGAACATGAGGCACGCACACACTCACTCGCAGGCGCGGTCTTAGCGCATGCAGGTACGTTGAACTGGAGCTTGACTGCTGAGAGTTTAAACGTACGTACGATCGATGGATTGGCGGCGCAGTTAAATCGTGTCATGCCCATATTGAGTGGGCTAGGGGGCGGTATCACGGTAACCGATGATGTTCTGCCGCTCTATCAGAAGGCCACCTCGGAACTGTATGAGCTCATCGGGGAAGGATCGAATCGAGGCGAAGCCTTGCGTCAATTACTGCTGAGTATGGATAACAACTGGCAGCGCTGCGCGGAACTACTGGTCGAGTTGCTCGGGCGTCGGGCCGATTGGTTGCCTGAACTGGGGCAGCACAACGACCCAAATGGCGCCAGCGGTCAACTTACAGCGACAGTCCACCAGGTCATCTGCGAGCGCCTGACAGCGCTTACACGGATGATTGACACGAATTGGCTGTCTGACCTAGAGAAACAGGCGAATGCGGCTATCACCCGACTGAGAACGTACGTCGAGAGTGGCCTCGTTGAGCCTCATAAGGTTGATATCCCGCCAGGGCCTATCCAATTGAGCACGGAAGCAGATCAGCTTGGCAGCTGGCAGTGGGTGATTCGATGGATTCTGACTGGAGAAGAAAAGCCCAGACAACGTCTCGACAAAAATAATGGCTTTCAGGCCAAGGTTGATCAAACAGCGAAAGATGAGGTGCTTGGGCTCCTGTCCGAGCTGGAACAACACACAGAATGGTTGGATTTATTAATTGAAATTACCTATTTGCCAAACACGCAAAGCGATGACCAAGAGTGGCAAGGGGTGCTTCACTTATCGCGTGTCTTGCCCACGCTTGCCGCTCAATTACTTACCGTCTTCCGCGCGAAAGGAGTGGTTGATCACACCCACATTGCTATGTCAGCTGACGCTGCGCTCGGAACTGATGAGGAGCCTACGGATCTTGCGCTCAGGCTCGATTATCAGCTCAGCCACATTCTGGTAGACGAGTTTCAGGATACGTCCCAAGGACAGTTCCGCTTGATTGAGAAGCTTTGCCGAGGCTGGTCGGAGCACAACTATGCGAGTCCCAAGCATCCGCGCACGTTATTTATTGTGGGCGATGCGATGCAAAGTATTTACGGGTTCCGTTACGCAGACGTGGGCCTGTTTCTTAAAGCAAGGGAGGAGGGTATTGCAGGGGTAAAGCTTAATGATCGATCACTCTCACGCAACTTCCGCTCTCAAGCGGGCGTGATTGACTGGGTAAACCAGCAGTTCTCTTCAATTGTCCCTGAACATGGGGATCGCCGACTCGGTGTTGTTCCGATGACCTTAGCAGAAGCGGCGCGATCTCCCGGCCCTGGACAGGCCGTTGAAATTCATAACTTTCCAGACCAACAGGACAGGGAGACTACCTTCGTATTCTCGAAGATTTGCGACCTCCTCAGTCAATCGTCTGACAGTACCATCGGTGTGCTTGCAAGAACCCGTTCCTCTCTGGAGCCAGTGTCAAGGATGCTTCGCGATCATGGGATCGATATCGTCGGCTCAGATCTCACCTCTTTTGCCCGCAGAGCCGCGGTGATGGATCTCGTGTCTCTAACACGCTTTCTAGCCAATCCAGCGGATACCGTTGCACTGATAGCTTTGTTGCGCAGTCCTATGGTGGGGATGACACTCAAGGACTTGGGCGTGTTGTCGCCCTTACTTGCGAGGCTGTCATTGGATGCCTTGATGGAGCACATATCAGAGGGTACCGCGGGTTTATCGACGGATGGTCAAAAACGGAGTTTGTTTGCCCTCATGGCGCTTCAGTGGGCGGAGGCAAAGCGCGATCGGCTAAACCTCGTTAACTGGGTTGAGGAGACCTGGAAACGATTGGGTGGAGACCGTATTTTGCCCAGAGAAGAGAGGCCCGATGTTCGCGCTTTCTTTCACCAACTTCGAGAGCAGGAAATCGAGGGTGCTGGACTCGATGCGGATCGTTTGACGACTTGGCTACAGACAAAACACGCGACGATCGAGTCTGCTTCGGCGCGGGTTGAGCTGATGACCTTGCATCGGAGCAAAGGGCTTGAATTCGATCATGTATTCATTGTCGGAGCAGGTAAATCAGGACGATCGAGTCAGAAGCCCCTGCTGAGGTGGAATCGGGATGACCGACATGGTCTGTTAATTGCAGCAAAGCCAGCGTCCGACGCTTCGGATACGCTTTACGAGTACCTAGGCTTTCTCAACAAGCGCAAGGAGGCCCAGGAGCTCATCCGTCTTTACTACGTGGGCATTACTCGAGCGAGAGAGAGTTGCAGGCTGACAGCTACGTTGTCTTCCGAGTCACAATGGCCACCCAAAAACACCGGTAGTTTTTGGTCAAACTTTTGCTCTATCGCTCCTCACGTTCAGTTTCATCAAACGGATGAGAGTGTGGATGACATTGAGGAAGTTCAGACGAATCGTCATCTCTTGCGCGTTGTCGAAACGCCGGACACATTGACGAGCGAGAAAATCGACCTTCCTGCTGCATCAGCCCTCAGATCTGGAAATCTAAGTAGTCGACGCTACGGAACCGCGTTACATCGAGGCCTCGAGTTACTGGCGAATCAAGGTCAGCTGCCCACTGAATGCCCCGAGTTCGTCAGCCGAGCACTTAGATTTCAATTAACCGAGCTTTCAAGCCCCAGTAACGATATCACCGACGAGCTTTCCTCGTTGGTTTCTGATGTGAACCGTGTGCTTCAAGACGACGCGGGGCGCTGGATGTTATCTGCCTATCATCAGGATGCACAGGCAGAACTGGCGCTCTTTGTGGCAGAGGATCAGAGGCAGATTGTGGTTGATCGTACCTTCATCGATAAGCAAACAGGTATCCGCTGGATAATCGATTACAAGACAAGCCGACCGGCCGACGGCGCATCACTTGCTGACTTCTTTAGTGAAGAGGCTGCTCGATATCGTGATCAACTCATAACCTATCGATCTGCGATGCAGCGCTATGATCAATCTCATCACCCGGATGTAGTTGAAACCCGCATGGCGCTCTATTTCTCAGCGCTGGCCGTGCTGCACGAGCTTCCCGCTTAGGATCGAGTAAGCCCCTAAAACTTACGGCCAGCGGTTTGTTAGCCTAAAATCTTAAAAAAACCACGCAGGTTTCTGCCCAAACGCTAGCCCTCGTCTTTCCAGCCTCTCACCGCACCAAAGACTTCAGCTGGAGCATCACCGGCGTGGCGTCCTTCCTCTTTGAGTTGCTCGATGATGGCGGGGGAGTGCCAGCGGAGGAAGGGATTAATGCGCAGCTCTTGACCAATGGTCGATGGCACTGTGGGTAAATCGTCGTCACGGCGCTGCTCGCAGACCTCAATATGAGCCAGTAAATCGGCGTTCATCGGTTCAACTTTGCGAGCAAAGCTGAGATTGGCCAGTGTGTATTCGTGGGTACAAAAAACTTTGGTCGCGCCGGGTAGATCGCTCAATTTCGCCAGCGATTGCTGCATCATGGGAAAGGTGCCTTCAAACACCCGACCGCAGCCGCCCACGAAAAGGGTATCACCGCAGAATAACGTCTCATCCTTCGCGCTGTAGTAGGCGATATGATCTAACGTGTGCCCGGGTACTTCCATGACCTGAAAGTCATACCCAAGAACCGTAACCTGGGTCCCTTCAATCATGGTCTCGTCAATGGCAACTATTTTCGGGTTGTTGGGGCCGATAACCCGGCACCCGGTAGCGCTTTTCAGCGCGGCGACCCCGCCCGTGTGATCAAAGTGATGATGCGTGATGATAATCGTGTCGAGTGTCAGTCTTTGCTCCTCCAGAGCCTTAAGCACCGGCGCCGGATCGCCCGGGTCAACGACTGCGGCTCTGCCTTCATGGACGATCATCCAGATGTAATTGTCGGAAAACGCAGAAATGGGGATGATATTCATAGGATTTCTCGCTACGTAAGCTATTTGCAGTCAACTCGGGAAACGATACCCTTGACGCATGGGAAATCAAGCCAACAAAAAGCACCACCTCACAACTCGAGACCATTTGCATGAGTGGTACACGTCGGCGCCTGTGGGGCGCCGGTTGCGGCAGCAAGTTGTTGACGAGCTAGACAGTCAGCTAGAGCGCTTATTTGGCTATCACACGCTATTTCTGGGCGTGCCGCCGGATCTCTCGATAAAGGATGTCGCGCACTCACAGAACAAACTAGTGGCCTCTAGCGATGGCGCTATCGTTGAAGGGGCGCAAAGTGTTGTTTGCACCGACGAGTGGCTGCCCTTTGGCACCGAGACGATTGATACAGTCGTGGTGTTTCACAGTCTCGAGGTGGCAGGTGAGCCCCATCAGGTGCTGAGAGAAATCCATCGCATACTCGTTCCCAACGGCAATGTGATTATTGTAGGGTTCAATCCGGAGAGTTTCTTTGGCCTCGGTTGGTTAATGACGCGATTCATTTCCCCGAGGAAGTGGCGCGACCTTCATTTAGAGCGCATCCCCAAATTGATGGACTGGCTGTCACTGCTTAACTTTCAGGTGGACAAGCCCAAGCACAAACTCGTTTTACGGCCAATCGGTAAAGGTTCGCTCTTTCGCTGGATGGCACGGGTTGATGATTGGCTGATTGACCACCGTGTACCTATGGGTGGTGCTTTCGTCATGCATGCGAAGAAACAAGTAGGCGCAGGCATCAAAGGACTTCAGCGCCGACGGGTCAGACCACGCCTGGTTCCTATTCCTGTGTCGAGACCCGCTGTGGGCGCGGAGACGCATCAACGCTCTGGAAGTAACCCCCTTAATGAAAACAGTTGAGGTATTCACTGACGGGGGGTGTCGCGGTAACCCTGGCCCGGGAGGGTGGGGCGCTGTGCTCCGATTTGGTGGCCACGAGCGAGAACTTCGAGGCTCAGAGGAAAGCACCACCAATAACCGCATGGAATTGCTTGCGGCAATTTGTGCCCTCGAGGCGATGACAGAGGCGTGTGCGGTTGTCCTGACTACTGACTCTACCTACGTCAAAGACGGTATTACCCGCTGGATACGAAACTGGAAAGCAAACGGTTGGAAAACGGCGGCTAAGAAGCCTGTGAAAAACAAGGACTTGTGGGAAAGGCTGGATGCCGAGTGCCTACGACATCAGGTCGAGTGGCGGTGGGTAAAAGGCCATGCCGGACACCCGGAAAATGAGCGCGCCGACGGGTTGGCGAACTTAGCGATGGACGAACTGGGAGCCGCCTAGCATGCGTCAGGTAGTACTGGACACAGAAACAACAGGTCTTGAAGTAAGCCAAGGCCATAGAATCATTGAAATTGGCTGTGTTGAAATCGTCGATAGGAAACTCACGGGTCGGCACTACCACCAGTACATCAAACCCGAGCGCGCAATCGATCAGGGAGCCCTGGAAGTTCACGGGATTACCGAAGAATTTCTGGCCGATAAGCCCGTTTTCTCACGAATCGCGGATGAGTTTATGGACTTCATTCGAGGCGCCGAGCTGATCATTCACAATGCACCGTTCGATGTCGGGTTCATTGACGCTGAACTCAAGTTAATCAATACAGACACACGCCTAGTGGCATCGGAGTGCAAGATCACTGATAGTCTCCAGTTGGCCAGGGCAAAGCATCCGGGTCAGCGAAACAATCTAGATGCACTCTGTCAGCGCTACGCCGTCGATAACAGTAACCGAACCCTGCATGGCGCGTTACTAGACGCAGAAATTCTAGCCGACGTCTATCTGTTAATGACGGGTGGGCAAACGATGCTTGGTTTGTCGGCAGATGACGATGCGACAGGCGCCTCCTCGGGAAACGCTGGAACGATTCGGCGATTACCGGCTGACAGGCCAAAGTTGAAGGTGATTTACGCCAACGAAGACGAGTCCAAAGCGCATGAATCTCGCTTGGACCAGTTGTCCGAAATTGCAGAAAACGGAGCAGTGTGGCGCCGGTGACGCCACACCACCCACTTATCAGAGCGTGTAAATAACCGCAGTCAGACCCACTGCCGTAAGTACGATGGTGTACGGCAACGCCATGATAACCATGCGCCCGTAGGAGAGACGAATTAGCGGCGCAAGCGCTGATGTCAGCAGGAACAAGAAAGCGGCTTGTCCGTTAGGGGTCGCAACAGAGGGTAGGTTGGTGCCCGTGTTGATTGCGATTGCCAGCTTGTCGAACTCAGCGCGTGTTATCACACCGTTATCCAGAGCGGTCTTCACCTCCCCGATGTAAACGGTTGCGACGAATACGTTGTCCGAGATCATCGACAGGACACCGTTCGCAAGGAAGAACATTGCGGGTCGTACGCTGCTTTCCATTGCCAGAACCGCGTTGATGACGGGAGAGAACAGGTGTTGTTCGTGAATCACCGCGACAATGGCGAAAAATACGACCAGCAGGGCAGTGAAGGGGAGAGCCTCCTCAAATGCATGACCCAGCTTGTGTTCTTCTACGATCCCGTTGAAGGCTGTCAGCAAGACGATAATCATGAGACCAATCAAGCCAACCGCCGCCAGATGGAGGGCAAGACCGATGACCAGAACAACTGCGACCAACGCCTGAATCACTAATCGGGCGTTGGAGGCTGGTGTTGCTTTGGCATTTTCCTTTGCTTGAAAGTCCTCAAGAACGGATCGAACTTTCGGAGGAAGCTCGGTTCCATAACCCAGTATTTTGGTCTGCTCTAGGAAAAGACAGGTCAGTAACCCGGCGGCCAAAACAGGCATAGTGATGGGCGCCATTAGCCAAAAGAACTCCATGAATTCCCACCCGGCGACGGTCGCAATCAAGAGGTTCTGAGGCTCACCTACTAGCGTGCACACTCCGCCCAGCGCTGTGCCGACCGCGCCGTGCATGAGCAGGCTTCGCAAAAAGGCTCTGAATTGTTCGAGATCTGCCTCGTTTTCAGCGTTAACTGCGTTGTCCGTCGTGTGATCGTGCTGAGCGTCATAAAAATCTGTACCTGAAGCCACCTTGTGATACACCGCAAAGAAGCCAACACCAACGCTTATGAGAACCGCTGTCACAGTCAATGCATCCAAAAAGGCTGACAACACCGCGGCAACAAACGAGAAAAGCAGTGAGAGCAACTTCTTAGATCTAACGCGTAGCAATATTTTGGTGAAAATAAACAGCAGCAATTCCTTCATGAAGTAGATGCCGGCAACCATAAACATCAGGAGCAAGATCACTTCAAAATTAGCTTCGGCTTCATGGAACACTGTATGGGGGTCGGCGAGCCCAATAGCGATAGCTTCGATCGCGAGCAGGCCGCCGGGTTGTAAGGGGTAACACTGCAAGGCGAGGGCAAGTGTAAAAATGAACTGCCCAATCAACACCCAGCCTGTAACAAACGGTCCGGCGACGTAGAGCAAAATGGGATTGAGGATCAAAAACGCAATGATCGTTTTCTTGTACCAGTCGGGGGAGGCCCCAAGAAAGTTTTGCCAGTAAGGGTTAGCTACCGCAGTGTTCATACAACGTTGTCCTTTTATAATGTAATGTGAGCGCCCAGAACGCCGGGGGATATACGTGTCCGCTCCAAGAGTGGACGACTAATGTTACCTTCAGGTTATACGAAGAAAATGAATAATGAAAAGACGTTTTGGTCTACCTGCCGATCAGTTCGCAGATCACATGGCCGGGTTCTGGTAGACCGTTAGTACTCGAGTCAAAGGAGACTCTTTATGTTGAATTTCTTATGTTGAATTTTACGCGTCCGACATCAGCGGCCACAGCCACCGACCTCGTTTGGGCATTTCAAGGACGTCAGTTAGTGACCGAGCTCATGGGTGCTCCGGGCGCCCCCATGCCATTAGATCAGCTCATGAGTGACTTCACGACGGTCACAGACATCACGCCGGTCGGGTTTCTCGATGACAGGCCGGTCTATGCCTGTGTGGTTGAGACGGCGAATCTCGATGTCATGAAGTACACCAGCGGTAATTTGTTCGGGCTTATCGGACGGATACCAACCGAGCAATTTGACGTCATTGGCCGGGCGTATCAGCTACTCTGCTGGGAGCGGGACCATCGTTACTGTGGCCGGTGCGGAGGCGAAAGCTCACTAGCGGATAAAGGTCAAAGTCGTGCCTGTGAGCCCTGTGGTTTGAGTGTTTATCCACGATTATCACCTTGTGTCATTGTATTGGTGACGCGTGGTGAGGAGCTGCTACTTGCTGCAGGCGTAGGCTCTAATAGACGGTTCTACAGTTGTCTTGCGGGCTTTGTAGAGCCTGGCGAGACCTGTGAACAGGCCGTGCGGCGCGAGGTAATGGAAGAGGTCGGAGTCGAAGTAGGAGACATCGAATACTATGGCTCTCAACCATGGCCGTTTCCCGGGCAGCTCATGCTTGGCTTTACGGCAAAGTGGCGTGGCGGGGACATTAACATCGATCCCGAAGAAATTGATGACGCACTTTGGTGTACTGCGGATAATTTGCCCCCAGTACCGCCAACGTTTTCGATAGCGGGACAACTCATCAACGGCTTTTTGAAGTCGCTGTCGTAAGCGGCAATCACAAACTAGAGGGTAACTCTTGGAATTTTTATACGAATTAGGGCTTTTCGCCGCACAAACCTTGCTCATCGTTGTGGCTATCATCGCCGTCATTATGGTGGTCGCTGCCAGTGCCGGACAGAAAAATAAGGGCACGGATGACGGCTTTATCGAAGTCCGATCGATTAATGATCGATTCGATGGATACACTGCAGCCATCAGGGAGTTGTCTGACACCGAAGAATTGGCAAAGGCACGCGCGAAGCTGGATAAAAAGGCCGAAAAAGAGCGATCGAAAGCGGATAAGGCCCGTGCGAAGGAAGTGAGTAAGTCCGCGGATGATACAACGGAGATAAAAAGCGAACGTCCACGAACCTTTGTTTTGAGTTTCGAGGGCGACATGATGGCCTCACAGGTAGAGGCTTTGCGTGAAGAGATATCGGCTGTTCTCCCCAATGTGCAAGCAGGGGATGAGGTTTTACTGAAGCTCGAGAGCCCGGGAGGGGTTGTTCACGGTTACGGTCTCGCAGCAAGCCAGCTGAGCCGCGTTAAAGAAGCAGGCGTAACGCTGGTCATTGCCGTGGACAAGGTGGCCGCGAGCGGCGGCTACATGATGGCCTGCGTCGGTGATCGCATTCTTGCTGCTCCCTTCGCTGTTCTAGGCTCCATTGGGGTCGTCGCCCAGATGCCGAATTTCCATCGCTTACTTAAGAAAAATGATGTCGATGTCGAGCAGTTCACTGCAGGGGAGTTCAAGCGAACCATCACTATGTTTGCTGAAAATACCGATAAAG
>Ga0255783_10005319_pt1 | contig 11514 bp, 10 predicted proteins | sample 011ome_22_FD_179981 | JGI IMG/M metagenome (GOLD analysis project Ga0255783, IMG submission 179981) | Coastal salt marsh microbial communities from the Groves Creek Marsh, Skidaway Island, Georgia - 011507BT metaG (version 2) | ecosystem: Environmental > Aquatic > Marine > Intertidal zone >... | reverse complement strand
AAAAGATTTCTACTTAGCGGGTATAAATTCAAGCGCGGATCCATTGATGCAGTGCCTATTTCCCGTAGTTTCTTTGGGGCCATCATCAAAAAAATGTCCCAAGTGTCCTCCGCAATTGGCGCATTGTTCCTCAATTCTTGTCATGCCTAAGCTGCGATCAGTAGTGTATACGACACTACCGGGAATAGCGCGATCAAATGAAGGCCAGCCAGATCCTGAATCGTATTTGTTTTGACTTTGAAACAAGGGGGCTTTGCACGCTTTACACACATAGATACCTTTGTCTTTAATGGCGAGTAGTGGACTGGAAAACGGAGCTTCAGTCGCTTCGTTGCAAAGGACTTGATAAGCCTGAGGGTCAAGTGTTTGCTTGAGTTTTTCCCGATCTTGTTGCACGCTCAGTTTTTTGGGTTTCGGCAAAGGTGTTTGGCCATAAACGTGTGCCATACCCGCACACATGAACAGTAAAACAGTGAATATCTTCAATAGTTTCATCGTTTAGATCTAAAAGTTAGTGAAGGTTTGCGCGTCGCGCATCAATACATTTATGTTGCTCATCGCCTCAGGATTTTGCTCAGCATAGGCTGCTGGCAAAACGGCTATCCTAAATCGTTGACCTAAAGTGAGGTTAGTTGGAAGAAGTTGGAGGTTGAAATTCCCATACATCATCAAGTTGATGTCGTAGTAGGTGTGGTTATAGCTGTACTGAAAAGTGCCTAGATCGCTAAAAAAGCTTTGAGGCAGTAGTGTCCACACCGATTCGTTTCCATTGACCACTTGTTCCTCTAGGTAGACCAGAATGACATCTGATTCATAGACAACCATATTTGTGGGTAATGTGTAGAGGTAGGAAAAGTTGTTGTTTGGGGTGAAATCTGCCGTGATTTCAAGCACCTTAGGAAGTTCCGCTGTTTCTTCTACATAGGTGTTTTTTTCACAGGAATACAGAAAAAATAAGGTGACGAGTGACAATAGAAATCGTTTCATAGGAGATGGATTAATGTTTTTTGAATCTAAACCAAAAAGCGTACCAAAATTAGTTTATCCTGAGGAAGACTTGTCAGCAACTTGTATTATATTTAAAAATAAAACTTATGCCTCAATTAGAGAAGGGAAGTAAAAAGCTCCTTTTTGCCTGGGCCTTTTACGATTGGGCCAATTCCGTATACAGCTTAGTCATCACATCAGCGCTATTTCCCATTTTTTACGGTGCTTTATTTCGCATGGAGGGTATAGAGACCATTCATGTATTTGGTATCGACATGGAGCGAGGTCCGTTGATCAGCTATGTGACTTCAGCTGCCTTTTTGGCAATTGCGCTTATTACCCCTGTAATTGCTGGTATGGCTGACTATTTAGGCAATAAAAAGATCTTCATGAAGTTGTTTTGTTACTTGGGAAGTCTGTCCTGCGTAGCCTTGTATTGGTTTTCTTTGTCTCAGATTTATTTCAGTTTAGCCGCTTACTTTTTGGGGTTGGTTGGTTTTTGGGTGAGTTATGCGCTCAATAATTCGTACTTGCCAGACATCGCCTATAAAGAACAACACAATCAAATCAGTGCTAAAGGATTTTCTTTGGGATATGTTGGAAGTGTACTGTTGTTGTTGATTAATTTGGCCATGGTCATGAAACCAGAAGTATTTGGAATCAGTGGTTCAGATGGAGATGCCGCTATCAAAGCCATGCGCTATTCCTTTATCAGTGTGGGACTTTGGTGGTTTGTATTCAGTCAATATTCATTTTACTACATGCCCAAGGGACATCCCAGCTCGGGCTCTATGAATAAATTGTTTTTTGGAGGAGTGTCAGAACTCATTTCTGTAGCCAAACAGCTCAAAAATCAATTAATGCTCAGTCGTTACCTCAGGGCCTATTTTGTATATAATATGGCCGTGCAAACCATTATGTTGGTGGCTGCATTTTACGGGGAGCAAGAAATTGATTGGGGTAGTGACCAAGAGCGAACCACGGGGCTTATTGTCAGTATGTTGTTGATTCAGCTGGTTGCCATAGCGGGCGCCTTGGTTACGGCAAAGGCCGCCGCTAAATGGGGAAATATTCGCATGTTGATGGTGATTAATACCCTTTGGGTGTTGATCTGTGTCGACGCATTTTTCCTGGAGACACCGTCGGATTTTTACTTAGCCGCATTTTTTGTCGGTTGGGTGATGGGTTCTGTTCAAGCGTTATCCAGAGCTACTTATGCCAAATTTTTGCCAGAGACGGAGGACACAGCATCTTACTTCAGCTTTTATGATTCTGCGGAGAAATGGGGTATTGTTTTGGGTACCCTAATCTACGGTACTGTCGCTCAATACACGGGAGATATGAGGATAGCGATTGTGGTGTTGGGGTTGTTTTTTCTGTGTGGGATTGTGTTGCTATACAGAGTTAAAGAGCCTCAATGTACCCCTCATTCAGTCTGAAGCACCTGGGCAAATGCCTGCCACAAGGAATCTTTAGGCACAGGGGCTATGATCATCAGTGGCTTTTGTTGCACGGGGTGGGTAAACGCTAGTGACCTAGCGTGTAAAGAGATACTTCCATCCGTATTAGATCGATCAAAACCGTATTTCAAATCCCCTTTGATGGGACTGCCTAGGGCTGCAAGCTGTGCCCTAATTTGGTGGTGTCTTCCCGTGTGTAAATCGATTTCTAGCAGCGTATAATTGTCTAGCTTCACCAGTGTTTTATAACTCAATGAAGCCAACTTGGAATCACTAACCGGCTTTGCATGCGCGTACGACTTGTTTTGTTTCGTGTTGCGCACCAGGTAGTGAATCAGGTCTCCACTTGGATTTTGAGGCGCATGCTTAACAATCGCCCAATAAGTTTTTTGAGCTTGTTTCTCGGCAAATAGCTTATTGAGTCGGGGAAGCGCTTTGGAGCTTTTGGCATATACGACCAAGCCAGTGGTGGGTCGGTCGAGTCGGTGGGGTATACCTAAGTATACAGCACCTGGCTTGTTGTCTCTTTTTTTGATAAAAGATTTGATGTGTTCCCCTAAAGGTAAGTCCCCGGTTTGGTCTCCCTGAACTAGGTCGCCAGCCCTTTTGTTAATCGCCAAGAGGTGGTTGTCCTCATAGAGGATTTGCAGGTTTGTTTCGTTTGAATGAGACAAGGCTAGTACTGTTCTTGGGCGTTAGGAAAATCTACGGACTTCACATCAGCGACGTATTGGCCGATCGCTTGACTCATGTCTTGGTATAAATTCATGTAACGCCTTAAAAATCTCGGACTGAATTCATGGGTCATGCCCAATAAATCGTGAATAACGAGTACCTGGCCATCAACCCCTGAACCCGCACCGATCCCAATGACTGGCATGTGAAGCGATTGGGCCACTTCCTGGGCCAAAACAGCGGGCACTTTTTCGATGACCATCCCAAAACAGCCCAATTCTTGAAGCAATAGAGCATCTTCTTTGAGTCGTACTGCCTCTGCTTCTTCTTTAGCGCGGACGGTATAGGTGCCAAACTTATAGATGGATTGTGGGGTTAAGCCCAAATGACCCATTACGGGGATACCTGCATGTAGGATGCGTTTGATGGATTCTTTGATCTCTTTTCCACCCTCCAATTTAACGGCGTGTGCTCCGCTCTCTTTCATGATGCGAATAGCTGATTTTAAGGCTTCTTTTGGATCGCTTTGATAAGAACCAAAAGGAAGGTCAACAACCACCAGCGCTCTTTCCACGGCACGAACAACCGCGCTGGCATGGTAGATCATTTGGTCCAGGGTAATAGGCAAAGTAGTTTCGTGCCCGGCCATGACATTGGAAGCAGAATCTCCCACCAACACCACATCCACGTGGGCATGGTCGACGATTTTGGCCATGGTAAAATCATAAGCAGTTAACATGGATATTTTTTCCCCTTTTTTCTTCAGATCACTTAGGGTCTTAACGGTCACTTTTTTATGTTCAGGAGTTGCTGCAGACATGATTCATATTTAGGTGTTAAAGGTAGGGATATTTGAACGAATAGATTAACAGTCGCTAAGCCCTACACTAAGTGCCAGGCCAGCTGTTGAGGTTTCTTTGTAGTTGGCATTCATGTCTAAAGCTGTTTCCCACATCGTTTTGACAACAGCATCCAAGGAAATTTTGGCATCCTTAGGGTCGGCATCCAGGGCTAGTGTAGCGGCATTAATCGCTTTGATGGCCCCCATGGAGTTTCGTTCAATACACGGGATTTGTACCAGACCTTGAATGGGATCACACGTCAGTCCGAGGTGGTGTTCCATGGCAATTTCTGCAGCCATGAGTACTTGTTCTGCTGTTCCTCCAGAGACAGCGGTAAGTCCAGCTGCTGCCATTGCGGCAGAAACACCAATCTCTGCCTGACAACCTCCAAGCGCAGCAGATATGGTTGCACCTTGCTTAAAAATACTGCCGATGGTCGCGGATACAAGCAGAAATTCTATTATTTCCTCTAGATCAGCCTCGTGGTTGTCAATCACCAAATAGTAAAATAACACGGCGGGGATAACGCCAGCACTTCCGTTGGTAGGAGCGGTAACTACCTTACCCATGGAAGCATTTACTTCATTGATGCTTAAGGCAATACAGCTCACCCATTTAAGTATTTCTTTAAATTTAACTTCCGTAGATCTAATGGCGGCGATCCAATCTTCCGGGCCGGTGTACGGGGTGTTTTTAATGAGTGATTGGTGTAGGGTATAAGCTCTGCGCTTCACGGCCAATCCTCCAGGCAAGATACCTTCGCTGTGACAGCCTTCATAAGCGGCATCCCTCATTACGTGCCAAATCGCCGCAATTTCCTCTTCAATTTCCTGTGGCGTGTTGAACACAGATTCATTGGCCATAGCTATTTGAGCAATTGAGGCTCCTTGTTGTAGGCAGTGGGCCAGTAATTCTTCACCGTTCTTGTAGGGAAAGGGTACTTTTTTTGGTGCAGTGTTGTCGGGTATTTGGGCAGGCTTTTCTTGGGTGATAAATCCTCCTCCTATCGAAAAATAGGTTTGCTCCGTGAGTATTTGTCCGTCTGCGTAGGCTTTAAATGTAAGTCCATTCGGATGGAAGTCTAAAAATGTTCGCTCAAAAAACAAGTCGGTTTTTGGATCAAATGGAATTGATTTCACGCCCCATAACATGATATGTTGGTGGTGATGCATCTGATAGAGCGCTGCCTCTATTTCGTCTGGCTTTATGGTGACTGGATCCCAACCGCCCAAACCTAATAGTATGGCTTTGTCTGTAGCGTGGCCTTTTCCAGTGAGCGAGAGTGATCCAAACAGGTGCACCTGAATTTTAGTCACTCGTTGGCGGAAATCCTGTTCCAGTAGGTGTTGGGTAAATTGTTGTGCACTGCGCCAAGGACCTAAGGTGTGTGAGCTTGAAGGGCCTACACCGATTTTAAGCATATCGAAAACGCGGATGTACTCCATAGTACCTAAATATTGTCTAACGAAGATACATCATTGTTTTGGCTTTACCATCCATACTAGCGCTGGTTCTCGGGGTGTAGAAATGACACAAATATGTCAGCTTGTCATGTTTTTAATCATGGCACAAACCTTGCTTTTAAGAGAGCAATCACACTTAATACAACTGTTATGAGCAAAATTATAGGTATTGACTTAGGAACAACCAATTCATGTGTTTCCGTAATGGAGGGCAATGAACCCGTAGTTATTCCTAATGCAGAAGGAAAAAGAACCACACCCTCGGTAATCGCTTTTGTTGAAGGCGGAGAAATTAAGGTAGGGGATGCTGCCAAAAGACAGGCAGTGACCAACCCTCATAAAACCATCTACTCGATTAAACGATTTATGGGCAACAAATTTTCGGAGTCCAAAAAAGAGGTGGATCGCGTTCCCTACACCGTGGTTCAGGGGGACAATGACACGCCAAGAGTAGACATTGACGGTCGTTTGTACACGCCACAAGAATTGTCTGCCATGATTCTTCAAAAAATGAAGAAGACTGCAGAGGATTACTTAGGTCAAGAAGTTACCCGAGCCGTGATCACGGTACCAGCTTACTTCAACGACGCCCAAAGACAGGCCACTAAAGAGGCAGGAGAAATCGCAGGACTAAAAGTAGAGCGCATCATTAACGAGCCTACAGCGGCTTCATTGGCCTACGGATTAGACAAGAAAAATACAGACCAAAAGATTGTTGTGTTTGACTTTGGAGGGGGTACCCATGACGTGTCTATCCTTGAACTAGGTGATGGAGTTTTCGAAGTGCTTTCTACCGACGGAGATACACACTTAGGAGGTGATGACGTGGATCAAACCATTATCGACTGGTTGGCTGACGAGTTTCAGGCAGAGGAATCTATGGATTTGCGCAAAGACGCTATGGCCCTTCAACGTTTACGTGAAGCAGCGGAGAAAGCCAAGATTGAACTTTCTTCTTCTTCTCAGACAGAGATTAATTTGCCCTACATCACAGCGACGGCATCAGGGCCTAAGCACTTAGTGCGCACATTGACCCGTGCTAAATTTGAACAATTGATTTCGGAGTTGGTAGAACGCACCATCAAACCTTGTGAATCAGCTCTAAAGGCGGCAGGTTTGTCAAAAAGCGATATCGATGAAATTATTTTGGTCGGTGGGTCAACACGTATACCAGCAGTTCAAGAAGCCGTAGAAAAATTCTTTGGAAAAAAACCATCTAAAGGAGTGAACCCTGATGAGGTGGTAGCCGTTGGTGCCGCCATTCAAGGTGGTGTGCTTACCGGAGATGTCAAGGATGTATTGTTGTTGGATGTAACACCGCTCTCCTTGGGTATTGAAACCATGGGCGGGGTGATGACTAAATTGATCGAGTCTAACACCACGATTCCAACCAAGAAGTCACAAGTGTTCTCTACAGCTGCGGACAATCAACCTTCTGTAGAGATTCACGTGCTACAAGGCGAGCGTCCTATGGCCCAAGACAATAAAACCATCGGAAGATTCCACTTGGACGGTATTCCGCCTGCACAAAGAGGGGTGCCTCAAATCGAAGTTACTTTTGACATTGATGCCAACGGTATCATCAAAGTTTCTGCGACTGATAAAGCGACTAATAAAACCCAAGACATCCGAATTGAGGCTTCATCTGGATTGACTGAGGAAGAAATTAAACGCATGAAGGCTGAGGCTGAGGCCAATGCGGAGGCGGACAAAAAAGCCAAAGAAACGGCCGAGAAGCTCAACGAAGCGGACAGCATGATTTTCCAAACGGAAAAACAACTCAAAGAGTTCGGCGATAAGATTTCTGCGGACAAAAAAGCGCCTGTTGAAACTACTTTGGCCGCACTAAAAACCGCTTTTGAGACTAAAGATTTGGCCCAAATCACTCCTGCTTTGGACGCGTTAAATGAAGCTTGGAAAAACGCTTCAGAAGAAATGTACAAGGCACAGGCAGAGGCTCAAAATGGTGCTGATGCGGGTTCACAAGGACAGTCAGAACAACAAAGTGCTGCTGACCAAGTGGAGGATGTAGATTTTGAGGAAGTAAAATAATCAGCAAACAACACATTAAAGGACGGCCACGCCGTCCTTTTTTTGTTTGTAATAGGCCTTGAAAAGCGTAATTTCGAACCATTAGACTCCACAAATAATGACTAAAGAACAAATTTTAGCCCAGTGCAACAAGAGGTGTCCGGGTACGTTGATGGAAACACTTTCCATTGAATACACAGATGTAGATTTGACCGCAAAAACACTGACAGGCCGTATGCCAGTCAGCCCAAAGGTGCATCAACCTGATGGAGTATTACACGGTGGTGCCATGGTGGCTTTAGCCGAAAGTATTGGTTCTGCAGCCGTTCATATTTTTTTAGACACTCAAAATGCAGTAGTTCGCGGTGTGGAGATTTCTGCCAACCACGTGAAGAGTATGCGGGAAGGTTATGTCTATGCGGTCGCTCAATTGGTACATTCAGGACGAACGATGCAGCTTTGGAAAATTGACTTAACAGATGAGTCACGAGCACTGATTTCTTCCTGTAAATTGACCACGCTCAGTCTCCCCAAAAGATAATGGAAGTCAGTAAGACACCGCTTGACATCGCGTTGGAGGATCACAGATCTAAAGATCTACCTTGGGTTTGTTTTTCTTTGCCTCACCAAAACGAGGTGAAATTGGTGCTTCAGTCTACCCGAGAGTTGATCTATGCGGATGATCGTTCTACAGGTTTTTTGGTAGCTCCATTTGACATCGCTTCCCACCAACCACTGCTATTTCGACCTGACGCTCAATGGAAGGAAACGCGTTCCATGTTAGGGGATGCCACTAAGCCAATCCAACAGATAGAATTGAGCGAATCAGCACGAGAAGATCATGAAGCTCGTGTGGAGCAAGCATTACAAGCAATTGAATCTCAGGCCTTGACCAAAGTGGTTTTGGCTAGGTCTATTGAATGTGAAGGTGCTTATGACCCTTGGGTGCTGTTTCGGCGCATGCTGCATACCTATCCAGCTGCCATGGTGGTCATTTGGTCACACCCCCAGGTAGGTGTCTGGTTGTGTGCTACTCCTGAGCGTTTGTTGCGCACTTCGAACCAACATATGGAAACCGTTGCTCTAGCGGCAACTTCCACGGCAACTTCTTTAGATAAAGTAGTGTGGGGGGAGAAAGAAATTCAGGAACAACACTGGGTCACACATGATATAGACAATTCTTTGCGCCGTTTGGGGTTGTCTCCAGTGATTAATCCACGGCAGACCGTTCAAGCGGGCCCCTTGTTTCACCTGGCTCAAACCATTAGTGCGGAACGAGAGGGTATCGACCTAGATAAGTTAATCAGCGTGTTGCATCCTAGTCCAGCTATCGGAGGTTTGCCAAGGGAAGCGGCGCTGAAAATGATCCAGTTACTGGAAACAGAAGATAGAGCGTTTTATGCGGGTTATTTGGGCTGGATCGAAGCGGGTAATCAGGCTGATTTGTATGTGACCCTCAGGTGCTTGTCATGGAAAAATGACCGTGTTAAGCTTTATGTGGGTGGCGGAATAGTCGCTGGTTCAAATCCCGCACTTGAGTGGGAGGAGACCCAAGCCAAGGCGAGGGTATTGGCCCAGCTGATCGGATAAAAATAAAGGGGAAAACTTGGGAAAACCAGTGTTTGATGCCTACTTTTGCGGTATGCTGTACCCCAAAATTGCATTGGCCAGATGGGTGGTTGCCTATTGTAAGGCTTATGGTATCCACCGCATTGTGCTATCTCCTGGATCCCGCAATGCACCTTTGTTGCTGGGGTTTAGTCAAGACCCGTTTTTTAGCTGCGTTCAGGTAGTTGATGAACGCAGTGCTGGCTTTATCGCCTTGGGTATGGCTCAATTAAGCCTGCAACCAGTAGCTTTGGTATGCACGTCTGGTTCTGCACTAGCAAATTATTATCCTGCAGTACTCGAGGCTCACTACAGCCATATCCCCCTCTTGGTGCTCTCTGCTGACCGCCCGCCATATATGTGGGAAAGAGCAGATGGTCAAACCATTGTGCAACACGATTTTTTCAAGCCTCACATCCGTTTTTCAGCGACACTTCCTATGGATGATGACGCTTTGCCAAATTGGTATCGCGAGCGCGCTCAGCACCCACTACCTGAAGATCCGCAAGAAACGGTATTGGCCCAAAAAAAACTGTTTGATCAGGCGTTTGCCTCACTAGTGCAGGATCATGGCCCGGTACACCTGAATCTTCCTTTTGAAGAACCTCTGTATGCCACTCAGCTGACTACGGAAACAGTGCTGGTTAAGGCTGATCCACCCCACAGCCCAAAGGTTGCTCCTGAAAGTTGGGAGTTATTCTTACAAGATTGGCAAAATTCGAGCCGCACCATGGTTTTGGTAGGCATGGATTTATCCAGTCAAGAGCATCAATCAGCTATGGCTTGGTTGGCGGAACATCCTGGAGTTTTGGTAGTTACTGAAAACACCTCAAACCTTCACCATCAGTACGCCATTGATGCGATTGACCAATTAATCGGCCCCATGGAATTGAGCACTCAGTCATCTGCCTGGATGGCCGAACTTCAACCAGATCTATTAATCACCTGGGGGGGACCAGTCGTATCGAAAAAAATAAAGCAGTTTTTGCGCATCCACTCGCCCAAGCAGCATTGGCATGTGGGTAGTACCCCTGCCTTTGACACCTATTTTTGCGGAGTACATACATTGTCGATCAGTCCAAAAATGTTGATTGAGCGATTAGCGGATGTGCCTTTTGGAACGGGAGACTATGCGCAGCTTTGGAGACAACGCTATCGAGCTATCGCTCAGGCAGCTAGCGCATATCGATCTACAATGGCCTTCTCAGACTTTTGGGTGTACCATCAGTTTATTCACTCCCTAGATAAACCCTATACAATTCACTGGGCCAATAGCTCAGTGATTCGATATGCTCAATTAATTGATAAACCAAATTATTTGAGAGCGTACAGCAATCGGGGTACCAGTGGTATCGAGGGTAGTAGCTCAACTGCTGTTGGAGGCTCACTGGCCAGCGAAGCCCCCACCATTTTAGTCACGGGTGATTTAAGTTTTTTCTACGACAGCAATGCTTGGTGGAACGATATTTTGCGGCCAGATTTTAGGATTTTATTGGTCAATAACGGAGGCGGGGGCATTTTTAGAATCCTTCCTCAAGCGATTGATATGCCCGGTTTTACCGAACACGTTGAAACTAAACACCAGCGAAATGCCGCTGCTTTAGCTGCGGCCTACCAAATAGGGTATCGGTCGGCCTCTGATGCCTCTGAGTTCCTCTCAGCTTGTCCTGCCTGGTTAGCACCCAACGAAAGACCTCAATTGCTCGAGGTGTTTACCGATCCCGAGACCAACGACCAAATCCTTAAAGATTATTTTACTACCCTTGCTAAATTCATTGAATCATGATTGTACTCGGCACATTAAATACCTTAACGATCCTCAGAGAAACTAGTGTAGGGTTGTTTTTAGGAGATGAAGAAGGCACGGATATCCTGTTGCCCAACAAATACGTGCCTTTGCACTATGATCTTGGTGATTCTATTTCTGTATTTTGTTATTTAGATCACGAAGAAAGACCAGTAGCCACCACGCTTACACCCTTTGTGATGCGAAATCAGTTTCAATTGCTCAGAGCGGTAGAGGTCAATCAAATAGGCGCATTTATGGACTGGGGTCTGGAAAAGCATTTGTTTGTACCCTTCAAAGAACAACGCCAGAAAATGACTGCGGGACAGTCTTATGTAGTTTATTGCTATCTAGATGAAAAGTCATTCCGTTTAGTTGGATCCAACAAAATTGATAAATTTTTGTCCAACGAAGGTATTTCGTACTCCGTCGGCACCTGCGTCAATGTGTTGATTTCCAGAAAGTCAGATTTGGGATGGGACGCCATTATCGATCACAAGCACAAAGGCTTGTTGTATGAAAATGAGGTGTTTACGCCACTGCATGTGGGTCAAGAGACTACGGCATACATCAAACACCTCAGACCGGATGGGAAAATCGATTTACAACTTAAACCTATTGGTGTTGAAGCTTTGGCTCCTGCTGCTGAACTTATTTTGAAG
>Ga0255783_10005317_pt1 | contig 11517 bp, 11 predicted proteins | sample 011ome_22_FD_179981 | JGI IMG/M metagenome (GOLD analysis project Ga0255783, IMG submission 179981) | Coastal salt marsh microbial communities from the Groves Creek Marsh, Skidaway Island, Georgia - 011507BT metaG (version 2) | ecosystem: Environmental > Aquatic > Marine > Intertidal zone >... | reverse complement strand
TAGAATTAGAATTTGATAAAAAAATATCAGAAAAGATTAATTTAAATTCTAACAGTACATTTATAAATTCTTATGTCACTAAAGGAGCTTTTAAAGGGAATGAAACACCATACGTTCCTAAATGGAGAGCAAACGTAAACTTGACCTATGAAATAGATAAAAACTCAAAATTTAATTATTCCTATAAATATTTTGGTAAAACTCGAGCAGGTAATGACGATAATTACCTTATTCCAAAATCAAAATCCTATCAAATATCTGATATAAAATATTCTTATAAATTTAAAAAATTCACTTTAAATTCATTTGTAAATAATGTTTTAGATGAAAAATATTATACCAACTTAATTTTAGGATCTGGTAACGTAGGTTATGTTTATCCTCAGGCAGGAAGAACAATGGGTTTAGAGATTGAAGCAGATTTTTAAATTTTTTTTTACCTTGAGTTAATTTTTTTAAAGGTTTATTTAATAAATTATGAAAAATAAAATGTTTTTAAACTATCTTTTTGTATTGTTGGGTTCAATAGGGGTCTTATTTCTTTTTAGGTTTCTTCCCCATCCTCCAAACTTTACGCCCGTAATAGCAATGGCGCTTTATTTACCAATATTTTTTGGTTTGTGGTGTATACCTTTTCTTTTATTAGCCTTTGCAATAACCGATTACTTTATAGGTTTCCATAGTTTATTGATCTGGACATGGGGCAGTTTAGCTTTGGTTGGCTTAATTTCTAAATATGGAAATAATATTTCATCTAGATTATTTGTAGGGTTTTTAGGGGCTATTATATTTTTTATAATTTCTAACCTTGGAGTTTGGTATAGTGGTGGTCTATATGATCATTCACTTGAAGGCCTAGTAAAATGCTTCATGATGGCGTTGCCATTTTTTACAAATACATTACTAAGTACAATTATTTTTGCTCTATTAATAGAGTTTATAATTTTTTCCAAAAATTTAAATTTGTTTCCTAAATTATTTAAAAAAATTAGGTAATTTTGATCTTAAAATTATTCTTTACTTGACCAAAACTTTTTCTGGCCTTATCAAGTAAATCTGATCCTTTTTAGGGGGTGTAGCTCAGTTGGTTAGAGCGCCGGCCTGTCACGCCGGAGGTCGCGAGTTCGAGTCTCGTCACTCTCGCCATTACTTAAGAAAAATATCAAAATTTGAATAAGACCTAAGCCATCAGTTTTTTTATAGTTATTTGTGTTAAAGTTTTTTGTTTAAGGCCTTTAAATATACAGGGCGAGTCATCAAAAACCTTACAAAACTATATTAAATGTAAAAATAGGTACATATCTGCACTATAAATAAACTACAGTATTATAAACACCTTATATGATATTAATTTTTTACTTATAAAGAACAGTATTTCTACTTTGGTGACCTATGCTATAACCCAAATCATCTAAAAGCCACTGGTAGATATCTTCTAACCGCGAAAGGCCTTCTGGGTCGTGTTTCAATTGAATATCTTCTGTTTCAATGTGTATTACAGGAAGACATCTGGTTATGAGTTTTTGGGCGCCTCGTAAAATTTGTCTTTCACATCCATCTACATCAATCTTTAATAAACTTATATCATCAAATTCAAAATCATCGAGAGCGTATACACGACTACCTTCATTCGCATTGATTTTTTTTATACCTTTACCAGCCCTTCCTTCGAAATGGATTAGGGTTGATTTGTCGTATAAACCAAAGTTATAAAAGTCTACATATTTGTTATCTACATTTTTAAGAAATGCCGAGCGAAAATGAGGGATTAGCTCAAAAGCAGATACCTTTTCGAAGCCAAAATTAATAAGCTCTCTTGTAAAACAACCGTGTCGTGCACCAACATCTATAGCGTGTTTTTTTGTTTTTATAAAAGGTTTGCACTCATTAAGTTCAGAACTTAAGTCTACTGCCTTAAATCCTGGGGCAGTATGAAATGTCTTATTTTTCAGAGCACTATAATCTGTCATTGATTTTTGGACTTTTAATGGGGAGGGCTTAAGAAAATTTTTTAAACTTGATGCAAAGCATAAAAAATTTAAAGGGTGGTCATTACTAGTTGGTAGCAAATTCTTAATTATGTAATTTTTGCTAATACAATCAAGAATCTTTTTTCGAAAAGATAACGAATTTTCGTATGTAATAGAGTAATTAAATTGATAAGCAGTATCTGTTTTAACTAGAACTCCTTCATAGAACTTTATTTGTTCTAAAATTTCTTCTATTGAAAGTTTCAAAATTGTTTCTTCTGATAATTCTATTACTAGAAGATCAGAAGAAATAGGGTTAGAAATAAATTTTTTCATTGTCTGAAAAGATATTTGGAAAAAGTTTGGATATCTAATTTGTTCTTTATCCAAATTAATTTGGTTATCTGATACATACAAAACACTCAAATAACAATTTGTGCACAACAACTGATCAACTATTTTATTCAGTTTCATATAAAACTCATTTAAATTTTGAAACGAAGCAAATGTAGCTTAAATTTTGTTTTTTAACACCTTATAAATATAGTTTTTCTTTTTCCTTTAAAACAAACAATTATTTTTAATAAGATTGGTTTTTTATAAAATAATCCATTCTATCAACAGTTTTGACTTTAAAATTTATATTTTTTTCGTTTCGTATAACTTCAATATTAATCTCAATACCAAAACTACCTGAACTCCAAATTGTTTTATATAATTCTTCAACAGAGCTTATAGGCTTTCCATTCACATTTTTTATAATATCATTTTTTTTAATACCTGATTTTTCAGCAGGGCCTTTCTTACTAACTCTTGTAATTATAACTTTACCAGAGGAGTCAGTTGTAGACATGCCCATATAAGGTTTAATATCTGTTTTTCGTCGACCATATTTGATTAAATCATTTAGAATAGGTTTTAGTAAATTTATGGGAACGAACATATTACCTGGTGAAAATGTACCTGGAAATGCAGCATCTTGTACAAAAAGTGATCCTACCCCTAATATTTGACCATTTGAACTAATTAGAGGAGCTCCTGCCCAAGATTGATTCATAGGCAGTGTATAAATAGGCTTCTCTAGAAAATATTCCCACCATCCCACAAATGGTCTTCTTGATACCATTTTTGCCATAGAACCAATTCCTTTTTGAGGTGAAGGAAGAATTAAAAGCGTATCATCCAAGTCGACATCATTGGAATTACCTATCTCTAGAGGTGTTAATTTAGTTTTAATTATAGGTGATACAATACCAAATCCTGATGAATGATCATACCCAGTCAATTTCCCAGGGATTTGTTTTCCATTTGGAAGTCCTATCATAATTTCATGCGCTTCAATGACAATATATCCTATTGTAAGAATATTATACTCGTCTATTATAACACCACTTCCTTGTCGAATTGTTCCAAGACTTTTTGAAGTTCTTGCCTCTTCTCGTATTTTTGAGTCAATACTAACAACTGAATTATAAAATTTTTTTATTTTTTCTTTTGTTATTGAATTTTCATCAGCCTTCACAAGCGACGAAATAAAAATTAAATAGAAAATCAAAAAATTTAAAAAAATCTTTAATAAATACATATAATTTAACCCTATTGAAAACTATGAAATAGATAATTGAGTAGGTATTTATATTAAATAATATGATATAGTTGATGAATTAAGCAAGATTTTTGAAAGACAAATTTTTGAAATTGTTAGTTGATAAGTTGAATTAAATATTTACTTAATAAAAAATTATCTTTTAACTTGTTAATAGTATTAATTTGAGGTTGAATAAATTAATTATTTGTAGGGTAAAAATGAAGATTGAATTACACCATATAAACTTATCTACGGATAAAGTTGATGAAATGAATGAGTTTTATTTAAAAGTGATGAATCTTAAAACTGAAACTGAAGGTTTGCCGATTTTAGAAAAGAGGAAGGGTTATTCAGGTGATGTTGCTTTTGTTTCAGATGGTAAAATCCAAACTCACTTGGCAGAAAAAGACTTAGACGTATGTTTTAAAACGGGTCATTCTATTAATCCATTAGAAAAAGGTCATATAGCTTATAGAACTGATGATTTAGAAGCCTTTAAAAAGCATCTTGATCAATTAGAAGTGCGGTATTCTGATTGGGGTGAAACTGCGGTAGCTGGTTGGAAACAAATCTTTTTTTATGACCCTGACGGTAATGTGATTGAAGTCCACGAAGTTGAAAATAAATAAACAAAAATTCTAATTTAATTTTTAATGCATAAGACTGGTGGTAATTTTTGATAAGGCCAAATATTAATTTGTTGGCAGTGATTGTTGCTGTTCCTGTTATAGGAATGACGATAATTTCTCCAGCTTTAACTCTGATTAAAGATGATTTAAATATATCTTTTTCTGATACTCAATTGATTTTGACGCTATATTTTACTTTCTTAGCACTTGGACAGATTTTATCAGGCCCTTTTTCTGATAAGTATGGAAGAAAACCTATTCTATTATTAGGTGCAACAATATACTGTGTATCTGCTTTTTTAGCTTCGTTATCGTCTAATATTGAAATTTTATTAATTTTAAGATGTTTTCAAGGTTTTGGAGCCGCTGCCTGTTTATCGGTTGGTAGAACAATTATAAGCGATTGTTTTGATATCAGTGAAGCTGCTAAACAAATGTCAAAAATGACAGCTATTATGGCTATTATACCAATTACTTGTTTTATTTTTGGTGGTTTGCTAGCTGATTTTTGGGGATGGAGAACAAACCTCATTGCTTTAGGTATAATTAGCCTCACATTAATATTTTTTATGATATTAATGTTAAAAGAGACACTGCTTAATAAAGCCAAGAGCATCAGTTTTTATAATATGTTCTTAGTCTATAAAGGATTGATACAAAACAATTCATTTAATTTTTTTACCATAACAACGGCAATGCAAACATCTATGTTTTTTGCAATGAATGGTTTTATGCCATATGAGTTTGCAAGAAAAGGGGTTAGTATTTCTGAATTTGGGATATGGTTTTCTTTAACTTCAGTAGGCTATATTTTTGGTAATATTATTAATAGTAAGTTAAGCCCAAAGCTAGGTTTAGAAAGAATGTGCTTGATTGGAACTGTTTGCTCTTTCTCCACTGTTTTAATTTTTTTTCTTAATAATAATTTTCTTGAAAATGGACCTTTAGCTCTATCTTTAATTTGCGTATTGTTCGGGTGTTCTAACGGTTTTGCAGTAGCTAATAGTATGACAGGAGCAATTAATTCATCTAAATTGAATAAAGGTGCAGCTAGTGGATTAATGGGAGCTTTTCAAGTTGGTTCAGGTGGGTTAGCAGGTTTTCTTATTATTTATTTTGGTGGTGCTGAAAATTTTAATATATGTTTGACCGCACTTTTTATTATGTCTGGGATTTCAATAATTTCTTCCTATTTAATTTTAAAAAAAAAGAAATTAACGTATAAAACTTAATAATGACTAATGATATTAAGATTATAGATGCGCACCATCACTTCTGGGATTTAAATACAAACTATTATCCTTTTTTAAGTGATGAAATAGATACGAATTTTTTCTTAGGGAATTATAAATCTATTAGAAAAAATTATCTTCCTTTTGATTATATTAAAGATTCAAAGAATCATAACGTTATTGGAACAATTCATTGTGAAGCAGAATGGGATAGAAATGATCAGGTTGGAGAAACAAAATGGTTAGAGAAACTATCAAAAAATAATAAATTTCCTAATGCCATTGTTGGACACGCCTGGTTTCATAAAAAAAATTCTGAGGCTATTATAGCTGAGCAAGCAAGTTTTGATTTGGTTAAAGGTATTAGATCAAAACCAATAACTAAAACATCCATCAATTCAAAAGAATATATTTATGAAGGTTCAATGCAGGATTTCACATGGCGCAATGGTCTAAAATTATTACAGAAGTATAATTTGAATTATGACTTAAGAATACCAAGTTGGCATTTAGAAGAAGCAATTGAAATAGTTAGATTAATACCCAATACAAAAGTGATAATTAATCATGCTGGTTTTCCATGGAATAGAACTGATGAGGGAATGAATTATTGGAGAAAAGGAGTGAAGTTGATGTCACTTGAACCTAATACATTCATAAAACTGTCTGAGTTCGGTGTAAAGGGTAAAGCTTGGAATTATTCTCAAAATGAAAAAATTATACACGAGTTAATTGATTTGTTTGGACCTCAAAGGTGTATGTTTGCAAGTAATTTTCCAGTTTCCAAGATTAAAATATCATTTGATGACTTATATAAGAGCTATAAACAAATTGTTAAAAATTTTTCTGTTGATGAAAAAAAATGGCTTTTTTCTAAAACTGCTATGAAAGTTTATGATATCAAGATTTAAATTTTCTATTTTAATTAATGGAGTCTTAATTGAGTATTAAATATACGAATATAGTTGATGGGTTGCCAGCATCTGTCCCTTTTGTAGGTCCAGAAGCACAAGAAAGAACTTTAAACCAAGTTTTTAAAGCACGAATTGGTGCTAATGAGAGTGTTTTTGGTCCATCTTTAAAAGCAGTAATGGCTATGCAAAAAGAAATTATTAAAACATGGCAATACGGTGACCCCGAAAACTATGATTTAATAAATGCTTTAGCTATTAAACATAAAGTTTCACCGAAAAATATTGTTGTTGGAGAAGGAATAGATGGACTTCTCGGATATCTTGTAAGACTAATTATACAAAAAGGTGATAATGTAGTAACGACCGATGGCGCTTATCCCACTTTTAATTATCATGTAAATGGATATGGAGGTTGTTTACATAAAGTTCCTTTTAAAAATGATACAGAAGATTTAGAAAACTTATTGAATAAAGTAATAGAAACATCTGCTAAGATTTTATATGTTTCAAATCCAAATAATCCAATGGGTACAATTAATACGCCAAAGGCTATAGAGAAGTTAATAGAAAACCTTCCTAAATCTACTTTGCTGTGCCTAGATGAGGCGTATAGTGATTTCTTACCAACTAATTTAATTCCTAATATATCAATTAACCAATCTAATGTTATTAGAATGAGAACTTTTTCTAAAGCTTATGGAATGGCAGGGCTTAGAGTAGGCTATGCAATTGGTGAACAAAATATAATATTAAATTTTGAAAAAATTAGAAATCATTTTGGCATGTGTAGAGTATCTCAAGTTGGTGCTTTAGCGGCACTCGATGATAATGTATTTATAAATGATGTAATTCAAAAAGTAGGATCAGCTAGAAAAAGAATATCTGACATCGCTTTGAGTAATAATTGTAAATTTGTAAATTCTTATACAAATTTTATTGCAATTGATTGTCTTAAGGATGATGTGTTTGCAAAAAAAGTTTTAGAAAATTTAATTAAAAAAAGAATTTTTGTTAGAATGCCATATTCATTTCCTCAAAATAGATGTATAAGAGTAACAGTAGGATTAGATAAAGATATTGATTTATTTGAAAAATATTTTCCAATTGCTTTGAAAGAAAGTTGATACTTTTACCTAATTTTTTCACATAATAATTTAAAATAATTTTTTTATAGAATTCAGGGAGTTTATAAATGTCAATCAAGTACCCAGATACTCAGCTTTTTCTCAATGGAGAATGGAGAGATGCTTTAGCTAAAGAAAGTCTTGAAATAATTAACCCAGCCACAGAAGAAGTTATTGGGAAAGTGTCTCACGCAAGAAAAGAAGACTTAGATATAGCTTTAAACGCAGCAGAAAAAGCTTTTAATAGTTGGAAAAATGTTTCAGCTTATGAGCGCTCAAAAATCCTTCGTAAAGCAGCTGATATTGTAAGAAGTAAAGCTGATGAAATTGCAACTCTAATGACTTTGGAGCAAGGCAAGCCTCTTGTTGAAGCAAAAATGGAAACAATGGGAGCGGCTGATTCAATTGACTGGTACGCAGAAGAAGGAAGAAGAGCCTATGGAAGAATTATTCCATCACGTGCTCCTCAAGGTGTTTATCAGTTTGTATTTAAAGAGGCAGTTGGTGTAGTAGCTGCTTTTACACCATGGAACTTTCCTTTAAATCAAGTTGTAAAAAAAGTAGCGGCCGCATTTGCTGCTGGTTGTACAGCTATCGTTAAAGGTCCTGAAGAAACTCCAGCTAGTGTTGCCGAATTAATAAAAGCTTTTGATGAAGCAGGCATGCCAAAAGGTTCTATAAACTTAGTATATGGAATACCAGCTGAAATTTCAGAATATTTAATTGCGCATCCAATTGTAAGAAAGGTTACTTTTACTGGTTCAACTGCAGTTGGAAAGTTGTTAGCATCTTTGGCTGGAACGCATATGAAAAGGGTAACCATGGAACTTGGTGGTCATTCTCCTGCAATTGTCTGTGAAGATGCTGATGTTAAGGCAGCAGTTAAAATTCTAAGTGCTAATAAATTTAGAAATGCTGGGCAGGTATGTATCTCACCTACAAGGTTTTTAGTACATGATTCAGTCTACGAAGAGTTTGTTGATGGATTTGTTGAACAAGCCGAAGCTCTAAATGTTGGAAATGGTCTAGATGAGGGTGTGAAAATGGGTCCACTTGCCCACGATAGAAGACTTACGGCAATAGAGGGTTTTGTTTCTGATGCAGTTGAAAACGGCGCAAAAGTTTTAACTGGTGGCAAAAGGAAAGGTAATAAAGGTTACTTTTTTGAACCAACTGTAATGACAAATGTGAGTAATGATGCAAGAATTATGAATGAAGAGCCATTTGGTCCATTAGCTCCAATAAACTCATTTAGTTCTATTGACGAAGTTATTGAAGAAGCAAATCGTCTTAATTATGGTTTAGCTGCATACGCTTACACTAATTCAGCTAAAACAGCACAAGATTTAGGGCAAGCTATAGAAAGTGGTCAGGTTTCTATAAATCATCATGGTTTAGGACTCGTTGATACACCTTTTGGAGGTGTTAAGGATTCTGGATATGGATCAGAAGGTGGCCCAGAAGGCTTGGATGCTTATATGACAACAAAATTAGTTTCTCAAACTGGTTTATAAATAAATCTTTAAAATATATTAAAGCAGCCTAAATAGGCTGCTTTTGTTTATTTAAAGTACAATTTTTTTAATGTAATAAATTTTTATTTAATTAAATTTTTAAATAAGGTACGATTTTCTATTTATAGGATTTATATATGGCATGGATACCAGCACCAACACCAATTAACGAGAATAGAAGAGCTCAAGCGGTTGAAAAAACAGGAATAATTGGTACAGATCAGATATATTTATTCGACATATATTTGGAAATAGCTAAGGATATATCCGGCTACAGTGCAGGTAGTTTTAGTTTATATGACTCTAAAAACCAATGTATGATTTCAGAAATTGGCAAACCTGGAGAAAGAGAAATACATAGGAAAGCAGACAAATCTGCTTCAATATGTTCATATGTTATTCTTGAAAAAAATCCATTATTAATCTTTGAACTAAATAAACATGAAATTTTTAAAAATCATGAGGCTGTAAAAAATGGAATAGTTTATAGTTACTGTGGTTTTCCAGTTATTAATAAAGATGGGTATGCAATGGGTACCTTTTGCATTTATAATTTTTCTGAGGTTAAAAAGATCTCATCTGAAAAGATTGTACTAATTGAAAAACTAGTTTCTCGATTAGCACTTCAGATTGATACACAGACCGAACAAAAAGAAATCACATCTCAAAAAATTTCTAAATCCATTGATATTTTTATGGATAATTACAATGACTTTTCACTTAGAGATTATAAAAATTTTATAGACATTTGTAGTGGACTAAACATACCAGAAGAAAATGCGACTAACTTAATTAATGCTAATTTATGTGAAATTAGAAATACGACAGTTTTACTATCTCCTAGAGGTAATGAATTACAAGAAAAGATGAATATAGTTACTAAAATTCATAATCAAGTTAAAGTTGAGGGTAATGAAGCAAACTCTTTAATAGACAATGCACTTGACAAATTAGGTGAACTATAATGTTTGCTAAGGTCTATCAATATAAATTTGGAACTGTTTCTGAAGCAAAGGTTGCCGCTTCATTTTGCTCTGATAATTTAGGAAAAAAAATCAGTAAATATAAATTTCAATCTTTAAATGTTATGATTGGAAAAGATGGAGATTTATCCATATTTATTAAATTTGATACAATTGATAGATTAAAAAAATACGAGATAGAATCCGATGCATTCATAAAAGAACTAAAAGAAACATTTGTGTTTAAAGAAAATCAATATGCTGGTGTTTTTGTTTATAATTATGAGGCAGAGGCCACTTCATCTGAAATCAAAATATCAAATCCTGCAGCCTAATTTATACTATTTCTTATTTCGTGAAATTAAACATCCTTTACTACAACTCCCCGTAGATTTTTTTTATAATTTCTAGTAGAAAACTTAAAATTCATTATTTTGGGTATTATTTTGGAAAAACAAAAAGAAGAAAAATTAAATCTTATTTTAAGAAAATACATACCACTTTTAAAAAATCATTACATGGTTCATGAGCTTAAAAAAGAACATCTTTTAAAAGATATAGATCATAAAGAATGTTTCATTATTAAAGATGGTTCTGTTTTAGCTAGAGATAAAAGTGGTAAAACCACAACTTTAGAAAAAGGAACCCCTATTGGTTTTGCTGAAGCATTAGTTTCTCGGCCATATGATTTAACTTATATTTTAAAAGAAGATACAATTGTCTTTGCTTTTAAATCCTCAGAAATAAGAAAAGCGTTTTTAACTGCTTCATCACTTACCCGTGGGATTACAAGATATACCCTAGATAGAGTTTTTGAAAATAATAAAAGTAAAACTTATCATTTAATTGATGATGGCTTTTTATCAAAACAACAAGATAAATTTCCCCTGAAAGATTATAGTGATGGTGATACTATATTTATGAGAAATCAAAAACCTAAGTTCTTTTTCTACGTGGATTCAGGAAAGGTACAACTAGTTTCAAAAGAAGAAAAAATTATTGCTACTTTTAACGATGGAGATTCTTTTGGCGAAAATGCTCTTTTTACAAATACTTTGAGATCTGTAACTGCAAAGTCAGTTGGCAATACTACTTTACAGTTAGTAAGTGCAGAATTTATTAAAAATTATTTTGATAATGAAGATCTTTTAGTTAAATTTTGTTTGGTAAGTATATTAGAGCGTTTAAAAGCTATGAATAACCTTAGAAATTTAGTTTTATAGATTTAAATTTATTTAGTAAAATTAATAAACTAATGTCTTCAATTAATTGTAAAAGGTAAATTTTTGAATAGATGGATAGCTGTTGATTGGGGTACAAGTTTTTTCCGTGCCTATCTGATTGAAAATGATTTTGTTTTAGACAAGATTGAAACAAACGATGGTATGAAATTTGTCCAACAAAAGGAATTTGAGAATAAATTTATTAATTTAATAGAAAAGTGGCTAGTTATAAATAAAAAAATAGAAGTGTTAGCTAGTGGAATGTTAGGAGCTCGTCAAGGTTGGATGGAGGCTCCATATGAAAACACTCCATGTAATTTAAATAATCTTAATTATGTTTCGCCATTAATAAATGACAATA
>Ga0255783_10005310_pt1 | contig 11532 bp, 7 predicted proteins | sample 011ome_22_FD_179981 | JGI IMG/M metagenome (GOLD analysis project Ga0255783, IMG submission 179981) | Coastal salt marsh microbial communities from the Groves Creek Marsh, Skidaway Island, Georgia - 011507BT metaG (version 2) | ecosystem: Environmental > Aquatic > Marine > Intertidal zone > Salt... | reverse complement strand
TTCTCTGAAAGCCATTGTAGATGTACATGCAAGCGTCACAAGTGTGACGCATCGGAGACGAAAAGATATAAAGATGTCCTCCTCCTGCGCCTCCTCGAGTACGCTCTCTCCCTTTTCCTCTCTGAAGACAAAGAAGACGAATCGGGAGAGTAGTGATGCGTCTTCTCGTCGTGCTTCGCGCGGCGTTCGATCGTCCTTAGATCCGTCCCCGTCCGTCGTTGGTCTTCCGAACGAGGACGACTCGATGATGATGATTTCACCGGCGTCGTCGCCGACGTCACCGAGGATGATGAAAGAAGAAGAGACAGAAGAAAGGCGCGTTGTTCTGGTCGTGTTTACGAACTTCAACGAAAACTCGTACTTAAAGTACCCGAAATCGTTACCAAGGTACAGCGAAGACAAAAAACCCGCCGGGGAAGTGTCGTGGAAGGAAGTGTGGGAACACATGCGTTTGCGCTTGAAGTGGTCCAACGAGACGTTCGAGACTGTTCTCGTGGACTGCGCGGATGCGGAGACGGTATCGAAAGCGAAAGAGGCGTGTTCAAAAGCGACGGCATTTATTGCGTGCGAAGTCGGGGAAAGCGAGAGTATTGCGGAGACAATTCGCGAGTTGACCGTAACGGTTCCAACCGGCGTGGTTTGCGGGAAGAGTTCGGCGACGTTGCGGGATCTGCAAAAGTTACAGTTCATGCCGATGCGCGACGCCGGGCACAACGATTTCTTCGAGATGCCGTTTGAAACGAGAAGAGAGAAGGATAAGAAGAAGTTTTTACAGATGAAAACGTTGTTTGATAGGAAGAATCACTTAGACTTACTGTTTATGAGTTTAGTTTTGATCGACGCGTGCGAGGTTCCCGGGATCGTCGTCCCGGAAGTCGCCATCAATCAAGAGATTAACATCGGCAACGTCTGGTGCATAGCCTCAAACTGCGGGTCCAAATTGTTAGACTGTTATAAAAACCCGCAGTGCAGGAAAAGCTTAGACTGCGTCGACGCGTGTGGAATGAACGATCAAGTGTGTACGTACACGTGCATTCGCTCGTATCAAAATCGAGAGTTTGAATATCTGGCCAGATGCATGTTGCATTCGCATAATTGCTTAGGGAACGACGCGAAACGACCGGAATTTCCCATCGTGAAACCGATGAAAACCTTTCGAGGCGAAGCGTTGACGCACGAAGTCGCCGAGCAAATCATGCAAGGACATTTAGGAACCGAGAGAGACGGGAAGAAAATCGATTATAGTTGGCTCGCCGTGGCGGGACAAAACCCGGCGTACGATCATTTTCCAGCGCAATACCAAATCTGGTACGCCGGTAAAGCGCGAAACTCGTTCTGGTACAATCCAGTTTTTAAAGTAAACACGTTAGACGGAAAATCTGTCTGGCGTCGCTCAGACTACCGATGCAAACGCGAAGACACTCCCGGCACGTTTACGTTTACGTTCATGGACAACGGCGTCACGTCGAAAGAATACTGGCGCATCGTCGACGCCGCGGACGATTTATCCTGGGCGTTATATTACTACGCCGGCGCGGCCAAATCTGCCGGTCAAATGTACGTCGGCGCGGTATTAGCGACGCCGGACGGGTTATGGCCACCAACTCGCGAAATGGAACGCGTCGAAAAGGCGCTTTGGGAAGGGTGCGGGTGCAAGATGTGGGAGATGATGGAAGTCGATAACCGACCGGATGTTATCGCAAACGCGCCGTTACAGCCGTTACACGACGTCGTCTTGAAATCGTCTCTCATTCTTCCGTGAGTGAGACAAAAAAAGCAGTTTTAATAGAAGTAGTAGTAGTAAAGTAGCACCATCGTCAAAAACATCTTTTCCCGCTCTTCACTCTTTTTTTGTCTTCTCGTTTCGCTGAAATGCGCAACGTCACGGCTGCACGAAACAAACCTCTCATGGCATCCTCTCATTCGAGCCGTCGTAAACAACAACTAAAAACGAAACCGATAAACCCTTTCCTCCGCTTCTCCGTCATCCTGCTGACGTTTCTCTCTTTACTTTCCATCGCTCTGTATTCCAATCGAACGAGAACACGAAACGAACGCGAAGCGGTGGCGTATTCGTTGTGGTTGGAACCACCTACTACGGATGATTTATCCTCGAGAGTTGAAAACTTTATCGTTGAAAACGCGAAAAACGACGTCGCGTTCAAACCGCACGTGACGTTGTTAGGCCCAATCTACGACGAAAACGAACGCGCGATGGTTGCGAAAACCGAGAATTTAGTTCGAGAGATTCGAGAGAAGATGATGAAGAAGACGACGACGACGTTTAACATCCGGTTCCCGAAAGGCGCACAGGTTGGACAAACGTACTTCCAATGCGTGTATTTAGAAGCGGAATTGACGTCAAACTTGTTACACGCGCGAGAGAAGGCGATCGAACTGTTCGATATTCGGGACGCTCGAAGATATACGCCGCACATGTCTTTAGCGTACGGCGACGACTCGCAAGGCGAGCGGTTACGGTTGAAGCTGAAAGCGGACGAAGTGTTCAAAAAAGCCTTCTCGCTCTCAAACACGGACGAAGAAAACGAAGACGAGACCTACGAAGAATCGTTCAACGCGACCAGCGTGAGTTTGTGGAAGACAGACGTGGAAGATAAGAGTTGCAAGTCTTGGAGGAAAGTGAAAGAGTTTCCTTTGTTTCCGTAGCGTCGTTCGTCGTAGCAAAATATTCGCGCATAGAGATAGAAAGAACAGAGGATCACATTTGAAACTACTCTTCTCATCATAACGGTCACAACGCGTCTCTCTCTTCTACTAAAGGCTATTTTTTCGTGTCTAATCGAATCTCTCTTGTCATCGCGTCTGTGTCTTCGGTTGTCGTCTCTGTTGTGAAGTCGTTCGTTGCCAATGAAAGTGCGGCAAATCGATCGGTTTCCTTAAACTCCCCAAGACTAACGCGTCCTCCCCTTCTCCGTGATGTAAATACGGATCTAATTTCCTGTATAAAACTTCTTCCGCATCTTCTAATCGATCTAACAAAGACCCATCGTGCGCGTGTGGATGTTTCCGCATCGGTTGCATTTGCACCTCGTTGGAATCGGATTGAAACTCTTTCAAAAGAATCAAACAACAGGACGCGAGTACAGCGAGGAAACAAAATACGGCCAGTTTCGCTACGCGTCGGTATCTGCGCAAGGTTTTCGGATTGCTGCTCAGAAGATGTTGGTGGTTTTGCGACATTTTTTATCTCATCATACAAGTGAAGAAAATTCGATTCCATTCCCCGCAGAGTAAAAATGGGTCAAGGCGCTTCGTCTTTGCAACAACAAAGGAACAGGAAGAAAAACAGATGCGTCACCGACGATAACGAGTTCATCGATGTCTTCAACGCGAGCTCGTCCTTTCAAAACACCACCACTGAAAAGGAGGACGACGATAACAAAGAAGAAGAAGAAGAAAATACATCCGACAACAACGAGAATTGGAATTTCGCGCGCAGGACGAGGAAACGATTGAACGAGTTGAGAGAACTCGCACCGTCCACGGCGAAACCGATGCTCGTTTTAAACGCACTCTCAGACGGAGAAGACGAGGACACGACGTCAAAATCGAAGAAAAAGAACGGAAGCAATGACAGGAGGAGTTGGCAGAAAGTGTTCGATGTGCTCGACGCGTACGAACGACACCAAGAGGATGGTGATGGAGACAAATATTCGTCAAAGAGCGAATTGATTGCGAAGCTGCGCGAAGTCGCGAAAGCGATTCGATTGGCCGCCGAAAACACCACGGAAGAAGAGGACGACGACGACTTTTACGAAGCGCAACACACATCCGAAGGAAAACCGACGCCCCCGAGTAGGCTTCTCTCGTCCCCGATATCCAAAACGCCCCCGCCGGTACAGCCGCGAAAGCTTCGGGCGAAGAATCGGAAAAAGAACGACGACGACGATGCGAAAGACGACGGCGAGAACGACGACGACGAAAACGATTCAGACGACGACGAAAACGCGACAGGTGGTGTGTACAGCGAGTACGTCCGGAACACGGACGATTTGCTCGTCGTCGCCGAGAAACTTTCTTCGCTCCTTTAGAAGAAATACGTACAAGAAGTAAAAGAAGAACAAAGAGTATAGTTTGTAATAAAAGCGTCCTCCTCTCGCCAACTCTGGTTGTTCACAAAGGAAAAGGGCTTGAGTAGAAAGAGGAGAATTGTAGCGGCGAAAGAGCGAAATAGCACCGCAGCCTCGCCTCGTGTAGTACGAAAAGCAGCATTAGTGTAATATTAGTAGTAGTAGTAGTAGTAGTAGTAGTAGTCCTCTCTTGGGCAAAAAAATTCTTCTTTGGTTTGCGTAGAAAATTTCGCCTTTAAAAAATTTGGCTAAAAAGCATCTCACATCAAGGCACTTTTTTTCAGTCTTCCCCTTTAAAAAGCGACGGAGTGTCTTCTTCTTAGGTTAATTTATTATCTAACCGCTGCGTCCTCACATCTCTCACGCGAGAAGAAGAGGAAGAGGAAAGAATTTAAATTTACTTATACACGCGCGTTTGCGTTTGAACGAGCGCGGAGTTTTGCCCGCGTTGTAAATACTGGTGCGTTTATTTTCGTCGTCGTCGTTTCGGCGCGCGAGCATCTCACAACATCGCGCGCTTTGTTTTTGTAACTGTTTGAATTTCCCTTTTTTCTTCTTTCTTTCTCTCTTTGCGCGCGCTTTTCATGTGAGTGGTATAGTCTCGCGCATATCGTCGCAACTGTTGCTGACGCGCGCAAACTCTGCTCTTTCTGTTTTCCTTCACGAACAACGACGACGCACTTTCTGCCCTGCGCGTTTTAGGTTTCGAGCGAGAGAGTCATTAAACAGTCTTTAAAACGCAGAGGAGCGTGTGTGGTGGCGGCCAACAGAAAGAACGAAAGAGAAGGATTATGAAAAATACCAACAACGCGTCGCGTTCGGCGTCGTTCGAGATGGAGGACATCGAAGGCGGCAAAATCGAAGACGCGTACAGGAAATCATTTTTACCGATGGACGACGAGAGCAACGGCTCTGAGGATAAGGGATTAAGGAACGACGGAGGAGACATTGAGTTTAGCCCGTATTTCGGCGACGAAGGTTTGGCGATGAAGAACGACGAGCAAGATAACGAGATGATGGGGTTCTTTAAGAGAAGCGTGGCGAGTCGCGCGCGGTCGGCGTCTGGGAGGTCCAGTCCCCCGAGCAGTGGTGGAAGGAAATCTCTCAACAACAACAGCAACAGCAAGGCGGCGAGCTCGAAGAAACAACAGTCGAACCAAAACAACAACAACAACAACACCGCGAGGCAAAATCTCACCGGTAAAAAACGAAAAGTTGCTACAGGACATCATCGTCATCATCCACACGCGAGAGACGATCCGAGATTATCACTGTACGATTACGCGCACGATTTAGTCGACGATCCGAGTAAAGGAAGTTCCGAGGATAACGGAGGAAATACAAACAGCGGAGATAACGCGAGTAACGAGAATACCAACGGAGGCACGTCTTCCAGACGACGAACGAATCGAAGCAGCTCGTCGAACTCATCGAGAGAGGAGCTCTTTCAACTCGGCGCTGGGATGGGAACAACAGCGACAACTTCGACGAAGAGGGGTCAATCTACGTCGTCAGCGCCTTTGAGTAAGAGGAAAGCGTCGACGACGAGTACGAAGAAATCGACATCGTTAACCAAACCGAAAGCAAAGAAAGAAACAAAGAAACCGACAAAGACGACGACCGCGACAAAATCAGGTAAACCGAAGAAGAAATTAGGACGACCTCGGAAAGAGGATAACTCACTGGGGACGTTGTTTGCTCCGGCGACGAAGATCGCTCGCGGTAAACGAACGACCGTTTCGCGCAAAGCGAAAGCCAACGTGTCTGCTTCGGTCCTGCTTAAAGGCATCGGGTCTAACGAATCGATATCCATCGAAGGAGAGATTCCAGCGATTGAGATAGAGATCGAAACAACGAAAAATGTTGACAGTATAGATCAGTCGCCGAAGCATATGCAAGCAAAACAGACCAGAGTCTCACAAAACGACGAAACTATCAACCCCGGAGGCGCCGCGTCCGAGTTTCTCTTTCGAAATCAGAATACTACCGCCAACGCCACCGCGGCCTCCAAAAATATCGACAAAAACCAAACCATGTCGAATTTACTGTATATTCAAAGTCAGGAACAACAAATGTTGATGCAGCAGCAACTCGAGGAGCGACAACGGTTGACATCCTCCATTAACGATGCGGCGGCGGCAGAGAATAAGAACGGCGCTACCGCCGCGGCTACGAAGAAGAACATCAAACAAAGGAAAAAACGAGAGGCACAGAAAGAAGAGCAAAATGCCATGGTATTCGATCGATCTCACGCCCCAGGCGGCGACGAGCGACCCGCGGTGTTAGCTCGATACCTCGAAAAGAGAAAATCGAGGAAGTTTGCCAAGAAAATTCACTACGAGAGTCGAAAGGTGAGAGCTGACAACCGCGTGCGCGTAAAAGGCCGATTCGCGAGCGGGAGCGTAAACATCGTCGAGAAACATCCTCACGACGAGGAAAAGACTTCTGGGCAAGCGCAACTCACGCACGCGCAAAAACAGACTCAGGAAATAATGCGAGCCGTCGGTTCTGCCGGCGCCAGTTTAGCCGCCGAGAAGGAGATGATGCGTGGTAAAGAAACGAATGCGGAAAAAGCAGTCCTTCAGCGCGCGCCTCCACCTCCATCGCCGACGTCGCTGGCGCTTACGACGAACACATAATAATAACCATCTGTATATATACATTGATCAAAAAATTGTTGTAATTACATACTATTCTGTACCATTTACCTACTATAAACCGCTACCTCAGTCCCTTCTATTTGCTAAACAAACGCGTCTCTAAAACTCTCTCTTCACCCGAATCATCACCTCCACAACACATTCCTTTTCACTTTGCTTCTTTCGGAACTTCCCACGTCTCCTTATCCGGGTCCGCGCTTTTCAGCTTCGTCTCAAAATTCCCTCTCTCGTTCATTTTCCCTTGCAAAACGTTCGTCGTTAAGAACATTTCCGCCTCCTTCCCTTCTTTGATTCGTTTTCTAATTTCCTCCTCGTTTGCGATATCTTTGTGTTGGTCAAAGTGCGAACGAATTTCAATCGCGGACGCCTGTAAGGCTTTCTCGTCGCCGTGAAAGAGCGCGAGTCGAGCGCGGAGGAGTCTGCGGAGGAGTCTTCTTGCCTCGTGTCCTAAAAGCGACGACGATGATGATGAGAGAGACATATAACTACGTGTGATTTGACGTGGTGGTGGTTCTTTTTGTGTTGTTTTTCCCAAGAGGGAAATTTGTATCTAAAACGCCAATTCGTTTTGCGCATGTCAAAAAAAAAATACGCGCGCGCTTTTGTTAACAAGAACGAGCACGCACATACATTACACATTCAACAACAAAAATGTCCTCCTCCTCCCAAAACGATGGCATCGTTAACGTTTTAATAGCGCTCGGTCCGTTGTCGCAAGACGACGTGAACTGTTCAATAATCGAGTATTTCTCACGCCATTTGGCATCCCCCAAAGTCAAGGCGTTTGTATTTTCGTACTGTCCTCAAAGCCCGCACACGGCGAACGAGAAAGAAGAACTCTCTCTCGATGCGGAGACGAAACGTAAAGGATGCAGGAAAGCGCCCGTGAGCGTTTTGGACGACGCGCGTTTGAAGAAAAAAGTCGTGGACGTTCCCGGCGCGTCGCTGGAGAAGACGTTCGTTCCAGAGTTTATGCCCTTGGGTGGGAAGCTGAGAGCGAGTTTGTTCGCGCTGGAGTCGGGGGCGAACGTGAACGCGATTGAAGTCTTCGAGGTGGATCCGGAAAGCGGATTTCCGCACGCCGCGGCGGCGATTCAGGGCATATGCGACGGCGCGTTTGCAAAGAAAGCGAGCGCTTTGCCTGGAGAGCGAAAGGAGGAACCAGAGCCGGCGTTTTTCGTACCGAGACCGGATTACGTGTTGATGGGAACGCACGGGAAGAGTTTACTGGAACGTTTCGTGGTCGGGAGCGTCGCAACCAACGTGTTGCACAACGTCGACGTGCCGAGCATCTTTTACCGTCAGAACGTGGAGTTTAAGGAGAAACCGGTTGCTGGCGTAAAAACAGAAGGGGAGGCGTATCAAAAGTACGCGGTCGAGACGCCTCCTAAGGGAGAAGGCGACGAAGGCGAGAAACGCGAGGCCGATCAACAACAACAACAACAACAACAACAACAACAAAGAAACGTTGTATTGTTGGGGATCTGTGGTACGCAATCGTCGATCGATGTGGTTAAATTCTACGTCAAAAAGCTCGCGCGCGAAAACGACGACGTCATCTTAGCGCACGTTCCGATGAAAGAACAAACCATGCGCTCGAAACACGTCACGCAATCAGACGTCACTCTTAACCTCGAGACGTGTAAGAAACTCGTCGAAGTGTTCGTGAAAGACAACAAGTGCGAAGAAACGTTTCGTTTACGCGACGTCATCAACCTCGGCACCAAAACGAACAAAACTTCCCCTCGCGTCCTCGATCCGAGAGAACAGCTCGTCGAAGCCGCGAAAGGTTTCGGCGCGACCATGTTACTCGTCGGTCGATCCGCGTTCGGGGACCAAAACTTATTCGGGAAGATGTTCTACGTCGGCACGTTGCCTTTGTTTTGCACGCAATACAGCCCGTGCCCGGTGTGCGTGTATAATCCTCCCAGGGAGGAACGCAAGGCGAAAAGTTACCAGTCATTTTAGAGAGACTTTTTCCTCCATTTTTCGCCAATTAGAGAGAGACATTCGAATTCTTCACTAAGTTTATATGCGCGCTGTTGTTCACACTTCGAGGAGCATCCTTTCTTTTTCCACGACTTCGAGAATACGCGTGAACACAAAAATGACCTCCTCCTTATTATCGTTTCGAACGATGTGCGTTTCGCCGAAAACGGTATTCTTAAGAAACAACGCAAAATCGAATAAGAGGAAAAAATTGTGCGCAAAACCGACCGCCGCCAACGCGGTTTCGCCCCCCGATTCTTCTTCTTCGTCGTCGTCGTCTTCGAGTTCTTCTTCCGGGAAGAAAGTCTCAAAAAACGCGCTAAAGAAGCAAGGGAAGTGGCAAAAAGGAGGAGAGAATAATCGAGGGGGTAATGGTGGTGGTAATAACACCAACAAGAAGAACAACGGCCCCGGGGGTGGATCCAAAGCTGGGTTTGAGATTCAAGGGAAGTTAACCCAGTGTTATTCCTTGGACGAAGTGTTCCAAGTGGTGAGGAACGAAGTCGATCAGTTTGATTCCATAAACGCGTCGACGGCGTTACATCGCATCGCGAGTAAAGGGACGCGAGAGTTTGATGTTTCTTCTTCATCTTCTTCTGTGAACGGGAGAGGAGCGTCGACGAGCGTGGCGAGAGCCGGGAGGAGGACGACGGGAAGTCGCGACGGCGGCGACGGACATCCGTACGAACGGATAATAAAGAACTCGGATTTTGAAAACTTGATGGGTGTGGTGGAGAGTAACTTAGCAAACATGGACCAGTTTGGTCTCGCAAACGTCGCGTGGTCGTTGGCTCGGTTGAGAGTGTTTGAAGACGATAACGGGGAGAATAAAGAAATGAACGAGAAAGGCGCGGAAATGTTGGATACGATTGCGAGAAATTTCGCCAACTGCGTCAAAAGACAAGGCGGGTCGAGCGTTAGACCGCAAGCGTTTAGTAATTTGCTTTGGGCGTTCGGGAGTTTTAAATATAAAATTAGCGACCAGGATGGAGTTTTGAGTAAAATCTACGACCAGTGCGAAACGTCGTGGGTGGAAAACGCGGACGCTTGGAAGCCGCAAGAAATGGCGAATTTATTAGTCGGCGTGGCGCACGGAGACAACGCGACCGACCGATGGTCGTTTTACGAAAAGATGCAAAATTGTGCGCTTCACAATTTGAAAGCGTACCCGATGGATGATCGAAACGCAGACCCGAGGTTTGTGTTTACCTCCAGGGATATATCAAATTTTTTGTGGGGGTTGAGCAAGTCGCTGAAATCTCAAAAGTTCAACGCGCAATCGATCGATCCCGAATTGATTTCGATGATGTTGCAACGATTGGTGGCAGATAATTTCGGTGGTAAACAAAGCGTCTTGAACGTCTCCATGACTGTATGGGCGCTCGCGAATTGTAAGTGTCAAGTTCCGGCTCCGTTTATGAATGCGTTGAATCAAGAGATTCCGCGAATGACGAAAAGACTCTCCGCATCTCAGCTCGATGCCATTGCGTGGTCTATCGGCGAGGCGAGATTTACGTTGAAATATGATGATGATGCAATCGATGCCGTCGCGGAAGCCATCGCAGATAACAGAGAAAGCGTGTTTAACGAATCTGATCCGGAACTCGTGGCAAAAATCTTTTGGGCGCTGTCTCGTCGAGGACGCATTCCTGCGGATGGTTCGATAATCGATAAACTCGTTCGAAAAGTCGAAATGTGCGTGGATGACTTAGAACGCTCGGATAAGCTGTTAATCTTACACGCCTGGGGCGTGTTACGAATCTCGCCTGGCGAGAACGTCGTCAACAAGCTCGTCCGAGCGTTTTTGGATGAAGACGAATACGAAGAGTTGGAACCGGACGAGTGCGCGAAGCTGCTCTGCGCATACGGCCGCATCAACCATCGACCTTCGTCGTCTTCAGAAGCTGGAAGTAAGTTTGAAGCACACCTCACGCATCTCGCGCAAACGCTCGCGGACTCCGCCCAAGCCTCCAGACTCAACCCCGGCACCCTCGCGCTCGGCTTGTGGGGCTGCGCGCTCTTAAAACTCGACTTGGACGAAGACGTCTTAGACGTCTTAGCGAGAGACGCCATCCGCCAAACCGATTCGTTGCGTCCAAACGCGTTCGCCAAGTGCATCTGGGCGTTATCTACGTTAAGGTACGACCCAACCCAAGACGATTTGGCCAAACTCACCAAGAAAGCGCAAGCGACGATTTTATCCCCCAGCGAGACCAACGACGCCAGTCAAAGCACCAGAGAGGAGGTGGAAATTGCCCTGAAGAAGTTAGGCGGCGATTCTTTACATTAATTAATCTGTGTATATATATATATCGCGTTGTCGTCGCTCGTGTTGTAATCATACATATATAAAAGTCTTCCGTGTGCGCCGCCCCGGCTTTTGTGGCTTTTTGTTGTCCTTCTCGAGCTTCTGTTCAAAACATAAAAATATCTTCCTGCTGCTTTGGAAAAAAGCGTCATTAAAGGAGGTTATACGATGCTCACGCAGACGACATCATCCTCGCTCGTTCACAGAGCACCAGCGACGAGATCATTCGCGCGACAGGAATTCCAACGCAGAATTTATGGCGTTATCACAGATCATCGAGCCGTTCGAATATCGGCCAAATCGGCGAACGACGAAGCGCGATCCGAATCCGCAACATCACCAACGAACTCTTCGTTAATCCAAACGGAACGTCTGGACGTCACGGAATCCCCGTATTACCGCGAACTTTCCAAAGACGTCGACGCGATCGATGCGACGAGGTTTTTGAAAGCACCGTCGGACTTTTTTGAGCTTTTAGATTTAG
>Ga0255783_10005302_pt1 | contig 11544 bp, 11 predicted proteins | sample 011ome_22_FD_179981 | JGI IMG/M metagenome (GOLD analysis project Ga0255783, IMG submission 179981) | Coastal salt marsh microbial communities from the Groves Creek Marsh, Skidaway Island, Georgia - 011507BT metaG (version 2) | ecosystem: Environmental > Aquatic > Marine > Intertidal zone >... | reverse complement strand
TTTTCGGTCGGATGAAACTCAACCGCGGCCCTGCACGAGGCGCAAATCAGGCCTGATTTACGCCGATGCCGCTCTACCGCGAAACAGCCATTCGGACAGCGCATCTGCCATTTTGCGCGCGAAAATGACAATGTGTGGCATCTGCTGGCGGTGCAGCCAATTTCCCGGGCTTTCTGCCGCCAGACGGCATCATGGCCGTGATGCGGGCCGACAAGCGCATGCGCAATTTCATGCAAAATCGTATCCCGAATATGGGAGATCTCTGCGTGCCGGACGTACAGGCGTGATAATGAGATAGTTTTATTTGTAAAGTCACATTGGCCAGCCCGCCGCCGCGCATGGTCAAGTTTAATCCGCCACCCCACTAAACCGTGAGCATCCATCAATTCAATGGCAAGATCAATCGCAGCACCAAGTGGCCTCTTCACAGCTGTTTCATTGGCGAGGGCGGCTTGGGTAGCGGGTGTAGAGGGCATCCGCCAGGCCTGCCCGCCCTGACCTCCACGCAATAATTGCTGCACGCGCAATTTCAACATTTACCGGCTCTCATGTGTGGCCAACCAACCTACAACTTTTCCAGCTAGTGGAATCCATGCGAGACCGGCTACCGCATAAAAAAGAAAATCGAGAATGATGTGGATGTCTGTGACATAGTCAACAAGTTGCATCACAAGCCCGAGATAAATGACCAATGCTGGGACCATACCGATTGAGACAACCAAATGTCGCCACCGCTTCATTTTTTTCTCCACAAAATTACAGCTCTCATTCTAAATATTATTAAAAGATTAGATCTATGAAGACCGTTTTTTCATGTGTGGTTGTTACGAGCAACAAAAAACGACAAAAAGTGACGTTTTAAGACAGAGCATTGATGATTTTCTCGGTAACGCTAATCTTAGCGGTGCACACAGTGCTTAAAAGGGAATCTGTAAAGAGCTGCCCCTGCAACTGTATGTAATGAGTTCGCTCGGATAAGCCACTGCCATTTGGTGGGAAGGCAGAGTTGAACGTTGAATTACTAGCCAGGAGACCTACCGCCCTATCACCTAGCGCACTCTCAGGGTGAAGAGTGGCTGCGGACAACCCGTTATGGTGGTTTGATGGAAAATCGGTTCCATCAGGTAAATCATGGCGGGAGAAGTCTATGAAACGCCTTCTATTTTTGGTTTGTTTTTTCGTGTTTGCGGCTGGTAAATCATACGCCCAGCCGTTGGAAATCCAACTTGATGAGCTGGTATTTACCGGCAGCATTGCACCGGATATCACCACGCCAGTGGCGGCAAATTCTTTTGTAATTCCTCAAAAGACGATTGAAAAAAGGGGCAATCTCAGCATTGCTGATTTATTACGCGAGGTCCCGGGATTTGCCGTCAGCAGCGCCGGGGCAAACAACACACAAATCAGAATACGTGGCGGCGAAGGCAATCATACGCTGATCTTAATTGACGGTGTTGAGGCGCGTGGCGGCGATGGTGAATATTTTCTGTCTGGACTGACAACCGCCAACGTCGAGAGAATCGAGGTGTTACGCGGCCCGCAGACACTATTTCATGGCGCTGGCGCGTCTTCGGGCGTTATTAACATAATCACCAAACAATCAATGCGCGAAAATAGCGCCTTTGTTCAAGCTGGTTCCACACAGGCCATCGGCGGCACAATTTCGCAAAGATTGCTTGGCATCGATACAAACCTGTCACTGTCAAAGGAAAAAGATACAGGGTATGATTTTTCGGGGTCTGACGGCGAAAAAGACACCATTGAACGCGATAGCCTTTATTTAGCCACCAATATGACCACTGATAACGGTTTTGAAATTGGTATAGACGCCAGATATGCCGAAGAACATTACAAATATGATGCTACAAACAGCTCAGCAACGAGCCCTTCTGAATATGTAACAGATGATACTGATCTTTTTGCTGATCGTGATGAGGGTGGATTGGCTATATCAACGAGCTGGCACACAGCAGAACAGCGCACCCGCCATAAGGTGAGCGCCGCTACCACGCATTATGCGGAGAAGCAAAATGGAGCAAAATCAACTCGTGAAGATGGGGTCAAAGGCAGCTATTCAATAAGCCACTCTCTCGACAATCGAATTATTAAAGGGAGCAACAGCGTTATCACGGCTGCGCTCGGTGGTTTTCGCGATAAGAATAGTGCAAGCGATGGCAACAACCGATCTGGGAAATATGTTGCGGGCGAGTTTTACCAAGCATGGAGCCAAAAAGATATTTTTTCTGTTGGCATCAAACACGCCACCCACAGCAAATTCAAATCATCAACAGACTGGAAGTTATCATCAAGCAAAGAGTTAGGGCAAACAAATGCTGCAATCTTGTTTGATGCTGGTACCGGCGTGACCTACCCATCCTATTCAGAAATCAATGGCAATGCGTCATGGGGCATTACCGGCAACGCAAATCTGGTGCCTGAACAAAATAACAGCTTGTCGATTGGCGTTAAATTCAGCCGTGACAAAACCGCCGATTATCTGCGAGTGGTTGGGTTTAACGAGCTGCTGAAAAATGAAATTGTCTACGTGTCATCGGGGTCCACCTATGCCAATGAAAGTTCAACCAGCCGAAGGCGCGGCTTTGAGATCGACGGATCGGTAACTCTAGGCTCAGCAGTGATGAGTGGAGCCTACACCTATTTAATTGCCAAAAACAATGATGGCACAATTGAAATCCGGCGCCCCCGTCACAGCGCAACCGCATCGATAAGCTATGCGCCGACTGCCTATGTTTCCAACATCACGCTGTCCGCTCGGCACACCCGCGATAATTTAGATAGCCAGTTTTGGGGAAGTTACGCCACCAAAAAACTACCAAATTACACAATTTTCAATCTTACAAGCCGGGCTGATCTAACAGAGGCTGTATCGGCTGTATTAGAAATCAACAACATTACCGACAAAAGCTATCAAGATGTCTGGGGATATGCGTCACGTGGTCGGTCAGGCTGGTTAAAAATTGAGACAAAATTCTAACCACTATTCCGCAAACACCTATACTGCTTGCAAAGGTCGCTCTTTTATTTTGGCAGTGGCGCAGCTGCTACCAGCCCAGTTGTCTGTTTTTTTATTTGCATCGTTATTTATTGGTGTGGCCAGCCCTTCTGGCCATGCGTCAAGCGCTGATGGGCATGACACGACACCCAGAGTCATCTCGACGAATGTATGTATTGACAATATTTTGATAAATATATTTGGCACTGAAAATGTCGTTGCCGTGTCAAATCTGGTAGACGACGCACGCTACTCGCACGTGCGTATGCTAGACCAATCGATAGAGCGTATCTCATTTGATGCAGAAACAATCCTCAGCCTGCGACCAAGTCTTGTGCTAATTTCAAATTTTTCAAATCACCGTGTCGTGAAAATATTGAAAGATAGTGGCCTCAAGATAGTAAAGGTGCCATTTGCCACAAAACTGTCCGACATCAGCCAGAATATTCAGATTGTTGGCACCGCAATAAAACAACAAACAAAGGCCAAAATCGCGGCTGATGCCATTGATCAACATATCGGCGAAACAATGCCTAAGACAGGTAAGTTCGCCCTGCACATCACATCAAATAACTATATTTATGGTAATAACTCATTGATAAGTGATGCAATTAGATACGCCGGCATGGCTGCCCCGGAGCAAGACCGTTTTGCAAACAAACCAGGATTTTACAACATTGAAAACATTATTTTATCAAAACCAGACTATTTGATTGTTGATGGCTCAGATGAGATTGACAGTTTAAAATTTGAACATGATCGATACCACCCAGCTTTTAAAGTGGCCTATCCACCTAAACATCGAATAAAAATAGAACCAAAATTATGGTCATGTGCGCACCAGTTGACGCCGCAAATTATTGATATGATAAAAAAGGGCGTGCAAAAAAAATGATGGTCAAACACCTGCCCCTATGGCTCTTCACTGCCGCCCTTATTGCCCTCATCACCTTGTCAGTCAGTCTTGGACCTTACAAAATAGACTGGACACAACTTGCCTATGATGTTGTCAAAAACAATCAAACAATTGATACAATTGTTTTTTTTGAATTGCGTATACCGCGGACAATCATGTGCATTTTGACCGGAATCGCTCTTGGCACCGGTGGTGCCGCTTTGCAAACCTTACTCAGAAACCCGCTGGCTGAACCAAGCATCATCGGAATCAGTTCCTCGGCCGCACTCGGTGCTGTTCTAGTTATGAGTTTTCAACTTCACCTGGTCAGTCTATTTTTTATGCCAGCGGGCGCAATTATTTTCTCAATGGCGGCCGCTGGGTTGTTGGTGCTTATTTCCAAAACATCGCATGATCACGTCACGATACTTTTAGTGGGAGTTGGCATATCACTTTTGAGCGGCGCCGCCACATCATTTCTGCTCAGCATTTCTGATAATCCATATGCGGTGAATGAGATTGTTTTCTGGATGCTTGGCTCACTGTCAAACGTATCAAATGATGATTTGTTGCTGGCGATGCCCTTTGCCATGTCTGGTGCCATTATCATGCTCAGCACAGCTAATGCACAAAATTATTTGATTTTTGGCGGTGAGGTTGCGGCCTCATCGGGCATTAATGTCAAAACATTGCGGGCCAAAGTGATTTTGGGTGCGTCACTAGCCGTAGGTGGTGTTACGGCTATCACTGGCATGGTGGGATTTATCGGGCTGCTTAGCCCTCATCTTGTGAGGCCTTTTGTTGGTAATGAGCCGCGCCTCACTCTTATTTGGTCACCTATTTTTGCATCAGCACTTGTCTTAGTAGCTGATATCGCAATTCGGTTGTTACCAACAGCAAATGAATTACGCCTTGGGGTGGTGACAACACTTATTGGCGCGCCCCTCTTCCTGTATGTGATTTTCAGACGATTTGGCAAGTAACAAGTAAATGGATCATATTGACGTCAAAAATCTCAGCGTCTGCCTTAAAAATTATAAAATTTTGAGGTCGGTTTCATTCACGATCAAAAAAGGCGAATGCATTGGACTAATTGGCAAAAATGGTGCGGGTAAAACAACATTATTGAGAGCCATGCAAGGATTATGCCCATATAAAGGTTTGTCGAACATAGCAAAATTAAGCTATGAAGATCGCGCGCGCCTGGTTGCATGGGTGCCACAAATTCATGATATCGTCTGCGATGTAAAGGTTAAAAAACTCCTGGAATTCACTGCTTTGAAATTTTGCCGTAACGCTGAACATGCAGAACAGATGATTTTGGCCAGCCTTTCATCAACAAATACCGTTCAACTGGCAGAAAAAAACCTGTCGACTCTGTCCAGCGGCGAATTGGCTTTAGTGAATATCGCCCGCGCCTTATGTCAAAATTCCAATTTCATTTTGATGGATGAACCGCTGGCAAATTTAGACCCAAGGCAAAAATCAACACTTATTTTGTTGATGAAGGCGCTGGCTGATCAAAACAAAGGGATTATTTTTACATCGCACGATATGCCAGCGGTCGAAAACGCCTGTGACCGGGTTATTGCGTTAAAGCATGGGGCCTTGTTATTTGATGAAACGCACCGCATAAAGTTTACCAATGCGCGTAATCGAGAGATTTTTGACTGATGGCTATCATGGCAACATCAAAACATAACGCCCAGCCGTTCCGGCTGTTCTTTGCCGCGTCTATTCTCGGCCATTTGTTGCTTGCGGGCGTTGTCTTTGCCATGAACGGTTTCACCAATGGGCGCCCCGCCCCAGATAGCGGTCAAACTGAGCAAAGAATTGCGGTTATATTCGAATCAGAAAAAGCGCAACAAATTAAAACAAAGAGTGTTAGTCCAAAAGCGCAACACACCCCGCCTTTGGCATCGAAAGATACCAGCCTTATTGATGCGCGCCCCGATTTAGATCGGGTTTATCCCACAATCAGCCAAGCCAATCTATCGGCACCAGCCTCGGTTTACCATGCCGCTATTTCCGTTCTGCCAAAGCCTAAAAAAGCAAAAACAATTACAATGACCGCTGAAACCCCGCGCGACACAAAACTTCAAAAGATAAGTTTCACGCCGCCTGCCCCCTTAATAACGCCGCGCCACCATGATAATCCCGCGATTAAAACATCCTCACCAGCAAAGGTCGTATCACCACCAAAGCACGCCAAAGCCCCAGATTTTGATGCCAGACAGAAGGCGCATAACAGCGCCGATCGCTCAGCTAAAATCAAACAAGCGCACCAAGGCGCCCAGCCTGCTGACGCTAGCGGCCAGCTTTCCGAACAATTATTACGGGACTGGGGCGCAAAAGTGAGAGACAGGCTGGCGCATCTATCCGACCGGATTGATGGCTATGGAAGCATTAAAGTGTCGCTGGAAATTCTGCCAAGCGGACATTTAACAAATGTCCACATTATTGAAAGCAGCGGCGATACAAGCTATGACTATCAGGTAGTATATAACATAAAAAAGGTGAGCATATTTCCGGCACTTGGGGGCAAAATAAAAAACCAACCTGTGTTATTTCCGATCACCATAACAAAGCGGCTTTGATTTGACACATTATTTTATCACTGGAGCCAGCGCGGGAATTGGCGCCGGTCTAGTAAAAAAACTGAGCAAGGGCAAGCACCATGTCAGTGGGGTTGCAAGACGTTTGGATCGTCTTGCCGCATTAGAACAGGAAATAGATTATTTTTGTGGATATCAGGCCGATGTACGCGATGCTGACGCTATCGCCGCCGCCGTCGACTCCAGCTACAAAACATATGGGCCAATCGATGTTGCCATTCTAAATGCCGGCATATATGTGCCGCAAGATGGGTGCGAGATTTCGACCAACATATACGCCGAACATATGGATATAAATTATATGGGTGTAGTCAATAGTCTTGCGGCAATTATCCCGCAGATGCTTAGCGCCGGCGGTGGACATATTGCCATAATATCATCAGTTGCCGGATGGCGCGGCCTGCCAAAGGCGGCAGCTTATGGCCCGACCAAAGCCGCATTGATTTCTTTGGCAGAATCGTTGTATTTCGACCTCACACCTAAAAATATCAAAATACAGATCATGTGTCCCGGTTTTGTCGATACCGAAGCCACTGCCGTTAATGATTTTGATATGCCCAATTTACTGAGCGCAGAAACTGCCGCAGACAATATTATTTTCGGAATGCAAAGTGATGTATTTTCCCACGACTTCCCAAAATCATTCACAAGAAAATTAAAATTTTTGAGATATTTGCCAGATCGTTTGTATTTTGCGCTTGTCGGCAAACAGACAGGGGCTGGATCATAAGTTGGTAATCGGCTTTACTATGGCAATAGAATGTTTGCAAAGGAAATAATGTTATGTCCGGTTCCCAACATTCAGCCGACCGGTATGGAGAGGCCTTTGCCAAACTGACACCGGACACGCTGGAACAATTATGCGCAATGGTCAGCGATCAGGTCTATTTTTCCGACCCATTTAACCAAATCACCGGAAAAGCTGGCTTTCGCGCCGTTTTTGATCATATGTACAGCGTCTGCAACGACCCGGCCTTTAATATTACCGATATTGCCCACTCAAAACAGGCCAGTTACCTGCGGTGGCGCATGACTGGCAGGCTGAAAAGCTGGCCTTATACGGATTTGAACTTTGAAGGCATGACCGAAGTGCGCTGTGACGCGAACGGGCTGATCACCCATCATATAGACCATTGGGACAGCGCCAGCCAGTTGTTGCAATATTTGCCAATAATCGGCTTTTTTACGCGTGCAATCCGACGACTTTTCAAATTGCCAAATCATTAATTGCTCTTATGCATCAGCAAAATCTGCTTGACATCAATCATGCCGGCGCGGAAACCGCCTTCACAATAAGCCAGATATAATTCCCACATCCGTTTGAAACGATTGTCGAACTTATCGCCAGCCAATGATGGCCAGGCGGCTAAAAACCGCGCCCGCCATTCCTGCAAAGTGCGTGCATAATCAGATGCATAGCCATTTTCAGCCACCAATTCCAGTCCAGCCTGCGCGACCGGTGATTGCAGCATCGGCATCGACGGCAACATGCCCCCGGGGAAAATATATCGTTGAATAAAATCCGGCTGGTCACGATATGATTGGAACGCATCATGATCAATGGTGATCGACTGGATCACCGCCCGCCCACCTGACTTCAGCATACGCGAAATTGTGTCAAAATAGACCGGCCAGTAAGCCTGCCCCACGGCTTCGAACATTTCGATTGACACAATCTTGTCAAACCGACCCTGAAGGTCACGATAATCCATCAATTTCAGATCAACTTTATTCTGCAACCCGGCTTCGGCAAGGCTGGCTTTGGCATAGGCAAGCTGTGCCTGCGAGATGGTAATTCCGGTGACATGCGCACCGATATGCTTGGAAACAAACTTTGCAAACCCGCCCCATCCGCAGCCAATTTCCAAAACCCGGTCGCCGGGCTGGATATCGGCTAATTCAGCCAGACGTTTATATTTATTGAGTTGAGCCGTTGTCAAATCGTCAGTCTCTGAGTCAAAAACCGCCGATGAATAGGTCATTGTCGGATCAAGCCATGCTTCATAAAAGCTGTTTCCGATATCATAATGATGCGCAATATTTTTCGCCGACCCCAGCTTATTATTGCGCCGCAACATATGAAACAGCCGCAACCCAGCCTGTCTGAAGATATTTGTTTTTAATGCATTTTCCAGATATTTGTCGTGCAAAACGGCAAGTTCGATCAGCGTCGGCAGCGACTGGCTCGATGCCTCACCATCCATAAAAGCCTCGCAAAACCCCATCTTTCCATCATGCAGCAACCGGCGCAGCGCCGATTCTGTATGGATCGTCAGATCCGAGTCTGGCCCGGACATTGCCCCGGAAAATTGATGCTGGCTACCATCAGGCAGTGTCAGCGTCAGCCGGCCACAATGCAAATTGGACAAAATGGCCAGCAAAAATCTGACCTGACGTTGATAGTAAAAACCCAGCAACATGTCTTAAAACCTATGTAACGAGTCACGCGCCTGCGACCAGGCAGATTCTGGTGGCGCCGGGCGTTTGTAAAATTGAAGTTTTTTCATCCAAAGCTTTACAGCTTCGACATGAATCGATACCAGTGGACGCAGCGGCCACTGACCAGCCTGCCACAGCCCCTGAATCACCGACTGGCTATTCAGCGGCAGTAAGCTGCCCCGCATGGTCGCGGTCAAGGCTGGTTTAAGGCCAATGAGATAGCGCATCGCCAGCCTGATACGGCTGTCGTCATGCCGGATATGCAGCCGGTAGGTGCCAGCAACCGGAAAGAATGGCGATACATAGAAAATCTTTTGCGCTTCAAGAACGCTATGCCCATCGGATGGCGCGCCGATATAGGCGTGCATATCACCAAATGTATTGCGCACCTCATAAATATATAAAATATCGTCACCCTGATCATTTTGCGCAACATAGACGGATAATGGGTTAAAGCACACCCCAAAAATCCTTGGAAATGTCAGTAACCTGACCCGGGCAACATGCGTATCCGGCAGAAGCAGCTTGGCGATATCGCGCACATAGGCTGAGAGTGCCACAATCCCGCCTTTCTGACCGAAATTGGGGCCATAATCGGCTTCGGTGAAGCTGACAATATTGAACCGGCCAACTGAAAACAAACGGCTTTGTGTATTCGCCTGCGCCAGCCGGTCAAGATCAATCCAGATCGACAGGCCACGGCGCGCCAGAAAATGGCTCGGCGGGCCATGCCGGGTATGGTGAATATCGGAAATCAGCAGATCGCAGGCCGCCATCAACCAATCCTTTGCAATGGCGATGGCATAACATTATAGGTCGCGACATCGCTGGCCCAAGGCAGCGTAACGCCAAGCGTTTTGGCAATCGCCACCGCCGATTTCAAGCCATCCTCGTGAAACCCGTAGCCAGTCCAGGCACCGGCAAAAAACAGATGATCAGCACCCTGAATTTGTGCCATTTTCGGTTGTGCCGCGATCGCTTTGGCATCAAAGATCGGATGCCGATAATGATAGCTGCCATGCGTCAGTTCTTCGCGGGGCGCAATGACCGGGTTCAAGGTCTCAAACAGCGGATAAGCCGCATCTATCGACTGTAACCTGTTCATCCAGTAGGTCAGACACAGTTCATTCTGCGCGGCGTCATACCCCATATAATTCCAGCTGGCCCAGGCACCTTTACGCTTTGGCATCAGCCGCGGGTCAGAATGCAACACAGCCAGATTTGGCTGAAACCGGAAAGCTGACAGAATATCGCGCTCCTGCTGGCTTGCATCGCTGATCATCGCCAGCGACTGGTCGGCATGTGCGGCCATCACAACCTTGTCAAACCAGACATCGCCCTGTCCCTCGATGGTCAGCATGACCCCGCCCTGTGCACGGCGCACCGCCACAACATCGGTTGACAGATGAATGTTTTTGCCAATTGCGGCGGCAATCCGCTTCACATATTCACACGAACCGCCAGACACCGTGCGCCATTGCGGCCGGTCAATAAAGTTCAAAAGCTTGTGGTTTTCCATAAACCGCATGAAGGAACGCACCGGAAACGCCATCATGCCGGCTGTATCCGCCGACCAGATAGCCGCCCCCATTGGAATGAGATGATCATTGACAAACGCATCGCCATAATTCTGCCGCCGGACAAATGCGCCAAGCGTTTCATCCGCCGGCCCCCCATAGGCATGCCGTGGTGCGGTTCGATAAAACCGTACAAGATCAGCAAGCATCGACCAATATCGGGGTTTCACCAGATTTGACGGTTGCGCCAACAGCCCCGATATCGAGCCTTCATATTCCATCGCGCCATTGCCAACCGACACCGAAAAAGACATATCCGAATCCTGATTCGGCACGTCAAGCGCGTCAAACAACGCGACAAGATTTGGATAATTCAGGGGATTATAGACAATAAAGCCGGTATCAACGGGAACCGATGTCTCGGCAAACTTCACCTCGACCGTGTGGCTGTGCCCCCCTAACCTGGCAGCCGTTTCAAACAAATGTATCTCGGCATATTCACGCAACAGAAAAGCAGATGCCAACCCAGAAATGCCAGACCCAATAACCGCGATTCGCATTCACACCCACCATATTAACTGCGCAGAACCTATACCAAATTCACCGATTAAACCAGTCACTTTATTAACTAACAAAGGCGCATAGAGCACTATCCAACGCATCTATTCATGGTTTATGCTGGCAACCGCCCACCATCATTATTTGGTTAAAATCCTGTTACGAGAGTCTGATGCGGTATCACAATCTTGGCCACACCGAAATCAAAGTCAGCGAACTATGTCTTGGCTCGATGACATGGGGAAGTCAAAACAGCCAGCAAGAAGCACATGAACAGATCGATATGGCGCTGGATTACGGGGTCAATTTTATCGATACCGCCGAAATGTACCCGACCACGCCGCTGAGCAAAGAGACGCAAGGCGATACCGAACGTATTATCGGTGAATGGATCGCAAAATCCGGACGGCGCAGTGATGTGGTGCTGGCGACGAAAGTATCGGGTAAGGGGTATAAAAACGTCCGCGATGGCGCCCCGATCTCGCCAGCCCGCATCACCACAGCGAT
>Ga0255783_10005287_pt1 | contig 11573 bp, 10 predicted proteins | sample 011ome_22_FD_179981 | JGI IMG/M metagenome (GOLD analysis project Ga0255783, IMG submission 179981) | Coastal salt marsh microbial communities from the Groves Creek Marsh, Skidaway Island, Georgia - 011507BT metaG (version 2) | ecosystem: Environmental > Aquatic > Marine > Intertidal zone >... | reverse complement strand
TTATCCGACCTACCTCGTTTTTATGTGAAGACCCTTTCTAAGCCGCCGGATGACGGCCGCCAGCGGCCTCTTCCGGCCTACAACCTTGTCCCTTGTTCCCTTTACCTTGTGCCTTTATAATGCCGTCCCCCCGGCTGACCTGCCTTAGCCGGACCCAACACACTGAATTTTCAGAACAAAGGTTAACCCTATGGCCCGTATTACCGTTGAAGATTGCCTGGACAACGTCGAAAACCGTTTTGACCTGGTCATGATTGCCAGCAAACGTGCCCGTCAGCTGCAGACCGGCGGCAAAGACCCCATGGTCTCGGAAGACAACGACAAGCCGACTGTACTGGCCCTGCGTGAGATCGCCGAAGGTTTCATCAGCTCGGAGATCCTAACCCAGGTTCCGGAAGAAGACACTGAGGCACTCGCAGGTGTCGAAGCCCAGAACAAGAACGACATCTCCATCGAAGAAGCCATGGATGCCGTCCTGATTCCGGAAGAAGGTGCGGATGAGGCTGAAGCCGCACCGCAGCCGGACGTGGATGAATCCGAAGACGACGCCTGATCGTCGCCGCATAACACGGATTGTGGAAACGGGGAGCCAATGTGCTCCCCGTTTTTTTTGCCCTTTCTTTTATTCTCCGGACCCGCGGCCCTGCTTGCACTCCGCCCCGCCAGCCCCCATTATTGGACGTATGTAACGGTGCTAACGCCCTGATATGACCAGTATTGAATCCTTTGCCAAAGACCTGAACAGCTACATGGGAGCAGCCCAGGTAGACCTCGTGCGGCGTGCCTACTATTACGCCGAACAGGCCCATGACGGACAGTTCCGGCGTTCGGGCGAGGAGTATGTCACTCACCCGCTGGCCGTGGCCGCAATCCTGCGTGAGATGCACCTGGACCACCAGAGCCTGATTGCGGCCATGCTGCATGACGTGATCGAGGACACGGGCATTACCCGTGAGGCCATCGAAAGCCAGTTCGGTGAAACCGTCGCCAACCTCGTCGACGGCGTCAGTAAACTGAACCAGATCGAGTTTTCCACCCGCGCCGAGGCGCAGGCCGAGAACTTCCAGAAAATGGCCCTGGCCATGGCCAAGGACATCCGCGTCATCCTGGTCAAGATCGCCGACCGCATGCACAACATGCGTACCCTGGATGTGCTGGGCGCCGACAAGCAGAAACGCATTGCCCGTGAAACCCTAGAAATCTACGCGCCGATTGCCAACCGGCTGGGCATGCACAACATCCGCCTGGAGTTCGAAGAGCGCGGATTCAAGACCCTCTATCCGCTGCGTGCACCGCGTATTGATGCCGCCGTCAGGAATGTCGCCGGCTACCGCAAGGAACTGGTGACCCAGGTGCAAAGTGCACTGGAGGCCTGCCTGGAACGAGAAGGCCTGCCCGGTCGTGTCATGGGCCGCGAAAAACACCTGTACAGCATCTACCGCAAGATGCGCGACAAGCGACGCTCGTTCCGTGAAATCACCGACGTGTTCGCCTTCCGTGTGGTCACCGATTCGGTTGATACCTGCTACCGCATCCTGGGCGCCGTGCACAGCCTGTATAAACCTGTGCCCGGCAAGTTCAAGGATTACATTGCCATTCCCAAGGTAAACGGCTACCAGTCACTGCACACCACCCTGTTCGGCATGCATGGCGTCCCGATTGAAATCCAGATCCGTACGGAGGAGATGGACCAGATGGCCAGCAACGGCATCGCCGCACACTGGCTCTACAAGTCTTCCGACGACACACCCAACCAGAGCCATATCCGTGCGCGCCAGTGGGTACAGGATTTGCTGGAAATGCAAAAACACGCCGGTAATTCGCTGGAATTCATCGAGCACGTCAAGACCGACCTGTTTCCCGACGAAATCTATGTGTTCACCCCAAAAGGCGCGATCCTGGAACTGCCGGCCGGGTCGACCCCGGTCGATTTTGCCTACGCCGTGCACACGGACGTCGGCAATTCGTGTGTTGCCTGCCGTATCAACAAACGCCTGGCGCCCCTAAGCGAACGCCTGATGAGCGGCCAGACGGTGGAAATCATTGCTTCTGGCAACCAGCCCAACCCGGCCTGGCTGGGCTTTGCCGTCACCGGCAAGGCGCGCAGCAACATCCGCCACTTCCTAAAAAACCAGCGCCGCTCGGAAGCCATCGCACTGGGCCGACGCCTGCTCAACAAGACGCTGTCGAGCTTTGGCTACCATTTGTCCAACATTTCCAAGGAAAAGATCGGCGGGCTGCTCGAACAGACCGATTTCGATGTGCTTGATGACCTGCTCGAAGACATCGGCCTGGGCAACCGCATGGCCTACATCGTTGCCCGCCGTCTCATTCCCAGTGAGGATGGCGAAGAGCTGCCCACCAACCAGGATGACACCGCGATGGCCATCCGCGGGGCCGAAGGCATGCTCATGTCGTTTGCCAAGTGCTGTTATCCGATTCCGGGCGACCCCATCGTCGGCTATGTCAGTGCCGGCCGCGGCATGATCGTGCACCGGGAAACCTGCAACAACATGTCCGAGATCCGCAACGATCCGAAGAAGTATGTGAACCTGCGCTGGGATCCCACTGTCGGTGGCGAATTCACGGTGGAGCTGCGAATTGAACTGGAGCACCAGCGTGGCATTATCGCCACCCTCGCCAACGCCATCTCATCAGCCGAAGGCAATATTGAAAAGATCGCCACCTCTGATCGCGATGCCCGCTTCAGTATCGTCAACCTCACGTTGACCGTACGCAACCGCGTCCACTTGGCCAGCGTCATGAAAAAAGTCCGACGGATTAAGTCTGTGACGGGCGTAACACGCGTCAAGAATTAAAACTGGCGGGAGAGTCACGAAAGGCCTGCCTAACCGGCAGGGATGTCGGCGCGCTTTCTCTGCAGTTGCCCGGACGCGGCAGCCCGGGCATCACGAATCATCTGCTTCACTTCCAACGATGAGGATGTGATGCCGTGTATTCATGCTTTGTTTGTGCTTCCGGGCATGCCTGACTGCGTCATGCCGGTTGGGAGTGATCTTGCTAGGTCAGGCATTTTGCTTCCCTGCACCTGTTGTTATTTTTATCAGGCAATCATTAAGTCCAGCTGTTGCAGTCAAAGCCTGCACACTGTCATACCCGGCAATTCTTTTCTGGATCCGGGCATTGAGGGTAATATGGCGCCCTGCCTAAAAAATGAAAACTTGAACGGGTACCTCATGTTGCTGCGAATTTTCACGACCTCCCTGCTTTCCATTCTGTCGCTGGGCCTGTCTGCCCAGTCCGCCCTGTCACCGGCTTTCTCTGCCGATGAACTGACCGCCGCCCCGACGGTCGGCTGGTACACCAATGGTGGCAACCTGGCCAACCAGCGTTATTCGCCGCTGACGCAGATCAACAAGGACAATGTGGCCGGCCTGAAGGCGGAATGGCGCGTACACATGAACGGCTCCGGTGCCGGCCCCAATCACAGCGGGCAGGCGGAACCCTTGTTTTATGACGGTGTGCTGTATGTGGTAACCGGCGAGAACGACGTCTTTGCCATTGATGTGGACACCGGCGAATTCCTCTGGACCTACCAGGCCAACCTGGACCCCGACCGGGTCAACGTATGCTGCGGCTGGGTCAGTCGCGGCCTGGGCATGGGGGATGGCCAGATCTATGTGGGCCAGCTTGATGCCAAACTGGTGGCACTGGACCAGGCTACCGGGGCAGTCAACTGGGAAATCCAGGCCGAAGACCCGTTCCAGGGTTATGCCATCACGGCAGCACCGTTGTATTACAACGGCATGGTCATCACCGGTTTTGCCGGTGGTGAGAAAGCCATCCGTGGTCGCATCAAGGCCTATGACGCCCGGGACGGTTCCCTGGTGTGGACCTTCTATACCATTCCTGGCCCCGGCGAAATCGGCCACGACACCTGGCCACAGGACAACGATGCCTGGCGCTATGGCGGCGCGCCGATCTGGCAGACCCCGGCCGTGGACCCTGATCTGGGTATGCTCTATTTCTCCACGGGCAATGCCGGTCCCGACCTGAACGGCAATGAGCGCGAGGGTGACAACCTGTTTACCGTATCCATCCTTGCCCTGGATGCCATGACAGGCGAATACCGCTGGCATTACCAGCAGGTGCATCACGACATCTGGGACTACGATTCCCCCAGCCCGGTCGTGCTGTTTGATGTCGAAAAAGACGGCGTCATGCGCAAAGGCCTGGCCGAAGCGAGCAAGTCCGGTTACCTCTATATCCTCGACCGCATCACCGGCGCGCCCCTGGTCGGCATCGTGGAAACGCCGGTGCCGCAGATGGCCTCCCAGAAAACTTCACCGACCCAGCCCATTCCGGTCGGCGAGGATTTCATTCCCCATGTCATCGATGTGCCGCCCGAAGGCTGGGAACTAGTCAACGAAGGCCGTACCTATACCCCGTTCGACACCGACCCGGTGCTTTACAAGCCGCTGGCCGGCGTGAACTGGCCGCCCAAAGCCTATGATCCGGAAAATGGCTGGCTCTACATCTGTGCCCAGGACCGTATCGGCGGCGCTGCCCAGGCGGCGGAAAACACCGACCCGAATCACACCGGTAGCTGGCTCGGCGGCGGCTTCCGCCTGACCAGCATGCCGACACGCGGCATCTTTGCCGCCATGGATGTCACTTCCAACACCATCGCCTGGCGCCAGCAGTGGTCCTATGCTTGTTCGTCCGGCTCCATCGTCACCGCCGGCGGCCTGATCATCCACGGCCGCAATGACGGTCGGGTGGTTGCCCTGGACAAGGACAACGGCAAAATGCTCTGGGAATTCCAGACCGATGCCGGCGTCAACGGCACAGCCGCCACCTTCATGCATGAAGGCACCCAGTACGTCGCCATCATTTCGGCCGGTAGTATTTATTCCAACGGCAAACACGGTGACAGCGTCTGGCTGTTTTCCCTGTCAGGTGACATCACTCCTGAAGCCGCCGAGACCGCTGAAGCCAGTCTCCGACCGGCCGCTGCCGCCGCTGACATGGCCGTGATCACTCCACCTGAAGGCCACACTGCCGACATCGCTGCCGGCGGCACCATCTTCCGCCAGCTCTGCAGCGCCTGTCACGGTGCCAATGGCGAGGGCGGCGAGAAGGGCGTGGAACTGATCGGCAAGACCTTCACCCCCAGCGAGATCATGAGCATCGCCAACTACGGCAAGAACACCATGCCCGCCTTCGGTTTCGCCTACGACACCGAACAGCTGCATGACGTGGCGGCGTATATCATTCAGGACATCCTGCCGGAGTAACGCCGACGTAGGCCAGAAGCACTCTCTGGGGCATAAAAGGTACGGCGTGCCTTCATCCGCTTCGATAGGTTTTCGATAAAAGGATAAAAGGAGGAAAGGGCGTTCGATGATGCTGTTGATGTCAGGCCGCTATTTTGACAGGGCCGGGTATGACCTGGCCCAGACGCGTTGTAGGTCGGTATAAGGCGCTTGTGCCGCCATCCGACATAGCGACCAAAGGTCGCCAGATTTTCAAGGATTTACCTCCTCTTCACAAAAACGCCGGATGACGGCCTTCGGCCTTATCCGACCTACCACATTTGCACCGGATGAACCGGCCTTGTCTCTTGTCGCTCGCCTCTTTCTGGCAGGCGCCATGAATTCCCCCTAGAATGCAGCCATGAGCTTTCCGCCCACCGCACACCAGTCCCCAGATCTGCAACAAGTTCCCGTGACTGACCTCAAAGGCGTCGGCCCCAAGCTCGCGGAAAAGCTCGCCAACATCCACATCCACACCGCGCTCGACCTGCTCTTTCACCTGCCGCTGCGTTATCAGGATCGCACGCGTATCACGCCGATCAGGGCCGTCAGGCATGGCGTCGAAGCGGTTATCGAGGGCGAGATCCTGGGTAGCGCGGTGGTGTTCGGTAAACGCCGCTCGTTGCTGGTGAAGGTAGCGGACAAAACCGGCATCCTCAGCCTGCGCTTCTATCACTTCAGCGCCGCGCAGAAAAATGCGCTCAGTGACGGCGCGCGCATTCGCTGTTTTGGCGAAGGCCGCTGGGGCAAGAGTGGCGTTGAGCTTTACCATCCTGAATACACGGTGCTGGCCGGCAACACCGCCGCGTTGGATGATCGTCTCACTCCGATCTATCCCACTACGGATGGCCTGCACCAGGCGCGCCTGCGGGCGCTGGCTGAACAGGCGCTCAACCTGCTCGCCAAATCCAGGGCGCTGCCCGACCTGTTGCCGGATACCCTGAGAAAAGAGCTGGGGTTCATTTCCCTGGAAGACGCCCTGGTGTATCTGCACCGTCCGCCCGTGGATGCCTCGCTCGAACAACTGCAGGACGGCACGCACCCGGCCCAGATGCACCTGGCGTTTGAAGAACTGCTTGCCCACTATCTCTGCTTGCGCCGGTTGCGCGAACAGGCTGATCGTCACGCCGGGCCATCATTAATAGACGAAAGCGGCCTGCAGGCCGCCTTCCTCACGGTCCTGCCGTTCCAGCTCACCAACGCCCAGCAACGGGTCAGTGCCGAGATCGCCCGCGACATGGCGCGCGAAACACCGATGCTGCGCCTGGTGCAGGGCGATGTCGGCTCCGGCAAAACCCTGGTCGCGGTCATGGCCGCGCTGATAGCGGTGAGCAACGGCTACCAGGCCGCCATCATGGCGCCGACAGAAATTCTCGCCGAACAGCATTTTCTCAATCTCGATGCCCTACTGCGCCCACTCAATATCGAGATCGTTTACCTGAGCGGCAAGGTGAAGGGAAAAGCCCGCAGTGAAGTGCTGCAGAATATGGCCAGTGGCCGAGCACAAATTTGTGTAGGCACCCATGCCCTGTTCCAGGAGGAAGTGACTTTTGCCAAACTGGGATTGATCGTAGTGGACGAACAACACCGCTTCGGTGTCCACCAGCGTTTGGCATTACGTGAAAAGGGAAACCACAACAACGTCTATCCGCACCAGCTCATCATGACGGCGACACCCATTCCGCGCACACTCACTATGAGCGCCTACGCCGATCTCGACAGCTCCATCATCGACGAACTGCCACCGGGCCGCACCCCGGTGAACACTATCCTCGCTGCCGATTCGCGGCGCGATGACATCATTGAGCGCATTCGCCATGCCTGCAGCGCCGGTCGTCAGGCCTACTGGGTCTGTACCCTGATCGAAGAAAGTGAAGCTCTGCAATGCCAGGCCGCCGAAGCCACCTACGCCGACATGCAGCAAAGGCTGCCCGGCATCGGCATCGGCCTTATTCATGGCCGCATGAAAGCAAAGGAAAAAGCCGACATCATGCAGGCCTTCAAGGCCGGTCAACTGCAACTGCTGGTCGCCACCACCGTCATCGAAGTCGGCGTGGATGTGCCCAACGCCAGCCTCATGATCATCGAAAACCCTGAACGCCTCGGCCTCGCGCAACTGCACCAGCTCAGAGGCCGGGTCGGCCGCGGCGCCACCGCAAGCCACTGCGTGCTACTCTACAAATCACCACTGTCCACGATCGCCAAGGAACGCCTGTCCATCATGCGTCAGAGCAACGACGGTTTTTTCATCGCGGAAAAAGACCTGCAAATCAGGGGCCCCGGCGAAGTCCTAGGCACCAGACAAACCGGTCTCATGGAATTCAAGATGGCCGACCTGCTCAGGGACGCCCACCTGCAACCGAAGATCAAACTCTGGGCCGAAACACTCAAAGCCGAACGACCCGATCTCATCGAACCCTTGATCAAGCGCTGGCTGGCGGGTTCCGAACAATACGGCCACGTCTGATAGCATATGCCCCATGTAGGCGCGACTTTAGCCGCGAACAATCAATAAGGATCATCTTGTGAATGAATCAGTCTCAACCTTGCCTGGCACCAAATCGTTCATTCCCGCAGACTTTGAAATCCCCATCGTTTTAGAGAACGACCATTTCTGAATCCGCACTTTGACCGTCAACGACGTCATCAAAGACTACGACGCTGTCATGTCCAGCCTGAATCATCTTCAGGGTATCTTCGGCCCCAATTCCACCTGGCCGGAAGCTGATCTGACACTGGAGCAGGACCTGATCGACCTGGGCTGGCACCAGAAAGAATTCCAGATCCGCTCGTCCTTTGCCTATACCGTGGTCTCTCCCGATGAAACCCGCGTGCTGGGGTGTCTGTATATTTTCCCCAGTGGCCATTCGGACTTCGATGCGCAAATCACCATGTGGGTACGTGCGGATGTGCTGGACCTGGGTTATGACCCGTTGCTCTTTGACACCGTGACCCGGTGGGTTTCGGATGCCTGGCCTTTCAAGCACCCGGGTTATCCCGGCCGGACTATTAGCTGGGAGGCGTGGTTGTCAGGGTCTATTCGGGGCTAACGCTCCGAAACGCCCCTCGCCGTTATTCAGCAGACGGCAGCCTTCTAAACCTTCCGCTCCACTCTCCCGTATAATCCCTTCCCATAACATGACACACACAATCTGGGGTTCCCATGTCCAATTCAGCCGATATCCAACGCATCTTCGCCCTTCAGCAAAAACACCAATGGGTCACCAAGGCTTCCACGAGTGCGGAGCGCAAGGCCAAACTGCAGAAACTGGTCGATGCCGTCAAAGCCTATGGCAATGACATCATTGCCGCCGTACAGCAAGACACACGCAAGCCGGCGCAGGAAGTGCAGATGACAGAGGTCGGCGGTGTGATTGCCAACATCCAGCGCAATATCGACAACTTGGACGACTGGATGCAGCCGGTGGACGTGGCCACCTCTATGAATCCCAATGACAAGGCGCAGATCGTCTATGAGGCCCGTGGTGTATGTCTGGTTCTCGGACCGTGGAATTTTCCGCTAGGCCTGACCTTCGGCCCGCTGGCCGCCGCCATTGCCGCCGGCAACTGCTGCATGGTCAAACTCACCGACCTGTGTCCCAACACGGCCAGCATTGCCGGCAAGATCATTCGGAAAGTGTTTGATGAGCAGGAAGTTGCCCTGTTTGAAGGCGATGTCAGTGTCGCTACAGCACTGCTGGAGCAACCTTTTAATCACATCTTCTTCACCGGCAGCACACGCGTCGGCAAGATCGTCATGACTGCCGCAGCCAAACACCTGGCTTCCGTCACCCTGGAGCTGGGCGGCAAGTCGCCGGTGATCGTGGATGAAGGCGCAGACATCGAGAAGATCGCCACCGATCTTGCCGGCGCCAAACAGTTCAATGGCGGTCAGGCCTGCATCTGTCCGGACTACGTTTTCGTGAAAAGCGACCAGCGGGACAAGCTGGTCGAAACCTTCAAGGCGAAGGTGCAGGAAAACCTTTATGACGAGGCTGGTCAGTTCAAGACTGACAACATCGCCCAGATCGTCAACTCGCAGAACTTCAATCGCGTGAAGGGTCTGCTCACAGATGCTGTCGCCAATGGTGCCAGGGTGGCAGCCGGCGGCAAGCTGGAAGAAGCCAACCTGACCGTGCAACCCACCATGCTCACAGATGTCACACCGAACATGAAAATCCTGCAGGAAGAAATTTTCGGGCCGGTGCTGCCCGTGATGACCTACGAGAACATCGACGAGGTCATCGAGTACATCGAGCAGCGCGACAAGCCGCTGGCACTGTATGTGTACAGCAACAATGAGGCGAGCATCGACAAGGTACTGAAGAAAACCTCCTCCGGTGGCGTCACCATCAACGGCGTGTTCTCCCACTACCTGGAAAACAACCTGCCCTTCGGTGGCGTCAACGGCAGCGGCATGGGCAGCTACCACGGCCACTTCGGCTTCAAGGCCTTCTCCCACGAGCGCGCCGTCTATCGGCACATGCCCGCCTGATGTCGGCGCTGACCCTGCGCCAGGCTAGGCGGGAAGATGCGGCAGTCATTGCCGGCTTCAATATCGCGCTGGCGCAGGAAACCGAGGCTCTGGCGCTGGATCCCGACACGGTCCTCAAAGGGGTTACCCGCCTGCTCAATACGCCCGACCTGGGTTTTTATACCGTGGCCGAAGCCGATGGCCAGGTGGTCGGTTGCCTGATGATCACCTATGAATGGAGTGACTGGCGTAACGGCGTAATCTGGTGGCTGCAGAGTGTCTATGTCGACCAGGCCTTTCGGCGCCAGGGGGTGTTCAGGGCCATGTATGGTCATGTGCAACAGCAGGCACAGAGCAAACCCGATGTGGCGGGCTTCCGGCTTTACGTGGAACACAACAACCAAGCCGCGCAGCGCACCTACAGCGACCAAGGCATGGCAAAGACCCATTACCTGATGTTCGAGGACCTGAAGTCGTCCTGTTAAACCTGACAAGATGCCCCCACCCACTGATCGTATTCTTCTGCGCGAACTCACCCAGGAAGACTCACCGTTCATGCTGGCACTTCTGACGGAACCGTCGTGGCAGCGTTTTATCCGCGCACGTGACGTCACCACCTGGCCTTCACCCTTTCTTCGATCCAGGCCGCCGAAGAACGCCGTAGAGATGTTATGTCCGTCACCGACCAGCTGCATGTCCTGTTCGGTATTGGTGAAGTAGCCGGCAATATTGCCGCCTCCATTGGCGAGGACGGCCTGCTGATCGTGGATGACCCGTCTCCCAGCATGGCGCCGCTCTACAAGGACAGCATTCAGGCACTGGGTGGCAATGACATCGATTTTGTCATCAACACCCTCTGGCACTTCGACCATGCTGATGGCGACAAGGCCCTGGGACCCGAGGATACCTGGAGCGTGGCCTAGGCCAATTCCCGCCGCATGCTCTTGCAGGACAATCGCATCAACCTGGTGTTCCAGGTCGGCGAGCAGCCGGCTTTTCCGCCTGCGGCACTGCCCGTGATTGCCTATGACGATCACATGTCATGTCATATCAACGGTCAGCAGATCGACCTGTTTCACTACAGCGAAGCGCACACCACCGGTGACACAGCCGTGATTTTCCGCAGTGACAACGCTGTGCACCTGGGTGATGTGTTCAACAACAGCGGCTATCCCCTCATCGATGCCGACAATGGCGGCAGCCTGCCGGGCCTGATCCATTTCTGTGAGGCGTTGCTGGCCGAAATCGATTCGGGCACTGTCGTCATACCAGGCCATGGCGCTGTGGCCGGTTACGAGCGTCTTCAGGATTATGTTGAGACGCTGTCCATCATTCGTGATCGCATTGCCGCCCTGATTGACGATGGGGCTTCACTGGATGAGGTAATAGCCGCCAGGCCGACCGCCGACTTTGATGCCAGCTGGAGGCTTTTCTGCTGAACGAGATCAAGGGCATCGTGTCGTTGTACCGGAAAGATCTGGCCAGCCATGAAGCCGGTAATGGCTATCGTTTTGCGCGCTGGCCATTGCGGAAGTACTGCGTCGACAGGGCCATGGTCATGCGCTGCTGAAGGCTGTGGAATCACTCGCCCGGGAACAGCAGGCCGACTACCTATGGGCCAATGCCCGCATTACGGCGCTGGATTTCTACCGCAAGGCGAATTACCTGATTGGTGACCAGGAATTTATTGAGGCCGGCGTGGGGCCGCACCGGCTTGTGCGCAAGGATTTTTAAAACGCTTAGTCGCTGAAGCGGCGCTTTTCTCCGATCAGGATCAGGGACCTTCTAGGATACCCGTTTCCTTTTCACTCTTGGCGATGACC
>Ga0255783_10005284_pt1:0-7500 | contig 11576 bp, 7 predicted proteins | sample 011ome_22_FD_179981 | JGI IMG/M metagenome (GOLD analysis project Ga0255783, IMG submission 179981) | Coastal salt marsh microbial communities from the Groves Creek Marsh, Skidaway Island, Georgia - 011507BT metaG (version 2) | ecosystem: Environmental > Aquatic > Marine > Intertidal zone... | reverse complement strand
GTCACTACTAACGGAATAGATTTCTTTTCCTCTAGCTACTAAGATATTTCAATTCACTAGGTTAACTTTTATTAACTATGTATTCATTAATAAATAACTCTAAAGAGTTGGGTTTCCCCATTCGGATATCTAAGGATCAAAGTTTGTTGACAACTCCCCTTAGCTTATCGCAGCCTGCCACGTCCTTCATCGTCTCTTAATGCCAAGACATCCACTAAATGCCCTTTTGCGCTTGATTGCAATTACGTACAGAGAAAAATTTTGTACGTATATTATAAATCAATAATAAAATTATTTTGATCAGTTATTAGTTTCATATTTACAGTTTTAAAGAACAAAATAAGATAAAATATTAGAAAGTATGGTGGAGGATAGCGGGATCGAACCGCTGACCTCCTGAATGCAAATCAGGCGCTCTCCCAGCTGAGCTAATCCCCCTTGAATAAATGGTGGGCCGAGGAAGACTTGAACTTCCGACCTCACGCTTATCAAGCGCGCGCTCTAACCAACTGAGCTACCGGCCCAGTTTGATTAAGGAAACACCTAGCACTTAGCTAATATTATAAAGAGATAAATAGACAACAACCCGGATGTCTGTCTAAACAAACATCAATATCCTTAGAAAGGAGGTGATCCAACCGCAGGTTCCCCTACGGTTACCTTGTTACGACTTCGCCCCAGTCGCTGACCCTACCGTGGACGGCTGCTTCCTTGCGGTTAGCGCACCGGCTTAAGGTAAAACCAACTCCCATGGCGTGACGGGCGGTGTGTACAAGGCCCGAGAACGTATTCACCGTAGCACGCTGATCTACGATTACTAGCGATTCCAACTTCATGGACTCGAGTTGCAGAGTCCAATCCGAACTGAGATGGTTTTTTGGGATTAGCTTTACTTTGCAGTATCGCTGCTCACTGTCACCACCATTGTAGCACGTGTGTAGCCCAGACCGTAAGGGCCATGAGGACTTGACGTCATCCCCGCCTTCCTCCAGCTTATCACCGGCAGTTTTCTTAGAGTGCCCAGCTTAACCTGATGGCAACTAAGAATGAGGGTTGCGCTCGTTGCGGGACTTAACCCAACATCTCACGACACGAGCTGACGACAGCCATGCAGCACCTGTGTGTATGCCAGCCGAACTGAAGAATTACGATTCTGTAATTCAAACATACCATGTCAAGGTCTGGTAAGGTTCTTCGCGTTGCTTCGAATTAAACCACATGCTCCACCGCTTGTGCGGGCCCCCGTCAATTTATTTGAGTTTTAATCTTGCGACCGTACTTCCCAGGCGGAGTGCTTAATGCGTTAGCTTCGACACTGAAACTATTGTCCCAGCGACTAGCACTCATCGTTTACTGCGTGGACTACCAGGGTATCTAATCCTGTTTGCTACCCACGCTTTCGTATCTCAGCGTCAAAAATGGCCCAGCCAGTCGCCTTCGCCACTGGTATTCTTTCCAATATCTACGAATTTCACCTCTACACTGGAAATTCTACTGGCCCCTACCAAATTCTAGATCACTAGTTTTAAATGCAGTTCCTGGGTTGAGCCCAGGGATTTCACATCTAACTTTTTGATCCGCCTACATACGCTTTACGCCCAGTGATTCCGAACAACGCTAGCCCCCTTCGTATTACCGCGGCTGCTGGCACGAAGTTAGCCGGGGCTTCTTCTTCAACTAATGTCATTATCATCATTGATGAAAGAGCTTTACAACCCGAAGGCCTTCTTCACTCACGCGGCATTGCTGGATCAGGGTTTCCCCCATTGTCCAATATTCCCTACTGCTGCCTCCCGTAGGAGTCTGGGCCGTGTCTCAGTCCCAGTGTGGCTGATCATCCTCTCAAATCAGCTATAGATCGTAGCCTTGGTGGAGCAATTACCTCACCAACTAGCTAATCTAGTGCGGGCTCATCTGAAGGCGATAAATCTTTCTCTTTGCAGACACATCCGGTATTAGCTACAGTTTCCCGCAGTTATTCCGAACCTTCAGGTAGATTCCCACATGTTACTCACCCGTGCGCCACTAGGTCCGAAGACCTCGTTCGACTTGCATGTATGAGGCATGCCGCCAGCGTTCGTTCTGAGCCATAATCAAACTCTTAAGTTAAGTAAATTTGACCTAAGTCAAAAATTTACGGAACGTCCGTTAAAGCGGAATACTTCTTGTATAAACAAAAGTATTTGTTGATACGTATTCCATTAACTTTCGTAATTTATTTATTACGAATTGTTGTCTACGTATCTCTTTATTATCTTATTTACATATTAAAGAGCATAATTTTCCTTAAGTATAGGTTAAACCATTTACAAAAAAGAAAATTAAACTTTCAATAAAATTTATTGAAAGAGAATAGGCCTATAATAGTATAAATTTTCCTTGTCAAATCTTAATAAAAAATATTTTTTCATTGTTTTCAGCCATTTTATTGATATTTTAAGAATATATCAGAACAAAAAAAGAATCATCTTGTAAAAAAGACAAAAAAATCTCGGATTTACAAAAAATACAGAAGAAAATGTAGTTTCTAAATTGTTTCCCATCTTTTTGGTATAGCATCTTTATTAGAAAATTTTTTTGAAGATATTACCATTTTTGAAATACTTTTAGTTTCTGCAATCCAAGCGCCCCACCAGTAAAATGAGCTATTTGAAATAATATGATTTTTACAATTAGAAATAAGTGATAAATGAAATAATTCATCAAATGAATAACTGTCACCAGTAATAAAATGAACATTATTATTAAATTTCAATTTATTAAGAATAGAGTATTTTTTTTGACTAAAAACAAAAAAAACCGCATCTGAATTTTTCCTATTCAAATATTGAATTGCCTTATTATAGAATTCAATATTTTCGACACCTCCAACAAAAGATTTGTCACCAGGGAGTTCCTCATAAATCCTTACACATAAAGCTACAGAATTGCATTTTTTAATTAATGAAAGCAGTTCATTAAATGATTTTGATCCTTTATTTGGTAAACTAATTTCATTTACAATTTCATTAGCAAAATTTGAAAAATATTTTTCACTTTGCCAATATCCTAAAATGATATTATCTTTTTTTAAATTTGGTAGTGTTATAGCAGAAAAAAATTTATGATTTTTTTCGTTAACGAAATTAAAGTTAGTTTTTAATCTTATTTTTTTTAAAATAAAAAATAATATTATCTTTATTTGGATTAAATAGTTTAGCTTTTTTATATTTTTAACAATTTTATTAATCTTAAATTTCCTTTTGAATTTAAAATTTGAAACAAACCCATAGTTAGTTTCAGGAAATATTTCTAAGTTAAATTTTTTTCCAAGAGCAAAGGCATTAGCGAATTGAAATAATTGATTACCTATGCCTCCCATTACAATAAAGTAAAGTTTATTTTTATTTTTTTTCATAAAATTAAAAATTGTAATCTTTTCTTTCAATAATTGAAGAAATGCCTTTGGATAATGAAATGTCAGGTTCCCAATCGGTAGATAATATTTTTTTTATATTTAAAAGTTTTGACTTTGTTCCATCAGGCTTACTCTTATCAAAAGACAAGATGCAATCATATTTGATTATTTTGCAAATTAACTTGGAGAGATCTTTAATAGAAATTTCTTTTCCAGATCCAACATTTATATGAGTTTGTTGTTCAGAAGTAAGATTTTTATATCTTTTCTTTGTTAAAGACAATATTATAAAAACCGCTTTTGCTAAATCATCTACGTGCAAAAATTCTCTTTTCACATTTCCGCTTCCCCAAACAAAAACTTCTTTCATCTTTTTTTCTTTGGCATAAATAAATTTTCGAATCAGTGCAGGAATTACATGAGAATTTTTAGGATGATAATTATCATTTGGGCCGTATAAATTGCATGGAATTATAGATCTATAATCCATATTGTGCTGTCTATTATAACTTTCACATAGCTTTATTCCTGAAATTTTTGCAATTGCATATGGTTCATTTGTTTGCTCTAAATAACCAGTAAGTAAATGTTCTTCACTAAATGATTTATTTTTTTTGTAATAAAATTTGGGATAAATACACGAAGATCCTAAAAATAAAATTTTTTTTATTCCAAGTTTATGACATCCTGAAATAATATTGTTTTGAATCTCAAGATTGTTTAATAAAAAATCTGCAGGGTATTTATTATTAGCGAATATACCACCTACCTTTGCTGCACAAATTATTACAACTTCTGGAGAGTTTTTTTTTAAGAAATTAAATGTTTTTAACTTATCTGTTAGGTCAAGTTTATCTCTATTAACAGTAATTATTTCATTGGCCAATTTATTTTTTTTTGCGAATCTTAAGATAGATGACCCCACCATTCCATTGTGACCAGCAATAAAAATTTTTTTATACTTTTTTATTTTCATAATGTCTTAGTGAATTAAAATCACTTTCGATCATCTCAGCAATCATATCTTCAAATTTTATAGAAGTTTGCCAATTAAGTATTTTTTTAACTTTTGATGTATCCGCAATTAACTTATTTACTTCTAAAGGTCTAAAATATTTATCTACAACTTTAACAACTATCTTATTTGTATTTAAATCTAAACCTTCCCTTAAATCTTCACTCCATTTAATTTTTATACCAATGTAATTAAAAGCTGTTTCTATTAAATCCTTTACTGATCTTCCAATTGATGAGCCAACTACAAAATCTTCAGCAGTTTTATGCTGAATCATTAAATGAATTGCCCTAACCATATCTCTTGCATCAGTCCAATCTCTAATTGAATTTAAATTCCCTACTTCAAGCGGATTAATATTTTTATTTATTTTCCATTTTGCACACCACAAAGTTACTTTCCTAGATATAAAAGTCTCACCTCTTCTTGGACCTTCATGATTAAATAAAATTCCATTTACAGCAAACAATCCATAAGCTTCTCTATAGTTTCTAGTTAACCAGTATGAGTACAATTTGGCAACTGCATAAGGTGAGCGTGGCTCTAATTTTGAGTCTTCATTTTGTGGAGATGGGGTATTACCAAATAATTCAGAAGTAGAAGCTTGATAAAATTTAATTTTATTATTAAGGTTTTTAATAATTTCTAATAATCTTAGTGTGCCCAAACCATCAGCGTTAGATGTATATTCGGGAGTTTCAAAACTTACTTTAACATGACTTTGAGCTGCGAAGTTATATATCTCATTTGGCTTAATTTTATTAATCAAGTTATATAAATTCAAACTATCTGTAAGATCACCATAATATGTATAAATTTTATCGAAGATATGATTAATTCTATCTGTTTTAATTGTTGAACTTCTTCTCAAAAGTCCGTGGACCTCATAACCTTCTTTCAAAAGTAATTCAGCCATATAGCTTCCAGTTTGACCACTAATGCCAGTAATAAATGCTTTTTTCATTTTATTTTTGGTTGCGGGGGTAGGATTTGAACCTACGACCTTCAGGTTATGAGCCTGACGAGCTACCGGGCTGCTCCACCCCGCGATATAAGAATGTTTATTATTACTTAGCTATGAAAATATCAAGGAAAGAATAATTATTAATCGCTTTATCTTAGAAATTAATATATTTAAAAAAAAAATGATCAGGAATAAAACAATTCTAATAGCAGGTGCTGGTGGATTTATAGGTGGACATTTAGTAAAAAGATTAATCGAACACAACAAAATAATTGCGGTAGATATTAAACCATTAAATAAATGGTTTCAAAAATTTCCAAAAGCTAAAAATCTATCTTTGGATCTAAAAAACAAATCTAGTTGTCTAAAAGTAACAAAAAAAACAGATTTTGTTTTTAATTTAGCATGTAATATGGGCGGGATGGGTTTTATTGAAAATAATAAGGCCGAATGCATGCTGTCAGTTTTGATTAATACAAATCTTCTTGAGGCTTCAAGAATAAATGAAGTTTCAAAGTTTTTTTTTGCCTCTTCTGCCTGCGTATACAATGCTGGTAAACAAAATAAAACTTTTATTAAAGGCTTGAAAGAAAAAGACGCATATCCAGCAGATCCTGAAGATGGGTATGGCTGGGAGAAATTATTTAGTGAAAGAATGTGCAGGCATTTTTATGAAGATTTTGGTCTTGAAACAAGAATAGCAAGATTTCATAATATATATGGTCCTTATGGAACTTATGATGGCGGAAGAGAAAAAGCTCCTGCAGCTATGTCAAGAAAAATTGCAAATATATTTTTAAATAAATCTAAAAATATTGAAGTATGGGGTGATGGGAAGCAAACGAGATCTTTTTTATACATTGATGATTGCATTGAAGGCTCACTTAGACTTTTTAAAAGCAACTATAGAGAGCCTGTGAATATAGGTAGTGATGAACAAGTTTCAATAAATCAATTAATCAAAATTATACAAAATAAGTCAAAAATTAAGAGCTTAAAAATACAATATAATCTAAACAAGCCATTGGGAGTCAGAGGAAGATCTAGTGACAATACTTTATGCAAGCAAGTTCTTAAATGGGAATATAGAATTTCTCTTAATAAAGGTTTGGGTAAAACTTACAATTGGATTTTAAGCGATATGAAAAAAAGAACCAGACCTAATAAATTCAGTTCTTAAATATTATATGAACCTCTCAGTTATAATAGTTGCAAGAGATGATAAATACGGTGATGATGAAAGTATAGGTATATATAAATTAAATGAAAAACCTCTAAATAATATTGGTAGGATAAAATTTTGCTTAGAAAATAACATAAAATATTTAAATAAATATTTTGATAATTCATATGAATATATTGTTGTTGATTGGTCTCCTCTTAATGGTGACTATTTAAGAAATAATAACGAACTGAAACATATTTTTCATAATGATCGTATTAAAGATTTTATTGTTGAACCAAAAGTAGTTCAAAAAATGGGATTAAACCCCAAGGGCTTTTATGAATATTTTGGAAAAAACTATGGTATAAGAAAATCAAAAGGAAAATATTTGTTAATTACAAACTCTGATGATTTTTTTAATGAAGAACTTGTTAAAGAGATCAAAATGGAGTTAAGTCAAAACCCCAAAGATTTTTATTATAGACCCCATAGTAGACTTGACACTAATGATAAGCTTGAAGTTGTTGAGGAAGGTTTAAGCTTTAACAATGATGATATATTTGGAGAAATAGGTACACCAGCTGCAGGTGACTTTACTTTAAGTGATAGAGAAAATATTATCAATATAGGTCAAGGCTTTAACGAGAATACTCAAATCTATTTTAATCCTAGGTATAGGCAGACTAGCCTGGATGGAGATTTAATAATTAATATGCATATAAACGGAATAAAACCAAAAAAACTTAAAAACAGTATTAATTCTTTTGTTCATAATAAAGAAGAGAGGTTTTTTTACCAATATCCAAAATATCAATCTTACATGAATGATAAATATTGGGGAGAATTACGCCCTAGCATTCTTCGAAGAATGAAAGGAATTACTAACTCTTATATGTTTTCATTTATAAAACTATTAAAAAAATTTATAAAGCTGTAAAAAAATCTTAAATTAATTTAAT